>Ga0302324_100014308_pt1 | contig 16013 bp, 18 predicted proteins | sample Palsa_T0_1_FD_201949 | JGI IMG/M metagenome (GOLD analysis project Ga0302324, IMG submission 201949) | Peat permafrost microbial communities from Stordalen Mire near Abisko, Sweden - Palsa_T0_1 | ecosystem: Environmental > Terrestrial > Soil > Palsa > Peat permafrost | place: Sweden: Abisko...
GTTCGCCGGTCTGGCTGTTCGCCGGTCTGGCTGTTCGCCGGTCTGGCTGTTCGCCGGTCTGGCTGTTCGCCGGTCTGGCTGTTCGCCGGTCTGGCTGTTCGCCGGTCTGGCTGTTCGCCGGTCTGGCCGGCCGCGAGAGGAGGGCCGGCTACGCCGAGGACGAACAGGCGACACCGGGCAGGCGCCGCTGGGGCAGGATGCCCGGCATGAGGCTTCTCGTACTCGGCGGCACTCACCACGTCGGCCGGGCGGTCGTGGAGACCGCGCTCGCCAGGGGCGACGACGTCACCACCTTGACCCGCGGGGTGAGCGGCCCGCCAGCGTCCGGGGCACTCGCGCTGTGCGCCGACCGCACGGACCCTGACTCTTTCCGCGCGGCGCTCGGTGGCGGATCCTGGGACGCGGTCATCGACACCTGGAGCGGCGCGCCCGCCGTGGTCAGGGACGCGGCCATGCTGCTGAAGGACCGGGCCGGCCACTACGGGTACGTCTCGAGCCGGTCGGTATACGCCTGGCCGATCCCGGCCGGGACCGACGAGAGCGCGCCGGTCGTCGACGGCGACCCGGCCGATTCCGGCGGGCAGGACTACGCGGCGGCCAAGCGGGGCGGGGAGCTCGCGGCACTTGAGGCGTTCGGTGACCGGGTGCTGGTGGCCCGGGCCGGGCTGATCCTCGGGCCGTATGAGATCGTCGGCCGGATGCCATGGTGGCTGGGCCGGATCGAACGCGGCGGCGACGTGCTGGCGCCGGGGCCGCCGGACCGGCCGCTGCAGCTCATCGACTGCCGCGACCTGGCCGCGTGGATGCTCTCAGCAGCCGACAGGGGACTCGGCGGCACGTTCAACGCGGTCAGCCGGCCCGGTCACGCGACCATGGCCAGCCTGCTCGATGCGGCGATCCGGGCGACCGGGTCGGGCGCCAGGCTGGTATGGGTCTCCCCCGACGTGATCGAGGCAGCCGGCATCGAGGCATGGACGGAGCTGCCCATCTGGGTGCCGCCGACCGGGGACGGCGTGGGCCTGCACGACGGCAACGTCGACGCCGCGTACGCCGCGGGCCTGAGCTGCCGGCCGGTCGAGCAGACCATCGCCGCCACCTGGCAGTGGATTCAAGCCGAGGGGTACCCGCCAGAGCGGCCGGGCCGCCCGAAACCAGGCCTGGACCCGGAAAGGGAACGCCAGGTGCTCGACAGCCTGCCCGGCTGACCGGGCCGGGGTGCGCGGCCAGGGCGTGCGCACGGCCGGACCGGCCACGCCATGCCGGGCCGGCCACGCCATGCCGGGCCGGCCACGCCATGCCGGACCCGGCCACGGCGGGCTGGGGGCAGGTCAGTGCCCGTAGACCGGGATGATGCTGGCCCTGGCGATCGTGTGGAAACCGAGGTTGAACCCGGCCACCGCCGGGGAAACGTCCGAGTCGATCCCCAGGGACTCCGTGTCCATCGCGTGCACGGTGAACACGTACCGGTGCGGCGGGTCACCGGCGGGCGGCGCGGCACCGCCGAAGTCCTTGGTCCCGTAGTCGTTGCGTACCGAGAATGCGCCGGCCGGCAGGCCGGCTCCCCCGGCGGCGCCAGCCCCGGCCGGAAGCTCGGTCACGGACGCGGGGATGTCGAAGACCAGCCAGTGCCAGAATCCCGACCCGGTCGGGGCGTCAGGGTCGAAGCAGGTCACCGCGAATCCCCTGGTCTCGGCCGGGAACCCGTGCCAGCTCAGCTGGGGCGAGACGTTCTGGCCGGACATGCCGAACCCGTCGTAGACGTGGGCGTCGCTCATCGGCTCGTCGTGGGTCACGTGCTGGCTCTGCACCGTGAACGACGGCACCTTCGGCAGGAAGTCGTACGGCAGCGGTGCCCGATCAGTCATAGCTTGCCTCCTCGTTGAAGCGGCCGGCGCGGCCGGCCCGGCCGAGGCCAACGCTACTGGTGATCAGCCTGGGTGCGGCACCAGCAGTCGTTGCCCCGTTCATGCATCTTTAAGATCACCGTAGTCAGCTCCCGGCCAGTGCAGAATGGCCTACCTTGAGAAGCCGGGGCGATCCGGCGGCGACGAGCCGGCGCCTGCTACCGGGGCAGCCAGAAGGGTCGAGCACGAGCGTGAGCCTGGCACCGCGATCGGCCACGTGGCCGCGGCGAGCCGTTCTCGCGGTCATCCTTGCCGGTGCTGCCATCATTCCCGGTCACGCGAGCGGTTCCGCGTCCTGGCGCTGCACGGCAGGGCACTGCACAACGGCAGGCACGATCCTGTGGACCCGCCTGCTGCCCGGATCGTGGACAGTCAGCCTGACCGGCGGCACCACGGTGACCCAGGGGCAGGCGTACGCGGCGGCGGGCGGCCAGGTGGCGGCGATCGGGTTCGGCCTGACCGTGCTGGGCTTTGACGTCCGCACCGGGAACTGGCTGTGGACCACCACGTTGCGCGGATTGCCGGCCGGCGCGTCGATCGAGTCGGTGCGGGCCTGGCCGGGCGTGGTGACCGCAGGGGTGAGCGTCCCGCCGTCGCGCCGCGGCCGGGCCCCGCGGACGGAGGTCGTGCTGGCCGGCCGGACCGGCGCGCGGGTCCGTGCCTACCCTGCGGCGCAGTACGGCGGCGCCGTCGCGGCAGGCTCGGCGGCCACCGTGGTCGTCGGCCCGAGGTCGGTGACCAGTTATGACAACAAGACCGGCGCGATCAGGTGGCGGCGGCCGACCGGCCGCCTGCCGCAGGCCTGGCGGGTAGCTGGCCGCGACCTCTACGTCACCGTCTCGGCCGGCGGCTACCTGGGCACCGCGCCGGTCACCGCGCTGCGCCAGATCAGCCTGCGGACCGGCGCGGAGCGGGTGATCCGGCCGGACGGCGGCTCGTTCGCCGGCACGCTCAGCGGCGCGTTCGACGGCGTGGTGCTCTTCTCCGGACCGCGTGGAGTCACCGCGTACAGCGGGGCGACGGGGCAGCTGCTGTGGGCACGGGCCGGGGCACTTCCGGAGAGCTTCGACGAGGTGCAGGCGCTGCTCTACCTGAGCAGGGGCAGCACGCTGCTCGGGATGAACCCGGGCACGGGGGCCAGGGCCGGAGGCGGGGTGGTGCACGGATCGGCCGGCTTTTACGGCGTCAGGGATGGCGTCGCACTCGGCCTGGATCAGGGACCGGACGGCGCGGCGTGGGGATACGACGTCGGGCGGCAGCGGGTCATCTGGACGACGCCGCAACTGCCGTGGCCGCACTACTTCGTCGATCTGTCCGGCATCGGCGGCAGCGCCGACCCGGCCAGCAACACCGTGCTGATCACGACGTGCGCCCAACTGGGCGCCAGCGACGCCGCACCGGCTGGGTCCGGCGGAGCGGCGCAGGCTGGCCAGGCATGCCTGCGCCCTGAGCTGGTCGCGATTCACCGCTGACCGGGCGATTACCCGTCAGGCGCTCCGGCCGCGAGCCGCTACGCGGGCGGGGCCGGTCGCTCTGCCGGCGGGCGCTGAGCACCTGCCAGGGCGCCGCCGGGGCCGACGACCAGGTCGAGATCCTCGACGTCTGGCCGGTGGCCGCCGTCGCACCGGAGCTCTGCCCGCACCGGCCGGCCGCAGCCGTGGTGACGCAACTCCACCGGTGGCCCGGCGGGCGCCAGCCAGCGGTCACCCCACTGCATCAGCGCCACCAGCACAGGAAAGAGCTCGGCGCCGCGGTCGGTCAGCCGGTACTGCATCCTGGCGCGCTGGCCAGGCTCCCGGTAGGGCTCGCGCTCCAGCAGGCCGTGATCGACGAGCTCGCGCAGCCTGGCAGCCGCCACCGGCTCGCTGACCCGTGCTCGCGCGGCGAAGTCGTCGAACCGGGTGGTGCCGTAGAAGGCCTCCCGCAGGATCAGCAGCGCGGACCTGGTGCCAGCGACGTCAAGGGCACGCCGGATCGAGCAGACGTCCGCGGGCCAGGCGTCCCTGGCGCGCAGCCGGCCGGTCAGCTGCAGGGTGTGCTGCACGAGCCCACCCTAGCTGACTTGTGCATTGCTAAGCCAACTGTCTATGGTCTAGCTATGGGTTCGCTAAGCCAGGCGGCCAGGGCCGGCCGCTCACGCAACGCTCCGCCTGCTCAGGTGCTGGCCATCGTGTGCGCCGGGGTGATCCTGGCCAGCCTCGACCTGTTCATCGTGAACGTGGCGCTCCCGCAGATCGCCCGCAGCCTCGGGGCCGCCAGCCTGGGCGACCTGTCCTGGGTGCTGAACGGCTACGCGATCGTCTATGCCGCGCTCCTGGTGCTCTTCGGGCGGCTGGCCGACCGGCACCGGCGCAAGTACGGCTTCCTGCTCGGCGTGGCGATCTTCACGGTGGCGTCTGCGGCGTGCGGCGCCGCGACCAGCGTCGCGATGCTGGTCGGCTTCCGCCTGGTGCAGGCGGCCGGCGCCGCGCTGCTCACCCCGACCTCGCTCAGCCTGGTACTTGCCGCCTACCCGCCGGAGCGGCGCAGCGGCGCGGTGCGTGCCTGGACCGCGACCGGCGGCGTGGCCGCGGCGTTCGGCCCGGTGATCGGCGGCCTGCTGGTGGCGGCAAGCTGGCGCTGGGTGTTCCTTGTCAACGTGCCGATCGGCCTGGCCGCGCTGGTGGTCGGCTGGCTCAGGCTGCCGGACGCGCCCGGTCACCCCGGCCCGCGGCCGGACGCGCTCGGCGCGCTGCTGGTCACCGCGGGGGTCGGGGCGCTTTCCCTGGGCCTGGTCAAGGGCGGCAGCTGGGGCTGGTCGTCGGCGGCCACGGCCGGCGTGCTGGCAGGGTCGGCCGCGGCCCTCGGGCTGTTCGCCGTGCACTGCGCCCGGCACCACAACCCGCTGATCGATCCCGTCCTGCTCAAGGTGCGCAGCTTCTCCGCCGCGTCGCTGATAGTGCTGCTGTTCTCGGCGTCCTTCGGTGCGATGCTGCTGTCGTTGGTGCTGTGGGAGCAGAACGTCTGGGGCTGGTCGGCGCTGCAGACCGGGCTGGCGATCGCGCCCGGCCCGATCATGGTGCCGCTCTTCTCCTTCCTGGTGGCCGGGCGCCTGATCGCCCGGTTCGGCCCGGCCGCGGTGGTAGCGGCGGGCTCGGCGACCTTCGCCGCCGGGGCAACCTGGTGGGCGCTGGCGGCAGTCCTGCGTCCCGATTACCTGACCGGCATGCTCGGCGGCATGATCGCCAGCGGCGTCGGCGTCGGGCTGACCCTGCCTACGCTGATGGCCACGGCCGCGGCCTCCCTGCCGCCAGCGTCGTTCGCCACCGGCGCCGCCGTCGTCAACATGGTCCGCCAGGTCGGCCTGGCCGTAGGCGTCGCGGTGCTGGTGGCGGTGCTCGGCAGCCCGGCGAGCCCGGCCGGCCGGCTGTCGGCGTTCCGGCACGGCTGGATCGTCATCGCCGCCATTGCGCTGGCCGCGGCGGTCGCGGCGGTCCTGCTCCGCGGTCCCGCGCGGCGGGCCGCAGATCCCGCCCCGAACGCGGTCCCGGCCGCAGTTCCGCGCGGCTGACCAGTCATGCCATGGCGGCGACAAGCCAACAAGACGCTTGAACGGGCAACTCCGGTTCCTGCCGCTGGCAGAGCCGGACAGCTCCGCAGTCAGAGCAGTGCGAGGCTGCCGGTGACCGCATCCACCAGCGAACTCTCCGCGGGCCCGATGGCGCAGCACGTCGGGGTCCCCGGCGTTAGCTGAGTCCGGCCGGCATCCCTGATGACCTCGGCCGCCAGTCCCGCGGCCCGGGCGGCGGCGGCGAGCTGGCTCAGTTCCTCGGCGCTGCCGACCCTGAGCACCACCTTGGGCTGCCCCTCAAGCAGCCACCCGCGGAAGTCCGCGCGAGAGCCACTGCCGCCCTGCGCGGCCAGGGCGGCGGTGACCGCGGCGTGCGCCACCTGGGCGGCTATCTTGCCCCTGCCCATGCCGAGGTCTGTACGGACCACCAGCACCAGCTTGTGTGCCATCCGAGCAGTATGCCGCGCTGCCCATTATCGTTTCCGATGTGGCGTCGGCGGCGGTGTTCGTTATCGGCGCCTGTGTCAGCCTTGGCATGAGCTGGGTGCTTGTCTCCCGGCTCGAGCGGCTCGCCGAATGGGCCGGCCTGTCGGAGGGACTCCTCGGCGTCGTTGCCGCGCTGGCCGCCGACGCGCCAGAGGTCACCTCGGCGGTCACCGCGCTGGCGCACCACCAGCAGCGCGTCGGGGCCGGGGTCGTCATCGGCTCGAACGTCTTCAACCTGGCCGCGCTGCTCGGCCTGGGCGCCGTGGTGGCCGGCCGCATCGCCCTGCACCGCAAGGTCGTCGTCCTTTCCGGTGTGGTGGGAGTGTGGATAGCCGTCGCCTGCCTGCTCGTGATACTCGGGCTCCTCACGCCGGTGGCCGGGATCGTCGTGGTCGCCGTTGCCTTCCTGCCGTACCTGGTCGTGCTTGGGCTGGACGGAAAGCCGCTGCCGCGGCTGCCGCGGCGGCTGGCCGACTGGATGGCCGAAGCCGTCATCGAGGAGGAGGCGGAACTCGCTCTCGCGATCCGCCCTCGCCGCGGCGGGCCGCGGGACGCTGCCGTCGCCGCCGGGGCGCTGGTGCTGGTGGTGACGGCCAGCGTGGCGATGGAGGTCGCGGCGTCTGCGCTCGGGCGGCACTACGCGGTGCCCCCGATCATCACCGGCGGGGTCGCGCTCGCCGCGGTCACCAGCCTGCCCAACGCGGTGGCCGCGGTCTACCTGGCGGCCAGGGGCAGGGGAGCCGCCGTGCTGAGCACCGCCCTGAACAGCAACGCGCTGAACGTCATCGCCGGGCTCATGCTCCCGGCCGCCGTCACCGGGCTGGGCCGGCCGTCGGGCCAGACGACGCTCATCGCGGCCTGGTACGCCGGCCTGACTCTCTTTGCGCTGGCAGTCGCCTACCGTGACCGGGGCCTGCGCCGGGGCGCGGGCTCGCTCGTCATCGGCGCCTATCTCGTTTTCCTCGGATCGCTGCTGGCCACCGCCTACGCGGCCGGGCCGGGCGCCGGCGTGGTCATCGTCCCGGCCGCCGCTGTCGGCGCGGTCTGCCTGGTGCGGCTGGCGCTTCCCCCGTCCCGTCCATGATCACGGAAATGAGGGGCCAGCGACCACAAATTCCCGTACTCATCGCGGCGAGCGGGAGGCGCCTGTTTCTGCCGGAACCGCGATCATGGAACGATGCCGGGAGACCCGGCCTGAACTGGCTGGTCAATCCGGGAGCAAATGCGCAGTTTCATGACGCATACTAGAAGTAATGAATCCCTCCCGCGCCGTACACCGCCGTTATCTGCCCAGCAGCCCCTTCAATAACCGTCCGCCGCCCCTGCCGATCGAGCAGTACGCGTTGCACGACCAGGTGACGCACGACCGTTACGGCCTCGGCATGGTCATCGGCGTCGAGACCGACATCGCGGTGCTCGTCGACTTCGGCCCGCAGCAGGCACGGATAACGAGTCCGTTCGCCAAGCTGACCAAGCTCTGAGTTAGCTGGCCAAGCCCTGAGTTAGCTGGCCAAGCCCTGAGTTAGCTGGCCTGCGCTGCGGCAGGCCGCGACCGGCCGGTGGAGCGCGACTGGCCGGTGAGCGGGACTGCGGCGCGAGCCGCCTCAGCGGCACCGGCCTACGGGGCGGCGCTAGCCTACGGGGCGGCGCTAGCCTACGGGGCGGCGCTAGCCGACGGGCCAAGGCCGGCCAGGCGGCACTGCGGGCGTGTCGCCAGCGCGAGGCTGCCGTGCCCGGCGAACGCGGTCCGGCACAGGGCCCGGGCGGTGGCCCCGCAGCCGTGCATCAGCGCGCCGCCGGTAGAACTCGGTACGCTTACGGTCACGCAGCCGTCATGCGAGCGACCATAGCTGCCCGGATGGCTGACCCCCCACACGGTTACGCCCCCGACGACCGCGACAGCGAGCACGCCGGCCGCCACCATCCGGCCGCGGCGGCGGGGCCGGTCAGGCCCGGCGGCGCTTTCCGGCGATTCGGCCATGATCTGCAGAGTACAAGATCTGCACAGTACCGGGCGGCTGCCGCTAGCGGTCAGGGTGCCCCGATGGTGCTGAACCCGCGGAAGTGGCCGTTGAGTACCTGCCCGGCCTTCTCCATCAGGTCGGCCTCGGAAAACGGCTTCTCCACCAGGGCCACGTTAGGGTCGAGCCTGCCCTGCGAGGTGAGGACGGGCCGGGCGTAGCCGGACATGAAGAGCACTTCGATGCCGGGCTTGATCTCTCGCATTTTCTCCGCGACTTCCTTACCGAGCATGTGCGGCATGACGACGTCGGTGACGAGCAGGTGGATCTCGCCCGGGTGGCAGCGGGCGATGTCGAGGGCTTCCGGGCCGTGCGCGGCGGTGAGCACCCGGTAGCCGTTGCGGACGAAGATCCGCCTGGTTACCTCGCGCAGGGCTGCTGCGTCCTCGACGACCAGGATGGTCTCTCCCTTGGGGGAGCGCTGGTAGGGCGCGGGCTCGATGATCGGCGCTGCCGCCTCGGCGGTGACCGGCAGCATGATGCTGAAGGTCGTGCCCGCGCCGGGCTCGGAGTAGATCTGGACGTGGCCCTCGGCCTGGGAGACGATCCCGTAGACGGTGGCCAGGCCGAGCCCGGTCCCGGCGCCTTCTGGCTTGGTGGTGAAGAACGGCTCGAAGGCGTGCTCGGCGACGTCGGCGGGCATGCCGGTGCCGGTGTCGCTGACCCGCAGCCGCACGTTACGTCCCTGCTGGGCCTTGGATCCGCCGGCGATGGAGTCGTCGTCCACGGTGATGTTGGCGGTGTCGATGGTCAGCGTGCCGCCGCCGGGCATGGCGTCGCGGGCGTTGACCGCGAGGTTGACAAGCACCTGCTCCAGCTGGCCCGGGTCGGCGAGCACTGGCCACAGGTCGCCGGCGAGTGAGATGACGAGCTCGACGTGTTCGCCGATGGTTCGGCGCAGCATTTCCGCCACCCCGGAGATGACGTTGTCGAGGTCGAGGACCTGCGGCCGGACCACTTCGCGGCGGGCGAAGGCGAGCAGCTGGCGGGTCAGCCGGGCGGCCCGCTCGGCGGCCAGCGTGATCTGCCCGACGTCGCCGCTGGCCGTGTCCCGGTGCTGCGCCCAGTCCGCTTCGGTCGCGGCGGCGAGTTCCTCGGCGACGAAGGTCGCGTAGTTGAGGATCACGGCGAGCAGGTTGTTGAAGTCGTGCGCGATACCGCCGGCCAGCTGGCCGAGGTTCTCCAGGCGCTGGGCCTGCTGCGACTTGTCCCGCTGGGTCTCGGATTTGAGCCGCTCCCGCTCAGCCCCGGCCTCCAGCCGCTTAGTTACGTCCCGGACAGCGGCCATCACGATGATTCCCTCGCCGGCGCCGATGGCGGACAGAGAGATCTCCGCACGGAAGGTGCCGCCGTCGCGGCGGCGGCCGTGCAGGTCCCTTCCCTCGCCCATGGGCCGTGACTGCGGATCTGCTACGTAGCCGGCCCGGTGCCCTGGGTGCGCCGCTTTGACCGCGTCGGGAACCACGATTTCCACCGGCTGGCCGGCCAGTTCCTCCCGCCGGTACCCGAACAGTCGCTCCGCCTGCGCGTTCACCAGCACGATCCGGCCGCCGGAATCTACGCACACCATCGCATCCGGAGCTGCATCAAGCAGCCCGGCAGCCAAGGGATCAGCGAGTTGCCGCGCTGTCACCCCGGTCAAGAGGTGCCACCGACGGTCGTCGGCCCAAGGAAGCTGTCCTGCATCGGTGTCATGCCGGGGGACGCGCGCCGCGAACAGGACCCGGCAGCCGAGGCCGACCATGCCCGCTCGACGGCGACGCGCCCGTGCCCCTTCGCTCCGCCATGTGAATCATCCCCCCGTGCTGCTCGCAACGTTACGGAGAGAGCCAGCGAAGATCAATGATGTTTCCCTAAGTTGCTTGAAACGCAGTCTTCGGCAAGATCTGCGATGGCCTGGCTGATCAGGTTCCTGGCCTGCTGACCGTACGTGGCACGACTGGAGTAGTGCTCGAAGACTTTTGCGTACATCGCGATCTCGCGCGGCTGGGTGATCCGCACCGCCGCCGAGTAGGTCTCAATCTGGACCTCCCGGTCATCGAAGATCCAGAACCCGCCGAACGTCATGTAGTGCCTGACGCGGGAGGGCAGGATGCCAAGGCGCAGCTGCGGTAGCCGAGACACCTCTAGCAGGTGACGGAGCTGATCGGCCATCACGTCCCGGTCGGCCAGCGCCGCGTGCAGGGCCTGCTCACCCAGCACGACATGGAACAGCCGCTCATCCGAGAGCAGCAGCTTGCCCCGGTCTAGGCGGGCCGCCACACCCTGCTGGAGGTCGGAGGGAACACCGACCATGTCGGCGAACTCCGACAGTCGCACGGTCGCGTAGCCGGGGGTCTGCAGCGCGCCAGGGATGATCGCCGGATCGAAGATCCGGAAATGACGCGTCCTGGCTTCCTCTTTCAGCAGCTCCCGCTGGTAGCTCGCGGTCCCCGTTCGCATCAGGCGCTTCAGCTCGACATACATCTTCTCGATCCCGCGGGCAGCGGCGGTCAGATCCGGCAGCTGGCTCTCCGCGCCGCAGTGGAAGCACCACAGTTCGATGTCCGCCTCGGATGGCATCGAGCGCCCGTGCTCGATCTTGGAGATCTTGGTGAAATGCCAGCCCGACAGGGCAGCGAGCTGTCGCCCTGACATGCGCGCATCTTTCCTGATGTCCCTTAGCCGGTAGCCGAGCGCTTCCCGGGACTGCTGAACCTCGTTCGTCATATCCAGGTGGGACCGTGCCGGTCGGGCCGCAAGGAGATGGCCATCATGGCCTCAGCCAGCGGATGTTCTGCCTCCAGCTGCCCTCCGTTCGCTGGCCTACGCGCTGCGTCGCCGGCAGGTATCTCCATAGCGACTGCGGTACCCGCACCACGGCCTCTCCGTCAGGAATGTCTAGTTTCGCGAGTAGTTGAGGCTCGGTCACCGTGTAGCCCTGGACCAGGTAGTCGTCGCCATCCTGGTAGAGCCGGGGCGATCCGCCGCCGCCCGTGTCGCCGCCGAGGAATCGTAAAGACATGGTAAACCCCTTACATTCGCCAACGTGGCCCCCTACATGTTGCCCTATGTTGCTTCAATCAGCATGGTTACAGCGCGGTGGTCCTCCCGTCAATGCCTTCGGCCGCGGCCGAAGGCTACGCGGTGACGGTGAACTCCCGCTCGCTCGCCACCTCGTGCTGGCCCGCGCGCAGGGTGACGGCACCGGTCGCGGCACCGGCTGGGACCACGGCCGTGACCTGGCGCGACGAGTTGATCGTGAACGAGGCAGCGTCCGCACCGCCAAACGCCGCGGCGGTAACGGAGGCCAGGTCATTGCCGCTGATCGTGACGTGCGTTCCCGGCCCGCCCTGATCAGGGTCAAAGCCGGTGATCGCCGGCGGCGCGATTTCCGGGAGCGATCGGACCGACTCGAAGACGTCACCAGTTTTGGTAAAGATGAGATCGAAGATGGCTTCCAGCTTCTCGGCAGCCTGACCGGAGAAGAGGCCTACTAGTCCCGAGATTGCGGCGATACCGTACGGGTTCGGCTGGCTGGACGCCGTCTCGCCGGGCAGCAGCCCTGCCCGCAGCACGACGTACACGATCGTGGCGAGGATCGCGCCCACCAGGGGTAGCAGCGCGTAGTACAGCAGCCAGCTGCGGAACAGATACCGCTCGCCAACGTAGGACGACAGCGACCGGAGGCTATGCAGCAGCCCGCCCAGGGCGCCGGCCATGGCCGCGATGACAAAGAACTGCTGGTACTCCGGCAGCGAGAGGTGCCAGCCAAAATAGGCGAATCGCGCCGTCGCCGGAGAGATTCCGGCGGCTGACGGCGCGGCCGGCCAGAAGCTCCACAAGCTGTACAAGGCGAGCAGCGAGGCGCAGGCCAGCAGCAGCCCGAGTATCAGGATCCCGGCCGCGCCGACCGGCGCGGCGCCGATCGCGGTCCGGGGTCGCGTCGGACTGGGCGGGTAAACCGCGGGCTCACCGGAACCGCTCAATTCCCCTCCTCAAGCCAGGCCGCTGATCGGCCGCCAGGGATACGGCGATCGGCCGCTACGGATACGGCGATCGGCCGCCAGACGATACGGCCGAGCCGCGAGTCTCGCGTCGGCGACGTGCCAGCCGCCCGGCCGGACATTCACCCGCACATCATCACAGCCGGGTCCGCCGGCGCGCATGGCACCACGCCGGCCGCCGCGACGCCGACGCGGGGCTGCAGGCCGCCGCCGCCGGAGGGACCGGCCCCGCAGCCCTGCGCTTCGCTCCGGATTCTCTTCCATAGATGCGTGGCTAGGACGTCCGGGCAACGCCTGGGGCGCGCGAGCCCGCCTGCAAGCGCGCCCCGGTACCAGCATCCGCCAACAGCAGCTTGTTCAGCTCTACCGGCGGCGGAATGCGGCGTCCAGCGCCGTCGTGCTGAAGTCCCACATGTTGTCGGCGACGTTGACCGTGACTCCGGGAGGAACGATCTGGTCGATGCGGTCAAGCAGATCGCCGGACAGGTCGGTGCCGTCGGCGGCGAGGTAGGCGTCCAGGTGCTCCATGGTGCGCGGGCCGATGATCGCGGAGGTGACCGCGGGGTGGCGGGTGACGAACGCGATCGCCATCTGGATGAGGGTGATCCCGGTCTCGTCGGCGAGCGCGCCGAGCGCGTCGGCGGCGTCGAGCTTGGCGGCGTTCGACGGGTCGGTGGCGTCATAGCGCGCCGGGAGGCGACGCGACCGCGCGGCGGAGCCTGGACCGCTGACCTCCTGGCCCTTGCGGTATTTGCCGGACAGCCAGCCGCCTGCCAGCGGGCTGTAGGTCATGACGCCCATTCCGTGGCGCTGGCAGGTCGGCAGCACGTCGTATTCGATCGCTCGCTCAGCCGTGGCCGGCGGTCTCGTGAGGGGCGTAGGGCGCCTCCAGCCGGTCGATCTCGTCGCTGGCGAGTTCCACGTCCACCGCGGCGATGGCCTCGTCGAGGTGCGCCATCTTGGTAGCGCCGATGATCGGTGCGCTGATGCCCGGCTTGGAGAGCATCCACGCCAGCGCCACCTGCGCAGGGCTCACGCCCCGATCCGCGGCGACCCCGGCGACGGCCTCGACGATGATGCGGTCCTCGTCGCGGTAGAGGGTCTTGCCGAACGGCGCAGGCTGTGGTCGATCTCGGTGAGGATGGCTTTGCGGGACAGGCGTCCAGGCTCCACTCGTTCCGCCCCCGTGCGGGGTCGCCGTAGCTCATGCAGCCGAGGCAGATGCGTGAGACGCGCAGACCGGTCGATCCCAGGTTGACGTACTCCATCGGGGCTCCTCACTGCCGCGTCCGGCGGCCAGGGGCTGCCTCTCCGGTGCCCCTCCCCGATGGCGGCGATGGCCAGCATAACGTTCATGGCCACTGTCAGCGCTCGGGCCAGGAGGCGACCGCCACACCGCCGCTACCGGGGCCTCAACGGCACTTCCCTGAGCGAGGTGGCGGCAAAGCAGATCGCCCGGCCGGCCGCCAGGCCGGGATCGCCCGGCTGCGGCGTGTCGTCAGCGGTCGGTATTCTCCGGCCATGGCCAATTTCGCGGTAAGGCTGGCCCACGGACCGGGCTGGGACTCCTCGCGTCAGATCCGGCATCAAGACGCCTGGGACGAGCACGCCGCCTTCATGGATGGGCTCGTCGACGATGGCTTTATCATCCTCGGCGGCCCAGTCGGCGACGGCGAGGAGACCCTGCACGTCGTCGAGGCCGCTGATGACAAGGAGATTAACGCACGCCTTGCCGAGGATCCCTGGGCTCAGGCCGGAATGCTCCAGATAGCCGCCGTAGAGCCTTGGGCGCTTTGGCTCGACAGCCGCCCGTGGAGTCCGGCTCATTGAGCAAGCATCATGCGGGTCAGTTCGAGCGGTGGTGGTGGTGCGCGCCTGGCAGGACTCGAACCTGCGGCCGGCTGCTTAGAAGGCAGCTGCTCTGTCCATCTGAGCTACAGGCGCCCGGACTTATTGTGCATGACCGAGCCCACGCGCTCGACCGAGTCGGTGCGGAATCCGCCGGAAAGGGCCGCGCACCAGGCCGGCGCACCAGATCGGCGCCGCCGGGTAGCGCCGCAGGCCAGCCCTCCAGGCCAGCGCCGCCGCCCGCCAGGGCGCGGCGATTGCCGCGCTGGCCGATCAGCTTTGCCGCCGGCGGCTGTGGGCGCGGCTCGCGCTGACCGCGACCACTACGTGGGCGGTCACCGGCGCGGCCTCGCTAGCGTCGGAGGCCAGGCGCGTCGGCGCGGCCCTGTCAGCCGGGGACGTCCCCGCGGCAAGGGCCGCGCTGCCCAGCCTGTGCGGCCGGGATTCCGGCGCCTGGGCGAACCCGAGCTGGGTCCGGGCGGTGATCGAGTCCGTCGCCGAGAACACCAGCGACGGGGCCGTCGGGCCGGCGGTTTGAGGCGCGGTGGGCGGCCCGGGAGGCCGGGCGGGGTACCGGGCGGTGAACACCCTCGACTCGCGCTCGACGCCCGCGCGTTCCTGACCGCGGTCTGCCGGTGATCCCGCCAGCGGGCCGCGGAGCGCGCATCAGCGCAGCACGATGATGTCGTCATGGCTGCTGCTGTAGACATCGAAATTCGACGCAATGCCGCTTTCCGCCGCAGCCGAATCATGCGCGCCGCCTGCGCCTACAACGGTCCACTTGATGAAGGGTTTACCCAAGTCCGCGCACCAGTAGGTATCGAGAATCTGGGCGCCGCGAGTAAAGCGGAGCAGGGCGCTCTCTTTGACGTACCAGGAGGATTTCTTGTCGTTGGGGCAAGATTTTTTGTAGTTCTTCATTGCTGAAGTGATATGCGGGCCGAGCAGGAGTCGCGTGGTGCGGGTGAACTGGACGAAGAGTTTCACGTCCAGAGCCGTGATCCGGCGATCTGGAATTACTACGTCAAAATCGCGTGAATAGGCATCGTCCGGGAACAGGTAGCTATCGCTGTTAACCGGCTGCAGTATTGTTAAGGCGGTACTCTGCAGTTTTCCGTTAAACCGGACATTCGGGTTGGGCACGGCGGCTGACTTGTTGGACGGCCCGCCCGTCAAGCTAATCGCATATGCGCGCGCCTGCTGCTGAGCCTGTGTCCGCGCCGTTTTATCGGATATGTGCTTCGGGTGCCGAGGATTCTTATATTCCAGTCCGCTGACTACGACCATCGAGCCCACGATCAGTGCGGCGACCTGCGAGTGATTGTCCATGGTCAAGTGAAGCGTGACAAGCCGGTCACCGCCTACAGTAACCACACGGCCGACCGAGAGCCCGTATTCGATGCCAACCTGGGCATTCTCGGGAAGGTAGACGCTCTGGAACCAGAAGTTGGCCGCTACGCCCAGCACGGTCAGCGAGATCCCGGGTTTCTTGATGACTTTCCATGCCGCTGGCAGGGTCAAGAAGATCAACGAGGCACAGTCTAGCGCAAGCACGCCAAAGATCCATGCCTTACGGGGCTCGTACCGGAAAGAGTACGCCACTATAGTGAGATCGACGTACAGGGCAGCTACGGCACCGCCGGGGATAAACGCCAGCCGCACATTGCGCATTACATTCTCTGTTGTGAGAAATGGCCCGTTGACGCGCAGCAGTCCGGCACAGGAAAGGCTAAAGATGCCGGCCACGACGAAGCATGCGCCGAGGATCTGCGAGGAAAGCGAGACCGGCCAGACCACGTCTTGCAACCCAATAAAGAGCGCGGCGACAGCGGTTCCCGATACGCCCACGACCAGGGACCAGATCCAGAAGCTGGCCAGCAGCCTCTTGACGCAATGCCGCTAAGTTAGCGGTCTTGCGCAGGTCGGGCTGGGTGGCTGGGCTGGTGGGGCTGGGGCCTGTAGGTTGCGGCGGGTGGCTGAAGCACTGCAGGAGCCGCGAGGCGGCCGTCTGACTGATCACATTGCGCTGGGTGTGCTGTCCGCGGCGTTTCCCCGGGATCTGATCGATGAGGTCATCGAGGTGACGGGGAGGCGGGAGAAGCGGTCGCGGCTGCTGCCCGCGCATGTGATGGTCCGGTATGTGATCGGTCTGGGGTTGTTCTTCGGGCAGGCGTATGAGGAGGTCATGCGTCAGCTGGCCGGGTCGCTGCAGAGCCTG
>Ga0302324_100014309_pt1 | contig 16012 bp, 15 predicted proteins | sample Palsa_T0_1_FD_201949 | JGI IMG/M metagenome (GOLD analysis project Ga0302324, IMG submission 201949) | Peat permafrost microbial communities from Stordalen Mire near Abisko, Sweden - Palsa_T0_1 | ecosystem: Environmental > Terrestrial > Soil > Palsa > Peat permafrost | place: Sweden: Abisko...
AGCTGATCAAGGAAGTCCACGCGGAGAACGGCGGGGCATATGTGGTGATCACCCACGACATCATGAGCGCGCGGCGCGTCGGCGAACACATCTCGGTCCTGTGGAAGGGCAAGGTCGTCGAGTCGGGCCCGGCGGCTGAGCTGTTCGCGAGCGAGAACCCCTTCGTCCGCCAGTTCCTCTCGGGCGAAGCGCAGGGTCCTCTCGGTATGGAGTGAGCTCAGCCAGGCTCCTAGCCGCCCTTACGAGCGGCGCCACCAGAAGGCCGGTGTTGGTGATCGCGGTTGTGACCGTGCTCGGGCTGGTGGGCGCGGCCTTCGCGCTGCGACTCAGCCCGACGGCGGCGACGAGCACGTTCGTCTCGAGCTCCAGCCCCGAGTACAGGGCGACCCAGAAGTTCTACGAGAACTTCGGCGAAGAGCCGATCGAGGTGCTCGTCAAAGGCAACCTGCAGCAGCTCGTGCTCAGCTCGGACGTCGACCGGCTGGTGGGGCTCGAGGGGTGCCTGTCGGGCAACGTGCCCGAGCAGGCGCTCGCGCGGGAGGGCGGCGTGGACGGACCGTGCGGACAGCTTGCGAAGGCAAGGACGGTGAAGGTGGTGTTCGGGCCGGGGACCTTCATCAACGAGGCGGCCGAACAGATCGACGAACAACTGACGGTCCAGACCAAGCAGGCCGAAGCCGCGGCCAAGCAGGCAGAAGAGGTGGTGCGCAAGGCGGCGCTTGCGCGGGGCGAAAGCGCTGAAGAAGCAGACAAGCTCGGCAAACAGGCGAGCTCGATCACGCTCGCGCGCTTCAAGGAGGGTCTTGCGAAGTTGGCGCTGCAGTACGGGCTCACCGCGCGGCCGAGTCTGGACGACCCGAGCTTCGTCTCGGCGCTGGTGTTCGACTCCGATGAGCCGGCGGGCACGCCGAAGGCGCGCTTTGCCTACCTGTTCCCGAGCCGCGAAGCGGCGTTGATCTCGGTGCGCTTGAGGGCCGGGCTGAGCGAAGCGCAGCGGACGCACACGATCGCGCTGATCCGCGAAGCGGTTGCGATGAAGCAGTGGCGGCTGCAGCACGGGGAGAGCTACCTGATCACCGGCCAGCCGGTGATCGTCGCGGATCTGACCGGGAAGATCACGCGCTCGATCGAGCTGCTGCTGGTGGCGGTGGTGCTGGTGATGGCGCTCACGCTCAGCCTGATCTTCCGCGGGCGGCCGTGGCTGTTGCCGCTGGGAGTAGCGCTGCTCGCCACCGCACTCACGTTCGGCGCGCTGTCGGTCGTGGGGGCGTCGTTGACCGTGGCCTCGATTGCCGTGCTGCCGGTGCTGGTGGGGCTGGCGGTGGACTATGCGATCCAGTTCCAGTCGCGCGTGGAGGAGGCCCTCCAAGAAGACACCCCACCCGTCGACGTGCGGGTGGCCGTGAGGCGCGCTGCGATCGCCGGGGCGCCGACGATCGCCACGGCCGGGATCGCCAGCGTCGCGGCGATGCTGGTCCTGTTGCTCTCGCCGGTGCCGATGGTGAGGGGCTTCGGGCTGTTGCTGGCGGTGGGCGTCGTGATCGCGTTCCTGTGCGCGCTGACCGCGGGCTCGGCGGCGCTCGTGCTGGCCGAGCGCCGCGCGCACGGGAGGCGTTGGGCGCTTGACACGGGCCTGGGCGCGGCCTGGCGCGGAGCCCGCGAGCTGCTGCAGGAGAATCCGGTCAATCGCTTCGTGGCGAGGGTGGCGCTGGTAAAGGCCCCGCGGCGCCCGGGTCGTGTGCTCTGCGTGGGGCTGGCGCTGGCGGTGCTCGGGTGGGGACTCGATACGCAGACAAAGGTGCAGACCAACATCGAAAAGCTGGTCCCCCAGAACCTCCAGTCGCTGCAGAACCTGAGCGCGCTCGAGCGCGCCACCGGCGTGGGGGGGCAACTCGACCTGCTGGTCAACGCGGAGGATCTGACCAAGCCGGCGACGATCGAATGGATGAGCTCGTATGAGAGCGCGATGCTGAAGCGCTTCGGCTACAGCTCCACGCGCGGCTGCGGGCAGGCGCGGCTATGCCCGGCGTTCTCGCTGCCGGACCTGTTCGCCGGGACTTCCACGACCGCCAGGACGCCGAAGCTGACGCAGGCCGATGTGCAGGGCCTGCTCGACGCGATCCCGCCGTATTTCTCCCAGGACGTGATCGCCCCCGATCGCCGCATGGCGACGCTGGCGTTCGGCATCCGGCTGATGTCTCTGCAACAGCAGCAGCAGCTGATCGAAGCGATGCGTGCGAGCCTGCATCCGCCGGCGGGGGTGAGCGCGCAGCTGGTCGGGTTGCCGGTCCTGGCGGCCCAGTCCGGTGCGCAGGTGGCATCCCCGTGGCGGCGCTTGGAGACACTGTTGATCGGACTGGCGGCGGTTGCGCTGGTGCTGTTGATCGCCTTCCGCGGCGATCCTCGCCGCGCGCTCGTGCCGCTCGTGCCGATCGCACTGGCGACGGGATGGTCGGCGCTGATCCTGTTCGCGGTGAGGGTGCCGCTGAACCCGATGTCGGTCACGCTCGGCGCGCTGGTGATCGCGATCTCGACCGAGTTCAGCGTGCTGCTGTCCGAGCGCTACCGCCAGGAGCGTCTGCGGGGTCAGGACGCGATCGAGGCGTTGCGCCGCACCTACACGCGCACGGGTGCCGCGGTCGCGGCCTCGGGGGTGACGGCGATCGCGGGCTTTGGCGTGCTGGTGCTCTCGGACATCCGCATGCTCCGCGACTTCGGGCTGGTGACGCTGATCGACTTGACCGTCTCGCTGGTGGGGGTGCTGGTGGCGCTGCCGGCGGCGCTGATGCTTGCGGAGCGCCCGCAAGCGATCGCCGTCCGCATCCCTCCTCTGCGCCGGATGCGGCGAGACGGGCGCACACGTCATGAGTCAGCCTGAGCTCACCGGCCCGCGCTACGGGCGCTATGTGGGCCTCTTGGGGGTGCTGATCGCGGTGCTGTTCGTGATCAACACGACGCTGAGCAACTCGCACGGTGTCGGGGGCATCGCACCCGGCCACAGGCTGGCGCCGTTCGCCGTGCCGCTCGCGCTGGGTGCGGTGAACGGTGACGCCAATATCGCCACCCACGCCGACGATGGCGAAGCCGGGAAGCGCCCCGCCTGCTCGGTGCGGGGCGCGGGGATCCTGAACGTCTGCGAGCTCTACGAACAGGGGCCGGTGGTGCTGGCGCTGTTCGTCGACGGGGGCTCCTGCCCGCGGGTCCTGAGCGAGATGCAGGCGCTCGCGCCCTCCTTCCCGGGCGTGCATTTCGCCGGGGTGGCGCTGGAGGGACAGCGGGGTGAGTTGCGCGCGCTGATACGGGCGCGAAACCTGACCATCCCGGTCGGCTTCGATCGCGATGGGGTGCTGGCGGCGCTCTACAAGGTGGTCAGCTGCGCGCAGCTGACCTTCGCCTATCCGGGGGGTGTCGTGCAGAGCAAGCCGCTGCTGGAAGTGCCGGCGCCGGCGACGTTGCGCGCACGTGTGAGCGAGTTGGTGCAGGCGGCGCGCGCGCGTGGATACAGGCCAACGGCTGCCGTGAACCCCCCGTGAGTCCCGATCCATCGTTCGCCGGGCGCGAGGGGCGGGCGGGAGTGGAGCCCGAGCTCCCGGAGCTCGAGCTGGGTTGGCGTGCGCGCGAGCTCGAGCAGGATCTGCCCGAGTTGCGACTGATGATCGCGCAGGCGCGGGTTGCTCGTCCCGGGTCGCTGACCGCCCGCTCGCCGCCCGGGATTGAGGATCGCCTGCGCGAACTGTCCAACCGCTTTCGGGGGGCGCGGGCGGTGACGGTCCGCCGCGAGCCGGTGCCGGCTGCCTACCGGGTGTTCTTCCGCCAGATCGGCCTCGATCCCGACGTGGTACGCACGCCGATCGAGGCGGTTGCGCTCGAGCGGATGTTGCGTGGCGGCTTCCTCTCCAGCGGTCTGCTTGAGGACATCCTGCTGATCGCGCTCGTGGACACCGGCGTGCCGGTGTGGGCGCTCGACGCAGAGGCCGTGAACGGTCCGCTCGGCATCCGCTCCAGCGGCGAGGGCGAGCCCCTGGGGCGCTCCGCCGGCGCCCCGGCGCTGCCAGCCGGCCGGCTGGTGGTCGCGGATGCTTCGACAGCGCTGGCTTCACTGTTTGGTGAGCTGGCTTCGGGGCATGAGGCCAAAGCCGGTACGGGTCGATTGACGCTGTTCGCGATTCAGGTGGCCGGTGTGCCGTCGCTGTACGTGGAGCAGGCACTGTGGACATGCCGCACGGCGCTGGAAGCACCCTGAGGGAGACTGGTAGACTCGGCGATTCCGGTACTAGGAGGAGATCGGTATGACCCAGTCCGGCCTTGTCATAGATCGTGACCGACCAGATATCGAGGCCGCGTCAATTGCGAGCCCTCGTCAGATCGAGGTCGGCGAACGTGACGCTCGCATCGCCCTGAGGGGGCAGCTCGGAAAGCTCGAGCGCGAAAGCTCGGCGATCGTCGCCAACGGGTTCCCGTACATCTCACCGGCGGCCATGCCAGAGCTCCCGGGCGATCCCGCCGGCGGCCCCTGCCTGCTCACGCTGGCGGAGCTGGAGCGGATACGCGACCACTTGGCCGGCCGAGTACAGGACCTGCGCCGGCTGGCGAAGAGGCGCGTCGAGCACGAGCGTCGCGCGCGCGAGCTACTGGACGGGATGAAGCTCGAACCGGGCCGTTACAAGTTCGTGCGTCTACCGGTGCGTGACCTCGGCGAAGGCGGTTGCGGGGTGTGGGAGGTGCGTCCGCGGCTCGGGCTGATCGGGATGCTGGCCGGATGGTGGCACGTCAAGCTCTCCTCCGGCTGTCCATTATCCGGGGGGCCGCGCAGTCTGCGCGGCCCCGGCCGGATCCCTCAGTGACTGAGCGCCATCGCACGATGCTCACGCGGAGCAGGATGCGCTGAGATGCCAAATGGCCGGTTGTAGAGCTCGGCCGCCTGATCGCCGTCCTGTTGCGCATCGGCGGTCTCCGCGCCGCGCGGCGGAACGGCGGTGAGCATCGCCGCAAGTGTGCGGCGCTGGCGGTCGGTCATCGACCCGACGGTCTTCTTCTCGGACATCGCGATCTGGGCGAGAAATTTGCGACAGCGTGTCTGACCCCAGCGACGCTGGCTCATCAAGAGGTCCGCGACCGCCATCGAGTCGGCCTCCCACGGGCAGTCGAGGATCACAGCGGCGACGCAGAGATCGCCCAGCGCGACTCGGCGCTTGAGCTCGGCGCGGGCCAGGCGGACCTGATTGGCGCGTTCCAAGGCGCGCATATATTGGGGCCCGCCCGCCCGGTCGGCAGGGGCCATCGTCGCTGTCGCGTTCATGTGAGCACTCTCCCCGTTGCCGCCGCGAGCGACGCGGCGGGCAACATCCTTGCTTGAATTTTGACGGGTATGCGCTCGCCACGGCCACCTGAAGACGATCCGCGACGAATCGCGAATGATCCCGATAATCGGACCCAGTTCCTAAGGGGCGAACTTCAGACGGTCATGCAGAGCGCTCCATGAAGCTACGTCAGGACGGGGTTCGCGGTCAACAGTGCGAGCGCGGTTCGTGCGCTAGAAGCGACCTTTTTTCTTGTCTGAAGGACTTGTGAAGAAATGGACAAGCGCAATCGACTGGTGGAACGCCGACCGACGTGAACTCATCTCAGGCCTGCTCCGGCGCAGGCAGCGGACCGTGCTCGGCCTCGAACTCAGACTTGACCCGCGCGAAGACGGAGAGCGCCCGATCGAGCACGGCGCGGTCGTGGGTGGCCATCACGCTGGTGCGCAGCAGAGCCCCGCCCGGCGGGACGGCGGGGTGCAGGGCGGTGTTGACGAACACGCCAGCGTCATAGAGCGCCTTCCACAACAGCGCCGCCTTCCAGTCATCGCCGATCAGGACGGGGACGATCGGGGTGACGATCTGAGGCGGCTCCTCGGCTCCCGCTCTGAGGACACCCGGGGCCGAGGAGACATCCATGGGCAGCTCCTGGGGCTCGACCACGGCGAAGCCGAGGTCTTGCAGCCCGTCACGCAGCAGGCGGGCGTTGGCGAGCACGCGCTCGAGCAGCGGCGGACCGTCGGAGGAGCGCATCACGCGCAGCGCCGCGAGCGCGGCCCCTAGCGATGCCGGGACCGCGGAGGCGGTGAACAGGAATGGGCGCGAATAGATCCGCAGGTACTCGATCACGTCCGCCGGGCCGGCGACGAAGCCGCCGCACGAGGCGAGCGACTTCGAGAACGTCCCCATCCGCAGGTCGACGCGATCCTCGACCCCCAAGAGCTCCGCGGTTCCCGCGCCGCGCGCCCCCAGCACGCCGGCGCCGTGGGCCTCGTCGACCATCAGGCGCGCGCCGTAGCGCTCGCACAGATCGCAGATCTCCCGCAGCGGCGCGATGTCGCCCTCCATCGAGAAGACCCCGTCGACCACGACCAGCACGCCGCCGCCGTCGGACTGGGCACGGTCGAGCATCTTCTCCAGCTTGTCGAGGCGGTTGTGGCGAAACGCGCGCAGCTTGGCGCGCGAGAGCAGGCAGCCGTCGAAGACCGAGGCGTGGTCGCCGGAGTCGACGATCACCGTGTCCGCAGGCGAGAGGATCGTGCCGAGCGTCGAGAGGTTGGCCTGGTGGCCGGTCGTGAACACGAGCGCGGCGTCGGTGTTCATCCATTCGGCGATCTCCCGCTCGAGCTCGAGGTGCAGTGGGATCGTCCCGTTCAGGAAGCGCGAGCCGGTGAGGCCGGTGCCATAGCGATGCAGGGCATCCTCGGCCCCCTGCATCACACGCTCGTCGCCGGTCAGCCCGAGATAGTTGTTGGAGCCGAGCATGATCCGCTCGGCGCCCTCCATCTCGACCACTGGCATCGCCGCTGAGGTCAGGACGTGGAAGTAGGGCAGCACGTCGGCCTCGCGCGCGGCGCGCAAGAGCTCCTCGCGCTCGTGGCCGCGGACCTTGGCAAAGACGTCTGTCGAAGTGTGCATATAGGGTCTGGGCAGTGAGCGTGTCTGAGCGAACAGCAGCCGTGCAGGTCACTCCGGTCTCGGGCAGAGGAGACCTGAAAGCGTTCATCGACCTGCCGTTCAAACTGCATGCTAACCACCCGTTGTGGGTCCCCCTGCCGAAGCTCGAGCGCTGGCTGTTTCTGAACCGGCGGATGAACGCCTTCTTCAGCCACGGCGAGGCCGAGTACTTCCTCGCCCGGCGCGACGGGCGCGTCGTGGGACGGATCACCGCCCAGGTCAACCATGCGTTCAACGACTACCAGAAGAAGAACTGGGGCTGGTTCGGCTTCCTCGAGTTCGAGGACGACCAGGAGGCGCTGGAGGCGCTACTGAGCGCCGCCGAAGGATGGTGCAGGGAGCATGGAAAGGAGCGCATGGTCGGCCCGGCGGACTTCTCGATGAACGAAGAGAGCGGCATCCTGATCGAGGGCTACGACCTGCGTCCGATGATCAAGCAGCCATGGCACCCGCCCTACTACCAAGAGCGCATGGAGCAGGCGGGGATGGCCAAGGCGATGGACCTACTGATGTGGAAACTTGAGGTCGAAGATCGCAACAAGGTGCTGCCGGTGATCTGGGAGTTGGCGGAGAAGGCGCAAACAGAGCACGGGATCAGGGTGCGCCCGATGAAGAGGCGTCAGTTGCGCAAAGATATGGACTCCTTCGCCGAGGTCTACAACGCCGCATGGGCGAACAATTGGGATTTCGTGCCGTACTCAAAGAAGGACCTGGATGCCTATGCGCAGGAGATCCAGCTGGCGTTCGACAAGCATTGGTGCTTTATCGCCGAGAAAGAAGACACGGGCGAGGTGGTCGGGATGGCGATGACGTTCCCCGACCTCAACCAGGTGCTCGAGAAGATGAATGGCAAGTTTCTGCCTTTCGGGTGGTGGCATTTCCTGAACAAGGGCAGGATCATGACGCGGGTGCGCGTCGGCTTCCTCGGCGTCAAGCCCGAGCATCAGCACACGGGTGTCGCGGCGAAGCTCTACCAGCTGCACTTCGATGCGGCCGAGAACCGCCCGCAGAAGGGCGGGGAGATGGGCTGGATCCTCGAGACGAACACGGCAATGAACCGCGGAATGGAAGCGATGGGCGGGCAGATCGTCAAGCGCTACCGGGTCTACGAGCGGGTTCTCGACTAGCAGTCTGGGCGGCCGCGTACACTGCGCGGGATGGGTGATACCGAGGAAGTCGATGCCCTGCCGGTGCTCGCGGACGAGCCGACCGTGATCGCATCTGCGCCCGGCACGCTCCCGGCGCAAGCAGGAGCGGGCCGCGCCGTCGTGCCGGCCGTGCAGGCCGCCGCTGTGGCGGCCGGGGGGTTTGTGGCGGGGGCAGCCGTCGTCGGTCTCGTGCATCGACGGCGCCGGCGCACGGCGCTCGCGAAGGGCCGCCGTGCCGGGCGGCGACTGAGCCGCGACGGGCGCTCCGCGAACAAGGCCGGCGAGCTCCTGCAGATCGTCGGCAGCAGATCGCTGCTTGTGGACGTGCATTTGCTGGGCGGCGAGCGCTGAGCGACCGCAGCGACCTGGTCGAGCTGCGCGAGGAGGTGCGGCCGGAGAGTCCGTTCAGGCTGCCGAGACGCAATGGCATGGACGGAGTGACACGCCGCCGCGGCGGCGTGTTGGAACGCTTGCTGCATCACGAGGAGGAGCCGGTGGTGGTGCGGATCGCGCAGACGGCGGATGACGGCGTCCTGTTCGGCGCGCGCGCACGAACACAGGCGGCCGCGAGGCACGGAATCGCGAGGATGCGGTTTGCGCTCGGGGTCGACGATGACCTGGGAGCCTTTCACCGCCGCTTCGCAAACGACCCAATGATCGGGCGCTCGGTGCGGGCGCGCCCGTGGCTGCGGGTCGGGCGCCGCCCGGAGCCGTTCGAGGCGCTCGTGTGGGCGGTGTGCGAGCAGTTGATCGAGTACGAGCGCGCGGCAAAGATCCAGAGCCGGTTGGTAACGCGCCTCGGGCGGCGCTGGACGGACAGCGGGGAGGGAGAGGGGGCGTGGGCAAGCGGGTTGCGAGATCTGCCGACGGCCGCGAAGCTGGGGGCGACGGCGCCGGCGGCGATCGAGTCCTGCGATCTCGCGGCGGCGCGCGCGATTGCGTTGCGAAGGGTAGCGCGCGAGGTTGCGCGGGGGCGCGTGAACCTGAGCGACCCCGCCGAGCACGAGCGCGGCTGGAAGCGGCTGCGCGCGATCGCAGGCATCGGTGCCTGGACCGTCGAGATGATGGCGCTGTGCGGCCAGGGCCGCTACGACCAGCTGCCGGCGGGCGATCTCGGACTGCTGAAGCTGGTTGGACGCAGGCTCAGCGGTGGCGATCCCAGGGCCCGCGCGCAAGAGCACGAGGTGCGCGCGTTCTTCGCCGACTACGGCGAGTGGGCCGGGCTCGCCGCCGTGCATATGGCGGGGCTGTAAAGGCCCCTATTCTTCGCTCTTCCCGATCCCTTCCCCCGGCAGGAACTCGTTCGTGAACGGCGGCAGGGCGGTGTTGCTCGGGTCGTGGTGGAGGAGCCCGTGGGAGAACATCCAGTTGCCGAAGGCCGTCCACGCCGTGGGGTTCTGGTAGCCGTAGGGGTTGCCGCCGGAGGGCAGCGCCGCGGGCAGCGTGCGTTCGATCGAGGCGAGCTGGAGCTTTCCTTCGAGCGAGGGGTTGGCCTTCACGAGCAGTGCCGCCGCGGCCGCCGGGTCGGCCCGCACCGCGCGCTCGCCGCGGCTGAGCGCCTGCAGGAATGCGCGCAGGTCCTGGCCGTTCAAGCGCGCCTGTTCTTCGCGGACGACCAGCACGAGCTCGTCGTAGGTGGGGATGCCGGCCTGATCGATCGGGATCGTGAGGGGGTGCTTGTGCATCAACTGAAGCTGGAGCGCCTCATAGTTCCAGTAGCCGCCGAGCGTGGCGGCGACCTTGCCGGAGAGCATCGCGGGAACGAGGTTGAAGCCGACGTTCACTTCGTGCACCGATGAGGGGTTGACGCCGGCATTCTGCAAAGCCGCCTTCAGCTCGGCCGCCTGATAGGGGATGCCCGCGGTGCCGACGGTCTTGCCGGCGAGCTCGGCGACGCTCGAGATGTGCGATGAGGGCAGCGCGATGATCGACGTCAGCGGCCGTTGGACAAGCGCCGCGATCGAGACCAGTTTCAGGCCTTCGTCGCGGGCGAGCAGCAGCTCGGGCTCGTAGGAGATCGCCATGTCGACCTTGCCGGCCGCCAAGAGCTTCAGCGGTTCAGCGCTTTCGGAGGGGATCACCGGCTTGACTTCCAGGCCGGCGGCGCGGAAGTCGCCGGCGGCGAGCGCGGAGTAGAGCGGCGCGTGGTCGGCGTTGGGGAACCAGTCGAGCATCACCGTGAAGGACTTGGTTCCAGGCGCGGTGATCGTGTCCCGCTTGGCGCCGCACGCGGACAGGGCAAGGGCGCAGGCGACGGCGAGCACAGCAGCGAGTCTGATCTTCAACGGAGGTCTCCTCTTGATTGGTTGGCCCACGGCGCCAGCCGGCGCTCGACCAGGGAAAGGGTGTAGAAGCAGGCGATCGCGAACGCGAACAGCACGACCGCGGCAGCGTAGGCGCGCGCGGTCTGCAGGGAGGAAAGGTCGGCGTTGATCTCATGGCCCAGCCCGGCGTAGGCGCCGGAGGTGGCAGTCTGGGACTCGGCGATGTAGGCGCCGATCACGCCAACGGTGACGGCGATCCGCGCGCCGCTAATCGCCGCGGGCAGCGCCGCGGGGAGCTCGGCGAAGCGAAAGGCCTGTAGGCGGGAGGCGTCGAGCGTGCGCAGCAGCTTGAGCTGGTCGGGGTCGACGGCGGCGAGCCCGTCGACGGTCGTGACGACGACGGGGAAGAAGCAGATCAGAACGATCACGATCAGCTTGGGAAGCAGGCCGAAGCCCAACAGAAAGACGAGCAAAGGGGCGATCACCGCGATCGGCACTGCTTGGGAGCCGACCGTGAGCGGGTAGCAGGCGCGACGCAGGGCAGGAGAGAGGTGGATCAGCACCCCGAGCGCAAAGCCGAGCGCCAGCGCCAGTGCGAGTCCGAGCGCGACCTCCTCGCCGGTGACGAGGAGGTTGTGAGAGAGCAGCCCGGCGTTGGACCACAGCGACTGCGCGATCGTGTGGGGCGCGGGGAGGATCGAGGAGCTCGTGGCGCCGGAGTCGGCGTAGAGCTCCCAAGCGCCGAGCAGTGCGGCGGCGAGCACGATCGCCGGCAGGGCGTTCACGACGCTGCGCCTCACGAGTCCTCCATCCCCAGCGCGTGCAAGGCACGCTCGCGCAAGGCGACGACAGTCACATCAGTGCGCGAGCGGGGGCGGGGGAGGTCCACCTCGATCTCCACGCGCAAACGGCCAGGCCGTGGGGAGAGCACCGCGACGCGATCAGCGAGCACGACTGCCTCCTCGACATCGTGGGTGACGAGCACGACCGTGCGGGGCTCGCGCTGCAAAGCTCGGTCCAGCCAGGCTTGCATCTCCGCGCGCGTGATCGCGTCGAGTGCTCCGAACGGCTCGTCCAGGCAGAGGACGGGCTTGCCCGAGAGCAAAGTGCGCAGGAACGCGACACGCTGGCGCATTCCCCCGGAGAGCTCGTGCGGGTGAGCCTGCTCGAACCCCTGCAGGCCAAGCTCCGCGAACAGGTCAGCCGCCTGAGCACGTGCCGCGGCGCGCGAGCGGCCGGCGATGCGCAGCGCGAGCGCGGCGTTGTCGAGTGCGGAGAGCCACGGCAGCAGCAGGTCGCGCTGGGGCATCAGCGCCGCCGGGGCGCACTGAAGGACGCCCCGATCAGGGGTTTGCAGGCCGCAGATCAACTCGAGCAACGTCGTCTTACCGCAGCCGCTCGGGCCGACCACTGCGAGCAATTCGCCGTGGTCGGCGTACAGCGAGATGCCGGCGAGCGCCTGCACCGATGCGCCGCGCTGGTCGCGGTAGGCGCGGCTGACGTCATTGAGGCTGATGCCGTCGTTGGCGCGAGTCATCCGAGATGTATGACGCTGCGCGCGGGACTGCAGTTCGGTCGGCACTGAGCTCCCTCCGCGGGCATTACCCCACAGGTTCAAAGGGTCGGCGCCGGGGGATCTTCTCCTGGGCACCATCTCAGCCGGCTTGCCCGCCAGCTCCCCTGATTTTCTCTGTTGCTGATGCTACAGCGCAGATGAGACTGGACGGGTGAGCGCCCGCACGAAATCCTCCAGCTGGGCCGTGGTCCAACACTCGAATGCCGTGCAGAACTCCTCGTAGGAGGCGATTACCGAGTCGCCGTAGTTCCAGTACAGGCGCGGCTCGGGGTTCAGCCAGAACGTGCGCCCCGCCCGCGCGGCGAGCTGGGCGAACAGGTCCGAGCGCGGGTCCCGGCCGTTCGTGCGCGCGTCGCCGAGCACGATCACCGTGGCGCGCGGGTGCAGATCTTCGCCGACCAGATCCAGCATCTCCGACCAGACGCGGCCGTAATCGGTGTAGCCGGAGATGTCGGCCACGCCCGCGTCGGAGGAGATCCGTTCTGAGACCGCTTTGAAGTTGCGCTCGTGGGCGAAGATGTCGGTCACCTCCGAGACGCGCTCGATGAACACGAACGAGCGCATCTTGCGAAACGAGTCGTGGAGAGCGTGGAGCACCGACAGGAAGAACACCGAGGCCGAGGTGACGCTCGTGGATACGTCGCAGAGCACGTAGATCTCCGGACGTTTGGGGCGCCGCGGGCGGTACTTGAGCACTACCGGGACGCCGCCGGTCTGCAGCGACGCGCGCATCGTGCGCCGCACGTCCACCTGCGCGTGGCGGCGGTGCCCGCGCGCCTGCATGCCCTGCGTGGCCAGGCGACGGCGCAACTGGATCACGACGCGGTGCACGGCCGCCAGATCGGCCAGCGGCCCGGAGGGAAGCGCCCGGTCGAGCTCGCCGAGCGGTCGAGATGGGGGCAGGCTGCCGGTGCGCTCGATCTGACCGCGCTCGAGCTCGCGCCGTAACAGCGCCTCGAAGCGGCGCAGCGCATCGCGCGGCAGGCCCTCGCGCCGGGGGTCCTCGGAGGGGAGGTCGGGCTGGGGCTCGGTGCGCAGGCCGAGCGCGCGGCGGATGCGCTGGACGTCGACGCCGATCACGCCCGAGCCCTCCTCGCGCCGGCCGAAGGCGGCGATCGCCATCCGTGCGAGGTCGCGCATCGCTCCCTCCGAGCCATCCCTCAGCGCGGCCGCGATCTGCGCCCGCAGGGCCTCCAGGTCTTCCACGGAGAGCTCGTCGAGGTCGATCGCACCGGGTGGGGCCTGCGACGGATCGCCCTCGCGCACGTCCTCGCGCAGCGCCGCGAGCTCGACCGCGCGAAAGAAGAAGCGCTCGAACACCAGCTCGAACACGCGGCGGTCCTCCTGGCTCTTGGCCAGGGTCGCGGCGAGCGCCTCGCGGAAGTCCTCCTGCTCGGTCCAGGGCACCTCGCGCAGCACCGCGAACGCGTCCAAGAGCTCCGAGGTCCCGACCGCGACGCCTTCGCGGCGCAGCTCCTCACCGAGCTCGAGAATCCGGGCCGGCAGGCCCTCAGGCGGCATCGGCCGCGGGCGCCCGGAGCTTCAGGCCGACGCGCTCGGAGACGATGTCCATGTCGGTGCGGTGCTTGACGATCACCGACATCGTGTCCCGAAAGACCTGCTCGTCGATGTCCTCGGCGCCGAGCAGCAAAAGCGCCCGCGCCCAGTCAATCGACTCGGCGATCGACGGCGGCTTCTTCAGGTCGAGCTCGCGCACCATGCCCACGACCTCGACGAGCCTACGGGCGACGGTCTCCGACAATTCCGGCGCATGCAGGCGCACGATCTCCAGCTCGTGCTCGAGCTCGGGGTAGTCGAGCCACAGGTACAGGCAGCGGCGCTTGAGCGCCTCGGTCAGCTCGCGCGAGTTGTTCGAGGTGAGCAGCACGACCGGGTGCGTGCGTGCCTCGACGCGGCCGAGCTCCGGGATCGAGATCTGAAAGTCCGAGAGCACCTCCAAGAGCATCGCCTCGAACTCCTGGTCGGTCTTGTCGATCTCGTCGATCAGCAGCACCACCGGCTCGGCGGAGGCGATCGCGCTCATCAACGGACGGGCAAGCAGGAACTCCTCGCCGAAGATGTCCTCCTGCACCGCCTCCCAGCCCGTGTCCGAGGCCTCCGCCTGGATGCGCAGGAGCTGCTTGCGGTAGTTCCACTCGTACAGCGCCTTCGCCTCGTCCAAGCCCTCGTAGCACTGCAGTCGCACGAGCTCGCGGTCGAGATACAGCGCGAGCGACTTCGCGAGCTCGGTCTTGCCCACACCCGCCGGCCCCTCGACGAGCACAGGCTTGCCGAGCTTGGTCGCGAGGAACGCCACGAGTGCGGTCGACTCGCCGGGCAAGTATCCGACCGCGCGCAGGCCCGCCGCGACATCTGCGACGGAGGCGGGCGCCGAGGACAAAGGGGCGGACATCGTCCGCGCAATGATAGGCGCCTACCGCTGGTCGGACTCGGGCGCCGGGTCGGACAGGAGGTTTGGCTCGGGGTGTAGGGCGTGATCCTCGAAGGACAGTTGCTCGGTTGTGTCAGATGCAGAGACAGGCCGGCGCGGTACGCGACGGGGTAGCGGGGTAGGCGGTGGTGATGGCCGCCGCGGACGACTCACAAGCGGAGCCTCGGGGCGGCCGCCGGCGCGCATCCGCGAGCCGGCGGCCGCGAGTAGCCCGGCGGCCGCGAGCGCGAAGAAGATCCCCCATTGGATGCCGACGTTTGCAGCGACGCCATGGGTCGTGATTCCGGGCTTGTCGAACAGGCGCAGAACGAGTAGCAGAGCTACCCAGATCCCCGCGGCGAACACGATCGAGCCGTCGCCCCCGGGCAGTTGGAAGGAGCGCCGCTCGCCGCGCGCGAACAGCAGGTACAGCACGGCTAGGGCGACGAGCAGGACGGCGGCCTCGACGAACGAGAAGACCTGGAACGCGTTCAGATTGCGACTCTGCAGCGGTGCCGCGCGCGGGGCGTTGACAACCGCATTCTGCTGGTACCACGGCAGGAACATCGTCACGAACAGCGCCGCCGAGGCGCCGCCCGCAAGACGCTGGTCGGGCGTCAGGGCCCGCCATGCGCTGCTCAGTCGTGTCATGCACCGCAGTCTAGGCGCGCATGGGGCGGGTGTGGTCCCGTTGTAGGCCCCGGTTGGCTCCCTCAGGCATATCATCCTCAACGAGAAATACGGGCTAAAGGCCAGAGGCCCTCACCCGCAAAATCACACGATACCGGTGGACGCTTCGTAGTTAAGTCGGCTACTCAGTGCGCCTTCGCGCCCTTGGCAACGGTGATTGTCCCCGAAGCGGTGGCGAAGTTGCCGGCCAGGTCCGTCGCCGACAGCGTGATCGCGTAGGAGCCACCCTGCGAAGGGGTGGGCCACAACAGCTTCGGCTTGCCCCGTTCGACGGTGGCGCTGTTGCTGAACACGACCTTGCCGCCGAGCCGGACGGTCAGGCGCACGGTCGAGACCTTCGAGAGCGACAGCTGAACGCCCGCCCGCGAGCTGCTCGGCAGCGTGGAAGTGATCAGAGAGATCACCGGCGGCGTGTGCTCATACGCGGTGAAGTGTTCGGCGGTCGTGCAGTAGATCGCGTCACCGGGGATCGCGGAGGCGGAGGAGGTCGTGGTCGATGCGGCGGTCTGAGCTGTGTGGCGCGCGGCGCTCGCACCGCCACTCGCGCCGCTCGTTTCTGTCGTACCACCGGCCGTACCCCCGGCAGGCGTCGTGGTGGTGGGCGTGGTGGGCGTGGGTGCCGGCGCGGGCGCGGGCGCCGGGGGGGCGGCCACGGTGAGCGGCTCGCCACGGCGCGTGCGTTCGCACAGGTGCGTAAGGAATTCGGTGAGCAGTTCGTGGTAGTTGAGGTCCGATTCGCCGAACTGGTCATACATCGACCAGGCGCCGGTGTCGTAGAGGGGCGTGCGCACCCGCTCTTCGGCGTCGCCCGCTTCGAACAGTGCAAGCCCGACGGGGTCCTTCGTGATCGATGTGTAGTCGTAGAGCCCCACCAAAGCCTGGATTTCCCCGTTGAGGATGCGGTCGGTGGGGGCGTAGGTGTACTC
>Ga0302324_100014310_pt1 | contig 16012 bp, 10 predicted proteins | sample Palsa_T0_1_FD_201949 | JGI IMG/M metagenome (GOLD analysis project Ga0302324, IMG submission 201949) | Peat permafrost microbial communities from Stordalen Mire near Abisko, Sweden - Palsa_T0_1 | ecosystem: Environmental > Terrestrial > Soil > Palsa > Peat permafrost | place: Sweden: Abisko...
GGGTCTGGGCGGACTTGAATTTGCAGGCTGAGCCTTCGCTCTCGGCGCCGGAGGCTCCGCTGGGCTGGGGCGCACCGACCGCTTCGCCGAGAACGTTCTGCGCGTCCAAGGCGGTGATCAGGCTGCAAGCATCTTTGGTGGCGGCGAATGCGGCGGCGGAGGACAACAACATGCCGCCGAGGATGAGCGCTGCGAATTTCCGATCCATTTTCATTTAATCTCTCCTGCCTGTGCGACGTGTTTTCCGAGAGGAGGCGCGTTGATGCCGATGGAGGGGTGAAGTTCGGCTCGTTGTCCGGCGGCTTGCACCTGGCGCTGTCGTTTTGCTTTCTGAGCTTCATCGCGGCGGGTGGTTTGTTCAGTGACATCGCGCATGCGGACATCTTCCATGCCTTTGCGCTTGGCGACGATCTTGTAATCGAAGCTGAGGCTGGCGTGGCCGCCACCGAGTTCGCGGACTTCGAACGAGCCGGCACTCTTGCTGGCGACATAGAGACCTTTGCAGTCGCCGTTCGGTGTCAGGAAGACGCGATACTCAACGCCGGTGTTAACCATCGCCGCGTAGGTTGGATCGAGTGCGACAGTGGCGGAACCGTTCGTAAGGTGACCGCCACCGTAATCTTCGAACCAGTTTTCGGTGGCCTGCGGGGAGTACATTTCAATGCTGCGGTTGTCGTCGCGCTTGGGCATGACCATGGCCGTGCCACTGCAGGTGAGGTTTCCACCGATGAGGAATTCGCAATAGTTTCCCGAGCCGTCCAAGAATTGAGCGGTCGTACCGCCGGTGGTCGCCGACAAATTCGTTACGACTAGAGCAGGGTTGTTGGAGCTATAGTTAGCGAACTGGCCGGCATAGTTATCATCCGCAGTGCCGAAAACGCCTGCGCCATCAGCGTTTTCTCCAGGTCCAGCGTCTCCCCAGACACCCGAGCCACGCCCGTTGTAGCCACTGTTGCTCAACGTTGTCGTGAGATGCCCAAATACACCAAGGCCAGCAGTTCCGTCCCCTGACATTCCAGCGACTGCGGTGGAAGTCGAATTGGATGCACTCGCGTCGATTGCGATTCCTTGATTAGCCGACGACAGGGCTTCGACCGCAGTCGCTCCTGACGCGTAAACGCCGAATCCAGTCGACCCGCTGGCCTCGGCGACGACCGCGTTGTAACCGGTCGCATAGACGCCGGTGCCAGCAAGATAATTTGTCTGCGCCGTCGTCCCGCCCGTCGCCAGCACGCCGATAAATCCGGAGGCCGCGACACCTGTGCCGTCGCCGCCCAAGCTGCTGGCAAATCCGGTGCTCGAGCCCACGGCACTCACCGCGGTAAAGCCGCTAGCCGCCACTCCAAAGCCGCCCACGGAAGCGCCGCCACCCGCAACAATGCCTGTGCCTGTGGCGGTGGTTGTGTAAGCCTGCATTCCATCCACGCCTAGACCGAACACCCCGGTGGGGCCGGTGGCATAGACACCTACACCCGAAGAGCCCGATTGCGTGGCTTGGATGGCGTAGCCCGGACCAGTCGTCGTCACCTTCAACTGCGGGTTGCCCGAGCCGCTCACCGTCACGGGACTGGTGAACGTGTCGGACGAACTCAAGCTCGCATAGTTCGAGTTCAGGTAGCTCGTATTCAGGTTCACCGTCACCGAACCCGAGCTGCCGCCACCGGAGAGACCAGTGCCGGCAGTTACACCGGTGATGGTGCCGGTGCCGGGGAAGGTCTGTCCGGAGGCGAAGGTGATTGGAGCGGAAAAGCTATTGGTCCCGGTGAAGGCATTGTTGGCGCCCAGTGAGACGGTGCCGGGGAAGGTCTGGCCGCTGGCAAAACTAATTGCCTTCGAAAATGTATCGCTGCCGGTGAAGGTGTTGTTGGCGCTGAGGGAGACGGTGCCTGGGAAACTTTGTCCGCTGGCGAAGGTGATTGGCTTGGTGAATGTGTTGGCGGCGCCGAGTTGGGCGTAGACCGAATTACCCAAGGTGACTAAGGCGGTGTCGCTGAGTCCGAAGGTGACATTGCCACCGGATGAGGTGACGGTGACAGGCGATGACGCATGCAGATTGGAGGCGCTGAGAACCGGGGAAGTGCCGACGAGAAGTTTTCCGGCGGCGAAGGTGGTGGTGCCGGTCATCTTGTTGGTGCCGCCGAGTTGGGGATAGATCTCATTGCCGAGCGTTTCGAGATAGCTGCTGCTGAGGCCGAGGGTAACGGTTGGGCCGGAGCCGCCGCCGGTGACGCCGTTGCCGACGTTGATCTGCGTGATGTCTGTACCGCCGGCGGGGAGCGCGTTCTTCAACGCGAAATCAGACAGAGGGTGACCACCGAGGGTTTCCGCGTCGGTGGATTTCAGGGCATAGGGCGTGGCGACGAGAATGGTGCGGGAGAGCTCCTGGCCGTCACCCACTGTGACGCCGAGCCACTTCGCTTCGGCGCTGGAGAATACTGATTGCGGCAGGCCGTCCGGGGTGGCCGAACCGAGCAGGATGGAATAGCGGCCTTTGCTATCGGGGGCGATGGTCTGCAGTTCTGACCAGAGCGGGTCGCCGCCTGACTGCGCCGCATAGAGAGAAAATCTGACGACGACGGGCTCGGTCGCGCCTGCTGCAACTGCTCCCGCATATTGGACGATGTGGGGGACCGGCGCGGACGCGGCCGGCGACTGCTCCTGTTGGGCAAGTGCGACGGCACCAAAAACTACTGGTGCGAGGACCATGCAAATGACTGCTGCGAAACGCTTCATACGCCACCTCTGAGATCAACAACCTTGCCGTAACCTAGCGGCAGCGGCTGGTGGGTGTCCTCAAAGGCACGCTTAAAACTTCTTAGAGCGTGGTTATAACGCGGAAATGCAGGGATTTGACGGAGCCGTTGTTTGCGGGGACGCTCCATCATCCGCTCAGCGGCCCCTATATATAGTTAGGGCCGCTGCGAGAGAGAGCTAGCGGGATGCGCGGGCAATGACTGGGTTACGGCTTGCGACGTGGGAGGCGAGATCGGGATTGCCCTCTGTCGACGAGCGGTCCTGGTGGGGCGCGCCCAGGTAGGGAAACGCGGCGAGCAAATCCTTGTGAGGACCGACGTGGTCGCTCGTCAATCGGCCATTCGTGAGCATGGAGATGAAGCCGTCCATGACGTCATCGGTGAGAGCCCGGCCATTGACGAGGTAGGACGCCGGGAGATTCGGATCGTAATAGAGAATATCGGGCAGCAGGGTTTTTGCCACTCGCGTAGCTTCGTCGGGCGAATATCCGCCGGTGTGTTCGAGCGAGTGGGCGAAGATGGGGACGAACTGCTGATCGTTTGCCGGCTGTGCGGCGAGGTATTCGGCTTTGTGTTCGCCGGGGAGGAAGACGGATTGCGAGGGGCGCGCGCCACGGTCTGCCTGCACCCAGCTGCCGCTTCTTCCGTCCAACGTGCGATGCCAGAGGCCGACTTTTCCCAGTCGCAGGTCTGAGTTGGGGACCTGGAGGACGATGCTGCAGACGTCGGCGGTGGCGAAGAAATCGTCGCCGGTGAAGGTGAGGTTGTCCAGCGCGCCTTGCGTGTCGAAGAAAAAGGGGTCGCTGCGCCAGCCGGCAAAGAAGCGATAATCGCCGGCTGCTGTTATCTGTGTTTCATGTCCAGTTGAAACCGGGCCGCGGGCGAAGATGACGTCGCCGCTGTTCCCGGTGACGGCGGCCTCTGCGCCTTCGACGCGACGGAGAATCGCAGTCGGCGTGCCCGCTGCAGTTGAGAAGCTGATTCGATAGGCAAGGTTGGGGATGAAGTCGCCGTCGGTGTCGATCAGGAGTTCGTAGATGGCTTCCGATGAAAAGGACTCGGTGGTGGTAGGGCCAGGTGGGTTGACACCGGCGGAGGGATGCACATTCATGATCAGAATTGATTTGCCTGCGTCTCCGGGTTTGGGAAAGGCGTAGAGATCGGTGAGGTCGAGGCGGGCATCTCCGTGGGGAAAGGCGAAGTCGGGGCCGGAATAATGGTGGGACATAAAATATCTCCTCGTGATGCTGGTGAGTCTTCCAGTGGGACGCGGATAATTGCCGCAGACACCGCGCAGGTGCATTGAACAGGAAGCACGAGGAGATAACTATTAGACCAAGGTATCGAGCGGCACTCTCTTATGAGTCCGCATTGCACCGAGGCGCTGCGCTGCAATGCGAGAGCAAGGTCCTATGGGACGAGCGTAGTCCCTCTTTCAGCAAGCTGCATTGGAGAGGCTGACGGCCGGGTTCAATAGAAGAGAGGCTACCTCGCGCGGCGGTGTGGGGGCGGTGTGTGGGCGTTGGTCTTCGGCAGAGTGAGGCTGAGGAGCTGGACGGGATCGAGCCAAACGCCATTCCAACGAACGCCCATGTGGAGGTGCGGACCGGTGACGCGGCCGGAGGCGCCGGTGAGGCCGAGCTTGGCGCCCTTCGCGAGCTTGTCGCCTTCGTGAACGTCGATGCGCGACATGTGCAGATAGACGGTGAAGATGCCGAGGCCGTGGTCGACGATGACGGTGTTGCCTTCGTAGAAGAGATCGCGGACCAGGACGACGGTTCCGGAATTCGAGAGTGAGACCGGCGTGCCCTCGGGAGTTGGGAAGTCGGTGCCAGTGTGCAGGCTGGTCTTTTCTTCGTTAAGGATGCGGGACTCGCCGAAGCTGGGCGTGGATGGGGCAGAGATCGGCTTGATGAAATCGCCCGACCAGAGAGGAAGCGGTGCAGTGCGTGCGTAGGCGCGCTTCTTGAGGACTTCATCCTGCGCGATCTGCTTTTGCTCGGCGTCATTTGGATTGACGTAGTTCTCGGGGACGGTGATGTCGCCGGTTTTGAAATCGCCCGCGGCGATGGTGACCTGCTGGGTCGAGTGCGCGACGTGGCCGCCGGCGAGTGTTGCCATGACGTCGAGGCCGTAGTCGCCGGGATTGGTCTGGAGGTCGACGCCGGCGAGGGCGTGCCAGGTCTTCCTGTCGGTGGAAGTGGAGAAAAAGGTGAGGCGTTTGTCGAGGAAGCTGCCGGTGACGCGCGTGGCCGGGCGTTCCAACTCGACGGTCAGGAAGATGGGCGAGCCTTGATGCAGCTGGTTTGGCTGCCAGAAGATGTTGTGGATGGCGCTGGTGCGGGAGGGCGCGGGGCCGGCCGGGGCGTGGGTTTGCGCAGAGAGTGGAAGCGCCAGGGCGGCGAGAAGGAGGATGGGGCGGACGTGCATGCTGGCTGCTCCCGGCGGAACGGGGATGGCATTGTGATGCGCGGTCCCAGTGTCGCGGCAGCTTGCGTGGCGAAGTTAAAGCATCGCGCGCGAGCGAATTGTTCTCACCGGTTTCGGAGAAGACGAGTATTCAGCGCTGAGTGGGCTGGCGTCTGAGACTGTCTTGCTCGGCAAGCAACTTGAGAGAGCTGCCTGGCAAACAACAGAGCTGCCACTCTTCGAGAATGCTCGCTCCGGACGATCTGTAGAGGTTGAGGGCTGGTTGATTGCAATGCAGGACAGCCCAGCGGATAAAGTTTCGCTTGTCTGATTCGGCGATGGCGGCGACTCGACCGAGCAGGGCCCGGGCGATTCCGCGCCGTCTAAAGTTCGGGCGGACGTAGAGATCTTCGAGATAGAAGCCGGGGCCGTGCCATGTCGAATAGTAGTCAAAGAACAGCGCGTAACCTACGGTCTGGCCATCGCATTCTGCGATCAGGGCCCGGAACGGCAACTCCTCCGCGCCGCCGTACCGCTTCATTTCCCAGGCTGACGCGGAGATTTGCTCCGTCTGGTTGGTCGATTCCGCCAGCTCGAAGGCGAGCCGCGTGAGCAGAGGCGCGTCGGCGCTGGTGGCTGTGCGAAGGATCATTCGTTGTGCGACGGGGTGACGGGACTCCGTCATGGTTTGACCCGGGTCAGGTTTGCGACCAGGTTGGTCTCCCAGGTCTTGCCGCCGTCGTCGGAGAATGCCTGCTCGACGTGATGGGAGTCGGGAGTGATTTCGGACCAGACAAATCGCACGAATATCATTCGCCCGTTGAAATCCTCCTGATCGTAGAATTCGCCGCGGCCATTTTTGAATTCGCCGAACAGGGCCGGGGTGACGACGCCGTCACTGCCGTTCACGAAGGCTTGACTCCACTGGTGGGTGGCCGGATTGTAGAGACAGATAGTTATGCCCTTGAAGTGATAGGTATCGTTGCCGCCTTCGAGCTCCTCGAAATTACCGCGTCCATCCAAAAACGGCCGGGTGACGACGGTCCCGGTGAGTTGCATCCATGTGGTGGAGCCGGTGAGCGGGTGGACCAGCCGCGAGATGTGGGTGGTGAAGGTGCCGAAGTGGAAGTCGAAATCGTGTGTGCCATCTGCGGTGGCATGGGCGTCGGCAGCAGGTGCCGGGGATTGCGCGACGGATGGCATGGCGCATAGCAAAATAAAAGAGGCGCAAAGAGCCAGAGTCTTCGCGATATATCGAGAACGTTTCATGGAGTCTCCTTTGATCACGACCGATAGAGCGGTCTCCATCAAGATGACAAAGTGCGTGGTATTTTTGAAGCACCGCTTTTCATGGAATGTGCGATACCACTTTCGCGAGCCTCAAAGGAGCCTTTGTTTCGGCAGGTTTATTCCGGCTTGCGAAAAGCTATTCTTGCGGGGACGTTTGCTTCCGGCGATCGCTTGCCGTCGACGCGCGACCTGGCGGAGCAGCTGGGCATTTCGCGAACCGTCGTCCTCGTTGCCTACGATCAGTTGCTTGCGGAGGGCTTTATCGCCGGGAGGGGGGGCTCGGGGACTTATATATCGGAGGCCATCGCCGCCAAAGTAAGAGCGAGTCCGGGGAGCTCGAAGGGCATTCGCTTATCAAGGTTCGGAAAGAGTGCGTCGGCGGCAGCCAGGACGGTGGACTTTCCAGCGAAGCGGTCGGTCGCGCTGCGCTATGACTTCGCCTTCGGACGAAACAGCATGGTCACGTTTCCGTTCGAAGCGTGGCGCCAGATACTTGTCAGGAAGTCGAAAGAGGCCTCGGTGCGGGAGCTTGATTACGGGCCCGCATCCGGAACGAGGGAGCTGCGAGAGGCGATCTGTTCGCACGTCCGGCGTTCGCGCGGGGTGGCCTGTGATGCATCCGAGGTGATCATCGTCAACGGCGCACAGCAGGCGCTGGATCTTGTGTCCCGCGTATTGATTGAGCGAGGAGACAGGGTCGTGATCGAGAGCCCGCATTACCAGGGGACAAGGGAGCTACTGCGCGCGGCCGGTGCGCGGCTGATTCCGATTGCAGTCGATCGCGAGGGGCTGGAGCCGTCCCGCCTGCCAAAAAGAGCGGCGGCTCTATTTGTAACTCCGTCGCATCAATTTCCGACCGGGGCGATTTTGTCGCTTCCGCGGCGCATGGCGGTTTTGCAATGGGCGGCGCGAACAAATGCAGTAATCGTGGAAAACGATTATGACAGTGATTTTCATTATGAGGGGCGGCCGGTGCAATCGCTGCAGGGGTTGGATACGCACGGGCGCGTCATTTACATCGGGACGTTTTCGCGGACGATGTTTCCGGCATTGAGGATCGGCTACGTCATTGTTCCGAAGGCCCTGGCCCATGTCTTCAGCACGGCGAAGTGGCTCAGCGATCAACATTCAGCGACGCTCGAGCAGCTGACTCTTGCGGAGTTTATTTCCAGCGGGCGATATGAGCGATATCTGCGGCGGCTGCGCCGGGCGAACACGTTGCGGCGCGACGCGTTGCTGCAAGCGATCCGTGAGCATTGTGACAGCCGGGTTGAATTGACGGGGGAGCACTCGGGAGCGCATGTGATGCTGTGGCCGCGAAAAAATCAGACGGAAGCGGCACTGATCCGGCAGGCGGCTGCGAAGGGGGTCGGCATTTACGGAACCTCGCACTGTTACATGACGGCGCCGGAGCGAGCAGGAATTGTTCTCGGCTACGCGCGGATGAACGAAAAAGAGATTCGCGAAGGCATCCGGCTGCTGGCGCCGATTCTTTGAGTTCGTGAACGCGGCCGGACGTACCGAAATCCTTCTTCACATAGATGTTCTAATGGTGTATGCTATGCTCTTGCATAGAAGTTCTATTGGAGTGCCATCGATGGCCAGGAAAGACAAGACGGATGGAGTGATGCTGAAGGGCACGCTCGACATGATGGTCCTGCGGACGCTGATCACGGGAGATGCGCACGGACACACGGTTGCCAAGGTGATTGAGCGTACTTCAGAGAATGTTCTCGAGGTGGAGCAGGGCTCGCTTTATCCGGCGCTGCATCGGATGGAGGAGCGCGGCTGGATATCTTCGTACTGGGGCGCGAGCGAGAACAATCGGAAGGCGAAATTTTATCGGCTGACTGCGGCTGGAAAAAAGCAGTTGCTGCGCGAGACGGGCCGCTGGCGGCAGATGGCGCGCGCCATCGGCCTGGTGATGGGCGAATAGCGGCGGGCGAGCAAGCTTTGGTGGAGGGGACATTTGATGAGTTGGCTCAGGTTTTTTCGACGGCGGCAGGCGGACCGGCTGATCCAACTCTATGAGCAAAGCCCGAACAGAATTGATCCGCCATCCATGTGAATCGCATTCACCCGCACCATGTCCGGCCGCGCATGCGCCAGCCATCGCATCCCCGCCCGCGCCAGCGGCAGTCCAAGCGCACCTCCGGCCACAGTCAGCACCACGCTCACGCTGTGGCAGCTGACGGAAGAAGAGGCACCGACGTTGTATTTTTCTCTCTACTCCGGGTGGTGGGCGGAGGCCTCGATTGCTGTGCGCTCAGATCTGGATGCGGTGAGCCTGGCGACGCCAATCGAAAAGATATTGGCGCAGCTCGATCCGGACCTGCCTGTATCCGACGTGCTGACGATGGAACAATCCATCGACAAGTTGACTGTGGATGCGAGCTTCACTTCGATCCTCGTGTTGACCTTTGCAGTGATTGCGCTCTTCCTGGCGGCGGTGGGACTTTACAATGTGTTGTCGTATCTCGGGACGCAGCGGACGGGGGAGATTGGCATTCGCATCGCGCTGGGCGCTTCGCGCAATTCCGTCTTGCGCCTGATGCTGTTGGACGGATTGCGGCCTGCCGGGTTGGGGCTGGTGCTCGGGATTGTGGCGGGCGCATCCATGGTGCGGCCGATCCGCAGTCTGCTGTATGACTCCAACGCCCTGGACTGGAGCGTGTTTGCGGAGCGGCGTTGGAGTTGTCGCTGGTCGCGTTGCTGGCCTGCGTGCTGCCGGCGTGGCGGGCGTCGCGGCTCGATCCGATACGGGCGCTGCGGACTGAATAATCTGTGAAGGAATAGAAGGACGAAAGCGGACGGGGATGAGCCGATCCGCGATTCGGATCGATGGGCTGAAATCTGCTAATATCGCGCTCTGCGGAGGGACTATGCCAGAGTTTGTGATCGAGCGCGAGATCCCGGGCGTGGGCAATATGTCGGCGGCAGAGTTTCAGGCGATGGCTCGAAAGTCAGTCAACGTATTGAACGAAATGGGGCCCGGCATTAAATGGCTGCACAGTTACGTGACCGGCGATAAGCTTTATTGCGTCTACCTGGCGCCGGATGAGGAGACGATCCGGGAGCATGCGCGACGCGGGGGATTTCCGGCGAATCGCGTTTCTGCTGTGCGTCGCATGATTGATCCTTCAACTTCGAATTGAGACCAGGACAGTTGGGAAGATCAGGCCAGGGCTTCGCGAACGGCTGATTCGACGGGCATCTCCCAGCCTTCCATCCACGCGGCGACGCCGGCGGCGTTGCCGAGGGTGCGGCGAGCGAACTCAAGCGCACTTTGCAGGCGAGGCGCTTCTGTGGGTGTGAGGGGAGCGCCGATTCTCTGGCGAATGGCGGCGGCGGCTCCAGCGAGATGCAGCGCCTGGACCGCGTTCGATTGGCCGGCGGCGCTGGTGGCGAGACATTCGAGGGCCCGGGCGATGCCGCGTTTGTGACCCAGCTCTTCAAAAATTCTGATGCTCTCGCCGAATAGACGCCGGGCTTCAACATAATCGCCCTGGTCGCAGCTGAGACCGCCGAGATCGGCGAGTGCGCTGGCGGTGCCCCAGCCATCTTTGAGTTGGCGGAAGGCGGCGAGACTCTGGTTGCAGTAAGAGCTCGCGGAGACGAAGTCGCCTTCTTCCCGAGCGACGTTGCTTTTGCAGCCGAGGGTCCAGGCGACGCCGGCGCTGTCTTCGGCGCGGCGAAAAAGAGTCAGGCACTCGTCGTAGAGCGAAGACGCGCCCGCGTAGTTGCCCTGAACTTTGAGGACAGTGGCGAGATTGCTGATGGCGCGGGCGGTCGCGGTGGAGTCGCCGAGGTCTTTCCAGATGTCGACGCAACGTTCGAAGAGCAGAGTGGCGTTGTCGCGGTCGCCGCGATCGCGGGCATTGACGGCGAGCAGGTTCAAGGCAACGGCGACGCCTCGGTTGTCGGCGATCTCAATGCATGCAGTGAGGCTTTGTTCGCCGAGGCTGTGGGCTGCATCGAGATCTCCCTGTTCGCCGGCCAGGACTGCGGCGGCGAATAACAGGCGCGCTAACAATTTGGGATGGGTCGCGGCGCTCGGCATTGCGAGCAGGCGGGCGAGAGATTCGCGGCCTTCAGTGAGGTGCTCGCGCATTTCCCAGAAATGAAAGAGAGCGGCGCCGAGGCGGAGTCCCCACTCTGCGTCCCCGGTTGCGATCAGGCAGTCGAGAGCGGTGCGCAAGTTGTCGTGCTCGAGCTCGAGGCGATCCAACCATTGCGGATGAGTGACCGCTTCTTCCGCGCCTTCTTCGGCGAGGACGAGGTAATAGGCGGCATGGGCGCGGCGAGTTGCGGCCTCCGTGCCACTCTCGATCAATCGCTCTAGCGCATATTCGCGAAGGGTGGAGAGCATGACGAAACGGATGTCTGCATCTGGGCGCTCCACTTGCTGGACGAGGCTGCGATCGACCATGGAGGACATGCCGTCGAGCAGATCGAGGCCGAGGTCGCCGCGCGTATCGCAGACGGCTTCGATGGCTTCGAGGGTGCATCCGCCCGCGAACACTGCCAGCCTGCGGAAGAGAGTTTGCTCGGTGTCGTTGAGCAGGCCGTAGCTCCAGTCGACGGTGCTGCGGAGGGTTCGCTGCCGGGTCGGCAGATCGCGGGCGCCGCCGGTCAGCAGATTGAGACGACTCTCCAGCTTGGCCAGCATGGCGGAGGGCGGCAGCAGCTTGATGCGCGCGGCCGCGAGTTCGATGGCGAGCGGCAGACCATCGAGTCGAGCGCAGATGGCGGCGACGGCTGCGGCGTTTTCGTGGGTGAGAGCGAAGTCGTGCTTGACGGCTTTGGCGCGCTCGATGAAGAGCGTGATGGATGGGAGCCGGGAGAGTGCGTCGATCGGAGGGATGCAGTTCAGATTCGGCAGAGCGAGAGGCGGCACGGGGAATTCCTGTTCGCCGTAGACGTGGAGCGGCGCCTGGCTGGTGACCATGACGGTGAGCTTTGGGCCGCTGGTGAGGAGTTGGGCGATCTCCGGAGCGGCGGCGACGAGGTGCTCGAAATTGTCGAGCAGAAGGAGCATGGGCTGTTCGAGTGCGGCGACGAAATCGTGCAGGCTTTTCTGCGGCGTCTGGCTGGTGACTTCGCGCAGACCAAGGGCCTGGGCGATGGTGAAATAAATCATTGCCGGATCCGCGACGGCGGAGAGCGCGACGAAACAGATGCCGCCGGAAAACTGTGAGGTCATCGCGCCCGCGACTTTCAAGGCGAGCCGCGTTTTGCCGATGCCACCGGGGCCGGTGAGTGTGACCAGGCGCGCATCTTCGCGCTCCAGCAGATGGCGGAGGGCTTTGGCGTCTTGCTCGCGGCCGACGAATGCGGTGCGCGGCGCGGGCAGGTTATTCGGTCTGCTGTCATTTGTTCGGCCGGGCGCGGCGGCGAGCCGATCGCGAACTGCAACCAGGTCGCGATACAAATCCCGGGTTGAGCTGTAGCGCTGCAGCGGATCTTTGGCGAGGCAGCGATCGACAATCCAGACGAAGGGAGGCGGCGCATCGATGATTCCGGGAGCGGACTGCTTTGGATCATCGCGCAAGATGGCGGCGGTGGTTTCTGCGTTGGTCTGCCGGCGAAATGCCGGGATGCCGGTGACCATTTCGTAAAGGACGGCGCCGAAGGAAAACTGATCGGAGTGGAAGTCGACATCCGCCCCGGTCGTTTGCTCGGGCGACATGTAACCGCAGGTGCCCATGACGGTGCCGGCGCGTGTTGCCATAGTGGTGGCGTTGTCTGACTCCGAGGCGCAGTTGTTGGAGGTGAAAAGTTTGGCCAGGCCGAAGTCCAAAACTTTGACCGTGCCTTCGGCGGTGACCATGATGTTCTCTGGCTTCAGATCGCGATGGATGATGCCGACTTCGTGGGCCTTGGCGATGGCATCTGCAATCTGGGCGGCGATGGCGACGGCTTTGCGGAAGGGAAGCGGGCCGGCGGCGATGAGTTTACGAACAGTGTCACCGTCGACCAGTTCCATGGCGATGAAGTGCGTATCGTCGAAGTGGCCGAGTTCATAAATCGTAACGATATTGTGATGATTCAGGGCGCCGGCGGAGCGGGCTTCCTTCTCGAAGCGTTCGATGGCTTCGGGACGCGAGTCGCGATCCAGAGAGAGGATTTTGATGGCGACGTGGCGATCGAGCCGCGTGTCTTTGGCGCGATAGACGACACCCATGCCGCCGGCGCCGATGCGCTCCACCAGTTCGTAGGAGCCGAGTCGTTGGCCTGGAGGGAAAGTCATAGGCTCACAAATTTTGCGGTATCGTCCTGCGGAATATCCGACGCGCGATGCCGAGAAGAGACGCGATGACGCTCACCTGCGAGCCGCTCCGTGGCCGGAATTCCCTGCTCAGAGGGAATCTTACAGCGATTTTGTCGCATGAGCGGCGGGCAGCATTCTTATTTGTGACCGAAAACGACTCTATTGAACGATGACGGTCGCGGTGGCGCTGCCGATGCCGTTGTTCTGGTCCCCATTGTAGGTGGCGGTGACGGTGTAAGTGCCTTTGGGGATGCCGGCGGAACTGGCGGTGAAAGTGGCATCGTTATTTGTAACCTTCACTGTACCTAATGCAATTCCGTCGGCCGAGAAGGTGAGAGTGCCCGTGATCGGGGAGCTGGTTTCGGACTGGACATTCGCGGAGAGGGTGACAGATTGCCCGGAGGTGACGGTGTATTCACTCTGCGAGAAGGAAACGTAGGTGGTGTCCCGGAGATAGATGTCCAGATCGGGCGAGTTGGAAGTGTAGGTGGTGCTGTTGCCGTTGTAGACGGCGTGGGCGGTGAAGTATCCGTAATAGCCGAAGCCGTTGGTGTTGGCTTTGACAGAGGCGACGCCCTTGCTGAGCGTGGCGGTGCCGAGGTTGTAGGTAGTTCCGTAAAAGAGGGCGTAGAAAGTAACGGTGCCTGCGGGGACAGTGGAGCCGCTGCCCGGGGCGACTTTCGCAGAGAGGGTTGCGGTTTGGCCATAGGTGATCGGGTTGGGCGACAGGGTGAGGGTGGTGGTGGTGGCGGTCAGTCCCTGGGGAGCGATGCTGGTGTTGACGTTGGAGGACGCGGATTCGCTATCGATGCCGGAATCTCCGTTTTCGCCCAGATACAGGGCGGAGAGGACGTATTGTCCCGCGGGATAGCCTTTGACGGATGTCTTCAGAGTGGCGACGCCGTTGACGAGCGGCAGGCTGGTGAGGACCGTGTTGCCGTCGTTGTAGAAAATCAGGACGTTGCCGGTGGGCGTGCCGCTGCTGAGGGTGCGCGACACTTTCGAGGTGAGGGTGACGGCGCCGTCGTAATCGATGGCCGCAGGATTCACGGTGAGAGTGGTGGCGGTCGCGTATTGAATCAGGATTTTGATGGAGGAGGTGGAGGGCTGATTGAAGTTGTCGCCACTGTAGGAGGCGTTAAGGGTGTAGGTGCCGGGAGCGAAGCCGGTGGTGGGGATGTCGAAGTAGGCCTGGCCGTCGCTGACGGGCACGGTCTGCAGGACGGTGGAGCCGTAGGAGACAGAGACGGTGCCGCTGGGCTGGCCGGCGGCGGAGTTTTCCGTGACGGTGAGGTAGAGATTGATGTCGGAGTCTTGAACGATTGCGCCGGGATCCTCGATGGTTGTGGTGGTGGCGGCCTTGGTGATGGAGGGCGCGTTCGCGTAGTGGTTGACGACGGGAGCGAGCTGACCGGCGGCGCCGTTGGCGAGGAGGAAGACAAGGTCGGGATATTTGTCGGCGTTGAGTTTGATGGCCTGGACGCTGGCGGCGCTGGCGATCGAGTTGAAGGGCTGCGGCGGATAGAACGCGCCCTTGCCTTTGCCGAGCACGACGGAGGGAGTAGCCAGGCCGCAGCAGCCGCTGACGATGAGGTCGAGGATGCCGTCCTGATTGATGTCAGCGGCGATGCCATTCTGCACGCCGTTCTCTCCCAGCGGACTGTTCGAGGTGTAAGTGAAGACGCCGGCGCCGTTGCCGGCGAAGATGTAGGCGCTGGGGGAGAAGGGGTCGGTGCCGCCGAGGAGGGCGAGGTCGATCTTGCCATCGCCGGTGAAGTCGGCGGCGATGGCGTAGGTGAAGGAGGCGCCGTCGGGTGAAGTCAGAGTGACCGGAGCGGAGAAAGTGCCGCTGCCCTTGTTGAGAAAGACGAGCGCGGAGGTCGCGGCGTAGTCGTCGGTTTCCGGGATGACGACGAGGTCGGGCTTGCCGTCGTTGTTGAGGTCGGCGGTGATGACGGTGCCGCCGAAATTGACGGCGGAGTCCAGGATGGTCGGCGTTTTGAAGGTGCCGTCGCCGTTGCCGAGGGCGATGTAGAGAGCATCGGAGGCGCCGAGGCTGTTGTCGTTGAGGATGAGGGCGAGGTCGGTCTTGCCGTCGTCGTTGAAATCCGCAGCGACGAAGGATGCGATGGGAGCCGGGAGATCGAAGACGGACTTGACGGTGAAGGAGCCCGAGCCGTTGTTGATGGCGGTCTGGATGGCGCCGGCGGAAGTGGAGGGGTCGGTGCCGGAGACGATGAGGTCCACGGGCGTGGTGCCGCTGAGAGGAGCGGCCAGCAATGTGCCGGAGCCGTAAGCGCTGGTGGTGACGGAGAAGTTGACGGATGTGCCGTTGGATAGCGCGGAGGTGCCGTTGCCGAGAAAAGTGTTGACGACGGCGGGGCCGGAGGTGCCGCCACTTTGGCCGACGACTGCCACGTCCTGTTTGCTATCGCCATTGAAGTCGGCGACGGCGAGCGATTGCGGGGTCTGGCCGAAAGTGGTGGTGGAGTTGAGCGGCTGCAGGAGCGCGGGCGTAGACAAAGTGAAATCGCCGTGACCGAGGAGCGCCTGGCCGACGCCGCCAGCAGCCGTGAGCGGGCCGAAGACGCCGACGGCGGAGTAGCCGACGAAAATATCGGCGTTGCCATCGCCGTCCAGGTCGGTGATGGTGGAGGCGGTGGGCGAGAAGGCAGTGGGATAGGTGTACTGCAGGGTGAAGGTGCCGTCGCCATTGCCCTTGAGGACATAGAGTGCGTTTTCGCCGAAGGAGTTGACGACCATGTCGAGCTTGCCGTCGCCGTTGAGGTCGCCGACAGAGACGGTATTGAACGCGCTGGAGGTGAAGGTGGATGGCTTGGAGGTGAAGGCGGCGGAGCCGTTGTTCTGGAGAAGATCGAGCGTGGCGGTCTCGGAGCTGCCGCTGGTGGTGATGTCCCAGGCGACGATATCGAGCGCGCCGCCGGAGGTGAGACGCGTGGGCAGGGCGACGAGTTTTTCGATGCTGCCGGTGTCGGTGACGACCGGAGCGGCGAAGCTGCCGTTGCCTTTGCCGGCGAAGAAAAGGAGCTGGTAATCGCTGGTGGACTTCTGGATGGTGGCGACGAAATCGATCTTGCCGTCGCCGTTGAAGTCGCCGGCGACGACGCCTTGGAAGTTATATCCGGCGATTTGCGTGGGAGTTTTGAAAGTGCCGTCGCCATTTCCGAGCAGGATGGAGATCTGTGGCATGAGGCCATCGGTGTCGGAGGTGTCCATGACGGCGAAGTCCATTTTTCCGTCGCCGTTGAAGTCCGCGGAGAGGATGCCG
>Ga0302324_100014314_pt1 | contig 16010 bp, 12 predicted proteins | sample Palsa_T0_1_FD_201949 | JGI IMG/M metagenome (GOLD analysis project Ga0302324, IMG submission 201949) | Peat permafrost microbial communities from Stordalen Mire near Abisko, Sweden - Palsa_T0_1 | ecosystem: Environmental > Terrestrial > Soil > Palsa > Peat permafrost | place: Sweden: Abisko...
TCCGGACTCTGTTTCTCTCCGTCCTGCATGCTGATGATCAATCCCTAGCATGCACCCCACTCCTTCAGGCTCATTCTGTATTAGAAATCGGCCCGCCTTCAGGCTCATCCTGTGTTAGACAAGACTCATTTGAACGATTCTAGCGTAATAATGGAAGTATCCCATGCCGCAAGCATTGCGCCGCCGCACCCCCGAAGAACTGTTGCAACAGGTCCAGGCCGAGGAAGAGTACCAACGCCGCGGACGGCTGAAGGTGTTTCTGGGCTATGCCTCCGGCGTCGGCAAGTCGTTCCGCATGCTGGATGAAGGCCGGAGGCGTCACGAGCGCGGCCAGGACGTGGTGGTGGGCGCTATCCAGCCCAAGACCTCGCCCGAGATCGAGTGCGTTCTCAATAAACTCGAAGTGATTCCTCTGCGAGACGTCGACGGAGCCCTCGTGATGGACACGCCTGCCATTCTCAAGCGTCACCCAGCCGTTTGCCTGGTGGACGGCCTGGCATACGACAATCCGCCCGGTTCGCCGCACGCCAGCCGCTGGGAGGACGTGAACGAGCTTTTGGCTGCCGGCATCTCCGTCATCAGCACTATCAATATCCAATACATCGATGATCTACAGGAGCGCGTGGCGCGCATCACCGGCAAGAGCGTCAAGCAAACGGTTCCGCGCAGCTTCTTGAATTCAGCCGACGAGATCGTGGTGGTGGATGCACCGCCCGAGTTTTGTATCGAGCGCTCACGGGACGCTCAGGTGAGCGCGGCCACGGTGGAGCAAAAGCTCTCGGAGCTGCGCGAGATCGCGCTGCTGCTGGCGGCCGATGTGGTGGACCGGCAGCTCGAGGGTTACCTGCAGCGCAACGGGATTCCCCAAACCTACGGGGCCCAGGAGCGCATCCTGGTTTGCATGACGCCTCGCGCCAACGCGGGACCGATGATCGAAAGCGGCAAGCGCAACGCCGAGCGATTTCACGGCGATCTGATGGTGGCCTACGTCCGCCAGCCGGAAATTTCCGCGAACGATCAAGAAGCGCTGGAGCGCAACCTGGCCGTCGCGCGCGCGGCCCACGCCCGCATCGAGATCCTGGACGGCGAGGACCCCATCGCCACGCTGTTGAAGTTCGCGCACGAGCACGGCATCACCCAAATTTTCGTGGGGCACAGCACGCGCGAACAATGGTGGGAACGCTTCACCGGCACGCCGCTGGACCGGTTGATTCGCGGCGCCAACGATATCGACGTGCGCGTATTTCCCCACTGAGTATGGCGGACACTCGCGACAGGGGAGACGCTCGCGGAAAACTCAAAATCTTCCTGGGTTATGCCGCCGGCGTGGGCAAAACCTATCAGATGCTGGAGGAGGCCCAGGAGCTGAAGCGCCAGGGCCACGACGTGGTGATCGGCTATTTCGAGCCTCACGGCCGCAAGGACACCATCGCAAGAACGGAAGGCCTGGAGATTATTCCCCGCCGCAAGATCGACTATCGCGGCACGATCTTTGAAGAAATGGACTCCGAAGCCATCCTACGGCGTCATCCCGAGATCTGCGTCGTCGATGAATTCCCGCACACCAATGTGCCTGGTTCCGAGCGCCTGAAACGATGGCAGAACGTACAGGTTCTGCTGGACGCCGGCATCGATGTTTTCACCACCATGAACATCCAGCACCTGGAGAGCTTGAACGATCAGATCTGGCAGATCACCGGAATTCGCGTGCGCGAAACCATTCCCGATTGGGTGATGCAGCAAGCCGACCAGGTCGTGATGGTGGATTTAACGCCTCGCGCCCTTCTGAACCGGCTGACGCGCGGCGTCATCTATTCGCAGGAGAAAGCGCAGAAGGCGCTGGAAAATTTTTTCCAGGAGTCCACGCTGGTGGTGTTGCGCGAGATGGCGCTGCGGCAAACGGCCCATGAAGTGGAGATCCGGCAGGTGGACTACGGCGCGCCCGGATTCGAGGCGCAGCCCGGTTACCACGATGAGGCCGACCAAGCCCCCGGACCTTCGGACCGTATCCTGATCTTGGTTACGCCCGAGCCCTCCAGCGCGATGCTCATCCGCCGCGGGAAACGCGTAGCCGACTACCTGCAAGCGGACTGCTTCGCCGTGGCCGTATCCCGGGAAAACGATCTGCACGATCTATCCGTGAGCGAACGTGAAGCGGTGGAGCGGCATCTGAACTTCGCTCGTAATCTTCACATTGAAACACGCGTGCTCCAGGGGCAGGACGTCGCAAGAACGCTGGTTGAATTCGCGCACCTCAACGGGGTCACGCATCTCTTCCTGGCCAGGCCCCGGCCCAGCCAGTGGCCGGCGCTATCGGCAAGAAGCTTGGTGCAACAAGTGGTTCACCTGGCGCGCGATATGCAAGTGACCATCGTGGCCGATCGCGCCAACCGCCATTGGTCGCAAACGGCGTAAGAGCAGCCCCCGAACCGGGTACAATTGGCGGGACGGAACATCATGCCGGACAACAAGATCGTTTTTCTCTTCGACGTGGACAATACGCTCCTCGATAACGACCACGTCACCGCGGACTTGAAGGGTCACCTGGCCGCGCACGTCGGCCTGGAACGGTCCCAACGCTACTGGCAACGGTTCGAGGAGATCCGATCGGAACTTGGATACGCCGACTATCTGGGAGCCCTGCAACGCTATCGCTTCGATTATCCGCACGATCCCAATCTGTTGACGGTTTCGTATTTTCTGATGCGCTACCCGTTCGCGAATCGCCTGTTCCCCAATTCGGTGGACGCCGTGGAACATGTCGGCCAATGGGGACAGCCCGTGATCTTATCGGATGGCGACGTGGTGTTTCAGCCGCATAAGGTCTATCGCTCCGGGCTGTTCGAGTTGTTCGAAGGCAACGTCCTGATCTACATTCACAAGGAACACGAGCTCGAGGACGTGGAGCAGCGCTATCCAGCCGATCACTACGTGCTGGTGGATGATAAGCTACGCATCCTGGACGCGATCAAGCGCACCTGGAAATCGCGTGTGACCACGGTCTTCGTTCGGCAGGGGCACTATGCGCACGACCCCGAGGTTTCCAAGAAATATCCGCCCGCGGACATCAGCCTGGAGCGCATCGGCGATTTGCTGGAATACGGCGCACTGGCGCTAGCCGCCAAGTAATTGTGGCGCAGGTGGCGCCAGTGCGTGCGCCACGCGCGGCAGTGCGTGCGCCACGATGTTCCTGCACAAAAAAATGCTACTTTTGAAAAATGGAGGGCTCGCCCTGCCCGGCAAAGCACATCGTTCTCGCTGAAGACAATTCGGCGGATGTCATGCTGGTGCGCATGGCCCTGAAGAGCTCCGGGCTCGATTGCGAGTTACGGGTGCTCGACGACGGTGAAAAGGCCGTGACCTTCATAGAAGAATTTGACGCGAATCCAAAAGCAGGCCCCATCGACCTTTTGCTCCTCGACATGCATCTGCCGAAGCGTGACGGTGAAGAGATCCTGAAACGGCTGCGCTCCAGCGATCGTTACGCTCGGACGCCGGTCGTCGTCATGACCGCTTCCGACGCGCCGCACGACCATGCGCAGGCGACAAAGCACGCCATGCATTACTTCCGGAAGCCGTCCAACCTCGCCGAATACATGCAGCTCGGAATCATCGTACGCGACCTCCTGTCCGCGGACAATGCCTCCGCGGGTTTGCCCGAAGAACGGGGCTCCGAACCATGACGATGGCCCGCATCCAGTCCAGCGAGCAGGCCAACAAGCAGGCTAGCGAGCGCTTTGATTTTCTATCGGGCGGCGGGGAGATGGGCCGTCTCATTCGAGAATTCGACTGGTCGGGCCATCGGCTTGGAAAACCGGACGACTGGCCGCGCAGCCTCAAGACGGCGGTAAGCCTGATCCTCAACTCCCAGCACCCGATGTGGATCGGCTGGGGCCCGGAAATGTCGTTCCTGTATAACGACGCCTATCTGCACGTGTTGGGACTAGCCAAGCACCCCAAGTCGCTGGGCCGTCCCGCGGCGGAGGTCTGGGCCGAGATCTGGGATGTGTGCGGCCCCCTGGCGGACAAGGTTTTCCAACAAGGCGAGGCGAGCTTCGTCGACGACGTGCGCCTATTCATGCATAGGGGCGACTACCTGGAAGAAACCTACTATTCGTTTTCCTACAGTCCCATTCGCGACGAATCCGGCGAAGTGGGCGGCCTGTTCTGCCCCTCCAACGATGTCACGCCCAAAGTCCTCGGCGCGCGGCGGCTGCGAACGTTGTCGGAATTGGCCGGCGGCCCTTATGGTGGTCAAAGTACCGACGCGGCTTGCGCGATCATCGCCCGGGAGTTGAAAAACAATCCGTCGGACGTGCCTTTTGCTCTTCTCTATGTAGCCAACAGCGAGGGCGCCCAGGCCGTTCTGAAACAGACTGTCGGTTTTGAAAACGGGGGCGAAATTCTTTCGCCTCGCGTGGTCGATCTCAGAGGCGGAAATTCCCGGAATGCGGTGTGGCCGCTAGCGGAAGTGTTTTTTGAGCGGACCGCCAGGCGGGTCTCGGTCGCACGGTTCGACGCGTTTCCGCTCGGGCCCGCTGACCAGCGAGTCTCCGAGGCGATTATTCTGCCGGTGATCTCGCGCGGTGACGACCAGCCTCTCGGCGTGTTGATCGCGGGCGTGAACCCGACGCGCCGGGCCGATCCGGATTACCAGACCTTTTTTGAGCTGGTGGCCACGCAAGTGGGCACGGTCATCCAAAACACGCGCGTCGCCGAAGAAGAGAAGAAGCGGGCCGACATGCTGGAGCAGCTCGACCATGCCAAGACCGCTTTTTTTTCCAATGTCAGCCACGAGTTCCGAACACCCTTGACTTTGATGATCGGCAACCTGGAAGCCGCGCTGGCGGGCGCCGGACTGCCTGAAAGTGAACGCGAGCAGCTCGAGGTGGCCCACCGGAATTCGCTCCGGCTTCTCAAGCTGGTCAATACGCTGCTCGATTTTTCGCGTATTGAAGCAGGCCGAACAGAAGCCACCTATCAACCAACCGATGTCGCGGCTCTCACTGCCGAACTCGCGAGCAATTTCCGCTCGGCTTGCGATCGCGCCGGCCTGAAGCTTGTCGTGGATTGCCCCGCCCTCGCCGAGCCGGTTTATGTCGACCCAGGCATGTGGGAAAAGATCGTTCTGAACCTTCTCTCCAACGCGTTCAAATTTACTTTCGAAGGGGAGATCGCCGTTCGCCTGCGGGGAGCCAAGGGGCACATCGAACTGTCGGTTCGAGACACCGGCGTGGGCATACCGAAGGCGGAATTGCCGCGCCTGTTCGAGCGTTTCCACCGCATCGCGGGGCAGAAGAGCCGCTCCTACGAGGGCAGCGGTATCGGGCTTGCCCTGGTACAGGAACTGGTGAAGCTGCATGGCGGCGACATCCGCGCCGAAAGTGAAGTTGGTCTGGGAACCACGCTAATAATACGCGTTCCTTTCGGGACGAGACATCTGCCGAAAGAACGCGTTGAAGCGGCCAGGAACCTGTCGTCGACGTCCATCCGCGCGGACGCCTATGTCGCCGAAGCGTTGCACTGGATTTCGGACGAGCCCACGACATTCGACGTGACGCCCGAGCAGGCCCATTCTTCCGGCGATCTCCCCGCATTGCGCGAGGGAACGCGGATCCTGCTTGCCGACGATAACGCCGATATGCGCGGTTATGTCCGCCGGCTGCTGGGGCGGAGTTGCGACGTTCAAACGGCCGCCGATGGACAAGAAGCGCTCGACGCCATTCGCGCGCAACGTCCCGACCTGATCCTTACCGACGTGATGATGCCCAATCTGGACGGATTCGGGCTGCTCCGTGCCATCCGCTCGGACGCGGAACTGCGCGATATCCCGGTTATCATGCTGTCGGCGCGAGCCGGTGAAGAAAGCCGGGTTGAAGGTCTGGATGCGGGCGCCGACGACTACCTGGTGAAGCCGTTTTCCGCGCGTGAATTGATCGCTCGCGTGAGTTCTCTTCTGGAGCTCACACGCGTGAGACAGGAGGCCCTGGTAGCGCTGCGCGACAGCGAGCGGCGCACGCGGGCGCTGTTCCAGCAGGCGCCCGGTTTTATCTGCGTGCTCAACGGCCCTAATCACGTGTTCGAGTTTGTGAACGATGCTTACTCGCGTCTGGTTGGATACCGCAACTGTCTGGGCAAACCAGTCCGTGAAGCTTTTCCGGAAGCCGAAGGTCAGGGATATTTCGAGCTGCTGGACCAATGCTATCGGACTGGCGAGCCATTCAGGGGACTTGAAACGCCACTCCAGTTGCAGCGCACGCCTGGCGGTCCGCTGGAAAAGATGCTGATCGATTTTATTTACCAGCCGATAACCGACGCGGCGGGTAAAGTCACGGGCATTCTGGTCGAAGGATACGACGTCACGGATCGCGTGTCGGCGCAATCGGCTCTGGTGGAGAGCGAGTCTCGCTACCGAACGCTGTTCAATTCCATCGACGAGGGTTTTTGCATCATCGAAGCCATTCCAGCCGCCGATGGTAAACCCGGAGACTACCGCTACATCGCTGCAAATCCGGCGCTGAAGGCCCAAAGTGGCGTGACGGTGAACGTCGGACACGACACGATCCGGGGACTGCTCTCCACGGAAGCTCAGTCCTGGATTGATGTTTTTGACGAGATCCTCCGAACCGGAGAGCCGGTTCGGGGCGAACGCGGGCTTCTTACCCAAGGGCGCGTGTTGGATCTATATTCGTTCCGGCTGGAAGACGAGACGAAACGCCGCATAGGCGTGATTTTTACGGACGTAACCGCGCGTAAACGCGCTGAAGCGGAGCTATTGCGGGCTAATCAAGATCTTGAACAGTTCGCCTATTCCGCAAGTCACGACCTCCAGGAACCGTTGCGCAGCGTTAAGATCTACAGCGAACTTCTCGCCCAGGACCTGGGGGACAAATTGGAAGGCGAGGCCTGCCATTTCCTGGACTTCGTGAGTTCTGGAGCCACTCGGATGGAAATGCTGCTAAGGGACCTTCTGGCCTATACCCAGGCGGGCCAGCTCGACCGGCCCGAAGCCCCCGAGGATGCAAACGCCGCGCTGAACGGCGCGCTCGCGAACCTGGATGGAGCGATAAGGGAGAGCGGCGCGCAAGTGATTTCCGAACGCCTACCCTCTCTGAGCGTGCATGCGACGCAGCTTCAGCAGCTGTTCCAAAATTTGGTGGGCAACGCTATAAAATATCGCCGGCCAGAAATTCCACCGGTGATAAATGTAACGGCGCGACGTGATGGCGAAAGCTGGCTATTCTCTGTCGGCGATAACGGCCTCGGCATCGAGGCAGAGTACAAGGAGCGGATCTTTGGTTTGTTTAAGAGACTCCACACCGGAGATGAATATTCCGGCACTGGCATTGGCCTCGCGATCTGCCAGCGAATTGTCGAGCGATATCATGGCCGCATCTGGGTCGAATCCGAGCCCGGAAAAGGATCAACCTTCAACTTCACGCTCCCCGTCTGAATCGACCTCGCAGAAGCGATCTCAGATATTGGTGGTGGAGGACAGTAAGGCTGACTTGTTTTTGATCCGGCAAGCTATCTCGGCCGCGCAGGTTAACGCGGCGGTCACGGTTGTCAACGACGGGCACCAGGCCACGGAGTTTATCGACCAGGCGGACGCAGGTGGAGGCGCACTTTGCCCGGACCTCGTTCTGCTCGACTTGAATCTCCCTAAAAAGGACGGCATCGAAGTATTGCGCCACATTCGCAACAGCGCTGCTTGCGGGAACGCGCTGGTATTAGTGGTGAGCTCTTCGGATTCCGCGAGCGATCGCGAGGCGGTAAAGGCGTTGGGTTTTAGTGGATATTTTCGCAAACCTTCCGTTTACGCCGAGTTTATGAAGCTCGGGCCCATGGTTAGGGAGTTGCTCGCGGGCGCTACAGGCGGAGAGGTCTAAAAAGCGCACTGCGGGACAACGGCACCCAGGTTGGACTTGCAAACTGCCCTAGGTTAGCCGTAAACAGCGGTGGCGGAATTCCGCGCGCCGCCCGCGACTTCGGCTGGCCCGCTAGCAGCCGGCAGGGACAACGTCAATTCAAACCAAAACGTAGATCCCTGGCCGGAGCGGCTCGCCACGCCCATCTTTCCTTCCATCAATTCCACCAATTTCCGCGAGATGGCGAGGCCCAGGCCGGTTCCACCATAGCGGCGTGAAGTGGAAGCGTCAGCCTGAGTGAACTGCTCGAAAATGTGCTGCAGCTTGTCGTCTGGAATTCCGATGCCCGTATCTTCCACCAAGACGCGCACGGAAACTTCCCGATCCGTTTGCGGAGCGCACATGACGGCCACGTCTACATGGCCTTGCGAGGTGAACTTGAGGGCGTTTCCGAGCAGGTTCACAAGAATCTGTCGAATACGAACTGGATCGCCAATCAGCTCTCGCGGCGTCTCGGGCGCAATTCGGAGCGTCAGCTCGAGACCTTTCTCGCGCGCCCGGCTTGCCAAAGAAGCTACCGTACTGTCGATGGCGGCTCGAAAGTCGAAGGGGATCGGCGAGATAACCAGCCGGCCGGCTTCGATCTTGGAGAAATCCAGGATGTCGTTGATGATCGTAAGCAAGGACTCGGCCGAACTGGTTAGGGTTTCGGCGAACGCACGCTGCTCCTCGTCCAGATTGGAATCCAGCAGTAGCCCCGCCAGACCGATAACGCCGTTCATGGGAGTGCGGATTTCATGGCTCATCATCGCGAGAAACTCACTCTTGGCGCGATTGCCGGCCTCGGCCGCGTTCTTTGCGAGCAGTAATTCTTCCTCGCGCTCCCGCCGCTCCTGTTCCGACTTTTCGAGCGTCGCCACCATGCGGTTAATAGACGAACCCAGCTCCGTCAATTCGTCCTTGCCCTCTTCGGGTACGCGAATCGAGAGGTCTCCCGTGGCGCCCACCGCCGCCACCGACGCGTTCAGCCGTCTGAGGCGGGACAACACGATCCGGTTCAGCAGCAGCAGTGTTGTTCCGCACAGCGCCAGCCCGGTGACCAGCAGAGATATCGTGAACTCATTCAGGGTGGACTGGCTCTGGCGATAGACCCCGCGCGGAAGTTCCATTCGCAACAGTAATGTCCGCTTCCCGTAAATGTCCTTTAGCAAGCAATAGCCGGCGATGAGCCGCTCATTCAAGGGATTGATGGCGATGGGATCGGCCCCCGATAGCGAGGAGCGGAGGGCGGCGGGCAACGTGACGCTCTGCAAATCGGAAAGCTCGAGCGGAAGATGGGTGACTTCAGCCAAATGCCGTACTTCGGCCGCTCCAAAAGTGCGTCCCATCACCACCGTACCGCGAGCTGGACCTTGCCATCGGCTGGTGAGAATCGCCTCGGAGGAAATCAGCATGGGCCCGCCGGAGAGCGAAAGAACGCCCGCCAGGTTGCTCTTCGGATCCCCATGTTGCAGGAGACGGGAGCCGGCCGAGATCTGTTCTAGCAGACTCGCCGGGATTGGGACTTCCTTCTTCTGCTCCAGATCGAAGGCCTTTCCGAAGGCCAAGCGTCCCTTCTGGTCGAAAATCAGGACCAGGCTGACTCGGATTCGCGCCAGGCCTTCATCTGGGAATTCGTTGTTGGGATAGTCGGGACTCCGTCCCTCGATGAACTCGACAGTCTGGTCCCAGGCCGCGTAGTCACTGGTGGTGCGGCTGAGATTGGACAAGTCGTCCTCGAACGCGCTGACGGCTCGCTCGATATGCTGCCGCGTGTCCTGTTGCTCCAGGCTTGCGAAGCGCCGCAGCACCAGCCCCCGGGAGACAAAGTAAAAAAGTCCAAACAGAAAAATGAAGGTGAGGCCTACCCACAGGAGCGTCTTGTTCCCGAGCTTCATAAGATACGCGGGTGGCGCATGTGCCCGGCCCAGGCCGTTGCCCCACCAAACTTTTGTTAGATCGGCACATTACCTGCCGGTCCACATGGGCCGTCGGCGGAAATTGACCCTAAAAACCCGGTGAATCACCCTAGGCTCCCGTTCGGTCAGCATTACGGCTTGCCCACGTGTGCCCGGTCCTTCTCATTCTCGGCGCAGACGAATTCGAGGACATCGCTGTCCGGGATCAAATTCAACCCCGTCTTAAAGCTGAACGGCCGCGTGTAGTATTTCGGATCTTCGAACGTCACTTCTAGATCCATGTGGCCGAAATCGCGGCGGTGATAGCGCTCGGTGATGTGCATCGATTCGCTGCGCGGGTGGCCGAACCCATCCAGCCAGCTCGCTTCACTAAAGCCGACGGTATCCACAGTCAGGGTGTCGCCTTGCCAGGTTCCGACTGAATATCCCATCCAGGAAGGCTGAGGGTCCTTGGGCAGGCTGCGGCCGTCAGTGTAAATCTGCCGCGGAGGATCGAAGCCAGGCAGGATCACGATCTCTCTTGGTGCTTGAACAATCTTGAAATTGTAGAAGAGCATACCCGCGGGTATGCCGGCCGGCAGACAGCGCGACGTGACAAAATCCTGGCCTTCGCGCTGTTTCATAATCGCCAGCGCCGCGGGTCGAAGCGGCTCCTCTTCGGGTTTCAGCCCCCAGAATACGTTCACTGCGTGCTTAGTCACATCGTTCAAGTCGACTTGTACCTGCGCGATGTTGTTACCCAATACGCGGGTGAACTCGCTCTCGGGGGTCCGCTCGGCCAGCCAGACACCGGTGAGATCGGGTTTGCCATTTATCCGCGGCGCGGGAGCGGTAAGGTTCGGCTTGCCGTCCTTGGTGCGAGGAGTCCCTGGGTCGGGATAATTGAGCCACTGCGCGACGAGTGGCAGCGTGGTGGTTGCAAGCAAAATCGCAATCAATTTCATCGTCGTTGCTCCTTCTGCATGTAAATCACATCGGTTCTGGTACTCGATACCCGGCTGGTGACGGCAACCATGTAGCGCACGCACTCCTGCGTGCGGCGTTCGCACTCGTGTGAACGCTTGGTTTCGCTACCCGGCAACGGTGTCGAGATGAGTCTCGACAAGGCACGCAAAAGTGCGCGCGCCACAACCTGCCGGTGCGACTGTTGAGCTTCTGGCTACTTTTTGGTTTTCGCGGCTTGCTCAGCGTCCTGCCGCCGTGCGCCCCGCAACACATCGGCGAGCGCGTAGTTGCCCTCGTGGCAGGCATATTCGTAGATCGGCTTGTTGGTTGCCGGCCAAGTGTACTCGCCGGTCCAGGGGCGGTCCCACGTGTCCGGGTCTTCCACGGTGAACCGATAAAGAAGCGTCTGGTCGTCAACGCGCGTCAAGCGCTCGGTTATGTGAAGCTTTTCGGTCGATTCATGAAACCGGGTCTTGTCGCTGAAATTGGTGGTGTCGATAACCAGTGTGTCCCCCTCCCATCGACCCACTGAATCGCCCATCCAGCGGCGCATGTTTTGGGGAAGATGCTGCGCGTTCATCCGCACAATACGCGCGTCGTGCACCATCTCGGTGAGAATCATGATCGAGTCCGGAGTCTGCACAATCTGGTGCAGATCGTTGTAGAAATAGTCTGGAAGCACCGGCGGGCCGGAAGTGGAACCGAATCCGAGCAGGCAGCGCTCGCCCAGCGGCCGCTGCTCCGGGTTATCGAAGGAACCCGGCGGCTCCGCTGTAGGATCCTGGCTTTCCCGCGTGTCCGAGGTTGGCGTCGCTCGGCCCGCCGCGAACCGCTTGCGCGCGGCCGCATTAAAGGCAGGCACATGGCCGTCCGGCGGATCGACGACGATGGATGTTCGGATTTGCCCATCCACGACGGTGTATGCCGAGCCCTGCTGCAGCCAGAAATTATTGTAGCCGCCGACCGCGCCGCCTCCGGCTCTCTCCAGAATTTCAAAAAAAGATTTTGGCGTGCTCGTGTCGCCGCCCACCGGCGGTGCGGGGCGATCCGCCGACGAGGGCTTGTTCATCTTGGCCCTGCGCGCAGCTTCGGCTTTCTCCAAAGCTTCGGCTTTTTCCCTGGTTAGGAAAGGTGGATCCCCGGGAAACCGCTCGAGCGGCGTCATCATGCTCAGGTTGTAGGTGCCCTGCAAGTCCGGATGTCCATCGGGCGTGCGGGGCAGAGCGGATTTTGCCGCTGCCTGCGTGGCCTGGCCCTCCATCGGGAGAGTGGCCACGGAGAGCCATGCGAGCGCCAATGCGGCCGCGCTGGTCCTTGCTATAAGTGGATTCCGCATCTCTTCCTCCAATCGTCGTTCGCTGCTAGGTATTAGATCACATCTGGGTCGGTCGAAGTAGGTGGTGGCGGTGGTGGTGGTACATGCGGCTTCAGCCGCGTCTTGCTTTCCACACGGCTTCAGCCGCGTCTTGCTTTCCACGCGGCGCCCGCCCGATTTAGCAAAACGCGGCTCAAGCCGCGTGTACCGATTTAGCAAAACGCGGCTCAGACGGCTTGCCTTCCCGCGCCACTGATTCCCTCAGCGCGGAAACAGTCCGATCCGATCCGGTAAGTTTGGCGAATCGGCGGGGGGGTGAAGGGAGTCTACTAGTCGTGTTGCTTTTGAGAGGAGAAGAGCTATGCCGCGTGCGGTGAGATTCGATAAGTATGGCGGGCTCGAAGTTCTGCGAGTCGTGGAAGTCGACCGCCCAACCCCTGGGCCTGGGAAGGTCCTTGTCCGGGTTAAGGCCGCGGGCATTAATCCCGGCGAGGCCTCGATCCGGAAAGGATTGTTTGCCGACCGCTGGCCTTCCACATTTCCTTCAGGGCAGGGCAGCGATCTCGCCGGCATCGTGGAGGAGGTCGGTCCGGGAGTGACAAATGTTGCGGTGCGTGATGAGGTCATTGGATTCACCAATGACAGATCAAGCCAGGCCGACTTCGTGGTCGTCGAGTCCGGCAACCTCGTGCCGCGTCCTCGAAACGTGTCGTGGGAGCAAGCTGGCGCTCTGTTCGTGGCTGGCACCACGGCTTACGCGGCGGTGCGGAGCGTCGCCCTGAGTGCGGGTGACACGGTAGTCGTCTCCGGAGCGGCGGGTGGGGTGGGCTCCATCGCCGTGCAGTTGGCCAGGAATGCCGGGGCCAAGGTTATTGGCTTGTCCAGCGACGCGAATCACAAGTGGCTCGCCGATCACGGGGTAATTCCTGTTACCTACGGCGACGGGGTTGAGGATCGGATCCGCGCTGCATCCGGAGGGAAAGTCGATGCCTTCGTTGATACATTCGGCGGCGGGTACGTCGAACTTGCCCTTAAGCTGGGCGTCGCCCTGAATCGTATCGACACGATCATCGACTTCGCCGCCGCGGCTAAGTATGCCGTGAAGACGGAAGGCAACCACGAAGCCGCGACTGCAGACGTGCTCGCGCAACTGGCCGGGTTGCTGGCCGCCGGCCGCCTTGAGATCCCGATCGCTAAGGTCTATCCTCTGGCTGAGGTTCGCGATGCCTATCGAGAGATCGAGCAGCGTCATACACGCGGCAAGATCGTTCTTGTACCCTAAGACCGCCGGCTCACGCGTGGTTCTGTGCTCCGCCCCCGACACGTAATCGGGAGGCGCGTTTTTGCGTATGCGCGGGCAGAGTGCATATCCGCACAGGTTGCCGAGGCCACTCGGTGCGGAAGTAGCTTTCGGGTGCCGGCGTGGTCACGCGGCGAGCGGTCGCGCCCTGCGTGCGGGCACTCAGTGATTGGCGGGTAGCCCAACGACGATGAGAACCGCGTAATCCTGCTTGCGGCAGCCGTCCACGACGGGCATGGCCGCCCCTGGATTCACCGGAAAACCCGTGGTCCGAACGTTCGCTGGCGAGCACGAGTTGTTAGCCGTCGCCGGCTTGTAGCGTGCGGAGCGGCATCCGAGATGGGTGACATCGTAGAGGGTCGCGCCGTTGGCGAGTTCCCACCGCTGATTGCCGTCCTTGTCCTTGGGATGAATTGTCAGCACGCTCGTCACCTCGCGGTCGCCCGTGACAAGGTATTTCCCAGGAGGCAGCGGAAAGGTCGGCTTCTCCATGATCAAGCCGTGTTCCTCCAGCCACCAGTCCGCAGCGTCGAATTTCCACTGTGACGGCGCCACGCCGCCGGCCGCCTTCAATTGGGGGTAGTGGTCCAGCTTGCAGGCGCGCGGGCCCGGGTCCTGGTTCCAGAAGCCCCATGATTGCGCGCCGTTGCCCGAGGTGGCCCCGGGGTCCCCCAGCGCCGCGATGAACTGCGGCTCGATGCGTCTGAACTTCGAGAGGTCTACGTCTGACGCGTGAACCGGCTGCTGCAGGCCGGCAATCAACAGGAGAGATCCCATGGACAGGAGCCGGCGGCTCACGGACGGTACGAGGTGGCGGACATTCATGCGATTCCTCCGATTGGACGACCTGATGACATCCTACACCAACGCGCGCGACCTCGCCACGCCCTCAGGATTCCTTGATGACCCTCGCGTCACCGTGCCGCACCTCGCCGATATAGCGCGCTTGGTATACCAGCTCGATGGCTCTCGGCACGCGGTCTCCCTACAGTAGGCGGTCTGACTCCGGCGCGCCTCCAGAGCCGGTTTCCGCGCCGCCCTCATTGAGTCACCGCTCGATCCCCAAGTCATTCCCCCCGCTCCCTCAACCACTTCCCTTTCCCGGCGAGCCCCATCGCAACCCGCCACTGCTATCCTCTGGCCGATGTCTTCCCGTGACCTTCTTCGCGCCGCCGCTGGCTTCGTTTCGCCAAATCTCCCTAAAAACGTCATCGCGCACAAAAAATACCCCGACTTCCGCCACCTCTCGCGGGAAATTTCTCGCCGGGCTAGAACGATCCGCGCCTCACACCCGCCCCCGCAGCCGCTCGATCTTCCGCCGATCGCGCTTCGATGGCTTGCCTTCCCGCGACGCTTCGAAATGCGGCATCGCTTTGCGCTCTTCGGCCAAGTGCCGATCGCGGCACTCATCACCGGACGAAGCCGACTTCGCAGGATCAACCGACATGTTGGAAAACCGCCAGCTAACCGAGGTGTCGCCTCAAGTTAGTAAACTCGGATGGACGCTCTGGCCCCAAGGTCTTCTGCTCGAGTGTCCTTCGAGGCAGACATAGAGGAACTTCGTGAAATCTCAAATCGTGGCGATTACGAGCGATTCGGTCGATCGGAAGTCCATGAGGATGGACACGGACTGCGGCCGCTCCCACAGCTGAACTCAGATTCGCGTTCAACTACTGGACTACCGCCAAGCGGTGAATCTACGAGCTGGGGCGCGACCAATATCCTGCTGAGAAGGCCGGCTTTTCATAAACGCTAGAGCCCCGACTCTAGCTATTGATAAACACCATGAAAGGAAATTTGTCATGATCGTCATCACCACCCCTACCGGAGACATCGGCCACCGCGTTCTGAAGCACGTTTTTCAGGGCAGCGAACCCGTACGCGTGATCGCGCGTGATCCCTCGCGCATCCCGCGGGAAATCCGCCAGCATGTCGAGGTCATACAGGGCTCGCACGGCGAGGCTGCAATCATCGAGAAGGCTCTAACCGGCGCACATGCGCTATTCTGGCTGATCCCTCCAGAACCGCTCATGACCCTCAACAGCGTGGACGAGGCGTATGTTGGCTTCACAAAGCCTGCAGCGGAAGCGATCAGAAAGTGCGGCGTCAAGCGCGTCGTGGCCGTCTCCGCCCTCGGGCGCGGTTGGAACAAAGCGGCCGGCCTGGCGACCTCCAACATCAAGGCGGATGACCTGCTTGCGAGCACCGGTGTAGCTCTGCGCGTACTCGCGATGCCGTCCTTCATGGACAACCTGCTGCGCCAGGCGCAGACGATCAAGGAGATGGGCGTGTTCTCCTCCCCAATCCGCGCCGACCTGAAAGCTCCGACGGTCGCTACTTCTGACATCGCCGCAGTGGCGGCAAAGTTCCTTATGGACACCACATGGACAGGTCAGGCGGAAGTGCCGGTCCTCGGTCCGGAGGACATCTCTCCGAACGAGATGGCAGAAATCCTCTCGGATGTTCTGGGCAAGCCCGTTCGCTTTCAGCAGACGCCCATCGAGGCCTACAAGAGCAGGATGGCTGGCCGCGGTATGTCCGAGGCGTTCGCTCAGGGCCTCGCGGACATGATGACGGCCAAGAACGAAGGCATTGATAACACCGCATCCCGGGCGGTCGCGGCC
>Ga0302324_100014315_pt1 | contig 16009 bp, 14 predicted proteins | sample Palsa_T0_1_FD_201949 | JGI IMG/M metagenome (GOLD analysis project Ga0302324, IMG submission 201949) | Peat permafrost microbial communities from Stordalen Mire near Abisko, Sweden - Palsa_T0_1 | ecosystem: Environmental > Terrestrial > Soil > Palsa > Peat permafrost | place: Sweden: Abisko...
GCATGGAGCTGACCGAATTCAAGAACGACGAAATTGGAATGTTCGGCGCGTTCACCTGGTTCGATCCGCGCACTTCGTCGGGCTCGTGGTACGTCGCGAAATCGTCCCCGGATTTGCCCGCGTGGACTTGCAAGCTCGTCGGCGGGACCACTGTCCACTGGGGCGCTTGCGCGCTGCGATTTCAGGAGCATGAATTCAAGACGCGCACGCGCTACGGCGCGATTCCCGGCGCCAATCTTCTCGACTGGCCCATTGATCTCAATGAGCTCGCGCCTTACTACGACCGCGCTGAGCTGAGAATGGGCGTCACCGGAACGCACGGGATTCCGCGCCTGCCCGCCAGCAATCATGGCAAGGTGCTTTTCGCAGGCGCGAAGAAAATCGGCTACACGCAATACATGACCACCAACATGGCCATCAATTCCGTGCCGCGCGACGGCCGCGCTTCTTGCCAGCAGACCGGCTTCTGCGTCCAGGGCTGCACGTTCGGCGCGAAGTGGTCCACGCTCTACATTGATGTCCCTCAGGCAGAGGCCACGGGAAAAGCGGAAGTTCGCGCCGAGTCGCAGGTTCTTCGCATCGAGCACGACGCGGCCGGCAAAGTTACGGGCGTCGTCTACGCCGATCGCGCCGGAAATTTACAGCGGCAGAAGGCGCGCATCGTCGCCGTCGCCGGGAATTCGATTGAAAGCCCGCGCTTGCTGCTCAATTCCGCTTCCACTCAGTTTCCGCAGGGTCTGGCGAATTCATCCGGGCAGGTCGGCAGGAACTACATGCGCCACGTCACATCCACGGTGTTCGGAGTTTTCGACAAGCCCGTGCACATGTACCGGGGGACCGCGCAATCCGGAATCGTGATGGACGAGGCGCGCCTCGACACCAATCGCGGCTTCGTCGGCGGCTACAACCTCGAGTTGCTACCCCAGGGTCTGCCAAGCTTCGCGACAAACCTGCTGCCCGGCGAATGGGGCCGCGACCGCGCCTCGGTGATTGATAACTACGTGAATCTCGCGGGCGTGTGGATCATCGGCGAAGACCTGGCGCGCGAAACCAATCGCATCACGCTGCACCCGGAACGAAAGGACAAGTACGGCATGCCGATTCCCAACGTCCACTCCGACGATCATCCCAACGATCTCGCCATGCAGAACCACGGCTTTCAACAGGCGGATGCGCTCTACAAATCCATCGGCGCGAAGCGCACCGTGCACCATCTTCCGTTTCCGTCCACGCACAATATGGGCACCAATCGCATGTCCGAAAAGCCGCAGGACGGCGTAGTGAATCGCTTCGGCCAGTCGCACGACGTCAAGAATCTCTTCGTATCCGATGGAAGCCAGTTCACCTCGAGCGGCGGCGAGAATCCCACGCTCACGATCGTTGCCCTGGCTCTCCGCCAGTCCGAATACATCGCCGATCAAATGTCCAAGGGCGCCATCTGATGAAGGGCCTATAGCGCCGCCGGTGGCACCTTCGCTCTATGTGATTCAAAACACTCAAATTCGTAGGTGCCCAATACGGCGAATTCGCCACCAGCTGCCGCCCCGGGTCAATTGACATCATTCGCGGCCGGGTGCTACCGTTTTGGCCGTCAACCTGGCCCTCAGGTTTTCGGAGGTGACTCCATGCCGTACAAACTGACCGTAAATGGCCAGCCAGCTACCGTAGACGTGCCCGAAGATACGCCCCTGCTGTGGGTGGTCCGCGACGTCCTCGGACTGCATGGCACGAAGTATGGCTGCGGAATGGCCCTATGCGGCTGCTGCACCGTCCATATTAATGGAGAGGCCGCGCGCTCCTGCACCACCTCGATTGCGCGGGCGGCAGGCAAACACATCACCACGCTCGAGGGGCTTTCCGAAAACGGAACTCACCCCGTCCAGGTCGCGTGGCAGGAAATTGACGTGCCGCAATGCGGCTATTGCCAGGCCGGCCAGATGATGTCGGCTTCGGCGCTGCTCGCGAAGAACCCGCATCCCACCGACGCGGACATTGACGCTGCCATGGACGGCAACATATGCCGCTGCGGCACCTATCTCCGCATACGCAAAGCCATCCACAAAGCAGCCGAAATCGCTGCCAAGCAAACGAAAGAGCCCGCTGCCGCCGTTCATTCTTAACGGGCCTGACGCGCAGGGCTAGACGAAAACGTAAGCAGGAGGTCCCATGGAAACGACGCTTGTTAGCCGCCGCTCATTTCTCCGCGCTTCTGTAATCGCCGGTGGCGGCATGATGCTGGCCTATTACATTGAGCCGATGGAAAAAGTGCTCGCCGCTCAGTTCGGGCCGCCCGTTACGCTCCTGCCCGCTTCCTTTATCACCATTGCGCCCGATGGCGTCATCACTATCATCGCCAAGAATCCCGAGATCGGCCAGGGCGTCAAGGTCATGCTGCCCATGCTGATTGCCGAAGAGCTCGACGCTGATTGGAAGGACGTGCGCATCGAGCAGGGCGATTTGAACCCGGCGAAGTACGGTCTGCAAATTGCCGGCGGCAGCACCGCGACGCCTATCAACTGGGAGCCCATGCGGCAACTCGGCGCGCAGTGCCGGCAAATGCTGATCGGCTCGGCGGCGCAGACTTGGAATGTGCCCGAATCCGAATGCACCACGACTGCGAGCCGCGTGCATCACGTAGCCAGCAAGCGTTCCGCCACCTACGGCGAACTCGCGTCCAAGGCCGCCACGATGCCGGTGCCCGATCCGAAGACGCTGAAGATGAAGGACCCGAAAGACTACCGCTTCATCGGCCACTCGATGGCCAATCCGGACATCAAGAAAATCCTCACCGGAAAACCGGTCTTCGGGATTGATTTCACCATGCCCGGCATGCTGTACGCCAATTACGAGAAGTGCCCCGTTTTCGGCGGCAAAGTTGTCAGCGCCAATCTAGACGAGGTCAAGGCGCAGCCCGGCATCAGGCATGCGTTCGTCGTCGAACCGAGCGGCGATCCCAGCGCTCTGGTCGGCGGCGTCGCGATCGTGGCCGATAGCTGGTATCAGGCGCGCCACGCACGCGACAATGTTCTAAAGGTTGTTTGGGACGAAGGCCCGACCGCCGCGCAGAGCAGCGAGCTCTACGCAACCACATCTGTTGAGATGTCGAAGAACGATCCTGGCCAGACGCTTCGCAAGGATGGCGACGCGGACGCGGCTTTTGGCACCGCTGCACACGTCGTCGAAGCAGCGTATTCGTATCCATTCCTTTCGCACGTGCCGCTCGAGCCGATGAATTGTTCTGCATACTTCAAGGACGGCAAACTCGAAGTCTGGGCGCCCAGCCAGACGCCCGCCAGCGGCGTTGGACAAACCGCCAAAACGCTCGGCATAGACCAGAAAGACATCACCCTTCATCTCACGCGCATGGGCGGCGGTTTCGGTCGGCGCCTTACCAACGACTACATGGTCGAAGTGGCCGTAATCGCCAAGCAGATTGGCGTCCCAGTGAAATTGCTCTGGACCCGCGAACAGGACATGGCCCACGACTTCTACCGTCCCGCTGGCTTTCACTTCCTGAAGGGTGGCGTGGACGCGGATGGCAAGCTCGTCGCCTGGCGCAATCACTTCGTCACGTTCGGCGAGAAGGGCCGTTTCGCGCAGAGCGCGGGCCTTTCCGGAGAGGAATTTCCGTCGCGCTTCGTTCCGAATTTCTCGCAGCTCAGCTCGATGATGCCCAGCGGCGTTCCCATGGGCGCGATGCGCGCTCCCGGCAGCAACGCGATTGCATTCGTAATGCAATCCTTCATTGACGAGCTTGCGCACGCCGCCGGAAAAGATCCCGTCCAGTTCCGGCTCGACATGCTCGCCAACGAGCCTCTGCCGTCGGCCGCTCCGCCGCCGGGAACTCCGGTCGCGTTCGCTCCTGTGCCTTTCGACGCCGCCCGCATGCGCGGCGTCCTAACCACCGTCGCCGAGCGCTCCGGTTGGGGCAAGACCAAGCTGCCCAAGGACACCGCCATGGGCGTCGCCTTCCACTTTAGCCATCGTGGCTATTTCGCCGAAGTTGCCGAGGTCAGCGTCACGGGCGGCACCAACGTAAAGGTCCACAAGGCCTGGGTCGTCGGCGATATCGGCAGCGTGGGGGGTATCAACCCGACCGCTGCGGAAAATATTTCGCAGGGCGCTGTGATCGAAGCGATGAGCCACGCGATGGGCTATGAGATCGTGATTGATAAGGGCCGCGCGGTGCAGAGCAATTTCCACCAGTATCCCCCGCTGCGTCTCACCCAGGCGCCCAGGGAAATTGACATCTTCTTCGTGAAGACCGATAACCCGCCGACCGGCCTCGGCGAGCCCGCGCTGCCGCCGATGATTCCGGCCATCACCAACGCGATGTTCGCCGTAACCGGCAAGCGCATCCGCTCGCTCCCGCTCTCAACTCAGGGCTACAGCTGGGCCTAAGCGCGGCGTTCATCCGCCGACGGTTCTCCCCGTAGGGGCGGAGCACCGCTACGCCCGGCATGAGTGCTTGGCTAGGTGTCGCGCATCCACCTTAGTTTTCTCTTCGCAGGAGCACAGTCCGCCGCGGCGGACGCCCGGCGCACATCCTTGGCGCAACCCAAACCATCCAGCTCCCGCCTCCTCGCTTGTCATTCCGAGGAGCGAAGCGACGAGGAATCTCTCTTCCAGCGTTGCAAGAAAGACCCCTCACTTCGCTGGGAATGACAGTGCTCGGGAAAACGTCCAATCCGCACCCTACCGGATGGACGCGCCAAAAACCGCCGGCTGTGGTGCGCTCTGAAGCAGCACGTATTTCTGCGGTGCGCAGCATGCGGAACTAAGCCGCGCCACGTCGCGTTTCATTTCCGGTTTCTCCTGCAAATGCTTTAGCGTCTCGCGCAGAATCCTCGCGGCTACCTCATCCTTCGGAATCGTGAGCCGATAGTGCATCCATTTTCCCTCCCGGCGGGACGCCACAATCCCCGCCTTCCGCAGATACGCCAGATGCCGGGAAATCTTCGGCTGGCTCGTCTTCAGAATCTCCACGAAATAGCATACGCAAATCTCGCGGTCCGCGATCAGGTTGAGCAATCGCAGACGCGTGGTGTCCGCCAGCGCGCGGAACAGAACATCGAGAGAGAATCCGGCCTGAGTCTTTGCCATGCCCGCAGTATACATCATATGCGGCTTGACATATACGTCTTGTCGGGCTACGCTGCCAACATATTCGCAAGTGCACATATGAAGTCAGGAGCCCAGCATGGCGGACAACGACATCAAGACGGCGGTCCAGAACAAGTACGGAGAAGCTGCCCGGCAAGTCGCGGCCGGAGGCACGGCCTGTTGCGGAGGTGCCTCCGGCCTGAGCATTTGCGATCCCATCACCCGCAACCTCTATGACGAGTCGCAGAAATCCGGGCTTCCGGCCGAGGCGGTGGCCGCGTCTTTAGGCTGCGGCAATCCCACGGCGCTCGCTGCGCTTCGACCGGGAGAAATCGTCCTCGATCTCGGCTCGGGCGGCGGCATTGATGTGCTGCTTTCCGCGCGCCGCGTCGCTCCCGGTGGAAAAGCCTATGGCTTGGACATGGCGGACGAAATGCTGTCGCTGGCGCGCGAGAACCAGCGTAAAGCGGGAGTCGAGAACGTCGAGTTTCTCCGCGGCGAAATCGAAAACATTCCATTGCCGCAGGATTTCGTTGACGTCGTAATTTCGAACTGCGTCATCAACCTTTCGGCGGACAAAGACCGCGTCCTGCGCGAGGCGTTTCGAGTGCTCAAGCCCGGCGGGCGGTTTGCCGTCTCCGACGTGGTCGTGCGCGGCCCGGTTCCTCCCGCTATCCGTAAGAGCATCGAGCTATGGGTCGGCTGCGTTGCCGGATCGATGGATGAATCCGACTATCGCGCGAAGCTCGCGGCAGCGGGATTCGCCGAAATCGAAATCGAGCCCACGCGTGTCTACGGCATCGAAGACGCGCGCCAGTTCCTCGCCGGACAGGGAATTGACGTGGACGCGATCGCGCCCGCCGTCGAGGGCAAATTCGCGAGCGCTTTCATCCGTGCCAGGAAACCCACCGCGGTCGCAAAAACGTGACGGACGCGGAGGCCCGCTACAACGTTCTCTTTCTCTGCACCGGGAATTCCGCGCGTTCGATCATGGCTGAAGCCATCCTGAACCGCAAAGGCCGGCCCACGTTCACTGCGTATAGCGCGGGCAGCCATCCGGCAGAGACGGTGCGCCCCGAGGCGCTCAGGCAGCTTGCGGCGGCGCATTTGTCCACCGAGGGCCTGCGAAGCAAGAGCTGGGATGAGTTCGCCCAACCAGGCGCGCCGCAAATGCAGTTTGTTTTCACGGTTTGCGACAACGCGGCCAGCGAAGTCTGTCCCATCTGGCCGGGCCAGCCAATGACGGCGCACTGGGGCGTGCCCGATCCTGCCGCCGTGGACGGCACGCCCGAAGAAATCGAAAAGGCATTCCGCGATGCATTCATGATTCTTGACCGCAGAATCAATTTGTTCCTTTGCCTGCCTCTCGCGAACCTCGACAAACTCGCCACCAAGAAAGAAATCGACAGCATCGGCCGGCAATGAAAAGTTCACTCTCCCGGCGTCTGGCCGCCGAGTTCCTGGGGACCGCGTTTCTCGTAGCAGCCGTCGTCGGATCGGGAATCATGGGCGAGCGCCTTGCGGGCGGCAACGTCGCCGTGGCCCTCCTTGCGAATACCATCGCCACGGGCGCGGCTCTCGTCGCATTGATTCTCGCGTTTGGCCCGATTTCCGGCGCGCACCTGAACCCCGCGGTTTCGCTCGCCGATGCGCTCGAAGGAGAACTTTCCTGGACTGACGCTCCGCTCTACATCCTGGTTCAGGTTCTCGGCGGAGTCGCCGGAGCAATTGCGGCGCATCTCATGTTCGGATTGCCGCTTGTTTCGCTTTCGCGGCATGCGCGCGGCGGACCGGCCCTGATGCTCAGCGAGTTCATCGCCACGTTTGGACTGCTTTCGGTGATCTGGGGATGTTCTCGACTTCGTTCGAATGCGACGGCGTTCGCGGTGGGAGCCTACATCACGGCGGCTTACTGGTTCACGGCATCCACCTCGTTCGCGAATCCCGCCGTCACCATCGCCCGCTCGCTGAGCGACACGTTTTCAGGAATCCGTCCGCTGGATGTTCCGTGGTTTCTTCTCGCGCAAATCGCCGGCGCCCTCGCCGCAACTCTTCTTCTCCGCTGGCTGATCCCTCGTCCGCCGCTCGCCTAGGCCCGCGCCATTCGCGCCGGAAAAAAGTCCACAGGTATTTCTTCCTTGACTTCGATTTTCGCGCGCTATCATTACCCTCGTGTACGCGACAACCAGATTCGGCGCGCAGTTGACGGCTCTCTCGGGAGCGGGGACGTGTGTCTGCGCCCGGGCCTGCTCCGCCGCAGCCAGTTGTTGGCTTGACCGCACAAACAATCAGGAATCCCGGAAGCGCGAAACCCTCCAATCGCCGGCTTCCTGGCGCAAAGCTACCCGTCACTGGGTGCCGAGTAGAATTTCGCATAACTCATTGAAAACAAACGATCGCGTCCTTAGTTACTCGACACAAAAACGAGGGTGCCGATGAAGGCCTGTTTGCTCTATTCGCCCGCGCCGGTCGAGCGCAATCCGCTCGAATTCACCGACGCGCCCGACCCGCGGCCGGGCAAGGGTGAAGTCCTCGTGCGCGTGAAAATGTGCGGCGTTTGCCGCACGGATCTTCACGTTGTCGAGGGCGAACTGCCTCCGAAAAAATCCCCGGTGATTCCCGGGCATCAGATCGTAGGCGTAGTCGAAAGTCTCGGCGAGGGCGCGCGGCGATTCAAGCGCGGCGATCGCGTCGGCATTCCCTGGCTGCACAGCACGGACCAGACTTGCGAATTTTGCCGCGCGGGAATGGAAAACCTCTGCGACCATCCCACGTTTACGGGTTACACCGTGGACGGCGGCTACGCGGAACTCACCGTCGCGCCCGAGGATTTCGTATATGCGATCCCCGAGGCATTTGCCGACGAGCACGCCGCGCCGTTGCTGTGCGCCGGCATCATCGGGTTTCGCTGCCTGCGCCTATCGGGAATCAAGCGCGGCGGGCGCCTCGCGTTTTACGGTTTTGGATCGGCCGCGCATATCGCGACTCAGATCGCGCGGCATTGGGGCGTTGAAGTGTACGCATGCACGCGAGGAGCGAAGCACCAGCAGCTTGCATTGCAGCTCGGCGCGGTGTGGGCGGGCGAAGCCTCGGCCGAGCCTCCCGAAAAACTCGACGCGGCGATTATCTTCGCGCCTGCCGGAGAGCTTGTCCCTCCGGCGCTCGCCGCGCTCAAGAAAGGCGGAGTGCTCGTTCTCGGCGGCATTCACATGAGCCCGATCCCGTCTTTCGATTACAATCTTCTCTATCAGGAGCGCGTGATTCGCAGCGTGGCCAACAACACGCGTCAGGACGGCGAGGATTTCCTGCGCGTCGCCGCGCAGATTCCCATTCACTCGCAGGTCACCCTTTTCCCGCTCCGCGACGCCAACCGCGCGCTCAACGATTTGAAGAGCGACCGCATCAACGGCGCCGCCGTTCTGGATTGCACGCAATGAAAATCATTTCGCTCAACGTCGGCTTGCCGCGCCTCGTGCGCGACCGGGATCGCGAGGAGGTCCTCACCGGAATCTTCAAGTCGCCGGTACCGGGCCCCGTTATGCTCCGGCGGCTCAATCTCGATGGCGACCGACAGGCGGACCTCGAAGTTCACGGCGGCAGGGACAAAGCCGTCTACGCCTATGCCTCCGAGCATTACGATTTCTGGCGAAAAGAATTCCCGAAGATGGAATTGCCCTGGGGCATGTTCGGCGAGAATTTCACCACGGAAGGGCTTCGCGAGGACTCCACCAACATCGGCGATCAATTCCGAATCGGCGAAGCTCTCGTCGCGGTCACCCAGCCGCGCATGCCCTGCTTCAAGCTCGCCATCCGGTTCGGCCGCGACGATATCGTGAAGCGCTTTCTCGCCAGCGGCCGTTCGGGAATCTATTTTGCGGTCCTGGAGCAGGGACTCGTTGATACCGGAGACAAAATCGAGCGAGTGCACGAGGATGAAAACCGCATCACCGTGGCGGATATCAATCGAATCATCGTCCACGCCAGCGACAACGTCGCGCTGCTGCGCCGCGCCGCCAGTCTCGAAAAACTGGCGCCAAGCATGCGCGACCACTTCGCCCACCAATTGCAGTTGATGGAAGGCTGAAGACCCGCCGGCGCAGGCCGCTATTTCTTGTAGGTTTTCGCGTAATTGTTTCGGGAATTCACCACCGTGAATGTGGCGTCCGGCTCGGCCGCAACTTTGATGTAGTTGCCTTCGTCGGTTCCCGCGGTGTTGGCGATGAATTGCTCGGGGACATTGTGATCCTTGCCTCCCTGGAACGAGAAGTGCAGTTGCCACAAATCCTCGAGCCCGGGCGAATCATGGACAATCTGCCACGCGACGGGATGGCCACCCTTGATTGCCCCGTTGTTCATCACCGCCACGCGCGGATGCAGCGCCTCGACGATCTCGCGCGAGCCCGAGGAATCGCCGCTACCGGGGTGTGCGGTCCCGTGATGCGTGGTCAAGTAAAGGTCCACGGTTCCGATCAGGTTTCTGGGGCAGGCGAGAGCCAGTTCCTTCTGAATGGTCAGATCGCCGAGGTCAATGAACCGGAATTTGCCGAACGTGATCAGCACGCCGACCGAGCGCGAGTTCTCGCTGGGATCGGCAGGCGCCGTGGCTCCGGATGCGCAGACCGGATTCTCCTGGCCCGCTCCAGGCAGGGGAGCGCTGATTTCCTGGCCCGCCGAGGTCAGCACCTGCACGCGCATTCCCTTGAATGGGATTTCGTCGCCGGGTTTTACGGCCACGCGCTTCGCTTGCGCCACTACCTTTTCGTAACCCGCATAGGCGGCGCGGGTTTCAACGGTCGTTTCGGTGTTAGGACCGTGGTCGAAAAACGCGCCGATCTTGATGCGGCTCGCCAGCTGGGGCACTCCGCCTGCGTGGTCGGAATGGTAGTGCGTGATGATGAGGTCATCAATGTGGTCTATGCCGGCTGATTTCGCCGCGGTCATGATGCGGTCCGCGTCGCGGCCGTTGAAATCGTCCCAGCCCGTGTCAATCAGGAGCGATTCGCCTTGCGGATCCACGATCAGCGTGGACTGGCCGCCCTCGACGTCAATGAAATATATCTGCAGCGGCTTCGGGGCGCCGGCAACGGGCGCAAGCCAGATGCAAAGACCGACAATGAAAGCAGGAATGATGGCAACGCGCCGCATACGAGTCTCCAGTCGTGCTGGCCGAGGAAACAATTTGTTCCGGCACCTGCAATTGTACCGGAACCGGCAGCGGCCCCGCACTCGTCCATCCGACTTTGTGATGGATGCCATTGGAACAGTTGCTCGCCATGCGGAGGGCTTTCCCTTTATGATAACCGTGCCTTGGCGCGGCGGCTCGAATCGCGCGAATCCACGGAGCGGGGGCGGAGAACGGTGACTGGAAACGAGAGAATTGGAATCCTGACCGGTGGCGGAGACGTGCCCGGCTTGAATCCGGTGATCAAGTCCGTCGTCTACGGCGGAAGCGAAATCCGGCGGCAAGTAATCGGCATTCGCAAGGGTTGGGAAGGCCTGACCTATATGACCAGCGCCGAAGATCCAACCTACATTCGAGATCTCACGCGCGATAACACTCGAACGATTGACCGCACCGGCGGCACCGTGCTCCACACATCGCGGACCAATCCCCGCCGCATTCCCGAATCCAAGCTGCCCAAACATCTTCCCAAGGAGCAATTGAAAAAGCTTCCGTTCGACGGCAAGACCTACGATCTGACGTCCATCGTGCTCGCGAATCTCGAGCGGCTGGAGATCGGCTGCCTGGTCGCCATCGGCGGCGACGACACGCTGAGCTTCGCGTCCGTGCTTTCCAAGGCGGGATTTCCCGTGGTGGCGATACCGAAGACGATGGACAACGACGTACAGGGCACTGAATATTGCGTCGGATTTTCGACGGCCGTCACGCGCGCGAAGCAGTCCATCACGCGGCAGCGCACCACCGTCGGCTCGCACGAACGCATCGGGATTTTTCGAATATTCGGCCGCGACGCGGGCTTCACGGCGCTTTACACGGCTTATGTGACCTCCACGCGCTGCTTGATTCCCGAGCATCCGTTCGATCTCGATCGCATGTGCGGTCTCCTGATGGAGGACAAGGCGAATAATCCCAGCCACTATTCGCTGGTTGTTGTGTCCGAAGGCGCCATTTGGAAGGACGCGCAGGTAAAGGAATACGGCGAGGCCGATGCCTACGGCCATCGCAAGAAAGCCGACATCGGCCACGCGCTCGCGGAAGAAGTGCACACGCGCACGGGCCAGGAAACGATGGTCAGCGACCTGACCTACGACCTCCGCAGCGGCGAGCCGGACGCGATTGACCAGCTTGTGGCCATCACGTTCGCCAACATTGCGGTCGAGTTGATTCGCGATGGCGTTGCCGGGCGGATGGTGGGAATTCAAAGCGGGCACTATGGGCACGTCCCGCTGCCGGATTCTTCGGCTGGCGCGCGCAAAGTGGATGTCGCGACGCTATACAATACGGATCGCTACCGGCCCAATTACGGCTCGAAGCTCGGCGCGCCGCTCCTCTTCGGCGGCTCGTAGAGCTAGCCGTCAAGCCTCGATCAAACCCCACTAGGCCGTCGAATCAAAAGGACTGCAGCCTTCATCTAATGGATATCGCGCGGGTAGGCGCGAATGCGATTTTCGGGTACAATTAACACTTCCCCGCGGGCCTAGCGACGCGAATGTATGGAATGGCTTTCTCTTCGCGCAGACCGGCCTGCAGACAGGAGCTTTTCATGAAAGAAGGAATTCATCCCGACTACCACGTCGTGACGGTGCATTGCGCCTGCGGCAGCACGTTTGAGACTCGTTCGACCATCAAGGGCAATGCGATCCGCACGGAAATCTGCTCGAGTTGCCACCCGTTCTTTACCGGCAAGCAGAAGCTGATTGATACCGCCGGCCGCGTGGAGCGCTTCACGAAGAAGTATGCCGACAAGGCAGCTTCGATGGCCAAGAAGTAACGCGCCCGTCGCTGCGTTCCAGGACTAAAGTCCCTTCTTGCTCGGGCGTTTTTTCGTGCGGCTAGAAGCCCCACGCTTCCACCTCTAAGAACCGAAGATAGATTCAGCGCCCTTAGAGGCGCGCGATGCAGAACCATACTTCGACCGCGCGACGGGACCTTCCGCCGCGCTTAACGAGAAAAACCGTCCTGCCACTTCGCTCAGAATGACGACATGCGGCGTATAATGCCGTGAAGATGGCCACGCAATTGTCCCCCATTCCCGACGCACCCATTGGATCGCAAGTGGAGACTGCCGCGCCGCGCGTGACGCTGCGCAACGCGTTCGCGCACCCGTTCGATTCGGCGATTGCGGCGGCGCGGACGTGCTACTCGCCGCACCTGGTAGTTCCCGAGGAAGTCACCGATAAGCAGCGCGTGACGATCGGTGCGGGAACCTACTTTGGCGGGCATCACACCGTTTACCAGCACGCGCATTTCGAATTCGGACTCGAAAATGTGAGCCGGCAATTCGTCTGGTCGTTTCTCCACGCGCACCCTTTTTACAATTCCGAGCAGCAGAGCCAGCGCTACGTGCGGCTGGACCGCGCGCAGGCCTACATTCCCGCGGCGAGCGCGGAGTTCGGCGTTGAGGAGCGCGCCATCTACGAGAAAGCAGTCGCGCGAGGGTGGGAACACTATCGCGAGCTGACGCGGGTGATGGAGCCGACGGCGCGCGCGATCTTGGGCGACATATGGCACGTTGGCCCGATGTCGCACGCACGGCGCGTCCAGAAGGTCGAGCGGCAATCGGAAAAGCGCGCGATCGAAGTGGCGCGTTACGTCCTGCCGGTCGCCGCGTTCACCACAATGGTGCACACAATTTCCGGAATCGTGCTCTACAGGTTGTGGCGGATGCAGGCGGCGAACGATACGCCCACCGAGGCGCGGCACGTGCTGAGCGAAATGGTGGCGCGAGTCCGCGAAGTGGACCCGGAGTTTTTTGACCGCTTCGACAACGGCGCGATGGAGGACATGCCCGAGCGGCAGCAGCCGCCGCGCGATGGCGAGGCGTTTGCGTGCGAATTCGATGCGCGACTCGCTGGGCTGACTTCGCGGCTGGTGGATTGTTCGCCGCGGGCGATCGACACGATGGCCGAGGCGTATCGCGCGGTAATGGGCTTGACCGCGGCGGAATGCCACGACGCGGAAGCGCTCGACCGGATGCTCAATCCGGCGCGCAATCCCTATCGCCGCGAGACGCTGAACGTGGGCGTGCACGCGCCGATCATGCGCCCGCTCGATCACGCGCACTTCACGTTCGCGAAAAAAATCAGCCACACGGCGGACAGCCAGGACCAGCGGCATCGCATGGTGCCCGGCTCGCGACCGTTGCTGACGCTTGCCGACACGCGCTCGCCCGATTACATCACGCCGATGCTGATTCGCGAAAATCCGCGGGCGCTCGAAATCTACGAGCAGGCGATGGAAGAAGCGTGGGCGGCGAAGAACGAATTGCTCGGCCGCGGAGTGGCGCGCGAATTTGCACTCTACCTGCTACCCAACGCGAAGGCGATTCGCCTGGTCGAATCGGGCTCGCTACTGCACCTGCTGCACAAATGGACGATGCGGACGTGCTTCAACGCGCAGGAAGAAATTTATCAGGCGTCTATCGAGGAGGTCGAGCAGGTTCGCGCGGCGTTTCCGGAGCTCGGGCGATACATTGGCCCGCCGTGCCATTTGCGCGCGGGGATTTCGACGCCGATTTGCACCGAAGGCTCGCACTTCTGCGGCGTGAAAGTCTGGCTTGATTTTCCGAACATCGAACGACGGATTTGACGATCCGACCAGGATCGTCATCCCGAATCCGCCGAAGGCGGTGAGGGACCTCTCTTCCGGCGTACATCCAGGCATTGCGTTCACTCGAAGAGAGATCCCTCGCTCCGCTCGGGATGACAGGGTTGCGGATTAGTTTGCGTGACGCCAAGAAATAGCGCCGGGCGTCCGCCGCGGCGGACTGCGCCCCTACAAAACCTTCGGCAGTGCGGATAGTTTTCGTTGCGGAAAAGAGCCGGCGAGACGCCGGCGCTATAGAAGCGAATTCCTCGCTCCGCTCGGGATGACAACTAAGACAGGAATGCCATGAAGGCTTACGCCGGGATTTCGGGGACGGCGGCGATGAGGGCTTGCGTGTAGGGGTGCTGCGGCGACTGCAGCACTTGATCCGCTGCGCCGGATTCGACGAAACGACCGGCCTGCATCACGGAGACGCGCGTGGCGAGCTGCGCGACAACCGGCAGGCTGTGCGAAATCAGAATCAGCGTGAGCGAAAGCTCGCGCCGCAAACGGTCGAGCAGCTCGATGATCTGCGCGCCGACCGAGACGTCGAGCGCCGAAACGGGCTCGTCCGCGACCACAAGCTCGGGCCGCAAAATCAACGCGCGCGCGATGCCGATGCGCTGGCGCTGACCGCCGGAAAACTCGTGCGGGAAGCGGTCGAGCGCTTCGCTGCCGAGGCCGACGGCCTCCAGCATTTGCGCGGCGCGCGCGTGGCGATCGGCCCGCGAAAGCCCCGGTTCGTGAATCGCCAGCGGTTCGCCCACGATCGCGCCGACGCGCATGCGCGCGTTGAGCGAAGCGATGGGATCCTGAAACACCATTTGGATGCGGCGGCGCAGGGCACGCAGATCGGCGCCGCGCGCTCCTCGCCAGTCCTGCCCGCGGAATCGCATCTCGCCGGAATCCGGCTCCATGAGCCGCAGCAGCATGCGGGCGAGAGTGGTCTTGCCGCAGCCCGATTCGCCGACGATGCCGAGCGTTTCGCCGGGCGCAAGCGAAAAGGTCACTCCATCCACGCCGACGAACTCGGCGGTTGCCGCCGGGGGATCGCCTTCGGCTTGATGAATCGCGCGGGGAGCAACCGCATAGGACTTTCGCAGATCGCGTACTTCGAGAAGAGAGTCGCCGGCCATGTCAGATTTTCTCGCCGGCGATAAACAGCGTGGTGTTTGTGAAGATCAGCTCGCGCGTCCCGCTGCCACCTTCCGCGAGCTCGAATCGCGGATGGAACCACGCCGCGTCGTCCGGCATAGATCCCTCCATCAAGCGGCGCGCCTCGACGTACGTCGGGTCGCCGGGCTTCGATCCGGCCACAAGCATCCAGTGGTCGAAGGAGCGGGAATTTTCCTCGACGCTGGTTTCGAGGATGCGCAGGCCGTGCGCCGCGAAATGCGATTCGAATTCCTCGCGGGCAAGCGTGCGCGTGTGCGAAGCGTCGCGCAGGATTTCGATGCGATTGTTGAGCTCGGAGATTTTGCGATCATTGGGCAGAAAGATGTCGAGAATACCGACGCGCCCGCCGCGCTTCACCACGCGCGCCATTTCTGCAATCGTGCGCGCCGCGTCGGGAAAATGGTGCAGGGCGTAGCTGGTGACGGCGATATCGAGCGAGCCATCCGCGAATGGGAGGGATTGCGCATCGCCGATGGCGAAATCGAGATTGGCGAGCCCTTCGGCTGCCGCGGAGCGCCGCGCGCGGTCGAGAATCGCGGGCGTGAGATCGAGCCCGCAAATCCAGCGAACGTGCCGCGCGAATCGCAGCGCGAGCGTGCCCGGACCGCAGGCGAGGTCCACCGCGCGATCGGCGCCGCCCGCCATCACCATGCGCGCGAGCCGCTCCGCCTCAGCGACGCGGCTGGCTAGGGCGTAATCGCCGAAAATCTGCGCGGTGCGCGTGAACTGCTCGCGAACGAGTTCTTTTTGCTGCTGGTGACTTTCCATTTTCACCTGACCGAGTCACCGGACAAGAATACACCGCGCGCGATGGCTTTCAGTCGCGTCGGCGGCATGAATGAGTTCGGGCATTGCCGCGTCACATTCCGGCACGTGTTGAGCGCAGCGCGGACCAAAGGCGCAACCCGCGGGCAGTGCATCGAGCGGAGGAACCGTCCCCGGAATGGCAACCAGCTTTTCGCG
>Ga0302324_100014316_pt1 | contig 16009 bp, 11 predicted proteins | sample Palsa_T0_1_FD_201949 | JGI IMG/M metagenome (GOLD analysis project Ga0302324, IMG submission 201949) | Peat permafrost microbial communities from Stordalen Mire near Abisko, Sweden - Palsa_T0_1 | ecosystem: Environmental > Terrestrial > Soil > Palsa > Peat permafrost | place: Sweden: Abisko...
ACGCTTGTAGGCCTGGTTGCCGGACTGCTAGAAGCGGGCAAAGCCGCCTGAGTCTAGGCGCCAAACTGCGAAGGCCTGGCGCTTGGATCTACCGATTATGACTTAGAAAGAAATGTACTCGTCAACTGAGGAAAGAGAACCGGCATGATCGGGGTCATTGCGAATTCGCGGGAACATGCAGTGGTTCGCGAGTTCTTTGAGTTGTTCAAGACCCCGTGGGAATTTCATCGGAGCGGCCGGCTGTACGAAGTGCTGCTTTGCACAGCCGACGAAGAATTCGATGACGACGGCGCCCGAGTGATTTTGATTTATGCGGGTCACGAGACTCCGTTTGACGCCAGAGAAAAGATCGAGATTCTTTCTCATAAATGCAGCGGCAAACTCTCTTACGTGGGGACCCGAATCCCGATCTACGGGGATCTTATAACCTTTCAACAACAGCGCGCACCCCTGCTGGTGGATGAGCAATCGCACAAGCCGGTCGTGTACGAATGCCAATCGTCCGGCGCAACGATGGTGCGGGTAGGGTATGACCTGTTTGCTGAGATAGCGCAGTTGCTCACGGATGGGCAGCCGACAGCGCATGCAGACATCCCGACCATGGAGTTGCATATTGCGTTGTTGCGGCACTTAATTGTCGCAAGCGGCGCAGCGCTGGTTGAGGTTCCACCGGTGCCGGACGGATATCAATTCATCGCCTGCCTGACTCATGATGTAGATCATCCTTCGATAACACCACATAAATGGGACCACACGATGTTTGGGTTCTTGTATCGTGCGGCCTTCGGTTCGCTGAGCAGCTTCCTGCGAGGACAAATACCCTTCCGAAACCTGTCGGAAAACTGGGCCGCCGTAATCAAACTACTGTTTGTCTATGTCGGGCTCGCTAAAGACTTTTGGAGCGGTTTCGAAGATCGCTACCAGCAACTAGAAAGTGGCCTCTGCTCAACGTACTTCGTGATTCCCTTCAAGAACCGCCCTGGAATAGACCTCGACGGTCCGGCGCCGAAACTGCGCGCCGCCCAATATGGCGCCGAGGACATAGCAGAGGTCATTAAGAAAATCCAGGCTTCGAGTTGCGAGGTCGGATTACATGGAATCGATGCGTGGCTTGATAGCACCAGCGCACGCGAAGAAGTTGAAGAGATTCGGCGCCTGACCGGCAACACCGAAATTGGCGTGAGGATGCATTGGCTCTATTACGACCAAAACTCGCCGAACATTCTGGAACAGGCGGGCGCGACTTACGATTCCAGCGTAGGGTACCGCGAGACGGTGGGATATCGAGCGGGGACGACGCAGGCATATAAGCCACTGGAAGCGAACCACCTGCTCGAATTGCCGATGCATGTCATGGACACTGCTCTCTTTTATCCGGCATACATGGGACTGTCACAGCGCCAGGCGACGACCCACCTCAGCCACATGGTAGACAATGCGATCAAGTTTGGCGGATGCATCACGATCAACTGGCATGATCGCAGTCTTGCCCCGGAGAGACTATGGGATGCCAGCTATCGCGAGCTTGTCCGAGAGTTGAAAAATCGCGGCGCGTGGTTCGCAACGGCGGGTCAGGCAACTGCCTGGTTTCGAAAGCGCCGCTCCGTTGTGTTCAATGAGGTTCGCATTGAGGCGGAAGGACAGGGTGCACGAGTCTCCGCTGAACGCCGGAATGATTTCGCGGGTTTGAAAGTGCGAATCCATAGGGTGAGAGAGTCGTGCAATGTCGACGCTCTCGGCTCAGAGCGGTATACCGACTTCGCTATGGACGAATACATCGACGAATCAATCCATGCAGCGCAGGCAACGGAGTAATTCGGTGGCAGCAATTAGCCGACCGGAAGTTCGCTTTTGAAGCTTGGCTCGAATGCGAAGAGTTTCAATCACATCGAATTAGAGGATCTCATGGAAAAAACTGGACAAATGTACGAGAAATTTCTCGACGAATACGTCTCTGAGGATGCAGTCCGCAAGTACACTACCGAGGCCGCCGGCTACGGAATCACTTATCTGCTTAGCAACGATTACGCGCGGATATACCTCGATGTCGTCAATTCCTGCTTGCACCCATCCAAGGCCCGGCCACTTCGACTTTTGGAGTTCGGCTGTGGAGGCGGGATGAATATCATCCGTCTTGTTGCGCTTTTGGAGGAGAAGAAAATCCCCGTGGAACGCGCATTTGGGACGGACTTTTCTCCGCGCCTTGTGCAGGCCGCCGGAGAGGAGGCCAAGGCCTGTCTCCCGCAGCATCTTGCAAAAAAAGTAAGCTTCCATGTTGCCCGCAACGAGCAGTTGGCGCAAGATCTGGCTGCAGGCCTGGCCGAGGATGACCATCGCGAGGGCACCTTCGATATGATCGTAGGTGTTAACACCTTCCGTTATTGCCATCGCCTTGACAAGGAATTGGATTGTGCGCAAGACATCTTTCGCCTGTTGCGGCCGGGCGGGGTTTGCGTCAATATCGATATGAATAACCGCTTCCCGGCGTTTCGAAGCCGGCTGCGTGGCTCGGATCAGGATCCCGAGGAATGTTACTTGCCTTCGCTTGAGGAGTATGCCTCTCCCTTTGAAAATGCGGGATTCGAGATCATCGCAAAGAAGAACTTCTGCTGGATCCCGCACTCGGCTGGTCGCGCCCTCACCTTCACCTGCCGGCTCATGAGCCCGGCCCTCAATCTTATTGCACGCAGCAGGGCTATGCGCTCGCTAGTAGTTGCACGAAAACCAGTCTGAGTCGCCTGCTCTAGGCAGCCCGATCAAAAAGGAATGGACTTGGCTAGACTGGCAATCCTCTTATACGAAGACGCGCCGGGACGGGAGCATCTGCACCTGGGCCGCATTCTCGACTTCTTCGGCGTACCTTGGAAAACGATGGAAGTTTCCAAGTTGAAGGAGGTGGAGGATCGCCTTCAAGACCACGTTCTGTTCAGCTCGGCGCAATCGGTCGCGGCGGTACTGAAACAGATCGGGCCGGCGGCAGACTCTGTTGCACGGCCGGTTTCGTTCTACATCTATTCTGGGGACGATCGCGAGCTCAGTGAGCGGGGCCTCCAGACTCTCAGCGGAAATCCAAGTCTCTTGTTGCAGCAGGCGCCGGCCGGCAATCTCACGTTTTCGGTATCTCGTGATCTGGCCGATCTAGCTGGGCCGATGGCTGGTCTCGAATTTTCGTCAGAACTGAGGAAGGATGACAATATTCTGGCCGGCACGGCCGGTCATGAGGCGGCACTTACTACAATCGTCTCGGCTGGCGGCGCTCCGATGTTCATTCAATTCCAGTGGGCCGGAATCCCGATCTTCTTTTGCGCTAGTTCTCATATCATCGATATCGACCAGAAGCTAGGACCGGGCTTTTACGACGTGAAGGACCATTTCTGCTCGGTAGTACCGCTGGTAATGTTTGTAAAGTCCATGTTTCGGGAAGTCGCATGGCACCCGCAGGAACTCGGCGCCTGCCTGATCATTGACGACCCGCTTTTGAGGAAGCGCTATGGGGCGTGCGATTTTGGCATGCTACGCGACCTCATGCGGCGATATGGCTTCACGACAAACATCGCATTCATTCCGTGGAATTGGCGTCGAACTTCCGCCAGCAACAGTGAGTTTTTCAGAAATGCATCGGCTAGCTTCTCCGTGTCAATTCATGGGTGTGATCACATCGGTGGCGAGTTTGGAGCGACCTCACCGACGGCTCTAAACCAAAGAGCGAGACTAGCGCAATCAAGGATGCAAAATCACGAGGTCAGGACTGGCATCCATCACGACCCGGTAATGGTCTTTCCGCAAGGCGTCTTCTCGACTGTTTCTCCCGAAGCACTCAAGCGCAATGGTTTCCTCGCCGCAGTCAACACAGAGACGATTCCCGCCGATCATTGCGGCGCCGGCACCCAGATCAAGGATATTTGGGACATCGCGATCATGAGGTACAAAAGCTTTCCTATCTTTACGCGTAGGTACCCGCATCACGGCCTGGAAAACTTTGCGTTCGATCTTTTGCTCGGCAAACCATGCTTGATCGTCTCTCACCATGACTTTTTTAGAAATGACTGCGCGGCACTTATCGAATTGATCGAGAAACTTCAGTCGTTGAACTGCTCGCTCCGCTGGCGTTCACTCGGAGATGTGATTCGAAGGGCTTGCCGGCGCCGCGTTAATGAAATGGGCGTAGAAGAGGTCGAGATGTACGGCTCTGAGTTGCTAATTCAGAACCAGCTGGATCAAGTGATCGACGTCCGTGTCCGGAAAAAGGAAAACGAGACCGAACGTGTCGCTGAAGTGCGCTGCGATCAGAAGCCCATCAACTGGGTGACCAGGAGCGAACACCTCATTTACGAAGACAAGATCGAACCGTGCAGAGAGAAACTTATTCAGGTTCTCCATCGACAAGATGAAGTGGCTGAAAATGCGAGCCGGCCGTTGCGCTTTGAGGTTTCGGTAGCTGTTCGACGGATTCTTTCTGAATTCAGAGACGAATGGCTATCCAGAAGCAGCTTTTTGACTAGCGCGGCAGCTAACCTGAAAGAAATGCTCCCGAAAGCCCGCTAAACTGGGCGAAAGAGAAGTGGTCCGTGTCCATTCAAATAGAGAAAGCGCTTCTCACAACTCAAATCGAGAATGTCATGACGCGTCTTTCGGTCTCCTTCCGAATTTGCATATGCCTATTCGTCGTCGCTCTTAACGCGCTGGTTATATTTGTAATAATCCCGGCGGTGAATAAGCGTATTGATCCAACTTACAATGTTGACCAATTTGTAGACCCCTACGATCAACTGGCATCCAACCTAATAAGCGGCAACGGATACCGCTTGCATGCGGACACAGCCCCAACCGTAAGCCGTGAGCCTGGCTACCCACTTTTCCTGGCTGGAATATATTCTGTATTCGGAACCGATTTTACAGCCGTTAAGCTAGCCAACATGTTCCTAGCGTTTGGAGTAGCATGGCTCATGACAAGGATTTCCGGAAGAATTTCTAAGAATCCGGTTCTAGTCTTTGGCGCTCCTATGCTGTTTCTTTTTCACCCTGGGACTTTGATTGCAGAAAGTAGAGGAGGGGTTGAAATGCTGTTTACGTTCTGCCTGATGCTCTTTCTCTTCATCGCGTGCATAGCCTTGGAAACAGGCCGCTGGACGGACTATCTGATCAGTGGAGCAGCACTGGGGCTTGCAGTTCTCGTGAAAAGCACACCGCTGCTCTTCCCGCTCTTTCTCCTCGTGTATCTTGTTATTTTCAAGCGCAACATTTCAAAAGCAGTTATTTGCCGCAATGTGGCTATGATGGTATGCGGCATGTTGGTGGTTCTCTCCCCGTGGATCATTCGAAACTACATCCTCACTGAAAAGGTGATATTAACGGCGAGCGTAATGGGCATATCGGCCCACGCCGGTCTTTATGACAACACACATTTGTCCAGTGGTAGCGACTGGGCAAGAATTGATACAGATGGCGCCCGCGAGAGAAGGAGACTTGCCCTGCAACTCGGGCTGCCATTCAAAGATATAAAGAATGCCTATTATCAGGATTTTTACTATACTTCTGATGAGCTCGAATTCTCTAATGTCCTGTTAAAGAGCGTCATGAGTGAGTATGAAAGGCGCCCGACCTTGTTTATTCGAAACGTGTGCTTCAACTTTTTTAATCTGTGGTTTAGAGGCAAGACCTGGAAATCGACTGGGATGAATCTGCTCGTCCAGCTGCCCTATTTGATTCTTGCGGTCATTGGGATGGCTCTGTGCGTAAAGAATGGCGAGGTTAAAGTCAGTGGACTCTCGGCGCTCCTGCTTCTATATATGGTAGTTGTCTATGTACAGATCCTCGCCCAGGCAAGATACAGCGTGCCGCTCATTCCCATTGTGTCCTTTTTTGCATGCATCACTTTGGTCTCAATCCGCGGAATGCTGAGAGCGACGTCGGAAGGCGAACCTGAAGCATTCGCAGTCGTGATGGCTTCGCCGAGCGATACCTATAGATAGGTGCGGAGGAGCGTGCGTAGCGGGGACATGGGCGCATCTCCGCATCGTGGAGGGCGCAACAGGATAAGAGGCGAGTGAATGATGTGCCGAGTGTTCGATCTGGCTGGGATGCGCTAAGTTGAGCGGGTAATGTTGGGTCTTGCTGTCGCAGGGGATAATCAAGGATGGCCTCATCGTTTGCTTTCGCCTTATTCATCGTTGGAATCGGGACCCTGTTATTCCTGGATCGGGACAAGGCCGTACACACGTCGAGATTCCTCTGGCTACCGGTTATCTGGCTGTGGATCAATGGATCGAGGCCTGTCTCCGCGTGGCTCGGGATGGAAGTAGTGGACGAGTCCCGTTCACTGCTTCCCGATAGCAACTCGCTCGATCAGGTGGTTGCCGGGACATTGATAGCCGTTGGCATCGCAGTCCTCATTCAACGCCGCAGAGAAGTGAACGTCGTGCTGAGGGCAAGCTGGCCGATCATACTCTTTTTCGTTTATTGTCTGCTTAGCCTGCTTTGGTCCGATTTTCCACTGTGGGGCTTCAAGCGCTGGTTCAGGGAACTCGGCGAACTGGCAATGGTCCTGATTGTTGTTACGGACGCGCAACCAATCGCAGCTTTTAAGCAACTCGTATCGCGTGTGGGCTTTGTCCTCATGCCTGCTTCGATCCTGATGATCAAGTATTTCCCGAGTTTAGGCCGAGGATATACTCCATGGGGATTGCAGATGAATGTTGGAGTGACGACCAACAAGAACTCACTAGGTGTCATAACCTTGGTTGTCGCGTTGGGAGCGGTATGGCAGATTCTCAGCCTCCTTCGCGAGAGGAAGCGGCCTAATCGGAACCGGAGACTGCTGGCTCAGGGCATCCTGCTTTTCTTCTGCATGGACGTCTTGGTTTTGGCCCACTCGGCTACCTCGGGGGCTTGTTTTGGCCTCGGAACGGGGTTGATGATCGCCACCAATCTGCCGCGGATCAAGCGCAGCCCCGCAGCTGTGCACGTACTTGTCGCGGGATTATTACTCGGCGCTAGCTTCAGCCTGTTCTTCGGCGGTGAGGCTGAAGCTGCGGAGGCGCTGGGACGGAATGCAGATCTTACTGGGCGAACGGAAGTCTGGGCCGTTGTCATTCCAATGGCGCCCAACCCCTCTTTTGGTGCTGGCTTCGAAACCTTCTGGCTTGGCCCGCGCGTAGAGAAGTTGAAACATATATTCGGTTTTATCAACGAGTCGCACAACGGATACATTGAGACTTACGTGAATTTGGGCATAGTCGGAGTGGGCTTGATCGCTCTCATTCTTGGGCATGGTTATAGCAGGGCTGTCCGCGTCTTTCGCCACGATCCGACGCTTGGCGGCATGCTGTTGGCCTATATCTTCGCGGCGGCGGCATACAGTATCTCTGAAGCCGGTTTCAGAATGCTTTGCCCCATGTGGTTTTTCCTGCTCCTGTCGGTTGCATCTGTGAATCGGTTTCTTAGATTCAGTAGAGCCCCATCGCAGCTACGCCGGAAACTCGTGAAAAGTCCTTCGTCGTATGAGACCGCAATACCCGCAGTGCGATACAGGCCATCTCATTGACGCCATAGATCAGCCGTCAAAAGGAGAGGTACGCGAACTATGAAGATTGGTGGCAAGGAAACGTTGATTGAAGGCAAGCTAATCCGCCTTGCTCGCCTGGATGCGGAGGGGTACAATTTTCTGGACGATCCGGAAGCGGCTCTATCGGAGCTGCGAAAAGCTCATCCCCGGATCGATCTTTTCACGTTCATTCAGCCGTTGTCTCATACTTCCCCTAAATACCAGTACCCAATGGAATGGGACAACATGGCTGCGCTTCAGGTTTCCACTTTTGATCACTGGATGACGAGTCAGATTGATTTCAAGGCCAGAAACAAGGCTAGGAAAGCCGCAAAAAGCGGTGTAGTCGTTCGTGAAGTTCCCTTCGACCACGATTTCGTCCATGGGATTTCGGATATTTACAACGAGTCGCCAGTGCGTCAGGGGAAACCTTTCTGGCATTATGGCAAGGATATTGAGGCTGTGCGAAGAATGAACGCGACCTTTCTAGAACGAACCATCTTCATTGGGGCGCTATTCGAAGGTAGTTTAATAGGCTTCGTGAAACTCGTAACCAATGAAGACAAGAGCCAGGCCGGCTTGATGCAGATTGTTTCTATGATTCGGCACCGAGACAAGGCCCCGACAAATGCGTTGGTCGCCCAAGCTGTTCGTTCCTGCGCCGATCGAGGAGTTTCACATCTCTGGTATGCGAATTTCTCTTACGGAAAGAAGCAGCAAGATAGCCTGGCTGACTTCAAGCGTCACAATGGATTTCAGAAGGTCGAGCTGCCCAGGTACTACATTCCGCTTACAGTTGCGGGGCGGATAGCCCTGCGGCTCGGCCTGCACCACAAAACTGCTGAATGGATTCCTGAGCCGCTGGCCGCTAGATACCGCAAAATTCGCAGCCTCTGGTACGCGAGAAAACTTCCCGGCCTTGAAAACGCTTAGGGAGAAGGTCATGTGGTGCTACCTAATTTAATCGCGCAATCTACCAAAATGTCGAGAACTTATCGCCCTCCATCGGAGGCTCTGCTGCGCAGTGAACACCGCATGTTTCATAACAAAGACCGCGCATTTTAAGCAGGGATTAGTCACAGGACATTAATCATGCCAGGAATCGTCGCATGTATAACCCGTCAACCTCGGGAACGGGCGGAAGCACAAATTCGACGAATGGCGGAGGCCCTGCTTCACGAAGATTTCTACGTTGCAGGCACATGGTCTGACGAGTTGCAGGGCGTGTACCTGGGTTGGGTTGCGCGGAAGGGCTCCTTCTGTGAAGAAATGCCCCTGCGAAACGAACGGGGAGATGTCGTTCTCGCGTTTTCCGGAGAGGAGTTTCCGGAGCCGGGCACGGCCCAGCGGCTGAAAGCGCAAGGGCACGATCTGAATCTGGAGGGGCCTTCCTATCTAGTTCACCTCTATGAAGACGACCCGTCATTTCCAGCAGGACTGAACGGAAGGTTTCACGGGCTACTTGCGGACCGGAGCCGCCGAACGGTGGTGCTGTTCAATGACCGCTTTGGAATGCATCGGCTCTACTACCACCAGTCGCCAGAAGGATTCTATTTTGCCGCTGAAGCCAAGGCGATTCGGGCCGTGTGCCCTGAACTCAGGCGGTTGGACGCCCGTGGCCTTGGAGAGTTTGTCTCGCACGGGGCTGTCCTCGAGAACCGAACGCTCTTCGAGGGCATTCACGTATTGCCGCCGGCTTCAGCGTGGGTATTCCAGAATGGATCACTCGAGCGGAAGCACAGCTACTTCCATCCAAAAGAATGGGAAGAGCAGGAGACGCTCGATCCAGAGACCTACTATCGAGAACTCCGGGAGATATTTACGCGAAATCTTCCCCGGTATTTTACGGGGCATGAACAAATCGGGATGTCTTTGACCGGCGGACTTGACACCCGCATGATCCTAGCGGGCCGGAAGCCCGATCCCGGCTCGCTCCCTTGCTACACTTTCGGCAGCATGTTCCGCGAAAACCAGGATGTTCGCGTGTCGCGGCGCGTGGCCAAGGTCTGCAATCAGTCCCATGAGGTCATCACTGCGGGCCGAAAGTTTCTGACGCAATTTGCCCGCTACGCGGAACGCGCGGTGTACCTCACGGATGGATGCGTGGACGTCGGCCGAGCTCCCGATCTCTATTTGAACGAGAGGGCGCGCGAGATTGCCCCGGTCAGGATGACGGGAAACTACGGCGGGGAGATTCTGCGTGGGGTCCGTGCATTCAAGCCCGTCGAACCGACCGCAGGTTTGTTCTGCAAGGAGTTCCTCTCCCACGTTCACCGGGCGGCGAAGACATACACAGAAATTCAATATGGCCATCCGGTTTCATTTGCCGCATTTCAGCAAGGTCCGTGGTACCTCTACGGCGTGCTCGCACTGGAGCAGACTCAGCTCTCCATGCGCTCGCCATACCTCGACAACGACTTTGTCCGGACCGTTTTTCGCGCGCCTGCGTCGGCCCTCGCCGGTAACGAGGTCTCCCTGCGGCTGGTTGCCGATGGAAGCCGCGCTCTGGCCAACATCCCAACCGACCGCGGTCTGGCAGGAAATCGGGGAAGGGTCTTAGGAGCTGCCTCCCACGGATTCCTCGAGTTCCTGTTCAAAGCGGAGTACGCCTATGACATGGGAATGCCACAATGGCTGGCGCGGCTCGATCACGCCGTCTCGCCTCTTCGCCTCGAACGTGTATTCATGGGGAGGCACAAGCCCTTCCATTTCCGGACCTGGTACCGGGACGCACTAGCCGGCTATGTTCGCGAAGTGTTGCTCGACCCGCGTTCCCTTTCCCGGCCTTACATAGAAAGAAGAGCGCTCGAGGCTGTGGTAGAGGGACACCTTAAAGGAATCCGAAACTACACTACCGAGATTCACAAACTGCTGACTTTGGAAATCGTTCACCGCGTCTTGCTGGACAATCCAGAGAGAGACGGTCTCGAAGAACACGCCAGGGTGCCGACAGCCCCAAGGTCAGCTCAATTCAGATTTACGATCGCCTGAGGGTTTACCGGAGCAGCAGGCTGTACTGAGAGCGGATGCGGATACGTGTAAGGGGTGTAATAGAGCGTCCAGGTGTTCGTAACCGTACACGTAAACAACTCTCCCTGTCCACCGATTCCACTCTGGTTCCAGTTCCCTTGATCCGTGGCCCAGTATGCAACCCCGGTTGTGCAGGTTGACGGGCGGGCTGCCAGGGTTCCGCTGCCAACTCCGCTTGCACCGGTGAAACTCGAAGTGTACTGATAGTAATCTGTGTTGGCAACGAATGCCCCCGAATCCGAGACGTTAAAAACGCTGCCCGGATAACCCGAAACAAGCGCCCAGGTGTCAAGCCATTCATAGATCGGCTCAAGGGCTTCATGGGGCCAGGAGACGGAATTTGTGACCGTGTTAACGACTCCCGAACCGCCATCCCCTGCAAAGTCGCCGGAAAGCAGCTGTCCAACACCCATTCCGGGCTGATCGAGGCAATGGTAGCCGGTTGTGGTATTGCTGTTCTGGTCCCACGCAGATCCCGTGCCATTGAAAGATGTACCGCAAAAACCCCATCCTGCAGGCGTAGGATCCTCACCGTAGGTATTGTTACTTCTTCTCATCGAGTGCAAAGTAACAAGATTCTGATACCCGGTCGGCGCGGTGTTTCCCCAAATCAGCAAACCTCCTCCGCTCATCCAAAAGATCTGTTCTGGGGGACCGCTATAACTGTTCGATCCCTTGAACGCATTCCCGTACACTTCCGTTGCGCGGCAAGAACGGTTTGCAGTCCCACTGTTGGTTGGGTGTGTTTGCGCCGGGGCTTCATTGATTACGTTGTAACGCAACACTTGGCGACCACCCGATTGGCAATCGTTCACAAACCCGTTGTTGAACGTGTTGTTTTCTACAAAGAAGAATCCGCTGCTTCCAAAATTGGTGGCTGCCGCCCAGGAGCCGTGACCGAAGGTATAACCGCCGAATGCATCCATGTTGATGTGAATGCCGTTGTTCACGCCCGTTCCGTCAAAAATGTTGTGATCAGCTACCCCATTAAGCCAGTTGTAAACATAAACCCCGAGAGTCCCGCCCGAATTGTACGTAGAGGTGTTGAAGTGATTGTGATCGATGCGAACATTCTTCGACAGACCGTTCACTTCAACCTGTCCGTTGTATTTCACCCCGCCCTTGCTTCCCCCCTTAATCGTGATCCCAGTCAAACGAAAAGAAGAGGATGCGCCAGCGGTCTGAATACCGAGAGGTCCGGTGCTTCCCGTAAGGTTATCGAGGATCAATGTGTTGTCTGTGGCTACGCAGGACGGGGAGGATGGCGAACAGCTTCCGGTGACCTTGCTCTGGCCCGCCACGGTAAGGCTTGTATTGCCTGAAGGAACTGTAAGCGTCACCCGAGTTGTCCACGACGCTCCGCCGGTACAGGATGGAATGTTCACCGTCGTGGTCGAAGGGGTGACTGCGTTGAACGCGGTCTGTACATCGGACGCACTGCACGAGGCGGCGTTGATGGTCTGCGCTACTGCCACGGAAAGCGTACTCAAGAGAAGTCCCAAAAGCAGCGATTTCATCATTCTAGTCATTCTCAATCCTCGTAGAAAAACAGAATTCCCGCAGTAGGGCACCTGAATGCACGATTCGTCCTCCTGCTGCGCATTCAGATTACGTCAGGCTGCTCCCCGGACGATGGTTCCTTTGACTCTGGGATCTGCAACTATTGTTGGATTCGCCGCGAATGGGAATTGGCGTCCAGACAGTACTATAGTGATCTTCACGTCCTACGGCGCTGAATCAATGCAGCCGGCAACTGGAAATTGGGAGGCGGGAAAGTTATGGTGGACGCGTCTCCTGGCAGGACCTCCTTGAAGTATCGTGCAGATATTGATGGACTTAGAGCCGTTGCGGTCCTCAGCGTACTGGCTTTTCACGTTGGACTAAAGTTCTTTTCTGGTGGATTTGTTGGCGTAGACGTTTTCTTCGTAATCTCAGGTTACCTCATTAGCTCCATTGTCTTTTCTGAGATCGCCGACTCTCGCTTTTCCGTGATCGGGTTCTATGAGCGCCGCATTCGCCGCATCTTCCCGGCGCTCTTTGGAATGTTGGCAGTATTCAGTGTTTTCGCCGCGATTTATCTTCTTCCTACCGAACTTGTCGACTGCAGCAAGTCCATGCTGGCGGCTTCTGCCTCCGCTTCCAACTTCTATTTCTGGCTGCACTCCGGCTATTTTGATTCACCGACATCGCAGCCCTTGCTGCACACTTGGTCGCTGGCAGTGGAAGAGCAGTTCTATATCTGCTTCCCGCTCTTTCTCGTTGTGGTTCGCCGGTTTTTCCCCAACCGGCTCAGGGTTTCGGTCGTGGCACTTTTCTTTGTTTCCCTCTTGACCAGTGCGATCGTTGTCCTGCAGAACCGGGAGACTGCGTTCTATATGCCCTACACGCGGGCCTGGGAACTCCTTCTCGGAACGATCCTGTCCCTGGGAATGTTCCCCCGTCTGCAATCAGCACGGCTGCGAAGTCTTGCCACGCTTGCCGGAATTGGAATGATTGCGTTTTCGGTTTTCCTTTATACAAAGGACACACTCTTTCCCGGGCTCAGCGCAATGGTGCCATCCCTGGGATCGGCTCTCGTAATCGGAGCCGGAGAAGCCGGTTCGTCGTTGGTAGGTAGGCTGCTTTCTTGGCGCCCATTTGCCTTTATCGGGCTTATATCCTACTCACTCTATCTTTGGCACTGGCCAGTCATCGTCTTCCAGGGGATGGGGGTGCTTATTGGTGCAAGCGCAATCGGGTCGTACCACCTTTCCGCTCTGCTCTCCACCCGCCATTTCGACATGTTGGTTGAAATAGCGCTTTCCCTTCTGCTCGCAGTTCTCTCTTGGAGATTTATCGAGCGTCCCTTTCGAAGTGGCCCGCTGCGCTTGAGTGGGCGGCCTCTTTTCGCGCTGGCAGGCGCGGTCATGCTCATTTGTTTGGGGCTTTCCTCATGGACCGTGATCGTAGGAGGATTCAAAGGACGCTTTCCTCCGGATGCCGTGCGGGTCGCCTCCGACCTCCAGGACAGGGGGGAATATAGGTCAATGCGGACAGGAACCTGCTTTATCACTTCCGATGACCATTTTGAGAAATATAACTACGATCTCTGCCTGCACCAGGAAAATGGGAAAAAGAACTATCTCCTGTTAGGGGATAGTCACTCTGCGATGCTTTGGTCCGCGCTATCTTCCTCCCTTCCCGATGCGAATGTAATGCAGGCCAGCACGAACGACTGCGAGCCACTGCTTCGGCATTCGGGCTCTGCCGACTGCAGGAAAATGATGGACTTCATCTTCCAGACTTACCTGCCGGCGCATCCAGTTCGAGGGGTGTTTATGGTGGGACGATGGTTAGAGAAGGATATGGGCGAACTCACTGAAACAATCGCTTGGGCCAAGCAGCATCAAGTGCCTGTGACCGTTTTCGGCCCCATGCCGGAGTACGACGGGCCCCTGCCCAGGCTTTTGGCTTACTCCATTGCTTGGAACAATCCGAGTTTGGCGAGCCAGCATCGCGTGAACAGTACAAGACTTCTGGATGCGGAGATGCAGAGCATGTCTGCAAGCACCTGGCATGTACCCTACATCTCCCTGTACCGCGAGATTTGCGGAAGTGAGAGCTGTGTGGAATACGCCGATACAGCACGTAGGATCCCATTGATGGGCGATGAGAACCACCTCAACCGGTTTGGAGCGTCATTCGTTGTGCGGCATCTAGTCGAGAAGGGCGAACTACAATGACTGAAAAGTGCGCTCCACGCAGAAATACGCATTGCTGCTGTCGATGAAATCGCAGCCTCAGTACATGCGATCGTTTGAAGATATTGAGCGAGCCCGAAAGGCCTGCCGCAATGGTTAGCCATTCCACCAATTCGACATCGGTCGCTAACCATCTGGCCCCGCAGCCAGCGAAAAGTCCAGTGAAATTCCACGACTCGGCTGAATCGAATTGCAAGCCTGAAGTGCAGAGCCAGATTCCGCGGCGAATCATCCAAATCGGGAAGGACCGCCGCTTTTCTCTCCGTGAGCAGGCTGTGATGTCGAATATGAAGCTATTAAATCCGGATTTCGAATATCTATATTTTGACAACGCCCAAAAGGAAGAATTCGTCGAGCGAGAATTTCCCCAATACCGCGCGATCTATGATGCTTTTCGGTTCCCCATTCAAAGATACGATTTCTTTCGCTATCTGGCAGTCTACCGTTACGGCGGATTTTATTTTGACCTGGACGTGCTGTTGGCTTCTGAACTGACTGCCCTCTTGGAGCATCGCTCAGTTTTCTCATTTGAAGCTCTCACGCTCAGTCACTTCCTGCGAGAGAATCTTGGAATGGACTGGCAAGTCGGGAACTACGCATTTGGAGCTGCTCCCGGAAATGTTTTTCTCGAGGCCATCATCGAAAACTGCGTCAGAGGCCAACGAGCCCCACATTGGATCGAACCCATGATGCGTGGTTCGCCTCCTTTGCTCTACGACGAATTCTTTGTGATCAACTCAACTGGTCCTGGGTTGGTCTCTCGGACTCTTGCCGAGAACCCGGAACTGGCAAAAGGTGTTACGGTCCTCTTTCCCGAGGACGTGGCTGACGTCCGCAACTGGAATCTCTTCGGCAACTTTGGTGTTCATCTGGCGGACGCCTCCTGGCGGCCCAACAAGAGTTATGTCCGGAGGAAGTTTTCGGATTTATGCTGGCGTTGGATGCAAAGCAGGATTGTAAAACAGGGCCGCAGACTTGGGAAGTCGAGGACCTATCCATTTCCGAGCCCGTTGTGGGATGGAAAAAAACCCGCGTAGATTGCATCCTCTGAATTGAAGGATGCAAATTGGCCCAGATCGCGATTCCGAGGCCAAAGGCCTGTCTATCGGGAATTCCGACAAGCGAGTGTATCGGCTTGACACGGGCCCGAAGAGAGCAAACGGAAGTATCCAGACCTCGGGAAGGCTTGCTAAAACTGCGGTAGAGGCTTTGCTGCTGCCACCCGAAGGTCGCGGTCGCCAAACGAGCCGGGTAGGGAAGACGGATTCCAGGAAGAGAACGAAAATTCCTGCAAATCCAGGTTCGCGAGTATTTCGTCCAATTCAAAGAAGGTCTAAAAGACCAACAATATCGCCGATTTGCTCAGCCGCAGGAGGTAGACTTTTGCGACAAGTTTATGTTGCATTAAATTGTGTGTTGATCGTAGTGCAAGTGCTGGCCGTTCTATGTGCCCTTGCTCAACCCGCGTATGCATACACTGACCCTGGTGCCGGTCTTCTTGCGCTTCAGTTGATCAGCACCACGTTCGCTGGGATCATTTTCATGATCCGCAAACGGCTCCGCAGGCTCTTCAGAATCAAACCCTCTGAACTGAAGAGTGAGGAAGATGCACAAAAATGAGCGCACATTTGTCGAGCGCACCGCGAACTTTCCGCGATCCTGCGGGTCGGCTTTGCACGAACGAAGATCGTATCCT
>Ga0302324_100014317_pt1 | contig 16008 bp, 17 predicted proteins | sample Palsa_T0_1_FD_201949 | JGI IMG/M metagenome (GOLD analysis project Ga0302324, IMG submission 201949) | Peat permafrost microbial communities from Stordalen Mire near Abisko, Sweden - Palsa_T0_1 | ecosystem: Environmental > Terrestrial > Soil > Palsa > Peat permafrost | place: Sweden: Abisko...
CGTGTCCGTCCTCGCCTTGCGACGCGGGCGTGGGCCTTGAGGTGGTCAGCGGGCTGAACGGGTTTCGACTCAACTGCTTTCAGGCATTCAACTTTGACATCGAGGCGCAATGCGGCCAGCCGGTTTACACCTGGACTGTCCTGGACGGAGGTTTTCCGAGCGGGGCGGCCTTCTGGGGAAACTACGACCTCTCAAGCAACGCCCTCCTGCAAGGCGTCATTTTCGGCTGCGGCGCGACCTCTGCCGAAGTCCAAGTCACCGATAGCGCCGGCCATCGCGTCGTCGCGAGCATCGTGTTCCAGTAGCTGGCCTTGAATCCGCGAGCCCCCCGAGTATCGGTTGGCGCGTCCGGCTCGCCTTCCCTATAACCACCCCCGATGCCTCCCTTCGTTCGGCACGTCTTCGTCTGCGAGAACCAGCGCCCACCGGGCCATCCCAAGGGCTGCTGCGCCGACAAGGGGAGCGTGGCGCTGCGTCAGGCGCTCAAGAAGGCGGCCGGTGATGCCGGCCTCTCGGGCCAGGTGCGCATCAACAGCGCGGGTTGTCTGGATGCCTGTGAATTCGGCGCGAGTGTCGTGGTCTACCCGGAAGAGGTCTGGTACGGCCACGTGACCCAAGCCGACATTCCGGAGATCGTGCGATCGCACCTGGTCGAAGGCCGTCCGGTCGAACGGCTGAGGATCGCCTTTCCGCCGAAGGTTCAGGAGAAGGAGTGATCGCCCAGCCATCGCTCCTGCCAGCTCGCGGCGGTCCGAGGGTCAACCGAGCCCGCGCCATCCGCGAACTCTCGAAGGTGGACCCCGCGCTCGGCAAGATCATCTCCCAGGTCGGGCCATTCAAGATCAACGGCGACGACGTCCGTCACCCGGTCGCGACGCTGGCCCGGGCCATCACCGGACAGCAGCTCTCCGGCAGGGTGGCGCAGGTGATCTACGGTCGCCTCGAACAGTTGCTGGGAACGGTCGGCCCCGAACAGATCCTGGCGTCCGACCGGGAGACGCTGCGCAAGGTCGGCCTGTCGTACGCCAAGGTCGCGGCGCTGCAGGATCTCGCTGCCAAGGCGCAAGCGGGGGTCGTGCCCTCCGCGGCCGAGCTGCACCGCTTGCCGGACGACGAGATCGTGGAGCGGCTGACGGCGGTGCGCGGCATCGGCCGCTGGACGGTCGAGATGCTCCTGATGTTTCGCCTCGGCCGCCCCGACATCCTTCCCGTCGACGACCTCGGCATCCGCAAGGGCTTCCAGAAGGTCTACCGCAAGCGCGAGCTGCCGAAGCCCAAGGCGATTCTCGCTTATGGCGAACGCTGGCGGCCCTACCGGACGATCGCCAGCTGGTACCTCTGGCGGAGCCTGGAGCTTCCGAAGTAACTAAAACAAGAAGCCAAGTGCGTGCCCGTGCCCGTGTGCGTGCCTGCGTTTTAGCTCTCGTGGTCTGTGGTCGGACTCAGGTACCCGCGAATTCCGAACGCCTGCGGGGGGCGTCGTAGGTGGTCCTCGAGCTTGTCGCGGGGCCGCCTTTGCGCGCACGCCCGCCGCCAGCTCACGGAATCTGAGGTCATCTGAGTCCGACCCCTCGAGCTGGTGCGCAAAGTCTGCACGTGCACGGGCACGCACACGCCGCCGCGAGACGGGCGGCGCTCCGGTAAAAAGCAAATCGTCGACCCCCCTCCCGGCCTCCCCAGCTGCGCGCGGGGGAGGAGCGTCTCCCTACCGCTCGGCGGTCTTGACCTTCGGCGGCACCGGCCGGTTGCGCTTGAAGATCCGGTCGTTGGGATCCCCAGCCAGGTAGGTCACGATGTCGCGCAGCTCGGTGTCGGTGAGGCGGTCGATGTACATCGGCGGCATCTGGCGGGCGTCGGTGCCCTGGAGATGGCGAACGCGCTGCACGAGATAGTCGGCTTCATACAGCCCGGGGGTCAGCGGGGGCCGCTGGCCTCCGACCGAATGGCAACCTTCACAGAAGCGCGTCGCCAGCTTCCGGCCCGTCTGCGCGTTGCCGGAGGTGGGGCGGTCGAGCAGGTCCTGGCGCGTGAGGGCCAGCACGCGGTAGTCGACCGGCGGCATGGTCTTGTCGGGGCTGATGCGGTCCAGATAGGCGGTGAGGTCGGCCTGCTTGCCCTCGTCCAACCCCTCATCGGGCTTGAGCATGAACATCTTGGCGCAGATGGAAGCCCCCTTGCCGACCGTCTTTGCGAAGCCCTGCCAGTAGTTCGACCGGTAGGCGGAGTCGAAGAGGCTGTGGCTGGGGTGAACGACTCCGTCGTCGATGAATCCGTAGCGTTCGTCACCTGTGCCATGGCAACTGGCGCAGGTGGCGGCGTTGCCCGCTCCCCCGATGGTGGGGTCGTAGAACAGCCGCTCGCCCCGCCCGAAGGCCGTGTTGAACGGATAGGCGAAGTGCTGGTCGTGCTCCTTGAACTGCGCCGCCAGCGCCTTGGGCAGGGACTTGCGCGAGAATCTTCGGGCCACCGCCGGAGGGGAGGGCGCGATCACCGGCTTGCCGGCTGGCTGCAGCTGACCGGCGCCGGTGTCACTCGAAGCCACCGCGCCTGGGCCGCCCTCCGGCTCGCTCGCGATGAAGGTCGCCCGCACGTCGACCTGAGCGACCTCGCCGAGCTTGAGGAACAGCCGCTGCGGCCGCTTGATGCCGAAGTCCGCGAGCACGACCGGGAAGCCCCCGTGCACGATCAGGACCCTGCCGTCGGCGCCGCGGTTCAGCGTGGCAGCGAAGGTGACGCTCCGGCTGACGCCATGCACATTGAGCTCACCGGTCACGTCGGCCTGCAGCCGCGCCCCGGGCGCGAGCTTCGAGGCGCTGGTGCGCGAGAGCTTCTGCAGGGTCAGGACGATCTCCGGGAAGCGCTCGGCCTCGAAGAACTGGTCGCGCAGGTCTTCGTCTCTCAGCCCGATCCCGGTCTGGAAGGTCTTGGCGTCGGCGCTCACCTCTCCCGGCCCGAAGGCCAGGGTGTCGGGATCGAAGCTCACCGAGCCTTTGACGGTGCGCGACACGCCGACGATCGAATCCAGCGGAGCGTCGACCGTGAAGCGCACCTCGGGGCTGGCTTCGCGGGCCAGTCGGTAGGTGGCCGCGAGGGCGGGGCGAGCGACGAGCAAGGAGGCAAAGAGGAGCAGAGCTCTGGAGTTCATGAGGTCACCCGGTGGCAATCAGGACGTGCGTGCCCGTGAGTCGATCGTGAAGGGTTTGGCCACGGGAACCGAAGACGAGCAGCGATCCCAGCAACGAGACCGCCGCCCAGGCCGAGGCGAGGAGCAACACCGCCACGCTGCCGGAGGCCGATCGCGGCGCCAGCCAGAGGGAGATTTCGGCGGGAAGCAGCCACCCGAGCTGGAGCAGCGAGCGCGAGAGGGTCCGCCACAGGGGGACGTCGCCGCCGTCGTTGGTTCGGAGCCACAGGCGCATTGCCCACTGGCCGGGCGTCGCCGAGAGCCAGACCAGTCCCGCCAGCAGCCACACCAGAAGCACGCCGGAGGGCAGTCCCGGAATGTGGCCGAGGGTCAGATAGATGGTGAGCGAAAATGGGACGAGGTCGATCACGAGCGACAGCGCCCGCAGCATGACGTTGGGGCGCACCTCGGGCCGCGGCCCGACCTTCGCGATCAGACCCAAGAGCTCGACATGGCTGCCTGGGCGATCCGCCGCGTCTCGGGCCAGGCAGCGGTCGATCAGCTTCGCGAAGCCGCGCGGAACCTCGGGCCGCAGCTTGCCGAGCGGCTCGGGCAACGGGCCTTTGTGCGCCGCCTTGGTGCTGGGGATGTCGGTGACGACGTAGGGCAGGCGGCCGGTCAGCATCTGGTAGAAGCTCGCGCCGATGGCGTAGATGTCCGCCCGCTCGTCGAGCGGCTTTCCGTCGAGCTGCTCGGGCGGCATGTACTCGAGCGTTCCCATGACTGCCCCAGCGTGCGTGCTACCCGGCCTACGGCTGTTCTGGCCCGTCGACGGTCCGTCGGCGGTCGGCAAGAGGCCGGTGGAGGTCGCCAGCCCGAAGTCGGCGAGGTGAGCTTCGCCCGCCCGATCGAGCAGGATGTTGGCCGGCTTGATGTCGCGGTGAACGATGCCCAGCCTCGCTGCCTCGGCCATCCCCGCCACCACCGCGGTCATGTGGCGGGCGGCATCCTTCCAGGAGAGCACCTCGCCGCGCACCAGCACGTCCTCGAGCGTGCCGCCCTCGACGATCTGCATCGCGAGAAACCAGATGCCGGCTTCCTCACCGACGAAGTAGGCCTGCAGTACGTGGGAGTGGACGACGTTGGCCTGGGCCTGGGCCTCGCGCTGGAAGATCTGCAGAAAGCGCGGGTCGCGGGCCAGCTCGGGCCGGACGACCTTGATGGCTACCGGCCGTTGGAGCGAGGTGTCGAAGCCGCGGTAGACCTCGCCCATGCCGCCCTCGGCGATGCGGCGGTCGACGCGAAAATGGCGGAGCTGCCTTCCCTCGAGCGACTCCTCCGCCAGCTGCGTGCTGCCCGGGATGGATGCCGGCTTCCCGCCCACGACGGTGGCGGGGATGGCCGCGGGATTGCCGCCGTAGGCGCGGGTGTCTGCCACGTCCGTGGGCTCCTAGTTGGAGCTGACGCCGTCGTTCACGATCTGCGGCCGCAGCGAGCCAACCACCGACAGGAGCTCCCCCTGCTCGCGGGCGGGCACCTTGAACTTGACGAGCGACGCCTGCAGGTCGCCCGCGACGGCGTCGAAGTCGGAATCACGGAGGTGCATGCCCTGGTGGGCGGCCTTCATGGAGAGGCCCTTGTAGACGCAGGGGCCTCCCGAGGCCTGACACACCAGGTCGATCAGCTTCTGGCGCAGCCCGGTGAGATCGGCGCCCGCGAAGCGGGCGTTGACCCGCTCGTCGGCCGCGATGTTCTGCATGAAGTCGTCCACCACCGCGCTGATGGCGGGCAGCCCGCCCAGGCGATCGTAGAGCGCGGTCGTGGGTTGAGCCGAGGTCGCGCTCTTGGTGCTCGCGCAGCCCGATAGGGTCCCGGGGAGGAGGAGACCGATTCCCAACCCAAAGAAGGTTCTGAAGACGAGGGTTCTCATGTGTTGTCTTTTAGCCTACCACGCCGGATCAAGCTTCAGGCCGTCGAGCGTCAACGCTACGGGCGGGTCGGTGCGGCGATCAATGGCAGCTCGACCACCACGGCATCTGGAAAGCGGTCGAGCAGGGACTGCCGGTTCTCCTCGGAGGGAACGAGTCGCTCGATTCGACTGGTCACCATGATCCCGGGGGTGACCAGCGCGAAGACCGTGAGCGGCCCGGGAGGCAGGTCGCCGAGGCGCGCCACCTCCCCGTCCAGGTTCCGCTCCGCGCTCGACTTCACAAGCTGCACCGAAACATCGTCGGTGCGGGTGCCGGGGGTGTGGTGGGGATTCACCCAGTGCAGCTCGCCCGTGGCGTCGTATGCGAAGATCAAGGCCCACAGGCTCTCGTTGCCGAGATTACGGTAGCTGATTGCAATCGGATCCGCGGGCGTGAGGGTGTCGCCTGCTCTGAGCGGAACACCAGGCCAGCGGAAGAAGTGCAGCGACACGCGGCCAGTCGATGGACGCCGCATCCATCGCCCTGGCGCGCCGCCGGTGGCCGTCGGGGAGAAGTGGGCTCCAGGCACGAGCGAGTATCCCCAGAGCAGCACAGTCACGGCAGCGACCGACGACACAACGATGATTGCGCGCCGGTTCTCGGCCATCAGCCTCGGAGATAGCATGTTGCAGCGCCCTGCGATGAGCGCTTTGTGAGGGTCCCCGATGTCCCTTGTGCTCGCGCAGTCGGTTCGCTAAAACGGTTTCGCTGCCCGTGGAGGGAAGCCGGTCAAAGTCCGGCGCGGTCCCGCCACTGTCGTCGGGGTAAAAGCTCCGTAGTTCATGCCACTTGCGTTCGAGCGAACGCGGGGAAGGCGCGGAGGCTAACTCCCGAGAGCCAGGATATCTCCCGGCGGCCCCGCTCGCGATAGGCGCGGCGGTGTCACTTCCGCCCTTCCCGATGGAGGGGGCGCGGGGGACGATGGGCGTCGCACGCCACATCACGGGTTTTCTCGTCGCTTGCGCGGTCGCGCGCGCGCTGCGCGCTGAAGCGAGTCCCGCCGACCCCGCTACCAGCGACGCCACCCTCCCCACCGTCGACGTTCCGGTTGCCGGGGCATCCTCGGCCGCGCCCACCCCACTCGCCCCACCAGTCGCTCCGATCGATCCCAAGGACGAGACGGCGCAGGTCACGCGGGTCGACGCGGCAGCCTATGCCGGCGAGCTGCGTTCGACCGCCGAGCTGGTCGCCACCGCCCCCGGCACCGCCGTCCATCGCCTTGGGGATGAAGGCCAGCTCGCGACCGTCACGCTGCGCGGCAGCTCGACCGATCAGGTCCTGGTTCTGCTCGACGGGATCCCGTTGACCAGTGCCGCCGGCGGCACGGTCGACCTTTCCACCATTCCCCAGGGGCTCATCGACCACATCGACGTCCTGCGCGGCGACGCGGCCGCTCGCTACGGCGCCGGGGCGCTGGGCGGAGTGGTGAACGTCGTGACCAAGGCGCCCGGCGCCCATCAGGGCGACGCGGATCTCTCCTACGGCGCATGGAACACGCTCTCGATCTCGGCATCGGACGGCGCCGTGGCGGGCCCAGCCTCGGGGTCGCTCGCGCTCTCGCTGTTCCGCAGCGACGGCGATTTCACGTTCGCGCGAAACCTCACGCCCGACCTGGGGACTGCTGGTCAGCAGCAGACGCGCCAGAACAACCAGAGCCTCTCGCTGGGAGCCCTGGGAGCCGGAAGCCTGGGGAGCGGCACGCTCGGCACCCTTCATACGGCCCTCCAGGGCGCTTTCGTCGACCGAGGCTTGGCGGGGACCGAGTTCGATCTCACGCCGCACGATCACGCGCGCGAGGGCCGCGGTCTGTGGGGCCTCTCCTGGACGCTGCCGCATGCCATGGGGCCCTTCGATCTGGAGCTGATCGGCCACGGCCGGGCCGATTCGCTCGACGTGCAGCTGCAGGGGCCAGGCAGCGCCGACCAGCTCGATCTGGAGGCGGGCCTCGAGGCCGCGCTCAGCGGCAGCGTCGGCTTCGAGCGGCTGAGCCTCTCGGTCTCGGTCGCAGATGAAGCGCTCGACGCGAGCGACGGCAGTCCCTCCCGGGGAACCGTCGCGGCCAGCGCCGCCGACCGGCTCACCTTCTTCTCGGAGCGCCTGGCGATCGTGCCCGCCGCTCGCGTCGAGGAGGTCGGCCAGTTCTTCGGCTTCAGCCCCAAGCTCGGAGCCTCGTTCTTTCCCCCGGGGCTCCCCGGGCTCGGAAGCTCGCCGCTCGAGCTGCGCGCCAATGTCGGCCAGGGCTTTCGCGCTCCCACCTTCGGCGAGCTGTACCTGCAGCAGGGCATCGCGCAGCCCAACCCGAACCTCTCGCCCGAGACCAACCTGAGCGCCGATGTGGGGGCGTCACTGCGCTGGGCCCGGACCCTCTTCTCGGTCACCGGCTTCATCTCCCGCTACGACAACCTGATCCTCTACGAGTTCTTTCCGCCCCAGGAGGCCAAGCCCTTCAACGCGGGCAAGTCGCTGGTCGAAGGCATCGAGGGCGAAGTCGCAGCCCGCCCGCTGCGGAGCTTGACCCTGGTCGCGAGCTACACGTTCATCAACGCCTACGACAACGATCCGGCCTCGTACACTTACGGGCGCGCGCTGCCCTTCAAGCCGGCGCAGCATGCGCACGGCCGGGCGAGCTGGCAGTACGGGCGACTGCGGGCCAGCCTGGAGGCCGACCTGGCGACGGGGCAGACGCTCAACAAGGCCGCCACCCTGTCGATCCCGGGTCACTCCGAGCTCGACGCCGCGGTCGGCTTTCGCCTGTGGAACCGGCCCGCCGTCTGGCTGACGGGAGAGGTTCGAAACCTCTTGAACGACCAGACCCCCGACACCTTCGGCTACCCCTTGCCGGGTCTGGCTTTCTTCGCCTCGCTGCATCTCAACGAAGTCGCTTCCAAGGAAGTCAAAGGAGATAGCCCCCAATGAAATCCGCCTCTCTGCTGTCCGCCGTGGTGGTCTTGCTTGCAGCCTGCGCCACACCGTCCCCCTCCTGTCCGACGCCTGAGCAGAGCTTGTGCTCGGGGAACTGCTTTGACCTGCAGTCCGATGCCATGAACTGCGGCGCCTGTGGCGCGGTTTGCGGCGCCCAGCAGACTTGCCAGGCCGGCAAGTGCTCCTCGATCGTCTGCCTGCAGCCGGACGTCTATGCGGCCTGCTGGGTCGGAGGAGGCTTGGTGGGAATCTGCTCCGAGACCGGCGCCCAGACTCCCACCGCCATCGTCGCGCCGGGGCTGGGAGACGGTGGAAGTGGAAACGCCGTGGTCCCGAATCTGCAGGCAGGCGTGTTCACTGGCGCCGACACGCTGTGGTTACTCGACTACGAGAACAACCAGCTCGATGTCGTCGACGTGGCCAAGTGGCCGCCGGTCCCGGTGATCGCGATCAGCGCCGCGAGCAGCGATGCCGGCAGCGACTCCTCGTTCTCGGTCAATCAGATGCTGAGCTGCGACGGAATGGTCATGGCGCTTCGGACGGCGACCCCGCTGCTCGAGGGCTACGATCCCGCCACGTTTCTGCGCGTCGGCGAGGTGAGCCTGGTGTCCGACGCCGGCTACCAGTTCCCGGCCGCGGTCGCGTGCGACGGGGACCACACCGCCTACGTGACCGACTCATACAACAACACCGTCACGGCGGTGGATCTCGACACGTTCAAGATCACCGCCCAGACCTCGCTTCCGGCCAGCGATCAATTGCCCCCTCTCTCCGACGGAGGGACGATCTCCCCCTCGCTCACCGGTGTGGCCTTCACGGTGGCCGCGAGTGGCGAGGTGCTCGTCTCGCTGCAGAACCTCGACCCCAGCTACAACGCAGTCGCCCCTTCGACGACCTTCACACTCGATCCGGCGCTCACCACCTGGTCTGCTCCCGTCGATCCCGGTTCCCAGTGCCTCGACGCCTTCCAGATCGTCGCCTCTTCGGATCAGTCGACCGCCTACCTGGCTTGTGCCGGCGTGTTCGACTCGTCGAACGCCACGACGGTGCAGCCCTACAATTCCGCCGGATACCTCGGGGTGATCGGGCTCGGGAGCGTGAAGACCGCCGCCGAGGCTCCCATCATGACCACCCTGTCCAACCCCACCAACCTCGCAGTGCTCAAGAACGGCCTGCTGGCCATCAGCGACTACTCGCCGCAATCGGAGGTTGGCTTCTACAATCCCGCCGACGGCGGGATCAGCTACGTCACGGTGAACTGCCCGCTTCTCCCCGACGGGGGTTTGAACCCGCAGCAGGGAGTCACGGCCGTCATCGCCGCGCCCTGATAGCCGATGACGCTGCTCCTCACACTGCTACTGGCGGCTTCGCCTTCGCGGGTAATCTCGATGGCGCCGAGCCTGACCGACCTCGTGATCGAGCTCGGCGCCCGCGATCGCCTAGTCGGTGTGAGCCGGTTCGACGTGGAGCCGGAGCTCGCGTCGGTGGCCAGGGTGGGTGGGCTCTACGATCCAAACCTCGAGGCGGTGGTGCGGCTTCACCCCGACCTCGTCCTGGGGCTCGACGGGGTCGCGTTCGCCCCGTCGCGGCAGGCCCTTCAGGCAGCCGGGCTCACGGTGCTTCCGCTGCGCACCGACACCCTCGACGAGGTGCGTGACAGCCTGCGGGCGCTGGGCGCCACTCTCGGGCTCGCGGCGCGGGCCGACCGCGCCTGGGGCGAGCTCTCGAACCTGCTCGAGGGGATGCGCGCGCAGAGCCGAGGCCATCCCCGCGTGCGCTGCGCCATCGCGGTGGACTTTCGTCCTCTGGTTCTGGCTGGGCGCGGCAGCTATCTCGACATCCTCCTCGAGGCGGCCGGCGGCGAGAACGTCTCGACGAGCAAGCTGGCCTGGCCCACCAGCAGCGCCGAGCAGCTGCTGGCCTCGAACGTCGAGGTGCTCATCGACGGCGGAGGGACCGAGGACGGCGCGAGCAGCGCGCGCCTGGTCGAGCTGCTGCGATCGCGGGACGTGCGCGTCGTCCGGTTGCCCAACGGCGATCTCTTTCAGCCGGGCCCGCGCGCCATCCGGGCGCTGCCGGATCTGGCAAAGGCGCTGCATGCGGCGCCCTGACTTCGCGCGCTATTCCCCCGCCCGGCTCGCGTGGGTGCTGTGCCTCGGGGCCTTGATCCTGACGGGCGCCATGTTGCTCTCGGCCTTCTACGGCGGCGTTCCTCTGCATCTGTCCGACGCCCTCGCTGGCCGCGGCGCCGACGGGACGATCCTCATGAAGCTGCGGCTTCCCCGGATCGCCCTGGCGGCGCTGGTCGGGGCGGCGCTGTGCGCGAGTGGGGCGACGCTGCAGTCGCTGTTGCAGAATCCGCTGGCCGATCCCTTCGTGCTCGGCGTCTCGGGTGGGGCCGCGGTGGGCGGAACGGCGGCCCTACTGCTCGGCGAGTGGCTGGGCGGCGCACAGCTGGCGCGCCAGCTCGCTCCAATGCTGGGCGCCGGAGTGAGCCTGGCGACGGTCTTCGGCTTTGCCGGCGCGCTCGGGGCGGTGGCGCTGGTGCGACTGCTGGCCGCTCAGGGCGGGCGCCTCTCGGCCGCCGCGGCGTTACTGGCCGGCGCGGTCCTCAACGCCATGGCCGGCGCGCTGGTGCTGCTGGCCGAGCTCGCCATCTCGCCGGAGCGGGCACAGCAGATCCTGCTGTGGCTCTCGGGCTCGTTTGGCTATCCCGCCTGGCCCGCGCTGCTCTGGGGCGGAGGTGCCATCCTGGTCGGCTGCGCCGTCCTGTGCGCGCTGGCGGGTCGGCTGAGGCTGATGGCGCTCGGCACGGAGGAGGCCGCCCAGCTCGGCGTCGACGTGACGTGGACGGCCCGCTGGGCGCTGGCGGGCGCTTCGCTCGCGGTCGCGTCGGCGGTGGCGCTGTCGGGCCTGATCGGTTTCGTGGGGCTACTCGTCCCGCATCTCTTGAGGTTGTGGCTCGGCCCCGACCAGAGGTTGCTCCTGCCGGCTTCGGTGATCTTCGGGGCGGCTTTCCTGGTGGCCACCGACGGGGTCGCGCGCCTGGCGTTCCTGCCGGCGGGAGTCGAGCCGCCGGTCGGCGCCGTGACGGCGCTCTTGGGAGGGCCGCTGTTTCTCGTGCTCCTGCGGCGTCAGCTTCGGGCGAGCGCCTCATGAGCCTCCTCCATTTCGAGAACGTCGGCTACCGCTACGGCGACCGGGAGGTGCTGCGCTCGGTCTCCTTCGACCTACAGGGTGGCGAGCAAGTGGCGCTGCTCGGTCCCAACGGCGCGGGCAAGAGCACGCTGCTGCGCCTGTGCGCCGGTCTGCGGCCCGGTTACTCCGGCCGGGTGCTGCTCGAGGGTCGAGCCCTGTCGAGCGCGGCCGCGCTGGCCGATCGGGTGGTATTCGTCTCCCAGGAGCAGCCCCCGCTCGGCGACCTGCGCGCTGGCGAGCTGGTGCTGACCGGCCTGGCGCCGGTGGCGGGTGGTTGGGCCAGCGGCGGTGAGGGGGGCCGGGCCAGGGCCCTCGCGGCGATGGAGACGACCGGGACGCTCGAGCTGGCGGGGCGCTCGCTTGCAACACTCTCGGGAGGCGAGCTGCGCCGGGTGCTGCTGGCGCGGGCCCTGCTGCGCGAGCCGCGGCTGCTGTTGCTCGACGAGCCGCTGGCCTCGCTCGACCTCGGCGCCCAAGGGAGGGTGCTCGAGCTGCTGGCGCTTGCCGCGGCGCGCGGGGCCGCGGTGCTCGTCGCCCTCCACGACATCAATCTGGCAAAGCGATTCTTCGGGCGGGCGGTGCTGCTCATGGGGGGCGCGCTGGCGGGCGATGGGGCGCCACAAGAGGTTCTCTCCGTGGCCCGCGTGCAGGCGGCCTTCGGGGAGGCTGAGGTCGACGGCGCGTTCTTCTTTCCGCGGCGATCGCAGGTGGCAACGTGAGGCAGCTCGCTCTGGCGCTCGCCGCTTCGATCGCGCTTCATGCGGCGGTGTTCGCGGCGCTGCCTCGCGCGGGAGGTGAGACTAAACTTGCGCCCGCTATGCGCCTAACCGCCGCGGTCGATGTCGAGATCAGCCTGGCGGGTGGTGCGGCTCCTGACGAGCACGTGGCGGCTGCGCGATTCGAGCCAGCGCGGCGACGGCGACATCCCGGTGGCGCCGGCCCCCGTGCCGGCGGCCTTTCGATCGCGACCGGGACCGCGACCCCGAGCGCGAACTCGACCGCGACCCCGAGCGCGATCGGGACCCCGACCGCGAACTCGACCGCCGACCCTGGTGGCGCCGGCAGTGTGTCGGCGGAAGAGATTCCGCTACCGCCGACCCCCCGTGCCGGCGGCCTTTCGACGACGCTCTCCGACCTCGATCTCACCGCCTTCTTCGACCGACTCGAGCGCGCGGCCCAGCGCTGCGCGGGTTCCCGTCCGGGTGAGGGGAGGGTTCGATTCTGCGTCGGCGCCGACGGCGCTCCCACCGAAGTCTCACTGGTGCAGACCACCGGCAACTTCGCGCTCGACGACGCTGCCCTGCACTGCGTGATTCCCGGCGCCGCCCCGTTCCCCCGGACGAGCCGGTGTTTGGTCGTCCCGCTCGCTTTCCACTGAGGCGCCCCCCTACTTCTTCGGCGCTTCCGCCCCCGTCCCGGTTGGCGTTGGCTTGAGGGACGTGGGCGCGTTGGTCGTCGCCGGCGCGCTGGAGCCCGAGTTGTCGAACATCTGACGGATGTCGTCGCCGAAGGTCACCGCCACGCCGATGATGGCGATGACGACCAGGGCTACGATGATGGCGTATTCGGTGAGCCCCTGCCCGCGCTGCTTCGCCAAGTCCTTCATGGTTCGTCTCCCAAAGGGCTGCGGAGCATAGGCTCTTCGCTCGAGTTCGACCAGACGTTCGATCGGGCGGCTCCAGAGGAGTAGGCTGACGGCGATGCCCCTGCTCGTCGCCCTATCGCTGTTGAGCGCTCCGTATCAATGGAACGAATCCGAGAGTCCGACGGTTCGCTCGGCGGACGAGATCCTCAAGGTCGTTCATGGGTCCGAGCTCCCCACCGTCGTGCACTTCTGGGCCGCCTGGTGCAAGGAGTGCGTTCAGGAGCTGCCCGAGATCAGCCGCCTCGAGCGGAGCCTGAAGGAACTGAAGGCCCAGCTCATTCTGGTCTCGCTCGACAAGCCCGCCTCGACCTCGTCCTCCGTCCTGCAGCACTTCGGCCTGGGGGGTTCCAACGTCGTGGCCCTGACGCTCGACGCGCCCGATCCATCGCTGATCACGGCGCGCTTTGACTCGCGCTGGCAGGCCGGGTTGCCCGCGACGTTCGTGGTGTTACAATCCGGCGCAGTTGCGGCTTCTTATCTGGGCCACACGCCCGTCAGCACGGTCCTGGAAGAGGTCCGCAACCAGATCAACGCCGGAGAGTCTCCTCCGGCCAGGAGAACGAAATGAAGAAGATCCTCTCGCTTGCAGCCCTCGCTTGGACGCTCCTCGTCTTTGCTCCGGCCACCGCCTTCGCGGACATGACCCAGACCACCGTGAAGGTCAAAGGCTGGCACTGCGCGGGCTGCGCCGACGAGACCGCCGACGCCATCAAGAAGGTCAAGGGCGTGAAGAGCGCCGACGCCGACTTCGACACCGGGCAGGTGGTGGTGGCTTACGACGACGCCAAGGCCAAGCCCGCCGACTTCGAGAAGGCCGTCAAGAAGTCCGGCTATCACGTTGCGAAGTAACGCCAGTAACTTGATCAGCACTTGAGCGGCGGTAAGATTCACCGCGATGCCCGTCTCCCCGCTCCCGGTTCATGAGCTGTTCACACTCCTGAGGCAGTCGATCGACAAGGCGAGCGAGGCGCTCGGGGCCAAGCACGCCCTGGTGCCGCTCGAGCCCTGGTTGATGGACCCGGAGGGGATCGAAGACATGACCGGTACGGTGACCCTCACCGGTCGAGGTCACCTGGTGGCGACCGCCGCCGGCCGGCAGGTACCGGTGCTGCGCGCGGTGGCCTACCCGCTGAAGGGGGCGTCACTGAGCGTGGGCCGGACCTCGAAGGCCGACCTGGTGATCGACCAGCCCACCGTGTCCCGCATCCACGCCGAGATCCTCCTGCGCGACGACGGCTACTGCGTCTCCGACCGCGGCTCCTACAACGGGACCATGCTCAACAACCGGGTGCTCGATCCCAACGAGGTCGCGGCGCTCAACGACGGTGACGTGGTGGTTTTTGGCGAGGCCCAGACCGTCTTCGGCAGCCTGCCGCATCTCGCGAGCTTGATCCGGGCCAGGCGCAATTCAAGAGCGGGGTAAGTACTCGGCCGGAACTACACGATCGGTCCGGCGCTCGAGGTCCCGGCCTGCTCGCGGGCGAGAATCGCCTCCCGGTACTTGGCGATGACCTCCACCGGCGCGCCGCTGGCGGCGATGCGCCCCCCGTCGAGCCAGATGGCCCGGCTGCAGAACCGCTCCACCGTGCCGGCGTCGTGGGTCACGAGCACCATCGTCTTGCCGGCCTGCTGGAACTCCTCGATGCGCTGGCGCGACTTGCGCTGGAAGTGCTCGTCGCCCACCGCCAGGATCTCGTCGATGACGAGAATGTCGGGGTCGACATGGGTCGCCACCGAGAAGGCGAGCCGCATGTACATCCCCGAGCTGTAGGTGCGCACCGGCTCGTCGATGAACTCGCGCAGCTCGGCGAAGTCGATGATGCGGTCCATCAGCCCGTCCAGCTCGCGCCGCGTGCGTCCCAGGATGATGCCGTTGATGTAGACGTTCTCGCGCCCCGAGAACTCGGGGTGGAAGCCCGCCCCCAGCTCGATCAGCGCCGAGAGCCGGCCGTGCACCTCCACCTTGCCGCGCGTCGGCCGGTAGATCCCCGCGATGAGCTTCAAGAGCGTGCTCTTGCCGGAACCGTTCTGACCCACCACCCCGAGGGTGGTGCCGCGCGGCACCTCGAAGTCGATGTCGCGCAGCACCGTGAGCGTTCGCACCGGCGTCGCGCGCGTCCGTCCCAGGATCGCCGCCACCAGCTGGCTCTTCATGGTCGTATGCCCGCCCGGGATGTGGCGCCGCCGGAAGATCTTCTCGACCCCGCGAAACGACAGCGCCAGTGGCGAGGCCGCGCTCACTCAGATCACCTCCGCGAACTCGTCGCGCCGGCTCTCGAAGATCTGGGTCGCGAGCGAGAGCAGCACCAGCGAGATGAGTAGCGCCAGCCCCAGGTAGGCGAAGTTCGGCGCTTGGCCGTAGAGCCACACGTCCTGGTAGGAGGTGATGAACACCGCCATGGGATCCAGCGCGACGGCCGGCCCCCGCAGCAGCGGCGGAATCACGGTGCGGGGGTAGAGCACCGGGATCAGGAAGAACCAGAGCAAGAGGAAGTTGGCGACCAGGTGCTGCAGGTCGCGGAAGAACACGTTGAGGGCCGAGGTGATGTAGACCAGCCCCAGCGTGAAGAGCAGCTGCACGATCATGATGAGCGGGGCCAACAGGACGGTCCAGGTGAAGCTGACCCCGGTGGCGAGCCCCAGCAGGATCATGAGCGGCAGCGTCAGCAGGTAGTTGAAGCCCTCGGAGATCACCACCACCGCCGGTAACACTTGAGGTGGAAACCGGACCCGCGTCAGCAGATCGCGCTTGCTGGCCAGGCTGGCTGTGCCCTGGCCGAGCGCCGTCGCGAACCAGTTCCAGGGCAACAGCCCCGCGAACATGAAGAAGGTGTAGTGCGGCATCTGCTGCTTGAGGAACACGCCGAACACCAACAGATAAACCGAGATCAAGAGCAGCGGGTTCACGAAGGTCCACAGGAAACCCAAGACCGACCCGCGGTAGCGCGCCTTGAGCTCGCGGGTGGTGAGGGCCCAGATCAGGGCCCGGTACTGCCACAGCTCGCTCAGGTTGGTGAGCAGCGCGAGCGGCGGACGCACCAGCACCACCGCGGGCGCCAGCCGCTCGGCGGCCCGCGAGGGTTCCCGGGCCCAGGCCACCGCCGCCAGGCCCAGCGCGAAGAAGAGGTTGTAGCCCACCTCGCCGTCGT
>Ga0302324_100014318_pt1 | contig 16007 bp, 12 predicted proteins | sample Palsa_T0_1_FD_201949 | JGI IMG/M metagenome (GOLD analysis project Ga0302324, IMG submission 201949) | Peat permafrost microbial communities from Stordalen Mire near Abisko, Sweden - Palsa_T0_1 | ecosystem: Environmental > Terrestrial > Soil > Palsa > Peat permafrost | place: Sweden: Abisko...
CGATTTCCTGGTCGTTTCACTCGGAACCGGCGAGCTAACCTGCTGCTTGCCCTACCAGCAAGCCAAGAATTGGGGCGTCATACGTTGGGCCGCGCCCGTGCTGGAGACGGTGTTCGACGGAGTCAGCCGGACGGTGGATTATCAGCTCCGCCAGCTGCTGCCCGGCGCATCCGCGCAGTGCAAACGCTACTACCGGTTTCAGACCACGCTGGATGAACACAACCACGCACTCGATAACGCGGGTCCAGAAAACATCACTGCTCTGAAGTCGCTGGCTTACAACCTGGCCGAGCGGGAATCGGCGACCCTGGAGGAGCTCTGCCGGAAGCTCACGGAGGAGGATTAAATTTCCGTGGCAAAAGGCGTGAACCGGGTTTTGTAGTCGAAGGTGTCGATGCCTTCGGTGCGCTTGAGGAAGCCCACGATCACGTAAGTTGCCGGAGTCGCAATCACTTCATAGACGACTTTGAACAGGTAGGCGGACAGAATCAACCGCACCATCCCTGAAGTGGTCACCTCGCCGCTGAAAGCAATGATCACGAGGATCACCGTGTCTATCGCTTGCCCCACCACGGTCGACCCGACGGTTCGCGTCCACAAATAGCGGCCCTTGGTAATCAGCTTCATTTTGGCGAGCGTGAACGAGTTCGCAAATTCGCCGCACCAGTAGGCGATCAGGCTCGCGATCACCAGCCTCGGCACTTGATGGAAAACGATGGCAAACGCGTCCTGATTCTTCCATTCAGGCGCGGCCGGCAAGGCGACGATCAGATTGCCCAGTCCAGCCATCAGTGCATTCGCCACAAAGCCGATCCAGATGATGCGCCGCGAGCCGCCGTAGCCGTACACTTCCGTAAAAATGTCGCCGAAGATGTAGGTGATCGGAAATAACAACTGGGCTCCGCTGACGCGGAACGGGCCGAACGCGCAAATCTTTTGCCCCACCAGGTTGGAAATCACCAGCACAACGATGAAGATGCTGGCGAGCAGATCGTAATACTTGAAGACCCTGGAGTTTTCGGCCAAGTCCCAATTATAGAGGACCAGCCGAAGCCAGCAGCGGATCGCGGGAATTTTCGCCAAGCTGGCCGATGCGACCGCACTCTCGATCGTGAGTAACGCCAAGGTCCTCCAAGCAAGCACAGCATCGCCAGTGATACAGTAATTAGCCAAGAGCGCGCCGTGCGCGACAGTTGATTGGGCGCGTGGATGAGTGGATATCGGGACGGGAAAGGAAATATACCCTCCATGAAAGCCCTCGTAACGGCATTCATTACTTTTCTTAGCGTTTATTGCGTTCAGATTGCGGCTGCAGCGGAGGACTTCACCGCCCGCGCCTGGCAGATGGAGAGCAAAGGGGATGCCGCCGAAGCGCGCGACTACCTGCAACACGCCGCGCAAGCCGGCGGAGTGGATGCCAAGCTAGCCTATGCGGAATTCCTGGACCGCCATCGCGACCCAGCCGCCCGTGACGCCTATCAGAAAGTCTGGGATGGCGCCCTTGGCGAGCAACGCGAGTTCGCCGCCCGGCGCCTGGTGATCCTGGATCTCATGGTTGGGGATCGGGAGCGCGCCCAGCACCACTTGGAGGATTATCGCGCCGCGGGTGGCCGCGATTTCGCGTTTTCCGAAAGCGCCGCTCTGGCTGCGGATAAGCGCCAGACCATCGCGATCCCCGGGCCCCTGAAATCCTTCTCCCGCATGGCGGCGCTGGCGCCCGACACATCGCCCGAAGACGTGCTGCCGGCGCTGGCGCGCAACGTCGTCACTAACGGTTATCAGGCCTCCGGGAGTAACCAGATCCTGGAACAGACCGAATATCTAAAGCTGGTGGTTCGTTACTTGTCCCAGGCCCGCGAATTGGAAAAGCTCGCCGATTCCAGCGGCGCGATCAAGATTGAAACCTGCGATTCGTCGCAAACCGGCGAGTTACTGCGGGTGCTGGGTTACCGCATGCGTGGAGGATGCGGCAGCGAGGTGGTGCTCGAAACACTCAACGCCTCGCGCGCCTTTCTGACCATCGACTCAGGTTTTCCGCTGGCCGAACTGGAACAGGATCTCCGCACCAATCGCCCGTTCAGCTACGACTTCAAGCCGACCCAGGTTCCGATGCTCTATACACAGGACTACTGGCTATCGGCGAAAGACCGCCAGGGCCAAGAGTTCATCGATGCCTTTCTCAGCGACCCATCGCTGTGCCGCCTGTATCTCGGGCTTTCGAAGCTTGACCCAGCCGCTTCCGAGGAACTGCGCAGGTCCACCACGGTTCAAAGGATTCGCGCCTACGCGCATGTGCTCGATTTCTACGGCGGGATGTTCCAGGTTCTCAACGGCCGGGCGGTGGTGCCTGGAGGCGCGCGTTCGGAGCGGGCCTGGGCTGAACTGGCGGGAGCTTCGCCCGACAAGCCGGGACCGTTCTTCGAGCGCCTGATCATGCGCGACGACGGCTGGCTGGCCAGCTACTTTGACGCGCTGCTGCGCATCAGCAACAATCCCGCGAATGGCCCGGTTCAAGCGTATCTGACCGAACCGGAGCGCCTGAAGCGGCTTTACGCGGCCATCCGCGGCAAGGTAACCAGCCCCGGCCCCGCGCGGCCCGTGTTCCGATCGAACACTGACATGATGCTGTTGACGACGCGCCTGCGCCTGGACCCGAGCGGCAAACCGCACATCCCCGGAAGCTTGGATGTTTGGCGGACGCTGTTCGTAGAACACCCCTCCGGCAGCGGAAAGTACGACAGCAAGCTCAGCCAGGCGGCCGGAAGCTGGAAAGAACCCGACGACGTCATCGAGGCGCTGTTCGGGCTGTGCCGCAAATCGGTGGAGAATGAGCCGCTGAAGATCTTCATGGCTTTGAGCGACGTGGACCGCCACCGCCAAACGCCGCTCGATCCCAAGACAGCGGACCGGCTGGCGCGCGAGTTCCGGTCGTTCGGCGCGCAGTATCCAATTTTCGCCGAAGTCTCTGATGTTTCCAGCGAAACAATCAATCAATTTCTGGACACCGCGGAAAGTATTAACCAGATCCGGGATCCTTTATTACGCTCGGACGCGGCTGGAACGCTCCAAGCTCTGGTGGGACTGTGGCAGATTTTTTGCCGCCAGAACTCAATCGCGCCGGCCGATCGTGACCGTCCGCTGGTTGGCATTCTGACGCGTTTTGGCAAGGTGAAGAACGAGACCGACGTGTTCGACGGAGGGCGCGAAGGCGTGCAAACCCTGCTGGCTGCCACTAACTCGCCCGCTGGTGTTTCGGCTCAGGACCGCATGCTCGATCTGCTGGCCGGCACGGCGCAATCCGACACGTCGGATGCGCACAACCAATTAGTGGAAGATATGATTCGGATCTTCGAGGCGCAGCGGCTCATTTCCCTCAGTTCGCTTTTCGATCTGGTCGATCATCTGGAAAGCCTCGGAAAAGGCGAGAAGGTGAACAGCGCGCTCATCACCAAGACAACGGCGCGGATTTCCGAGATTCAGCTTCCGCGCGGTTCGTTGAGCGGCGCAGAACGGAATTCCCTCAGCTTCGGCTATTGGTCGGAGAAGCACATCGAGGTGGAACGAAAGCTGAATTTGCGGGCGTTTATCGATCGCGCGGGCGCCGATCCCAAGAAACTGGACGAGGTTCGCGGCTTGATGGCGCCGTTTCTTCGCGACACCTTGATCGGATTGAACTACGTGCACTACGCGCCGCCGGGTGCGCAGGTGCTCTATACGAATCCCTTGTTCGTGCGCAGCCATGATTTCGGCGGCCTGCAAGGAACCAATGGCACGTGGAAAGAAACCGAGGTGCTGGGAAGCGGCTGGCCGTCCAGCGCGGGCGGGAAGCTGGTGGGATCGCTGGTGAGCCTGCCCTACGCCCTGGCCAATGCCGAGCAGAACTTCTTGATTCCATCGCGCGAGCAGGCGCTGATCTGGGGCGACCTGGTTCCACAGCTCCTGCTTACCGCGACCATCCCGCGCTGGTGGAACGTCACGCCCGGGCAATTGCACTGGGTGGCGCTGCACATGGATTATGCCGAGACATTGCTCGCGGAGTCCGCCTTGAACGCCGGCCGCCGGCAGGTCGTCTTGGATGCGCTGGGCCATTACGCGATGCCGGCGCGTGTCGCTCAGATACGGGAGTTGCTGGAGCAGGGGCGCGTCAATGCGGCACTGGACACGATAATGCCGTCGGAATTGTTCGCTATTGCTCGCGATCTGGGAGCGGCCGATCCATCGCCGGGAAGTCCATCCGGCAGCCCGATCGTAGCCGAGATCCGCAGGGAGGCCGCTGAGTCGCCGCGGCAACTGAACTACGAGGCGATTTCACGGTCCTTCGGCACGCCCAAGCCGACCTTGGCCAACTCGTACTCTCCGGAATTGCTCGGCCTCCGGACGTTCCCGACGCTGATGGGTTATTCCAGCCGGATTCTGGCCGAGAGTTGGGAATCGAACTTGCTGTATTACGCGGCGCTGGCCGACCAGTTGTACTTGGCGCCCGGCGAGCTCAATGTTTTGGTTCCGGATTGGACACGCCAGACCATCGAGCGGATCTTCGCCACAAACCTGGAAGATTGGCCGGCGCTGCTGCGTTCGCTGCGGCTGGTTGGCGAGGACGTCCGCGAGAAGGCGCGCAAACGTGTGACGGCAGCGGCGGGCTCTTAGTTTTTGGTTCTTGGTTGTTAGTTTTTAGTTCTTGGTTCGGAGGGCAGTCTTGCAGCTCAATCGTCGGATATTCATTGGCGCTTCCGCGGCGTTGCTTTCTGTTTCCCTGGCGCTGTTCGCCCAGGAGCAGCGGCCGACCTTCCGCGTGAAGGTCGACATGGTGGTGTTGAGTTTCACCGTGACCGACAGCAAGGGTCACTACATTAACGGACTAAAACCCGGCGATTTCCACCTCACCGAGGACGGCATCGCTGAAAAAATCAATACGTTCGGAGAGGGCAATAAGCCTCCCGTGCGGGTGCTGGAGAATGGCACGGTACAGCCGCTGGTGGCGTCTAATGAATCCACCCTCGCCGAGACTGGCGACAAAGCTTCCGAAGTGCGCTCCGACTCTTTCGTCGGAACCAACGTGTTCGTGCTATTCGATACCAGTAACTACATGTACCGCGGATTTGTTTACGCTTCCGACGCTATCGCCGATTTCGTGCGCGGCTTGGATAAAGCAGATTCGGTTGCGGTGTACACTTTCAGCCGCAATCTTTCGCGGCCCGCGCCTCTCACGCACGATCGCAACGACGCCATTTTTGGCCTTCGCAAGGCGGTGGCGGGCGACGACGCGGCGCTCTACAACGGCCTGCTGCTGACGCTGCGCGATGCCTCCAAAGTGCCCGGGCGCAAAGTAATCATCGTGTTTTCGAACGGGCCGGACAACGCCAGCCTGATCGCTCCCGACGATGTACGCGCGGTGGCCGAAGACGATGGCATTCCCATCTATGTCATCTCCACCAATGACGTTTCCAAGGATCCGACCTCGAGCAATGTATTCAAGCGCATTTCCACCACCACCGGCGGCAAAGCGTACTTTGCAAAGACGTGGCAGAAGCAGGTGGAAGCATTCGAGTCGATTCGCGAGGATCTGGGCAACAGCTACACGATCACGTATTACCCGCAGCCGAACCCCAACGAGGGGTTCCGCAAGATCAACGTCGAAATCGTGACCGATGTCGGCAAGAAATATCGCGTTCGCGCGCGGCCAGGTTATCGGCCGCAAGGCGGATTCTGAAGCTCTAGGTTTGTAACATTTTGTCCTCCAGAAATCACGCTTGAAACTTCTATTTAACTAATACCGTCTACCGGTCATATGTCGATCGTTAAATGGAGCCTCATCGGGGCAACCCTGTTCTTGTTTGGAGTATCGTTAGCCAGCGCTCAAACTTCGTTTGATGTAAATCTTGGATTCGGAACAGCGTGGGACAGCGCCAACTCAGGCGGCATAGACAATGCGTCCTCGCTCAATGCATTCGGCGCCTGCACGGTGGGATCGTCCGACGCCAACTGCGAGTCTCTTCCGAAGCTGAACGGCTTCTTCTTGGGCTTTGGCGGTGACCTGATGCTATTCAAGGAGTTTGGCGTGGGTTTCGAGGCCAATCTTCAGCCGTCGCGCGAAACCTACGGCCCGCTTGCCTCTCGCCAGGCGTTCTATGACGTCAACGGCATCTACGCGCCGCTCAGCACTAAGCGAGTTTCGCTGCAATTGGAGGGCGGCATTGGAGGCGCGCGCACCAGCTTCGCTTACACCGAGAGCGGATGCGTGGGAACCGCGGTCTGCACAACTACCACTGAGCCAGTGGGAAACGCGAGTCATTTCCAAGTGCACGTGGGCGTCGGCGTCCAGATTTTTGTCACCAGCCACATCTTCGTCAAACCTGAGTTCGACTTTCACTACGTGCCTGGTCTCACCAACCAATTCGGCAGCGACGCGGTGCCGGAAGCCGTGGTCTGGGTAGGCTACAGCTTCGGCGAGCGCTAGATCACATGGAGTGAAATTGAATCTGCAAGCTCACGCGGACCGCGATGGCTTTGCCGTCCTTCTGCGCCGGCGCAAAACGCCATTCCTTGACGGCGTCGACCGCGCTTTGGTCTAGATCCTTGTCCAGGCTTTTGAGGATATGCGGATCCTTGGGAAGGCCCTTCGAGCTCACGATGAGCCCGATAAGCACCGACCCGCTGGCTCGCACGCCGCGGCCGTTTGGATACTGCGGAGCGGTCTGTTTGATGACTCGCGGAGGAGTGACGCCTGGCCCGAGATCGTAGACTGCTTCGTCGTCTGTCTGCGCGGGCAGAATCCAAGCCGCGAAACAACCAGCCGCGCAACAAATCATGACGAGACTTCGCCGCCGCATCACACACGCCCCTCGCTCCCGCCCCACTCTAAGACAAAAGATTGGTGAACAGACGCGAGCCAGGGGCGCGTGGTTACATCGTTTCGCGATCCGGGGTACTAAGTATTGTCCAGCGTGAACGGCGGCTGCCGGTCCTTGGCGTCCTCGATGTAGGTTCGCAGCACTTCCGCGACGCTCCAAGCCTGCGCGAAACAGCCGCCGGGCCGATGCGGCGCGTCACCGTCGAAGACTTCCGAGATTTGGCCCAGACCAGCTTGCCACAGGTGGGCGCGCAAGGAATCCAGAAACTGATCCGCTCGGCGGCGAGCTTCCGCGGTGCGCCCGTGCACCTTTACATACGCTGACAAGAAGGGGCCCAGCAACCAGGGCCAGACCGTGCCCTGATGATAAGCTCCATCGCGGCTGCGAGGATCGCCATCATAGCGGCCGCGGTAACGCGGATCGCGCGGCGAAAGAGTTCGCAGACCAAACGGCGTGAGCAATTCCCACTCCACCACCTCGACCACGCGCAGGGCTTGATCGTTTGAGAGCAGTGGATACGGCAGGCTGACCGCGAAGATCTGGTTGGGGCGAATCGAGCTGTCGGGCCCAGCACTCGAAATAACATCATGGAGACATCCGGCGTTTTCGTTCCAAAATGCTTCGGCGAAGCGCGCGCGGATGCGCTCGGCAAGCGCCGTATAGTGGCTGGATTCCGCGTACTTGTTGAACACCAAGGAGAGCCGCGCCATCACGCACAGCGCGTTGTACCAGAGCGCTTGAATCTCCACCGCTTTACCTTCGCGAGGGGTCACTACCCAATCGCCGACCTTCGCGTCCATCCACGTAAGTTGCACGCCAGGCTCGCCGGCGTGAAGCAGGCCGTCGGCATCGAGATGAATGCCGTAGCGCGTTCCCCGCTCGTGCCACGCGATGATGCCGGCCAGCGGTTGATAGAGCTCGGCGCGGACGAAATCGTAGTCGCGCGTGTAGCGGAGGAGCTGATGAACCGCGTGGAACATCCAAAGCGTCGCGTCCACGGTGTTATACTCCGGGTTCTCGCCGGAATCCGGAAAGCGATTCGGGAGCATGCCGTGATCGATGTTGCGGGCGAACGCGCGCAGGATGTTTCGTGCTTCGTCAAAGCGGCCAGTAACCAACGTCAGGCCGGGCAGCGAAATCATGGTGTCTCGACCCCAATCGCCGAACCAGGGGTAGCCCGCAATTACGGATTCTTGATCGTCACGGGCAACAATGAACTGATCCGCGGCCGCGGTCAAGAGCTTGGCGAATGCGTCCTCGGCCGGCGCGCCGCGAACAATGGTCGCGCGGCGTTGAATTTCCTGTTCCTGGAGCGGATGCACTTCCACCACTGGACGTTGCGTAGTCGTCGACGCGATGATCGCGGCTGACGAGTTCCCTGCCAGATCGAAGCGCAGCAAGAAAGGACCGTAGAGATCCTCAAGCGAATCCAGGCCGCGCTCTTTCTCGCGCTCATATTCGAAGTTGTAAAACCAGAAGCCCGACGTGTCGACGGACTGCGCGTTGTGCGCGAAGTGCAGGCTGGGCAGATCCGGATAAGGCGTGATGGTCGCAAGACCCGTGCCGATCGCGACGTCGCGGCGGATGGCGTTGTTGGCATGCGTGGTGGCGTGAAAATCGCGAAACGCAATCAGCGGGCGGACTTCCAAGGCGCAGGCCCGGCCGCGCAGATCGCTCAACAGCTCATATTGAATCACCACGCTATTTTCGCCTTGGACCAGAAACATAGTCTTCTCCAGTTGGAGATCGCCGCAGCGATAACGGAACCGGGGAAACGGGTCGAGCCGGAAAGATCCCAGATATTCGTACCCGCTCGGATGAATCACTCCCCTATGCTGAACTGCTCCCGCATAGCGATTCACGCTAAGCTCGAAGCGCTTCTCGCCGAGCACTAGTGTTTCTTCCAGCTTTGAGAGAAGCACGACACGGCCCACGGGAGGCCGGGTGGCTGCGGTAAGCAACGCATGATAGCGCCTGGTATTCAGCCCCGCGATGGTGGAGCAGGCGAATCCGCCGATGCCGTTGGTCTCCAGCCACTCGCGCGAGCATGCTTCGCCTAGATCGCCGCACACCTCGCGCTCGAATTCGATCGGCAAATTCATCGCTGGATTTAATGATACGCTTGGCCTGATGTCGCCATTCTTAGCTCGTGTTCTATACGCGGCAAGTTTTCTGACATGTTTGCACACGTGTTTGATGGCCCAGCCGCGCTACACCGCCGACAGCCAGTTGGTTCTTCCCAGCGACTATCGCGAGTGGATTTTCTTGAGTTCGGGGCTAGGCATGACTTACGCACCGATGGCCGGCATGGCTGCGGACTTTACAAACGTGTTCGTGAATCCATCCGCGTATCGTTCCTTTGTCTCGACGGGCAAGTGGCCCGACAAAACCATGCTGGTGCTGGAAGTGCGGGCATCGGCCAGCAAAGGCTCCATCAATAAGGGCGGATCGTATCAGGGCGACGTGCTCGGGATCGAAGGTGAAGTGAAGGACCTGGCGAAGTTTCCAGGCAACGGCTGGGCGTTTTTTGGATTCGGCAAATCAAGCACCGGCAAGATGCTGGCGCGCAGCGAGGATTGCTACGCTTGCCACGCGGAGCACGGCGCGGTGGACAATACGTTCGTGCAATTTTATCCGGCGCTTCTCGAGATCGCGAAACAAAAAGGAACGCTGGCCGAGCGCCGCTAGATCCAAACTTTCTCCGCCGGCACACCGCGCTTGCACATTTCGCATGATCCAGCGTCTTTGTAGTAAGTGGCATCCAGTTGGGCCAGGTAGTAGAGAGGCAGCGGGCTGAAATCCACGGTCTTCGGCGTGGGCTGGTAGACGATCACGGCCATTCCGACCACTTCGGCGCCGGTGGACTCCACCAGGCGCTTCAGTTCCCCGAGATTCTTGCCTGATCGTAAAATGTCATCCACTAGAAGCACTTTCTCGCCCGGCGTCTGTTGCAGAAACTGGCGAAATCGCATTGGGCCGCGTTCTTCCCGGCGATCCGCCCAGTAGACCTGGTGCGCCCGCAATGCTTCGCACACGCCATACGCCACAGGCAAACCGCCCGTATCCGGCGAGACGATGGAAAGCTCGGGAATCATAGCGCGAATCTCCGCGTTCGCGCGCAGCAGCCGGCTAAGCCCGACACTGAGCACCTTGGCGTGCTGAAAATAGCGCATGGCCAATTGCACTTGCATGTATTCGGTGGCGTGCAGTCCGTTGGGATATTCGAAATGGCCGTCGCGAATCGCCCCGGTGCGGCGCAGCAAGCCTACCACTTCGTCTTGAGTTGGAACCAGATGCATGGCTATCTTTATTGTCTCGCGGCGGCGGGTCTAAAAGGCGCCGCGGCCGGTGAGGACGCGCGGAATTGTGCTTAGAATGATCTTCCAATCCAGCGCCAGCGACCAGGTGTCGATGTACTGCATGTCCATCTTCATCCAGGTGTCGAAATCGAGCGTGTCGCGGCCGTTCACGGCCCACAGGCACGTCAGGCCGGGCCGCATGCGCAGTCTACGCCGCTGCCAGGTCTGATAATGCTCCACCTCTTCGGGGACCGCGGGGCGCGGCCCCACCAGCGACATGTCGCCCTTCAGCACGTTCCATAGCTGCGGCCATTCGTCGATGGAAAACTTGCGCAAGAAGCGGCCCACGGCGGTCAGGCGCGGATCGTTCCGGATCTTGAACGCGGTCTGCTTGTGACTCAGATGCGCCACCGAAGCTTTCAGCTCCTCGGCGTTGTCGCACATCGAGCGAAACTTGTAAAACATAAAGCGGCGGCCATTCAGACCGCAGCGCTCCTGGCGGAAAATCGCGGGGCCGGGCGACGTCAGCCGGATCAATAGAGCAATCAGCAGCATGAATGGGAGCAGCAAAACCAGCGCGGCCGCGGCCAGCACGACATCGGTGACGCGTTTCGCGAGCAGGCGAATCTCGTCGTGCGGCGCCGCCGAAAACGTCAGCAGCGGCGTGGAGCCCAGGCGATCCAAATAGACCTGACTATTGACGTGCGGGAAGAAATCCACCACTACCCGCGTGCGCACACCTTGCTCGTCGCAAAGCAGGAACAGCTCTTCCATCTCGCCGAGCTTGCGGCTGTCGACGGCGAAGATGATCTCGTCGATCACCCGCTGCCGCAGCAACTCCGGCAGGCGCGACAGCGCGTAGCGCTCATAATCTTGCGACAACCGGACCACGCGTGCCTCGTCACCGGCGCTCGGATCGTCATCGATAAAGCCCATCAGCCGTATCCCATAATCCGAGGATTTTTCGAGCGCTTCACCCAGCCGCAGGGCGTTCTCGCCAGAGCCCACCACCATGACGAAATGCGCGGCGCCAAACTCGCGCCGCAGACCGCCGATCACGCGCGCCGCATTGATCCGAAACAGGCACAGCAGAATCCAGGCATAAACCGCGACCAGTACGACAAACGGGCGGCTCAAGTCCAGGCGCAAAGCGAATTCGATCACAACCAGGCAAATCGCGCCCAGGGCGCATTGGCGAAAGGTATCGCGCAGCACGACGCTGGGATGCGCGGAGTCGAGTTTTTCGTAAACATCGAACCAGTAGCCGATGGCGACCCAACACAGCGCCGAGAGCACCAGCAACAACGCGGCTACCGGAAAGTCGATGAAGAAAACTTTGTCCAAATGCAGCCGCACGCGCGTCTGGTACGCGGCTATGAAAGCGATGGAAGTAAGCAGAACGTCGGTGGCCCCGAAGATGGCCTTGACTTTTCGATAGTGCCTGCTGAACACTTTGGACTCAGCATATCATGAGGCTCGCGCGTACACGCTTGCCGGGCGCGGTATCATGTTGTTTTATGAAGGAGCCCAGTTCCATGCGGAGTCCCGTGCAAAATTCAGTGCTAGTCCCGATGGTGGTGGAGCAGACGTCGCGCGGCGAGCGCGCTTTCGACATCTACTCGCGGCTGCTCAAGGAGAACATCATTTTCCTGGGTACCCCCATCGACGACAACGTTGCCAATTTAGTGATGGCGCAAATGCTCTTCCTGGCCGCGGAAGATCCCGAAAAGGACATTTCGTTGTACATCAACTCTCCGGGAGGCTCGATCACGGCGGGATTGGCCATTCTCGACACCATGAACCTGGTGGAGCCGGACATTGTGACCTACTGCATCGGGCAAGCTGCTTCGATGGCCGCCGTGCTGCTGGCGTGCGGCAACAAGGGCAAGCGCTACAGCTTGCCGCACTCGCGCATCCTGATCCACCAACCCTCCATGAGCGGGCTGGGCGGACAAGCCACCGACATCGATATCTACGCGCGAGAGATTCTGCGCATGCGCGAATCTCTCAATCAGATCCTCGCCAATGCCACGGGCCAGCCGGTCGACCGCATCGGCCGCGACGTGGACCGCGACTATATCCTGGAGCCCGAGCAAGCTCTGGAATATGGATTGATCGACCGTATTATCGAGAGCCGCGCGCTGCAACCCGTTCCCACGCGCTAGCGTCCCTAAGGGATGATCTGCCTGCGAACTGCCGTCTGCTTGCTGGGTCTTCTACCTCCGGCGATGGCCCAGCTCATTCCGAGCGGAACTGCGATTCCACACACCACTCTGCCGCCCGTTGTGTTCATTGACGGATACCAAGTCAGTTGCCCAGCGACGTTTTCGGGCACCTTTGGGATCGCGGATCAGGTGCTCCAAGGCAACGGCGAAGTGAGCCTGTTCTTCAGCACGTGCAGTTTGCCTCCCACGGCCAGCATCGAAGATCTTGCCGCGGCTTTCGCCACGTTTCTCTCCGGGTTGAGTTACACGGACGGGCAGCCCGTCGATCAGGTGGACGTCGTCACGCATAGCATGGGCGGCCTGGTGCTGCGCTGCTACTTGAGCGGAAAACACAACACTGCTGGGATGTTTCAACCACCAGCGGCGACGCATGTTCGCAAGGCGGTGTTTCTTGCGTCCCCGAATTTCGGCACCGGGATCGCGTCGTTGCTTGGTATTACCTACCAGGTGAACGAAATGGCGAGCGGCAGCTCTTTTCTCTTTGGCCTGGATACTTGGAACCAGGGCACGGACGATCTGCGCGGAATCGACGCCGTGGCAGCCGCGGGCAACGCCGGAAGCGGAGGTTCGGGCAATCCCGCTGGATTCGACGACGGGGTGATCACGCTCACCAGCGCCTCACTCCGGTTCTACATGCCCGGCCGCACGCGCGTGATCCCGTATTGCCACATTGATAGCAGCGGAATCATCGCTGTTTTTGATCTGTGTCCGGCGAACGCACCAGGCATCGCCGACATTGAGTCCGCGATGCACGATTCGGCGCAGATCATCACCTCGTTCCTAGGCGGAACGAGCGCCTGGCAGAGCGTCGGCACGGCGGCGGAGGACAATTCGTTTCTGTCGGTGGATGGAGGATTGATTGTCGCGGCGCACACCGCCGACGATTCCATCCTGAGCGTGAATGCGGCAGCCGCCGGCCTGCCGGGCTTCACTCAGCAGCTCGGTATTTCTTCTGATGGCCTGGCCTTCACCGATCAGCTTCCAGCCGGTCCCGTGGCGCTGAATATCACGTACGGATCTTTGAACATCAACGCTTCCGTCACACTGCCCGCCGGCGGGACCGAGCCTTACACCGTGAAACCCGGCCCTTTGATCGCGCGCGTCTTTCCAGCGGCTGCGGCCAATTTCCCGCACGTCCTCGCTCCTCGAATGTTCGTCGCGATCTATGGCGCGGATCTCGCGGATCAAACGGCTGAAGCTGCCGGCGCCACTTTTCCCACGCGATTGGCGGACGCGCAAGTGATGGCGAATGGATCGGCGATCCCGCTCTACTACGTTTCGGCAACACAGATCGACGCCGTGCTTCCGGAAAGCGCATCCGGTCTGACCGAGCTCACGGTTCAAAACAGCATGGGCAAGTACACGGTGAACATTTATGTTGAAGCCGCGGCGCCTGCGATTTTTACGCAAGACGCCTCCGGCAGCGGACCGGCCGCGGCGCTCAACGCGAGCAACCAAACTCTGGTGACGGCCGATAATCCGCTGAACGCCGGCGACTCGGTTGAACTTTACGCCACGGGCCTTGGCCTCACTGGGCCCGGCAGCGGCAGCACCAGCGGCTTGAATGTAGCGATTCAACAACCCACGGTCACGGTCGCTGGCGTGAACTGTCCAGTGACATTTGCCGGCGCCGCGCCCGGCTATATCGGCCTGGATCAAATCAACTGCACCATCCCGGCGGGCATTGCGGCCACAGCGTCCGCTCCGGTGGTGGTTACCTCGGGAATGATAAGCAACACGGCAACCCTGGCCGTAAACTGAACCGCGAGTTACCGAACCGCGACCGTGAGGGAGTGTTAAACTTCCATCCCCACGGGCTGACGGATCTCCATGCAGCCCTTCCCAGTTGGCAGCATTTTACCTGGATTCAAACGGCACTGCGGATCGAACAGGTTCTTGAACCGCCCGATCATTCCGAGCGTTTCATCTGAAAATTGTTCGCCGATCAATTCCATCTTCTCCATGCCCACGCCATGCTCGCCGGTGATGGATCCGCCTTGCGCGATGCAAAATCGCAGGATTTCGTCGCCCGCCGCCTTCGCACGTTCCAGCTCGCCAGGCTTATGGTGATTGAACAGGATGATGGGGTGCATGTTGCCGTCGCCCGCATGGAAAATGTTGCTAATCGTCAGGCCGTACTTTTCGGAGATCCTGTGGATCTCGCGCAGCGTCGGCGCCACTTTGGTGCGAGGCACCACGCCATCTTGAACGTAGTATGCGGGGCTCACGCGGCCCACCGCGCCAAAAGCGTTCTTGCGGCCTTTCCACAACAGTTCGCGCTCGATGGCCGAACGCGCAATGCGAACTTCGCGCGCGCGACAGCATTTACAAGCGTCCTCGATCTGCTCGGCTTGCTCCTCAACCGCTTCCTTCAAACCCTCCAGCTCGATCAGCAGGACCGCCGCCGCGTCCATGGGATAGCCGGCGTGCGTGGCTTCCTCCACCATACGCAGCATGACGCCGTCCAGCATCTCGACCGCCGCCGGAGTGATCACGCGCGCCGTGATCTCAGCCACCGAATCCGCGCAATCGTCCACCGTGTCGTAGATCGCGAGCAGCGTTTTCACGAGCTCCGGTTGACGCATCAAACGCACGATGATTCTGGTCGTGAGCGCCATGGTGCCTTCCGAGCCCGTCAGCAGGCCAGTCAGATCATAACCGGGCATATCGGGCGCCTTGCCTCCGACCGTCATCGGCGTTCCGTCGGGAAGAACGGTTTCGAGTCCGAGAACGTGATTTGTGGTGACGCCGTACGCCAGGGTATGCGGGCCGCCCGCATTCTCCGCGACATTTCCGCCGATGGTGCACGCCTTCTGGCTGGAGGGATCGGGCGCGTAGAAATACCCATCGCGCTCCACCGCTTGCGTGATCTCCAGGTTCACAACGCCCGGCTCGAGCACCGCGCGCTCGTTCGCCAGATCGATTTCGACAATGCGATTCATGCGCGCAAACGAAACGACAATCCCGCCCGCCCGAGCAATCACGCCGCCGCTCAGCCCGGTTCCCGCGCCCCGGCCCACAATGGGGATGCGGTGCAGGTGCGCGATTCGAACCAGCTCCGCCGCGTCTTCCGCCGATCGGGGAAAAACCACCAGCTCGGGCAGAGCTTTGTCGACGCTGCCGTCGTACTCGTACAGTTTCAGGTCGTCGGCGCTGTCCAGGTATCCGCGCGGCCCCAGCAGCTTGTCGATCTGTTTGAGCGCCTCGGAACTAATCATTCACGGAGCCACAGATGAACACCGATAAACACGGATGCGTTATTTTGATCTGCGTTGATCTGTGTTTATCTGTGGCCATTGTTCTTACAGGAGGGATTTGACGAAACCTACCAGCTCCGGATCCATCCAGGAAATCGCCTGGCCGTCGCGCTCCGGCAACCCGGCGTACTTCCGCGCCACTTTGCCGTTGCGATCGATAATGTAGCTCTCCGGAATCTTGTAGGTTCCGTAGCGGTAACTCAGATCCTGCCGCGGATCGCGCGCGGTGGGGTATGCCACGTCGAACCGCTTCACAAAATTCTGGAATGCTTGCTCATTTCGATCCACGCTCACGCCCAGCACCACAACGCCCGAGTCCTTTAATGTTTTCGCAAACTCGTTGAGCGACGGCGCCTCCTCCACGCACGGCGCACA
>Ga0302324_100014320_pt1 | contig 16006 bp, 11 predicted proteins | sample Palsa_T0_1_FD_201949 | JGI IMG/M metagenome (GOLD analysis project Ga0302324, IMG submission 201949) | Peat permafrost microbial communities from Stordalen Mire near Abisko, Sweden - Palsa_T0_1 | ecosystem: Environmental > Terrestrial > Soil > Palsa > Peat permafrost | place: Sweden: Abisko...
CGCAAAGCGCACATGACTTCCCTCGGATGAGAGGTCTTGAGAACATAGGAACGCACGCCCAGAGACAGCGCGCGCGCCACCCGAGCGTCACCTTCGTAGCTGGTCAGCACGACGATTAACGCATCCGGAAATTCCCCAAGAATCGCGGCCACTGCGCCCAGACCGTCCATGCGCGGCATGTGCAGATCCAACAGCGCGAGTTGCGGGCGATGGGTTCGAAACAGCGCGACGGCCTCCAGCCCATCCTGAGCCTGGGCGACGACCTTGAAGCTACCATCGCGCTCCAGTAACGTGCAAAGCCCCTCGCGCATCGCAGGATGATCGTCGGCGATCAGAACATTCGCTGCAGGACGGTGTTCCATGTCAATCCTCTCTGCCCCGATTATCGATCCGGACCCGGGTTTACACAACGTCCAAATGGCTACTTTGAGACCCCAGGCGGGCGCGAGTAGGTTGTGCACCGCAGTCGCGTCGCGACGCCGCACGATCTGCATAATAACCTGAAGCTAGCTTCTATTCAGGTTATCAGAGAAGATTGAGTAGACTGGATTCAGCCCTGTCGAAATGACTGGGACGAGCAGCAACAGGTGTAATAAAGTTTTAGTAAACAGGTAGATACAAGCTCCCAGGATGGCTCCTCTCGGAGCAGCAGCCGCTGATCGGGGTTTCCGTAATTTCGACTTATCCGAATTTTAATTTTTTTAATGACGGGGGCCCAAGGTGTTGTTTTACTCGTCTATATAGACAGGACGATCATTTCCATTTGGCACATTGAAGAGCATGGCGAACAGCACTCTACTTGTAGGATGGCGCCGTCGTTGGAACAAGAGTCTGTTCCAGTTCCTCAGTCGACGCGTCAGAGCGACGGTCGACATCGAGGATCTTGCTCAGGAGACCTACCTTCGCCTTCTGCGCGCCCGCGACCTGAGCGAGGTCCGTAATCCTCAAGCGTATCTTCTAAAGGTGGCCGGCCACGTCTTGGTCGAATGGCGCGACCGTCAGCCGTCGCTAGAGGCCGTCGATGCATTACCAGAGGACCTGCTGGTCGACGATTCCACTCCGGAACTAGAGCTGCAGGCGAGCCTCTCACAGGAGCATTTGCAGCGCGCGCTCGAGGCCGTATCGCCGACCATGCGCGCGGTTCTGCTCATGCGTCTGCGGGACGAGCTTTCTTGTAATGATATTGCCGGGAGGCTCGATATGACCGCCCGGCAAGTCAAACGCTATCTGGCGCGCGGCTACGAACGTTTGCGCGTAGCACTGGAGGACTGATATGCCGCGGGATACCGCTCTCACGCGCTCGATCGTGGAGGAGGCCGCTTATTGGTGGGTCGTGTTTCATGGCGAGGATGCCTCGCCCGCCGATCATCGGGAGTTCGCCGAGTGGGTCGCTCGCTCGCCGGAACGCGTTGAGGCCTATATACGCGTCGCGCAGCTCGAGCACAGTCTGAATAGAGGTGATATCCGCTGGCCGGCCACGCCGACTGAAGTCCTGGTTCGAGAGGCGAACGCTTCGCCTCGAGACGAGTTCGAAATCCGCCGGGATCAGACTGTGGTCGAGCTGCAGCGGCCGCGGAGTTGGCTCAGGGCGCCTCAGCTCGCCGGGGGAATCGCCGCCGTCTGTTTTATCGCGGCACTGTCGATCTGGTTCGTGTCGACACGTCCCCTGGAATTGCAGACGAAACTGGGCGAACAACGCTCGATCCTGCTCGCCGACGGCTCGCGCGTCACCTTGAATACCGCGACAAGAGTCGAGGTCGTATTGCAAAAGAAACTCCGATATGCCCGCATCCTGGAAGGGGAAGCGTTGTTCGAAGTGACTCATGACCCGTCTCGCCCATTTGAGGTGGCGACCGATAGCGCGACGCTGCACGATGTCGGCACGCAATTCGACGTCGACCGGCGGCCGAATCGCACGACGATTACTGTGGTCGAGGGGCGCGTCTCGGTGTCATCGGCTGGGTTGTCGGGCGCCGGCCCGACGTTATTGTCCGCTGCCGATCAGGTGGTCGTTGGGCCGGCGGGCGTCGGCCGCCTGGAACATGATGTCAACGTCAAAACCGTTGTGGCCTGGACGCAGCATCGCCTGATATTCGAACGCCGTCCCCTGGGCGAAGTCGCCGCGGAGTTCAACCGCTATAACTCGGACCAGATCCAGATCGACGGCCCCGAATTGCGCAACCAGGTGATCTCCGGGGTCTTCGAGTCGAATGGAGCCGCATCGTTCGTGTCGTTTCTGTCCGGCATCCCGGGTGTTCGGGTGCGCAAGGATCCGGACGGCACTCGCGTGGTCACGCTGGACGGCAAGGCGCCGCCAGGTAGATGAACAAGAGGGGGGGCGTGAAGGGATTGCTCTGCATATGGGCAGTCAGCCTCGCGTGGACCTGTGGCAGTACCCAACCAGGAACGGACGATGACGCAATGAAGTATCGGCTGCATATCGCCGGCGAGCTGCTCGAGCAATCGTTGCAGGAGCTGGCCGCCCAAAGTGGTATCCAAATTGTCTTTTTCTCGAAGCTCACCGAGGGGCTGCGCGCACCTGCACTCGATGGTCTTTACACCATCACCGCCGCGCTCGACGTCTTGCTCTCCAACTCGAAGCTGACCTACCGGATGATCAATCCTAAAACCATTCAGATCAGCTCCAGGACAACCGGCGGCGAAGACAGACAGGCGCCAAGTCGCAAGCAGGCGAGCCAACCCGGCATGAGCGTCAAAGGCTCCGCCGACTTGGAGGAGGTCACGGTATTGGGAACTGCCGAGCAGCTCGCGGGGACGAGGATCGAGACCCCGCTGAATGCGATACCGCAGACTCTAACCGTCATTTCCGCGGCACAGATCCGCCAACAGAATGACACCGATCTGACTGACGCGTTGCGGTATGCGCCTGGGATTACCGTCGAGCAAATCGACTCGATAAATGCGCTTTTCTACTCCCGCGGATTTCAAATTACATCGTTTCATGTCGACGGGGGTGCGGCGCTCGATTGGTCTGTGCCGAATGCGTACACCACGGCGATCTTTGAGACATCACCCGATCTAAGCGAGTTCGATCACATCGAAGTGCTCAGAGGATCCGACGCACTCTTCGGGGGGACGGGAAATCCCGGCGGCACGGTGAGCCTGGTGCGTAAGCAGCCGCTCGACACGTTCGCCGCCACCGCGGACTTGTCGACAGGATCCTGGAACAATGAACGGGCGGAAGGGGATGTGACCGGCCCTCTCGCGTTCAATGGCGCGTTGCGCGGGCGGCTTGACGGCGTGTTCGAAGATCGGGGCTATTTCTACAACCTTGCAACGCTCGAGCGCAAAAGGCTGTTTGGCGTGATCGAAGCCGAGGTGACGCCGGCGACGGTGGTCAGGCTCGGCGGCAGCTACCAGCGTGACGATTCGCTGCCGTTCGTCAACGGTCTGCCGCGTGGGCCCTACGGTTCGGATCCTCACTTGCCCGTGGACACCGCGCTCACGTTCGATTGGTCGCGCTTTCGCGAGCGCATGCGTGAGGGGTATCTCCAGGCGCAGCAGAATTTCGCAGGTGACTGGAAGGTCAAAATCGACGCGGAGGAATGGGACGGTAAGGCCAATGCATACTATGGTTACTGGGAATCCACGATTGATCCCGAGACCAAGGAGTTCTACGCGCCACCGTCTTCAGAGCTCAATTTCGACGACAGTCTGCATCGCCAGTTTGCCATCGACGTGACCGTCACCGGCACATTGCCTTGGTTCGGCCGTCGTGCCGACTTCGCGTTCGGAGGCGACTTCATGCACGTTCATACGACGTACCCAATCGATCAGTACTTTGCGAGCTCCGAAGCCCCGAACCAGAAATATCGTTACAATCCAGCTCTCTATCCCAGTCCATTCTTCGGTCTGTTCGTTCTCGGGCTGAATCCGAGTACCTATCTGCGAACTCACGGTGTATTCACCTCGCTTCGGATTCCGTTGACCGACGCGCTGTCTATAACGGCAGGCACTCGGCTGGGGAGCGATGAAGCGCGCGAGGATATCCTGTTGTACGATCTCGAGACTTCGTTCAGCGCGTGGGAACGCACTGGAAGCTCGAACGTCTTCACCCCTTACGCAGGTGTGATGTACGCTCTCGATGATCACTATTCACTGTACGCAAGCTACGCGGACATTTATCAGACCCTCGCCGAAACGGTCGAACAACGGGATGGACGCTTGCTCGGACCCGAGAGCGGCGTGGATCGGGAAATCGGCATCAAGGCGAGTTGGCGTGAGCGTGCTTTGAACGGTGCGCTCATTTTCTACAGGATCTCCCAGGACGGAGTGCCCTTGGCGCTGCCGGGTTACGCATACGGCAATTGCTGCTTCGTGTCCGGCTCGAACCGCAGTTACGGTGCCGATATCGAAGTCAATGGGCTGATGGCGCCAGGATGGTTGGTCACGGTGGGCTACACGTACAACGTCAACGAGGCGGCTACCGGCGGGGAGGTTTCGCAGGCGACACCCCGGCATTTGTTCAAGCTTTGGACGAGCAAACAGCTGAGCGGCGCGCTGAGTCGGTTTACGATCGGCGGCGGCCTGCTCGCGCAATCCGCAAACTCCATTAGTGGAACATGCACCACCGGGGAAGAAATCTGCCTCACGAACACGGGCGAATACGAGATCGTTCAAGGCTCCTATGCCGTTGCCGATCTGCGTGCGGGAGTGCGGATCGATTCGCATTGGCAGGCGGCGCTCACGGTCAACAATTTATTCGATCGTATGTATTACCAGGCGATAGGCAACCCAATTGCAGGCAATTGGTATGGGGAGCCGAGGAATTGGCAGCTTCGCATCCAGGGAAAATACTGACGTGAATCGCCCGCCGACCTTCGGGCGGAAAGCCCAAAACGATCTGACACATGCGAATCGCGTCGCGGCGATGGGTCAGTTGTCTGTGTCCATCGTGCATGAAGTGACGCAGCCGATCAGTGCGAGCTTATACAACGCGCAGACGGCGCTGGAAGGCCTAAATGCGCCTTCGCCGGACGTCGAGGGCGCGCGACTCGCGGTGCATCGGATCGTGAGAGACTGCAACAGAGCCGTCACCGTGTTGAGCTCTATTCGCTCGATGGTGAAGAAGACACCGCCGCGCAGGGATGTCTGCCAGCTCAACGAGGCCATCGGGGAGGTAATCGAGCTGACTTACGGCGAGGCCATTGACCACCTCGTGTCGGTCACGACCGAATTGGCCAGTCCGCTTCCGCTTGTTCGGGCAGACCGGATCGAACTGCAACAGCTTATCCTCAATCTCGTGGTTAACGGCATCGAGGCGATGAGCGCCGTGATCGATGGCCCGCGCGCATTGCGGATTCGAACTACGAGCGACTCCTCCCGTGTCGTCGTGTCGGTTGAAGACTCTGGTCCCGGAATTGACCCGGCGACCATCGATCGGCTTTTCGAACCGTACTACACGACGAAAGCGAATGGCTTAGGCATGGGTCTGTGGATCTGTCGAACCATCGTTGAGCGCCATGGAGGCAGACTCTGGGCCGCTGCAAACAGATATCACGGGGCAACCTTCAGCTTTTGTCTGCCGCTCGACAGTCAGCGACACTGCGGCTCACCCCGCCGCCGCGAACCGGATAATCCAGCGCTATCCGACCGCGGGAACGGATAGAGGACTACCTTTGTCGACGATCCATACCGACAGCGCGGCGCCGCCGACGGCGCCGGGCACTGTCGTCAGACTGTGGATCGCACCCCGTGCATTGAAAAACGTATCGCCTGTCTGAAGGATCCGATCGGGCTCCCCTTTCTTTTTGAGCACCAAAGTTCCTTTGAGCACGTATCCAAATTCGTCTCCGGCGTGGGTGTGGTAGCCGATGGCCGCACCGGCTGGCAGGTTTGCCGTACCTATAAATACCTCCTTGCCGGGTACCCCTGTCAGGTTGTGATGCTCCAGGATTGTTCGTACCGGCTCGGGGGGCGGCGACGCGGCAGGGGGCGAATCGGCGGCGAGGGCGCTTAGGGAGAGGCCAAGGGTTGCGGCGGCAAAAAAGCTTGGGATATTGAGCATAGATGTCCTCACAAAGATCCGGGGCCACCACGTGCGCCTAAACTAAATGTATCTCCGCTGAGCGCTTTTGAGGATCCCCGAAAGGATATATGTCGTGAGTTGAGAATAGGCGATACGGGCGCGTCAAGCGGCCGCCGGCGGGCGACGCCTCGGAATGGTCACCTCAGCGCGGCCTAGATGTCGGGAGTCGGGTGGGTATTCCATGTCCTGAGGCGCGCACGAGCCCACGTTCTCGCGACGGCGGTATAAGCATCCGTCGCGTTCAAGGAAGCGGCTGATTCGAGCAAAAGTATGTGGCACAAGAATGGTTTCCACGGCTCGCCCATATTCGGCGCAGAGTGCCACTGCAGATCTTCCACCGTCGGTGGCGACCGCCGCCCATCATGTGCGAACAGTGGAAACCGGCTGAGGCGGCTCGCAGACATCAGCAGTACCGGCTACTCGGGGCGGAACATCGCCATGCGGCGCCAACGGCCGGGGCTCACGCCGATGACTTGACGAAAGCGCTTGGTCAGATGCGACTGGTCGCCGTATCCGCAGGCAAGCGCGATGTTGGCCAGCATCTCCCGCGTGGATGTCATCATCAGTTTGGCTCGTTCCAGTCGTCGAGCCGCGACATATGCCATGGGCGGGCATCCTATGCACTGTTTGAATGCCCGGGCGAAATGACTGCAGCTGAGGGATGCCAGATCTGCGAGCTCCTGAAGTCCAATCTTAGATCCAAGATTGGCTTCGACGTAGCTCAATACCCGCTTGGTCTGCCACGGGGCGAGACCGCCGAAGCAAGCATCGACACGCCGAGATTGAGAAGTCATCGAGAATCGCTCGGGTCTTTTGGCGAGAAGTGTCCATGCGTCGCTGAGGCAACCCCAGGCGGCCTCGCGATTCGACTCGAACAGCGTCATCGCCCGCATCACCAGATGCCCCGCGTGATCCAGGCGGTGTGCCACGGTTTTGGTGGGCCCGAGGTACGGCCGCGACATATAAGTGGGTTCATCGGCCAGATTCGGGGTGCTTGAGTTCGATACCGTCTCGACACGGGCATGCTGCGACAAGATTGAATTGACACCAGCGGGACGCCGACTTAAAACAGCCGATCTCGCTAATGCCGTGTTCGTCGTCGATACTCGTTCTGTCTTCATGGACGCTCCTGATGATGCCGATGCAAACAAGGTCGCCGCCGGACACGGGGAGCCAGAGGACCGAGACTCGCCGCGAATCAAAGGCGCGATTAGGGTAACGGCATCGCGGTCCTGATCGCGCTTCCTGTGTGCCGATCATCGTGACGTCCCGGCTCTCCTCCTGCCGGACGCACGTCGCTTCCGACAGATCATGATTAAAGATATCGCCGATGGTGGAACGTCCAAAACACTCGAAAGGATAGATATCAGGTTCGGTCACTAGATCGTGTTGGTGGCGCAACGCGGCACGACGCGAGAAAGTTCCAATGAACTTCTGGAATGAGAGTGGCGGCCAACCCCCGCAAGCATCAAAAGCGCCAGTTCGCCCTCACACCGATGGTGCGCGGCTTGAATGTGTATGCGTACACGAGCGGGGATCCCGCCGCGTCCACATCGCGCTGCAAATCCGGCTGTGAGTCCAAGGCATTGTCCACGAACACCCTGATATCCGAGCTCCTCCATGTCACGCCTAACTGCAGGTTGAGAAGATCCGTCGCCGGATCGGCGCGCAGGGAGGGATCGTAATTGATGTTGTCGGGGTCCAGCTCCGAATAGGGACCGGGATTGTGGCTGTGCACGATTTCTTCCATCCGCACAAAACCCATGACTTCGTGAACCAAGGGCCAATCATAGCGTGCGCTCAGCGTAGCGTCCCAAGGTGCCGGAACGGACGGAACACCACCCACGACCGTGCCTTTGTCGACAATAAGCTCGCCGTTGGCGGCCCTTACGGTACGGACGTAGCGCGCGTCGAGCATCCCCAGCGCGAGCGTCACGCGAAGTCGCTCCGTCACCATCGCTTCCATGTCGAGATCGAAGCCAAGGCTCCTCGCTTCTCCGGCATTGGTTGTCAACCCGTGGCCGCAGGCATCGTAAACATACAGCTGGACGCCCGGCCACCGAATGTCGAAGATGCTTGCATTGAGCTGCAGGCGGTTCCCAAACAGCTGATTCTTTGCGCCAAGTTCGAAGCTCCAGACGGAGTCGGGGGCATAGGCAAGCGGATCCGCGCTGCCGTCGCATTCGATCGGCCGATTGCTATTGACGCCGCCACTGCGGAAACCTCGGGCGACCGCGGCGTAGAATAAATTGAGGCTGTCGGGCTGATAAGAAAGATCAAGCCGGGGCGTCGGCGGAAGCGTTTCGCGGTCGCTGCTCGTTGCGTAGGGCACCGCGCCGGTATTCGCAAAGCCTCCGTTCCTCGACCATCCGCCGGTCCGCGTCCAACCGAGACGCATCCCTGCTCCCGCGCTCCATTGCGATGTAAATGACCACCGGCCGTACCCGAAAATCGAGATCTCACGGGTGATGTCGTCCCCGTCGGTCAAAATTCCGGGATTCGAAGGCGCGGTGATGGCGAACGTGTCAGCCGTCGAACTCTCCTTCAGCCTGGAATAGAAGACGCCTCCAAGCCAGGTGAGTGGCCCCGACGGACCCGGCGATGCGATGCGCATCTCGGCCGACTCCTGGATCTGATGCTCGGACAGCAAACTCGGAATCGCTTGAGAATAAGACGTGGGAAACTCGGGGCCGAGAGGATTCCCGAAGCCGCCGAAGTAGGCAACTCCGGCCGCATTCGTCTGGTCCACCGTGGCTGCCGCCGTTCTGTCGAAATAGGATGTCACGACGGTCAGGTTGGCGCCGCCCAGGCGCGCCGTCATGCGAACCGAACCCATCCTGAATTGATCGATCGAGGGTTGGTCGAGCAATTTCCCATTGTCGAGGACGCCCATAGACGGGGCCGACTGATTCGCATAAAAAGTCGGCGTATCGTGGAGGCTGACTGATTGGTACGTGAATCCAGGTACGATACGCAAGCGGTCGTCCGGCTCGAACGCAAAGTCAAGCCGAACCAATTCGTCCGCTGAATGGTTCGCGTTCTCATCGACCGTTGCACCGGTGAATGGATCGATACGATCCACATAGCCACCGTCATGCCGATACCAGGCGCTGATCCGTGCGCCAAGGACGTCGGCGATCAGCGGAGCGCCCGCCGCGGCCCCGGCTTCGTAGTTTGCCGCGCCGTGCTCGGTCACTGACACTTCGGAGTGATATAGCTCGCTCGTCGTGGTCGTGCTCGGTTCGTTGGTGATGAACCGAACGGCGCCACCTTCCGCGCTCCGGCCGAATAGGACGCCCTGCGGCCCGCGCAACACCTCGACTCGCGCGAGATCGAACGTGAGGGCATACGGGTTATTGAACACCGAATGCGGCATCTGAATCGGTGTGTCGTCGATGTAGAGGCCGGTAGTGGCGCCGCCCTTTTGCGCGCTGATGCCGCGGATCGCAATGTCGGTCAGGATTCCCGGACCGAACTGCGAGCTGAAGTTGTACTCAACGCCGGCGGACACGGCGGCGACTCCGCGGATGTCGTTGATTCCGGAGTCGCTCAACCGGTCGGCCGATAGTACGCTGATGCTCATGGGCACCGTGCTCAACAACTCATCGCGCTTCATCGCGGATACCACGATCTCATCGAGCGAAACCTCCGGGTTGTCACGAGCCGGTTGTTTGGCACTCGGCCGCGCCAGTATCTTTATGGTCCCGGGGCCCAGAAACTCATAGGTGAGCCCGGTCCCCGCAAGCAGCCGGGAGAGGCCGTCGGGTGCGGCTAAACCGGCCGGTACTGATTGCGAGATTTTGCCGACAGCGAGCTGCGATACATACACAAGATGCAGGTTCGTCGAATTGGCGAAGGCGACCAGGGCTTGTTGCAATGGTTGCGCTGGGATCTCGGTCGAGAGGTCATTAGGCGCGTGGGGAGAGCCTCCCACGGCCGGAAGCGCCGCCATGAGCCAGCAGAACGTTCCTGCCGACAATCGGGTCGCGAGTCGCACATCCCAACCTTTTTCTCGTTTTTTGGCGACCTGACATCCGAGCAAAACTATCGAGAATCGAAGGCTCGCCGGTCAGCCGCAGTCCAAGCATACTAGCCCGGCTCGTCTTGAGGCAGCAGTGCGGCCGTGACTAATTAAGAAGCGAGGCTTCTAGACCGCGGTACCAGGATGTTCGGCGCTCGACGTCGGTCAGCGTTTCTGTTGGTCTTTGCTTGGGAGCGATGCGAGTCTGCAATGCTGCACCGCAAAGCTAGGACAGCCGGGCGAGATTGTCCGGCTGCCCTTTCTCCAGTTACGAGCCCGCTCTCGCGGCGTCGCGATGCTGGGCTTTACTTGGCTCTCCGCAAGATTGCACAGCCGGCGCCCTGTGCGCCTTCGCGGTTGTCGAAGTAGCACACCTTGAATTCGGTTGGCGAGGTTATCTCTATGCTGGCGCGGCCTCCAGAGTCGATGCAATTCCAAAGAGTCTGACCGACCTGCGCACAGACGAAGTGCTTCTTGAATTCACCCGCTGTCCAGGTGCCCACCGCTAATCCTTTACTCTGGGTCTGGATGTCGAGCTGCAAGGGATTTTCAACGAACCGAGGCGTCTGCGTTCCCTTGTCCTCTCCGTGCGGGTACCCAAATGGGCCGCGCTCAGGCGGTATCTCAATCTGGACCCCGTTGAACTGTCCAACCCACTTGCCCGTCAAATCCGTGTCGGCGCGCGCAGGGACGCTGGCAACGACGGACACGAGCACGCCTAACGCGACGGAATAATAAATTTTCACGATGATCTCCTCAGGCTGACCTTCACTACTCTTCTGCGGTTCACGCGCCGGCGTTCGGTTAGCCGGCTGTGTCTTACGAGGTCATTGTCAAACAAGGAGGTCGTTCGCTATTGAACGCAATTGCGACGGTTGGTTCAAACGTGTGCCAAATCGGAGCGGCGAAATTCTGAGCGCTCGGGCGAAGACTGAGGACTTACACCAGTATTTGCGTGAACACGACACGCATGAACGCATCGAACGCGTGCCGGCTCTTTTCGACTCTGGCGCGAAGGATTGCGCCTTCATAGGAATCCAGAAGGAAAATCGCCAGACGACCTGCATGTGCGTTCGTTGCGATCGCCGCCGTTCGTTGTGCCTCGCTGATCGCCGACTCGATGTCTTGCGTCCAGTCGGAAAAAAGAGCGGCCAGCCTTGCGCGGATTAGCGGGCACTGATTTGCGAGCTCGGCGCTGAAATTACCGAGCAAACAGCCTCGCTCATAATTCATTCCGATGTAAAGATCTCCCATCGCCCCAAAATGGCATCGCAGACGTTCGAGCGGCGGGATCGACTTGTCTGCCAAGCCAAGCCGCCGCGGGCCGCTCTCCCCGTACTGCCGTACGAGCTCTGCACCCAGTGCCTCCTTGCTCGCGAAATATTTATAGAAGGACCCCTTCGGGAGGTCGGCGGAGGCGGTGATTTCTTGAATGCCGCTGCCGTTGTAGCCCTTCTTAAGGACGGTCCGCATTCCTGCAGCGATGAGGTGCTCGCGAGTGCTGGGCGTTGTCACGGGACCTACGTGTCCTCACGTCGCTTTCCGTTGTGCTGCGGGTTTGGCGTTCTCGGTGCCGATCTCATACGGATTGCTCTTCCGCGAATCGACTCGGTCGCCGTATCGACAAGATCGTCCTGTACAGGTCCCCTCGCTGTATTGAACTCGCTTGCTGGCAATTGAATGCCGCTGCGCCGTGGTAATAAAGGCTCGGGGTGAGCCTAAAGTTGCGAGAGCAGGTCGGCGGCCGCCTGAACGTCCTTCGTGCCTCGCCCTTGAGTGAAATGACCGAGAACAGATTGGAGCGACTCGCGTGCCTGGCTGATGCGGGCTGATCCACGAAGAAGAGTGGCCAGACTCGTTGCGGCTCTGAGCTCCCAAGCTTTTGCACCCTGGCGCCGGGCGATCTCGAGCGAATGGGCGAGCGGTGCTTCCGCGTCATAGCGCCCCGTCGTCTCACCGGCCACACCCCCATCGGTCCACGCCCGCAGGACCTCAGCTGCACACCAAATGTCCTCGTCCGCCTGCGCCCGGGCCAAAGTGTTGGGTCCCGCCAGCTTGATATCGAACGTCGCCAATAGATCGGCTTGAGACGGGAGGGAGGGCCTTAAATCCGTTAACCAGGACTCATTGCGCTGCTCTGCCGCCGAAGTAATCGCCCCTAGGAACGTCTGATAAAGCAGTCCCCATTCGTGCCAATGCTGAAACACGCTGTGGGAATGCTCGACAAGGAGGTTCGCAAAATGAGCCGCCTCGGCAAGCTCCCCCCGCCAGATCGCGATCGGACACACGTTGAACGCCAGAGCCCAACAGGTCGATTGTTCATGGCCCAGCCGTAGCGCTTGTGAAATGCATTTTTCCGCCTCGCTCTTGGCCTCGTCCGGGTACCCTCGCAGCCACAGTATTCGCGCGTACCCGGCCCGCGATGCGATCCAGTGATCGATCTCATAAGCGTTCAAGTGAGCGGGCGGTAGCTCGTTGCGGGCTGGCTGCAGCGCCAGTTCCACCTCTTGCTGCGCGCGGTCAAGCTGTCCCAGGTCGCTGAGCGCGCGGCTCATCACGCGACGCGAGCGCAGCCTCGCCATCGGGTCCGCCGAATCATCCGCAACGCCGGCGAATATTTCGCTATAGGCGAGTTCCTGGCGATAGTTTCCGGTATTGCCCGCGATGCCATACAACATCCAAAGGACTCGAAGCTCGTGCCCCTTGTCCCCAATGTCCCGAGCTATCCTGCGCGACTTCTGCAGGTGACCATCCACGGCCGGCTGGGGTCCCTCCGTGAAGTAAAGCGCAAGCGCCGCGGCGCTGCGAAGGCCCATTTCCGCGCGAAGCGCCGCCTCGGAGCCGGAATTGGGGTCTGCGGTGGCAAAGATGTGCGCCAGAGCGAGTTCGAGGTACTTGCGATGCTCTCTGAGCAAGGAAAGACGAAGGGAGACGGGCGTGGCGGCTGACGCGAGGTCCACTCCCAGCGCGATGTCGCCGCCCCGCACCAGAGCCCAATCCAGCGCGGCACGGATGTCTATCACGGCCTGACGCCACATTCCCTGGTCGTCGTCAATGCCGACAGGCGCGCGGCACAAGTCTAGAAATCTCTGTGCGTGCCGCCGGCGAAGCTCGTCGAGTTCACGAGCCTCGGTAAGCTTTTCGTGCGCGTAGACTTGGATGGTCTCGAGCAATCGATAGGTGACCGCATGGCCGCCTACATCGGCGGCGACCATCGACTTGGCGACGAGATCCGAGAGGACATCCAAAAACGACTGCTTTCGCAGTTTGTCATCACTCACTACTTGAAGTGCGTCGTCAACCCCGAAGTAGGCCGAAAAAACGCTCAACCGCCGCAGTGCGATTTGCTCATCGGGGCGCAGCAGATCATAGCTCCAGTCGAGCGCGGCGCGCAGTGTTTGCTGCCGGGGCAACGCATTACGCTGACCCCTTGTGAGCAGCGTGAAGCGATCATCCAAGCGTTGAGCGATGGTGCGAACGTCGAACAGGGCGACGCGCGCGGCGGCGAATTCGACTGCGAGGGGTATGCCATCAAGTCGGCGGCAGATGTCCGCGACGGCCGCTGCGTCTCGGTCGCGGAATTCGTATGTGTCCACGTTCGCCATCGCGCGTTCGATGAAGAGCTGAACGGAGGGAAAGGTCATCGCCTCGGCAGCGGTCAATTCTTGAGCGACCGGCGGCAGGCCCAGGGGAGCCACGCGATGGATCCACTCACCGGCAATGCGCAAGGGCTCACGGCTGGTCGCGAGAAGATGGACGTGCTTGGTTCCGCTCAGCAGGACTACGCAAAGACGGGCCGCAGCGTCGATGACGTGCTCGCAGTTATCGAGAATGATCAGGAGTCGGCGGTTCTGAAGCTCAAGCAGCATCGCTCCGAGGACGTCTTCGTACATCGTGGGTGCGGAAACGGCCGAAGCAACCGCCGCCGGAACACTAGCTGGGTCGCTCACTGCGGCGAGGTCGACGAAGTACGCTGCGTAGTCCGACTCGCCCGACCAGGATTGAGCAGCGGCCAATGCCAAACTGGTCTTCCCAATACCCGCGGTTCCAACAACCGTCACCATTCGCTCGCGCGTCAGTTCCGCCCCCAGTTTGGCGACAGCTTCGGCACGTCCGACGAGGCGGGTAATGGAGCTCGGTAGAGTGACGGCTGTTGGAGGCTTGCGCGCGACCGAGCGCTCGGGTTCCGTCGGTTCAGAGAGAATTGAAACTACCGCAGTGAAGCTATAGCCGCGCCCGGGTATGTTGAGAATGTATCGCGCGCCGTTTTGCCCGTCGCCGAGCGCGCGACGAAGCGCTGCGACGTGGACCCGAATATTGGTTTCCTCGACGAACGTGTCGGGCCAGACCAAGCGAGCCAGTTCCCGTTTGTCGACGATTTGACCGGCCCGCTCGACGAGAATTTGCAGAATTGTCAGGGCTCGATTTCCCACGTGCAACGGAGTATCGCCATCGAGAAGCAGCCCTTGAGCGGGAATCAATCGAAAAGGTCCGAAGGCTATGGTGTGATCAGGCATATAGACTCGAATCAAGGGCAGGATACGTTCGGCAAGAAGATGGAAGTCCAGGAAGACTGGACCTTTGACCAGCGCATCGGGCGCCGCGCCGCGAGGGCAAGGCGTTATTAATCTTGGAATTTACAACAATTAACTCGACACCTCCAATCGCGTGATTTAATTCTCCGACGCGAGGAGCGCAGGCAATTTACAACCATTAACGACGCATGAAAGAACACCCTCCTATGCTCCCATTACAAATTGAGGGGGAGCCGACATGCAGCAGAATGTGCCAAGGGACGAGCGATCGGGTTCCTTCATCGACTCCGGGCCGCGCATGGCACGGTCATTGCCGGCTCCTCGCGGCGACAACATGATGTTGGAAGCCGAGTCGTCGTCGCGCTTGGCAGAGCCAATCGACACGGGCGGTGCCGCTCTCGAGCGGCTGCAGGCCGCGGTCATCGAGTTGTATAAGGCGGTGAGCAGCGCGCTTGGAGGTGAGCGCGAGGCGGCACGGCGATACATCGAGCGTGCGGATCTGTTCCTGCGATGCGAACTCCCGGCACCCACCGATGGTGATGTTGTAATTTTGTATCATCAACGGGCCGCGCCCGTTCGCGGAGGGCTCGCGCCCTGGCAAATCAGGCGCGTCAAGACTCATATCGAGGCGAATCTCGACGCCACCATCCGAGTGAAGGAGCTTGCGGAACTCGTTAAGCTCAGCTCCTTTCACTTCTGTCGGGCATTTCGCGATAGTTTTGGTGATTCCCCGCACGTTTACATGATGCGGCGGCGCGTGGAGCGAGCACAGGGGCTGATGTTGACCACCAACGCATCGCTCGGACAAATCGCGGCGGATTGCGGGCTGGCCGATCAGGCTCACTTTAATAGATTGTTTCGCCGATTCGTAGGCGTAAGTCCGGGGATGTGGCGCCGCGCTCGAGCGACGGAGCCGGGATGATCGCGGCGGGATTTAGCAGCCATTGCGCCCGGTCGGGAGTCGGATCAACCCGCGTCTCAGACCTCAGCGCTGCGACGGACGGGCAGGGTGGCATTGCTTCGCAGCACTCCGCCCCGCTAACCGCTCGCACTTTCAGCTCGCCCCGTCACACGACACGCTACTGGGAAGCTGGGCCTGTAAATGGGCCGCTAATTATATTTCTCCACGGCTGGCCCCAAATCGGCCTCGTGTGGCGAGCGCAAGTCGAGGCCTTCGCGTCCGAAGGCTGGCATTGCGTTGCGCCGGATATGCGCGGTTACGGTGGCTCTTCGGCGCCGACGGCCATCGAAGCCTACGCCCTGAAGGAGATTGTAGAGGACATGATCGAGCTTCACGACCACTTGGGTGCCCGCCCGGCAATCTGGGTTGGCCACGACTGGGGAAGCCCGGTGGCCGGGGCGCTGGCAGCACATCATGGAAAACGCAGCCGCGGTGTTGTA
>Ga0302324_100014323_pt1 | contig 16003 bp, 9 predicted proteins | sample Palsa_T0_1_FD_201949 | JGI IMG/M metagenome (GOLD analysis project Ga0302324, IMG submission 201949) | Peat permafrost microbial communities from Stordalen Mire near Abisko, Sweden - Palsa_T0_1 | ecosystem: Environmental > Terrestrial > Soil > Palsa > Peat permafrost | place: Sweden: Abisko...
AAGGAAATCACAATTCGGACAAGAGCTATCCATTAGCTCTTGGTAGTACCCAACCGACCCATTCTTGAACTTCCCCTTCCAGCCGCACTGTGGACATTCCAATTCCAGTGACCGCCAGTCATCATCATAGTCGAAAAGTTTGCCCATGCGCTTAATCTCGAATAATGCCACCGGTTAAGTTATTCTAACCGGGGTACGATTATATGACTCATGGAGATTATTAGGGAAGATTATTGTTGGGTAACGACGAAGCAATATTTTATTTGAGGTTTCACCGCGAGTGGTTCACCCCGAATTATATGCGGGCCGCAAGAACCGTCATCGAATCGAGGATTCCATGATCTTCACGCCCGCGATTAAAAAAGCGATCGTTTTCTCCATCAAGACCCATGAGGTGTATCAGAAGCAGAAGAGAAAGGGCAAAGACATCGCCTATATCACGCACCCCCTTACGGTCGGGGTCATTCTGGCCCGAGCAAGCACCAACGAGGACGTCATCGTTGCCGGAATCTTGCACGACACAATTGAAGACAGCATCGACAAAAAGAAGGTGACGCGCGCGATGATTGCGGAGCGTTTCGGGAAGAATGTCGCCGATCTCGTGGATAGCGTCGCGGAGCAACGAAAGGACCTGGATTGGGAAAGCCGCAAACGCGAAGCGCTCGAACACATCAGAACCTTCTCTCACGATTCGTTGCTTGTTAAATCTGCCGATGTCATCAGTAACGTCTCCGAAATAATTGAAGATTACAGGAAGGAAGGCCCGACCATTTTCCGCCGCTTTAACGCGCCAAAAGAGAAAGTGGTGCGGCACTATTTGGAAACCATGGAGACGATTTCAATCAGATGGCTCAAAACTCCCTTCGCCGACGACCTAAGTATGCTAATCAAAGCCCTCAAAGAAATTGAGAGATGGATCTGATTTAGCGATAATCCTAGATTTCATGGGCGGTGGCCCGCCCTTACGGAGCGAAGGTGACCTGCTGGTAAGGCTCGCCCTTGTGATGACGGCTGACCACGATCTTCACTTTGCGGTCAAGTCGCTTCAAAAAATCGAGCAGTTTGTCCGTGGTGAAACGGCTGAAATGGCCGTTCATCAGGTGCGACACATCGAGTTGCGCGATCCCGAGTACACCCGCAATTTCGCGCTGCTTTAGTTTCTTGTCCTTCAGAATTTTGAAAACGTGGGCGCCGATTTGCGCGCTGGTGTAAAACTCGCCGGCATCCTCCAGGCCCAAGTCGGCGAAAATGTTGCCGGAACCTTCCTCAAACTCAATTGGTTTTTGCCTTTTCGATTTCATGCACCAACTCCGCAGCCTCCGCGCACCGCCGGTCTGAACCGCCAGCGCGACACGGCACGCTTGGGAGACATTATGGTAGATTACCACCCATACCCCCAGGCGGCGCACGCTCGGTTGAGATCGGCCGGGAGATAATTTGGAGGGACACTGTGAGAAATACGCGTCTGTCAATTCTGTTTGTGCTGGTGGGCCTCTTCGCGGTTGCCGTTCCGGTGGTTGCGCACCACGGAAACGCGTCGTACGACTTTGAGAAAACGATCACGCTCAAAGGGACGGTGACGCAATGGGTTTGGTCCAATCCCCACTGCCTGCTGAAGTTCGATGTGAAAGACGACAAGGGCGAAGTGCAGCATTGGGTGACCGAGACCAGCAGTCCCGTGGACATGCTCCGCGCGGGTTGGAGCAGCACGATGATGAAGCCCGGGGATGAAATCACGATGGAAGTGATGCCCAGCAAGAACGGCGCGCCTGTCGGGCGGCTCCGCCAGGTCACTCTCGGCGATGGCACGGTTTTGAAAGTGACCTCCAGAAACGTGATTTAGACGCCCATTTGGCCAATTGGCCTGGCAGGCTGCGGAAAAAAATAGCCATTTCTGTCATTCCGAGCGAAGCGAGGAATCTCTCCGAGGGGTTGCACCGATGAAAAGAAAGAGAGATTCCTCGCTTCGCTCGGAATGACAGAATCGCGGGGGGGGGGCTTTTTCCGCAGGCTGCCAGGGGGAAAGGAGCAAACCGGCCGACTGGTTTGCTCCAAAATGTGGGTCGGAGCAACGTGTGGGTTCGTGCCTGGCTCCAGGTAAATCCGCGGGGGATTTTCAAAATGCCAAAACAACCGTTGGTCTGGACCCTTCCGCTCGCCGCTGCTTTGACGATCTTGCTCTTCGCGCAAATTCCGCGCGCTCAATCCGAATCTCCCATGCAGTCCGCGGACGCTCAGAAGCAAGATTGGTGGCTGCACCACGATAAGTGGGATACGCCCTTGCCGGAAGATAAGTCCGTCTACGCCGGCAGAAAATCAGAGCCTGCGCCGCGCCGCGACATCTCCGGCACATGGGACGGAATCACGGAGGGGGGAACCCAGCCGAAGGGGGCGAAGGAATTCCCGGATGACGCCCGGCATATGCCGGACGTGCCTTACAACGCTCTGGGGAAAGCCGCGCGCATGGCCAATAAGGCGGGAGAAGGAGAAGGACAAGCACCGATCGGGCTCGTGAACGACCCGGAGCACTCCTGCAATCCGGTCGGGTTCCCGCGCTCGGATTTGTTTAATTTGAAGACGATGGAGATCGTGCAGACCCCGAATCGCGTGCTTTGGCTCAATCAATTTTTTACCGTGTTCCGCACCATCTGGACGGATGGACGGGAACTGCCCAAAGATTTCGCGCCCAGGTATTACGGCTATTCCGTCGGCCACTGGGAGGACGATTACACATTTGTAGTCGAGACCGTTGGCCTGAATGACAAAACCTGGCTGGATAATGTGGGCCGTCCGCACAGCGACCAATTGCGCGTCGAGGAACGGTTTCACCGCCCCAGCCGCGAGATTCTGGAGCTCACGGTGACGATCATCGACCCCAAGTACTACACCAAACCCTGGGTGGCCGCGGACAAGCTGACGTTTCACCTGTTGCCGGCCGATTTCGACATGGGAGAAATCCTCTGTGCGCCGCAAGAGATGGAAGAATATATGAAGGAAGTTGCCGATCCGGTGACGAAAGGCAACAAATAACCCCGGTAGGCGATAGAAGCCGCGGAAAAAGTCCCCCGTGATTTTGTCATTCCGAGCGAAGCGAGGAATCTCTCTTTCTTTTCATCGACGCAAACCATCAGAGAGATTCCTCGCTTCGCTCGGAATGACAAAAATAACTACTTTTATCGAAGCCTGCATGGGATGGAAGCCGCTCTCGGCCCGCCCCGAGCCGCCGGCCTATCAGTGTCAGTTTAGATATCTGCCCACTTCCGGGTCGCCGGTGCCGCTGCAGCTGGTGGGGCCGTAACGCAGGAATTTCTGTGCGCGCCCGGCGCCGTCCACCTCTCCAGCGTAAACATTTCCTTCGGAATCGACGGCCACCATGTGCGGCCAGTGGAACTCGCCCGCCTGGCGGCCGCCGCCGCCGAAGCGGCTCAGTTCGGTCAAGTTCTGGCGATTAATCACATAGATAATGTCATTACCGAGATCGGCGACGTACATGCATGACTGCTTCGCGTCGGTCGAAAAGTTCACCGTGCCCGAAGTTCCGCCGATGGTTTGAGGAGCAACGTGAACCTCGCCTACAAAGCCGCACTTGCCGGCCTCACCATCCGGGTTTGTGCAAGGTTTCCCTGCCTCGGCTGCCTTGAAGATCTGCACACGATTATTGCTGCGATCGCAAACATACAGCAGGCCGTCGCTCGCCAGCTTGGCGCAGTGAACAGGGCTGCGGAAGAACTTCGGCTTCATATTGCCTGCCTTCAAATCATCCGGCCACGAGCCAGCGTCCTCGCCGACATCCGGACCGCCGCCATTTTCACCTACTACAGGGTTCTGCCCATACGCGCCAAAATGCCCCACGTACTTCCCGGTCACCGCATCCACGATGAGCACGCGCCGGTTGCCATAACCATCGGCGATGTACATTAGATTCGTTTTCGGATCCACAACCATATCGGCCGGCCAGAAGGGTTCGGGCGTCCCGTTGACGCCGCCGCCCGTATCGTTGCTGTTCGGCCCCTTGGCGCCTGCCGCGCCGATCTGCAAGAGGAATGTGCCGTCCGGTTTGAATTTTAATATTTGCGAATCGTTACCGAAGTTCGGCGCCCAGGGAAACTGTCCATGGAAATTGCGGGCTTGTCCATTGCCGCCGATGTACACAAAATCATTCTGATCTACGTAAATGCCGTGCTCGCGCGCGGGCCAGAAGCAACCGTCCTGCTGGCGGCACTTGCTCTCCAGGAATCCAGGATCGCCCGGGCCGCCCCAGGACTGCAGCAATTTGCCGGCTTTGTCGAACACGAGTACCGACGGCGCGGGCATACAGCAGTCATTCAGCTGGCCATAGGGGCGCGGGAATCCGAGCGCGCTGATTGGCTTGCCCTTCGCGTCCGTGCCGGCCGCGCCTTGCATGCCGCTGTCCGTGGAGCTGACGGAACGAGGGCGGTGATACACCCAGATGTGATCATGCTTATCGACGGCGATTCCGCCGACATCGCCGATCACCCAATGGTGGGGCAGCGGTTGCGGCCAGGCAGGATCGAGGACAAAACCCGGCGCGGTTCCTTTGTGTTCCGCGGGCGTCTCCGCAGCCAAGCGATCCAGAACGCGGGCCTTTTGCAAAGCGTCCGCCGCACTGGTGGCCGATTGTTGCGCGCCCAACGAAGGAACGAGGCGCGTCGCACTCAATGCACCGGAAAGCATGGCGGTCAAAACAGCATACTTGATGATTTTCGAAGTCACCGGAAGTCTCCTGTAATGGTGTTTCGCCAGACAGCGCTTCGTGGCTCGCAGCAGGACCGGAAAGGTGTGCGGCGAGCGGCCCGCTCTTTCATGTTTTTTTGATGAACGCCCGTGCGGGGATCATACCACCATAGCCCGTTTGGGCAGAACGTGTGATTTGCTTTGCGTCATATTAGAGTCTCACGTTGGCGCACAGATGGAGTCGTTTCGGCGCGGGAAGATCACGTCAAAAAAAAACCCCCGCCCTTCCAACTTCGAAGGACGGGGCACCCATCGATTCAAAATCATTCAAATGCCATGTCAAGCGCACTCGCAGAGACGCGCACGGCGCTGCGTTACGGCGTGGGTTTCTTCGCCGGAGCGGGAGCGACGGGGGCGGCGGAGCTTGCGGGTTTGGACGCTGCCGGAGCCGCGCCTGCCCCGGCCTTGATCGGATAGGCCTGATCGTAGAGGCGCACGATGTCCTGAGTGATGTCGGACTGGGACGAGCCGTAGACGACGGGGCTGCCCTGCGCCGAGGTGTCCAGAACGGCCGTGTAGCCGTTCTCGCGGGAATAGCGGTCTAGGACTTCGAGCATCTTGCGGCCAATCCCGTCGACCAGTTCTCCTTGCGCGGCGTTCAATTCCTCGTTCAAATCGTCATTGCCGCGCTGCAGGCGCCGCGACAGCAACTCGCCCTCGCGCTGCATTTTTGTCTTCTCTTCATCGCTCAGCGTGCGGGCCCCTTCGGACAACCGGCGCTGAAGGTCTTCGACCTGCTTTTGAATCGTTTGCAGTTCGTTTTGCTTGGGCGCGAATTGCGATTGCAATTGCGCTTGCGCCTGTTTCCCCTCCGCCGTGGCTACGATGGCGTTGCGGATGCTAATGACGGCGATTTTTGACGGCGCGGCGGATGCGGCGGCTTGGGCTCGAACGCCGCGAACCGGGGCTAAAAAGAGCATGGCCAGCGCGGCCAACGTGCCTAAGTACCGTGAATGAACGATCATCCTCACTCCTTCTCTTTCCTCTGGAAAATCACAAATCGCGGATTATAGCGGTCCCTATTCACGGGCGTCAATCGGAAATGCTCTTGTCCCGAGGACCGAACTCCGATAGAGCCCGCGGCAGCGCCAACTCTTTTCCGGTACACGTTGCGATGCGCTCGGATGGTCCCCGAGTTGGCCGGCCCCTTCTAGTGTGGCAAGGGCACGAACAAGACGCGGCCATTCGCCGTGTCCGCGATGACCGCAATGTTGGTAAACGGGTGAATATCCAGGGCATACTGCAGCGCCCCTTCAAAGGACAAACTGAGTGCCAGATCGGCATTCGCCGCGGTGGTCGGCGGCAGGGGCAGCACCGCCCTGATCTTCTGGCCCAGGAAATCGGCCACGGTGACGGTATGGCTGATGGTGTTGGTGCTGACCAGCGTGCTGGTCAGAAAATTGTAGGCAACCGAGGTCGGGTTGATGCCGATGCGGAACGTGTTCTGAACGGAACTGACCGGGTCGATCACGCTCACCGAGTTACCCGTGCTCGAAGCGGCGATAAAGCATCCGGCGGTATTCGTCGTGGTGCCGTTGCTATTGTCGCCGCAATCGGTCGGGACAGGGTCATAAACCACGGAAGTCGGTGCGGCGACGCTAAAGGATTGATTCTGACTGCCCGCTCCCCCATCGGAGACTCCCACAAGATTTCCACTGGAATCCGCCACGGCGACTTGATGATTGACGTAGTCGAAAGCCACCGCGATAGGATGTTGGCCCGTCGCAATGTTGTTGACCCCGCCGGTGGTGGCGTTCACCACCGAGACGGTATTGGCCACGCTGTTGGCGATGGCGAACTCCCCGGTGTCCTGATCGGCGGCCGCGCCGACCGGCCCGGATCCCGTCGAAACCGTTTGAGTCACGGATTGCTGCAATTCATCGACAATCGAAGCGGTTCCCGCTCCACCGTTGTTGGCGACCACGGCCAGGTGCAACCGCGGGATGACGGCGACACCGATCGGGTTCGAGCCCACCACCACGCTGTTGCCGCTTCCCGTCGCCAGGTTGATCAGCGCCACGGAATTGCAGCCGAACAGCGTGACCGCGGCGATGTTTTGCACCGGATCGATGGCCACGCCCGAGGGCAGCGGGGTGGGAGAGCAACTGGTGACATCCACGCTTTGCTGGACGGAAAGATCCTCGGCGTTGGTGACATTGCCGCTGGAGTCGGCGACATCCAGGGCGAAGAGGCGCGCCGAAGTCAGCAAGTTGAACGGCACCGTCGCGGTCAGCAGGCGATCGCCACTGCCGGCGCAGGAAGTAGGCAGGGCAATGCCGTCGAGGCGGACATTCAAAGTCGTTTGACCGTTCGTGCACGTAAGGCCCTTGCCAATCACGGTCAGCGTTTGCGGCGACGGGCTGGGAGCGGTGCCCAAAGTGGAAGTGGTGACAATCGTTTTGGGGCTCGTCTCGGTGATCGAGAAGGGCTTAATCGCGCCCAAATTCAAGACGCTGACACTGTTGTCGGTCTGGTTGGCGACCACCGCGATGTTCGTGCCGGGATCGATGGCCACGGCAATCGGGCCAGGGAGCGTGGTGTATAGATTGTTGTTATTCAAGCGGATGGGCGTCGTGGGATCGATCACCGAAAGGGTGTTGGCGAAAAAATTGACCCCGACGACAATGTTGGTCAGCGGATTATAAGCCGCGGCGATCGTGCCCACATCCGGAGCGCTGTTTACTGTTAAACCCAGCGACGAGACGGACTGATCGATCAAGCTGAGAAAGGAAACGACTCCGCCCGTCGAAGGATCGACCAATACCGCCTGCTGCGTCTCCGTGTTGATTCCAATCCCCTGGACCGATACCGGGACGCCGACGGTCGCTACAGGCTGGGCATAGTTGACGCTTCCCGAGGCGGCTTGCGGGACCGACTGAGACGCCACATTCGTTTGTGTCGCGCCCGTCTGCGTATAGCTAAACTGGTTGGGCCCTGGCCCGACGGAGATAACTTCGTAGAATCCATTGAACGTGGGAGCGAGCGCGGCAATCGAGCTGGTTGTGCCGGCAGGAAACTGAATATTCTGAATTTGAACGGCGTCTCCGACCTCGATCGACAGAGGCGGCGCTCCCGTGGTGTTCTGCACCGAGACCGTGACCACATTGGTCGTCCGGGAGATATCCGTAATCACGTTGCTGGACTGCTGGTTCAAATCCACGATCCCCAAGGAGCCAAGCCCCCCGGGGGTCGCCAAAGCCCAGTTGAGATGGGGCTCGACGGCAACGCGTGTACTTGGCCCTGTGCTGATGGAGACGATGCCCACCAGGGCAGGCGGACTGACCGTCAAATCCACCAGGACTCCATAATTTTCCGTCTGCATGGCCACCAAGGCGCGGCCCGTGACCGGATTAATGCCCACGGCTCCAGGCGTGTTCGTGAACCCGGAAATGATGTAGGTGACCGCTTGCGCATTAAGGTCCACTACGGCAACGGTTTGGGACGTTGAATTGACTACCAACGCAATGTTTCGAACGTAATCGACCGAAACACTGTTGGGACCGGAAGCGGGGCACGGCGGAGCCGCGCCCACAGCGCCCGTGCAAATGTTGGCGATGAAAGTGGGAGTCGCGGTGGTGAGATCGATCAAGGTAACGTCGTTCGACCCTTTATTTGCCACCACGGCCATGCCCGTCGAGGGGTTGACGGCCACATCGCTCGGCGCCGAGGATGCGGGAACCGAGCCGACCGCGATTCGTGTCGCGGCAGGCGGGGCGTACGTCGGCTGAATTGCCAGATTGGTGACCGCGAATTTCGTGGCGTCGGTGGTGTTCTTCACGGCCACAGGAAAAAGACCCGGAGTCGTGAAATCGCTTGAATTCGAACCTCCTCCTATGGTTACCGACATTTGACGGGTGCTGCCAATGGTTTGGCTGGGGGGGAGCTGTACTCCCCGAAGTTGACCGTTGAAGGTTGCGCTGACGGCCGGCGACGCGGGATTGGCGCCCGTCCCAAAGAATCCACCATCCACATTGAAAGACACCACTCCCGCTGTGCCTTGCGGGATGCTGTTGGGCGATGGCCCAACTAACCCAGGGCGCACCCCCACCACGGAGACCTGGCAGAGCGTTGCGTCCGTCGTGCACGTCTGAATCGCTCCCGACTGCTCGGAGACGCCGATCTGCAAGATGCCGGAAGGCGGCGGCACGGAGAGGATGTAGTCCGGAACACGCGCTCGGATCACCGAGCTGGAATCGTCGTTGACGAAAGTAGTGGCCAACTGCACGCCGTTCACATAGACATAGTCCGTCGAAATAAAATTGGTCCCGGTAATGTAGATGTCCTGAAACAGCCCGCCTAATGCCGTGGTATTGGGGCTCACCGAGGTCACCGTGGGAGTAGACGCCGTTACCACGGTGACAGTCGCGGTGGCCGTGACCGATGTGTCCGCCACCGAAGTGGCCGTGATAATGACCGTGCTCGGCACGGGAACCGACGTGGGGGCCGTGTAGACGCCGGTGGTAGACCCGATCGTGCCGATTCCGGTGAGAGTGGTAGAGAGCGACCAAGTGACATTCTCGCAAGTGGGATTCGAGGTGATATTGCACCCCGGATTGTAGACGGTGGCGGCAAACTGGAAAAACTCGCCGGTGCCCACGGTGGCGTTGATGGGAGTCAGAACGATGCTGATTCCGGTGATGATCGTCAGGGTGGCCGTGGCGGTTTTGGACGTGTCGGCTTGCGCGGTGCCCGTGATTGTAACGGTGGGCGCAGCGGTCGTCGTGCCGTTGGAAGTCGTCGTGGGGATGGTGGCCGGGGCGGTGTAGAGTCCGGTCGCGTCGATGGTTCCGCAGGTGTTCGCGGTCACGTCGGTGGCGCAAGCCAAGGTCCAGGTGACCGCCGTATTGCTATTGCCGGTTACCGAGCCAGTGAATTGCTGCGTCCTGTTGGTGATCACGCTGGCGGTGGTTGGCGTCACCGTAATGGCAACGGTGGTGGAGCTGCTGCTCCCGCAGCCCAGGGCGCCCAGCGCGGCCGCGAAAGTGAGTATTGTAGAAAACTTCCACCACCTCATCCCAATCCTCCCAAAATTTTTCAACATTCGCCCTCGTGGCACAAGCGTTGAACCCTTGCCCGCTGCCGGGACTTTCGAGCTTTCCCACGTAAGTATCAAATTCCGCGTTGCAAAATCCACCATCAAAACGTCCGGCTCACGGTGAACCGGAAGGTGCGAATCGGATCGAAGAAATTCGTCCTTTGCGGGTTGTTGTACAAATTCAAAATTTGCGGCACGACCGAGGCGTCCCAAATGGACGTCAGGGGCACCTGGGCCTTGTAAATGTTCCACGGGCATGCGTCCTGGCTGGGATTGGTTCCCGGGGGAACGCAATTCGTCGTGAGTGCCGAAACCGTAGCCGGTCCCGGGAATTGCGTCTGGGGCGCCGTGATAACCTCCGCCATCCGGTTGAAGTTGTAGGCCCAATAAATCCGGAAGGGCGCCTGCACGATGGGGAGCTGCACCACCAGTTCGAGACCTGCCGAGGTCCGGGGCTTGAAATTGGTGTCGGGCTGGAACTGGAGTTGGCGGTTAATATTTGTGAAAGGGAACTGCTGAACGAGCGTCGAGTAATCCGTCGTGTTGAGCTGCAGTTGGTCGCGCTGCACCGCTCCGGTCGCGCCCGCATCGCCGAAAATCGAGATGCTGACGTGCGGCGCGATGGGGATGCGGTACTCGAAATTGGTGACCAACTCGGTGTCCCCGCCCGGAAACGATGCTTGGTAACTCAGCGTCGGGATGTTGACCGTTCCTGTGGTGGGATTCCCGTTGCCGTCCAGGACCCTCGGATTGGAATACGAAACCGTGGTCGAAGTGAGCGTGGGGACAAATACGACCGGCGATACCGTGCGGATATCGAATCCGCGCAAGGTGTCCTCGCCGCCCAGATAATACCTGCTGAACGGAGGGATCACTTTGCCGCCGTATCCCGTATCGAAGGCCGCGATGAAGCGCATGGCGATCACGTTGCGGCGATGATAATGGGGGCGAAAGTATTTGCCCTCGATGATCTCCGAAGCCGTATTCACGTTGCCCCCGAGGATGCTGCCCTCGAAGGAAGTGGAAACAAAGAGACTCTTGCCGTGCGTGGGGTTGATGGGATTGTCCACGGTGTTATAGCTCAAGGTCGGTGTGACCTTGCTCTCATGGATACCGGAAAGCGCGGAGGGGCCGGCGAGCTGTTGAAACTGCAAAATGCTGAAGAGCGCCGTGGATGCCGTGCTTAATCCCGTGATGCTGGTGTCGGTAAATCCATACGTCAAGCCTATGCGGGTGAAACTAAGTTTTTTTATTGGATAGCTGGCGAATAAAGTGAAGCCGCTGCTGTTTTGAATGTAGTTCTGCACGGTATTCGGGTTGAGCTGCACCTGGTAGCCCACGGCCAGCGAATATTGCCGCGCCTGATCGAAATTGTAGCGGCTCGCGAAAATCGTGAAGCCGGTGCTGATCGGCCGGTCGAACAAATACGGTTCGGTGAAGCCGAATCTGGCTTCGCGCTGGATGGTGCCGAGTTGCGTGGAAAGGGTGAGAGTTTCCCCAAGTCCTAGGAAATTATTGGTCTGATAGGTCAATCCGATGTAAGTGCCGGCAAAGCCGCTGACGCCTCCCGTCAAACTGATGGATTGTTTCCCCTTCTCCTTGAGCTTCAGAAGAATGTCCACGGTGCCCTGCTTGACGTTGCGCTTGATCTCGGCGCTCTCCGGCTTCACGGCCTCGAAATAGTCCAACTGGTTCAGGCGCAACAGGCTCAACTCCCACAGGTTGTTGCGGAACATGTCGCCTTCATTGAGGAGCAGCTCGCGGCGGATGACTTTGTCGCGCGTGCCGGTGTTGCCGGTAAAATCGATGCGCCGCACGAAGAATTGCTTTTGCTGGTCGAAGGCGAACACCAGGTCAATCGTCTTGGTCTCGGGGTGCACTTGCGTATCGGGCACGGCGGTAAAATCGATGAAGCCGAAATTTCCGTACAATTTGGTGTAGTCCTCGATCGCCTTGCGGACCTTGGCCACGCTGAAGATCTCGCCCTTCTTGATGGGGAAAATGGATTCCAGATACGCGGTCTTGAAAAAGAGGCCTTCATCGGGATTGGCGTTGCGCACATGCAGCGTGCCCATGCGGTATCGTTCGCCCTCTTCAATGGGAATCGTGATGTTGGTTTGCCGGCCCTGGTGCATTCCAATCAGGGGAACGCCTTTCGGGAGAAATCCTTCATTGACGGTCACGTTCTCAATGATCGGGTCCTTCACGATGACGTTAAAATAACCGTTGTCCTGATAGATCCCGCGGATTCCGATTTCCATGTCTTCATCGAGCTTGGGGCGGTCGAAAGTCTTGGAGAGAACCGGTATGAAGTTCGGCCACACCGGCCCGAGCGGGATTCCGTAGGGCTTGGAATTGCGCATCGTGCGGACAATCTTCCTGCCGGAGAAGGCTGTATTGCCCGTGATGATGATTTTACCGACTTTTACTTTCGGGCCTTCATCGATGTTGAAAGTGAGCTTTACGGCGTTCGTTCCGGGGAGGCGTTCAAAGGTCGGCTTGACGGTGGCGAATTGGCGTCCGTGCTCGGCGAGCAACTCTTTAATTACGACTTCCGCTTTCTTAATGCGCGTGGGATCGAATTGGCTCTCAATCGAGAGGCCGACCTTGCGGTCCTTGAATCGGTCCAGAATGTCGGATTCGGAAACCGATTTGTTGCCCTTGTATTCAATGCGGCGGATGATGGGCCGCTCGGTGACGTAGAAAATGATGATCTTTTGATTCGGCTTGTCCGCGCTGTCTTCGATTTCGAGCCGGATGTCCTCGAAATATTGCGTATTCCAAAGAGCATGAAAATCGCGCCGGAGGGCGTCTTCGTTCACCGCGTCGCCGGGACGGGAAAAAATACGCGCTCGGAGCGTCTCGCTGCGGATCCTTCGATTGCCCTGGAATTCGATGCGTTCAATGGTAGGGACAGCCGCAGCGGCGGCGGGCGCTTGTTGCGCCGCCTGCGCGGGAACAGAGCGAGCGGGGAGGCTGGGCGCCAAGCACACGGAAGCCCCGGCAAGCAGGCAGAGCACGCTTGCGCGGAACCTCGTGATAAAACACGAATAGTTTCTCGCGGCCAGTAAAATACTCATGGCCGCTTCCCCCGAAACAATATTGTACGCTCCCCCCAACCGGCTCTAGACCAAGAGCACGGCCTGCGCGCGTAGGATTCGCTAGTGGGATACCGGGGTTGCTTCGACCACCGGTCGGAATCCGAGCCCGTCGCTCGTGACGTACACTTCCAGCGTTGCCGGGCGCTGCAGGCCCCCCTGAATCAGCGCTTCCGACAACGGATCTTCGACGTACTTTTGCAGTGCCCGCCGCAGCGGCCGCGCGCCGTAACTGCGATCCCCGCACGTTTTCTCGAGGACCCACTGGCGCGCTTCCGGAGTCAGGACGATCTGAACCTGGCGGTGGATCAACGTGTCGTTGATCTGGCCAACCAGCAAATCGATGATGCGAAGCAGGTCTTCATCACCCAATGGATTGAACAGAATGATTTCGTCCAAACGATTCAGGAATTCGGGATTGAACACGCGCTTCACTTCGCTGAGCACGAGTTCGTCCAGGCTCTTCACCGTGCCTTCTTCCGCGGCCGACTGGAATCCCATCGTGGAGCGCTTCTGCAGGTGCCGCGCGCCAAGATTGGACGTCATGATCAGAATCGTGTTGCGGAAGTCGACCGTGTTTCCCAGCCCGTCCGTCAATTGCCCATCTTCGAAAACCTGCAGCAGGATGTTGTACACGTCCGGATGGGCTTTTTCAACCTCATCCAGCAAAATCACGGAATAGGGGGTGCGCCGCACGCGCTCGGTGAGTTGGCCGCCCTCTTCGTATCCCACGTATCCTGGAGGCGCGCCGATCAGTTTGGAGACGGAATGTTTTTCCATGTATTCGGACATGTCGAAACGGATCAGCGATTTCTCGCTGCCGAACAGGAATTCCGCCAGGCGCCGAGCGACTTCCGTCTTGCCGACGCCGGTGGGCCCGAGGAATAGGAAGCATCCGACGGGGCGCCCCGGGGCTTTCAGTCCGGCGCGGCTGCGGCGGATGGCGCGGGCCAAAGCGGTGATGGATTTGTCCTGGCTGATGACGCGCTTGTGCAATTCGATCTCGATGCGCAGCAGTTTCTGCTGCTCGTCTTCCTTGATCGAGGTGACGGCGATTCCGGTCCAACGCGCCACCACATCCTCAATGTCTTCGCGCGTGACGATGCCAGTGTTCGTGTCATCGAGCTTGAGCCGCTCGCGCACGGCGCGCAGATTTTCCTTTTCTTTGCGTTCTTCCTCGGAATAGAAACGCGCCTTCTCGAATTCGTGATTGGCGATGGCGGTTTCCATCCGGTGGGTGATGAATTTCACGCGCTTCTGCACTTCGGCGACTTCATCGGGCAGGGTGGCCTGGCGCAGCTTGACGCGCGCGCCGGCTTCGTCGATCAAATCGATGGCCTTGTCCGGAAGAAAACGGTCCGGAATGTAACGGCTCGAGAGATAGACGGCGTAGCGGATGGCTTCGTCGGTGTAGCTTACGGCGTGAAATTTTTCGTAGCGCTCGCGCACTCCCTCGAGCACCTGGATGGCTTCGTCCTCGGATGGCGCGCCCACTTTAACTGCCTGGAATCGGCGTTCCAGCGAACGGTCCTTTTCGACGGACTTGCGGTATTCGCCCGGCGTGGTCGCGCCGATGCACTGGATTTCGCCGCGCGACAATGCCGGTTTCAGAATGTTGGCAGCATCGAGGGAACCTTCCGCCGAGCCCGCGCCCACTAGGGTATGCAACTCGTCGATGAAGACGATCGAATTCTGGCTCTCCATCAATTCCTTCATGATGGTCTTGAGGCGCTCTTCGAATTGGCCGCGGTATTTTGTGCCCGCGACGATTAAGGAGAGATCCAGCGACAGGATGCGCTTGTCAGCCAGGAAGGGCGGCACGTCGCTATCGGAGATGCGCTGCGCCAAGCCTTCGACGATGGCTGTTTTGCCCACGCCCGGCTCGCCGATCAGCACGGGATTATTTTTGGTGCGGCGGCACAGGATCTGAACGACGCGTTCGAGCTCGCGCTCGCGGCCCACCAGCGGATCGAGCTGGCCTTCCAGCGCGGCTTGCGTGAGGTCGCGGCTGAATTCCGCGAGCAGAGAGGTTTCCTTGGGACGCGCCGCGGGGGCTTTTTCGCCGGCGCTGCGGGCCAGTTCTTCACGCAGCGTCGAGAGACGCAGCCCGCGCTCCTGCAGGATTTCCGCGCCGAAGCATTTCTCTTCGCGCAGGATTCCGAGCAGCAAGTGCTCGGTGCCGACGTGCCGGTGGCCGAGGCGCTCAGCCTCTTCCGTGGCGAAGTTCAAGATGCGCTTGGATTCCTGGCTGAGCGGCACTTCGACGGACGTCGAAATGCGCTCGCGAATCGTGATGCGCTGTTCGATCTCTTTGCGGATCGACTCGATCGAGCCGTGAGAACGCAGGAAACGATTGGCCAGCGCCTTGTCCTCGCGCATCAGGCCCAGCAGTAGATGCTCGGTCTCGATGTACGGGGAACCGTACTGGCTGGCTTCGTAGCGCGCGAAAAATATGACGCGTCGGGCCTTCTCTGTATAGCGTTCAAACACGGGTCAACTCGTTTCTCCCTCAGTACGAAAACCGGGGCTTTGGTCTACGTATCGTCTACGCCTCATCCACGTAACATCTACGCATCAACCGGACGGAGCTTCCCGTGCTCTAATTGCAGCACGCGGTCTGCGCGCCCCGCCAGAACTGTATTGTGCGTTGCCAGGATGGAAGTGAGCCGGTGCTCGCGATGCAATCGCTGCATCAGCTCAAAGACGGCCATTGCGTTTCGCTCGTCCAGGTCTCCGGTGGGTTCGTCCGCCAGCAATAAGGCCGGTTTTTGAACCAGCGCGCGAGCGATGGCCACGCGCTGTTGCTCCCCTCCGGACAACTCCCCCGCACGCTGACTTACCCGCGCGCCCAGGCCGACTTCCCTGAGCCAGCGTTCGGAGGTTTCGAGCGCCTCCTCGTACCCTGCGCCGCGCATCAGCAGCGGCATTCCCACGTTTTCGGCCGCCGTAAAATCGGCCAAAAGGTGGTGCCTCTGCCATACAAAACCAATCGAGCCATTGCGATAATTTGCAAGCTCGTTTTCCTGAAACGAATCTATCGCTTTCCCCTCGAAGTATACTGTACCGCTTGTTGGCGTGTCTAGCGCGGCCAGCAAATGCAGAAAGGTACTTTTCC
>Ga0302324_100014324_pt1 | contig 16002 bp, 11 predicted proteins | sample Palsa_T0_1_FD_201949 | JGI IMG/M metagenome (GOLD analysis project Ga0302324, IMG submission 201949) | Peat permafrost microbial communities from Stordalen Mire near Abisko, Sweden - Palsa_T0_1 | ecosystem: Environmental > Terrestrial > Soil > Palsa > Peat permafrost | place: Sweden: Abisko...
CGAGTCCGCGGAAGCTGACCGCGCCTGCGGTGCCGTCATAGCTCACGCCAGGCGTAAGCAATGCAAGCTGTTCCCAGCGCCGCGAGCTGACCGGCAGATTGCTGACCAGATCTTCGTTGATGTTCTGCGAGTTCTCGGTTTTTTCAGTTTCGAGCACGGGCACTTCGGTGGTGACGGTGACCAGGGATTGCTGCGTGGCCACGGGCATGGAGAAATCGATTCGCACGGTCTGGCCGACTTCGAGCATGACGCCCTTGTGCTGGACGGTGGAAAATCCCGTTTGGCTGGCGGTGACGTCATAGTTTCCGGGGGGAAGCAAGGTCAGCACGTAAATGCCGGCATCGGTGGTGACGATGGGTTTCAGGTCCGCGCCGGTATCGGCATTGTGCACCAGGACGCTCGCGCCGCTCATGGCCAGTCCTTTGGGGTCTGTAATTGTGCCGGTAATGGTTCCGGTATCGGACTGCGCGAAGGCCGCGCCTGTAAAAGCGATGAAAAGAACCAAGACACTTACGCCGGCATATACCCACTTCCGCAACGCACCCGTATTCACGCGCATCTGTTTCCTCCCGTGGTATTGGGACGCGCAAAGCAGCAACGCTGACGTTTATGCCAACACGCCCCGGGGCCCTTAACCTTCGCAAGTTTTAACGGTCAATGGCGGACCTGTCCACCCCACAATATGGAGCGCACGCTACATCTTCATTTCGTCTATGTCAAGCGTTTTTTAGGACAAATTATGATGGTTAGGGAGTGCCATTTTTCGGTGCTTGGTCAGGGGCCGCAGACAGACGCCGCAGGGCCTCGAGCGCAGCGGCATTCTGGGGATCGCCATTCAGAGCAGCACGATACTCGCTTATGGCTTCGGCAATGCGTCCCTGACGCTCAAAGATCGCGGCCAGGCCGAAGTGGGCGCCGCTGTCGGAGGAATCGAGCGCCAGCGCCGCCGCGAATGCAGTCCGGGCCTGCTGCGCTTCGCCATCGCGGCTCAGGATTTCTCCAAGACTTTCTTCGGCGTCGCTATTTTCGTCCGCTGCGATGGAGGCGCGAAACTGTTGCTCGGCTTCCGCGTCGCGGCCCTGATCGGAAAGAAAATGGCCGTAAGCGTTTCGTGCGCCGGCGTTCAGCGGCGCAAGCGCTACGGCGATACGAAATTCGCGGTCGGCGTCGGCAAGCTTTCCCGTATCCGCGTAGGCGGCGGCAAGGTTCTTGTGGGCTTGCGCATAGAGCGGGCTGTCGCGTATGGCGCGCTGGAAGAGATCGATGGCCTCCGGATAACGCTCTTGTACCGTCCGCAACATACCCAAGTTATCCAGCGTGGGAACGTAAGGATGCTCGGGCCCCATCGCCTGCACCCATTCCCGTTCGGCCCCGATGGCGTCCCCATTGTTCCAGTAGATCAAGCCCAGGTTGGTGCGAATTAATTGCGCGTCGGGCTGTTCCGCAAGGGTCCGCCGGTACAGAACTTCTTCCGTGCGCCAGTCACGGTTGCGGCGAATCACTGCGGCGCCGTAGCAGATGCACAGGATCCCGAGCGCGACAAGCACGGCAAGCCGCCGGAAAGGATAGCTTGTGGCGGAATCGTTTGATGGCGACGATTCCCAAATCTTCGTCATGGCCCATCCAACGAGCCAGCAGAAGCCGACGGAGGGGAGATAGAGATATCGCTCGGCAAAAACGGCGCCGGGCATCCAGCGGGCGTTCAAAACTGGCGCGAGGGTAGTCCCCATCCAGAGCAGAGCGAACGAAACCATGTGGTTCCGGCGCCAGAGCCACACAAACAAGAAGAGACATGCCAACAGGCCAGCGAATCCGGCAAGCACGGGGGGATCGCTCCAGTGCCGGCTGGGATGAAAAACGTAAAACACGGACAAATGGGCCGGCCAAATCAGCTTCCCAAGATAGCCGCCCACCAAAGCCACGGCACTGAGTAAAACCTGGGACCAGACGAGATCGGGCCGCGAAACGGAGGGAGCAAAAGCTCCAAGGACAAACCTGCGAAATCCAAGGTAAGCCATGGCCATCAAGCAGAGCGGGGCGTAGCGCGCGATTTTGTCGCGGAGGGAAGTGGACTCCCGGCCGGGGCGATAGAAATGCTCATAAGCGACGGCAAGCAGCGGCAGCACCAGGGCCTGTTCTTTGGAGAGCAGCGCGCATAAATAGCTCGCCAGCACCGCGGTCCGCCAGGCCCAACCTCGACGATCTCCCTGCAGGGTCACGCGCACATAGAAGAGAAACGTAAGGAGAAAGAAAAAGCACAGCTGGAGGTCGGCGAGGTCCGCGATCCAAACCACCGACTCCGTATGAATGGGGTGGAGAGCGAACAAACCGGCGGATATGCAGGACAGGGAGAAATCGTGGAACAGGGCTGCCGTCACAGCGAACAGCAACAGGACCACGCCCAGGTGCAGCAAAAGGCTCACGAGGTGCAGGCCGAACGGGTTTGGGCCAAAGAGCTTATACGCGATGAGGTAAGCCAGGGTCTGCAGAGGCCGATAGTAATTTGTAACGCCCTGCGCCCCTTCGAACGTCCACGACGTGCTGCCGAAAATCTTTCCGAGATAACGGAAGCTATGCGCGTAGGGATTTTCCAACACCTGCAAGCGGTCGTCATAGACAAAGCTGTTGTGCAGCGCGTTCAGGTAGGGAATGACGGCAAGCAAGGATAGTCCGAGCGCCGCAAGACCGTTGCGGGTAAGCTTTGGAGGTGAGTTTTTTTTCTCGCGGTCTTTTTTTTTCTGCCGGCGCATGCGGCTATCCTACGCGAGGGCCGCGCCGGAATCCACGGTTGGGCCGCGGATGCCGCAACGCAATCGCGGGGAAATCGCGCTCCGCGGGCTTGTCAGGAGGGCGAACGTGGTGATATATCCTGCCCTGGATATCCCATCGGATTTTATACGGGAGAGGCAGTGACCAGGGTCGCACTCGCAGGCGTTTGGCTGCTCGTTTCCGCCTGCAGCGCATGCGGCATAACCGTGCCGATCTCCATGGGCCTGACGGGATTGGCCCGGCACAACGCCCCGGAGCGGAAAGAGTGGGGCGCCCGTTATCAGAGTCGCGAACAAATCGGCAAGACCCTGGACCGCGCTATCCAACTGTGGCACGAATCCTGCGACACAGGCGATGCCCGCGCCTGCCTGAATCTGGGCGTCGCCTATGAAAACGGCGAAGGAGTGGCGAAAAACGTGAATCTTGCGGCGCAGCTTTACCAGAAAGCTTGCGACGGAGGCAATGCTTTCGGTTGCACCAATGCGGGCGTCATGTACCAGACCGGCCAAGGAGTAGCGAAAGATATGAATCGCGCCATGCAGCATTATCAAATGGCGTGTAACGAAGGCGATGCGCGGGGCTGCCTGGATTTGGGCATGGTTTATGAAAGCGGCGAAGGAGCAAAGAGAAACATGAATCGCGCCGCGCAACTCTACGAAAAGGGGTGCGCTGGGGGAGATCCCACTGCGTGCACAAATTTGGGCCTGCTGTATCAGACCGGCCAAGGAGTAGCGAAAGACATGAAGCGCGCCGGGCAGCTGTACAAGAAGGCCTGCGAGGGGAATGAAGCGACCGGATGCGCGAATCTTGCGCAGATCGAAAAGCGCCGATAGCTTGCTGGGGACACTGGCATGGGGAAAACGCTAAATCCATCGCAATGAAGTGGTAGGCCCGTGGAGACTCGAACTCCAGACCTCTACCGTGTCAAGGTAGCGCTCTAACCAACTGAGCTACGGGCCTAACGTCGCAGAATCGATCAGGAATACGCTGAGATAATATCCCATTTCATCAATGGTGCACAATTTCGTGCATACTCTGCGCACTTCCTGCATTTTGGAAACACGCGGCTGTCAAACCATTGACGGGTCCCGCACGCGATATACAATCAAATCTCCCCCTTCCAAAGTGATCATCCAGGTTCAGGTACCTCCATGCCTAATTTGTGGCACTTTGGGTTTGCCGAGTGACCGCCCAGGGTTTTTCCACGCGCCCGGGGGCGGACGCACGCGACATACCCAGAGCACCGGTTTCCAGAATGGTTCGGGCAGTCACTCCACGGAAGGTGCAATGCGCGGCCATCCCGTCGGCTCTGGCCTGCGCGGTTCTGGCGCTGCTATCCGCCGTGGGGATTGCCCAACGGTGTGTCGCTCAATCGCAAGAGGACGAATACCGCGTCAAAGCCGCATTCCTGTTTCACTTCGGCGAATTGGCGGACTGGCCTCCGGCCGCATTCCGAAGCGACAGGCAGACATTTAACGTCTGCACTCTCGGGGACGACCCTTTTCTGGGGGAACTGGAAGATACCGTCGGCGGGAAATTGATTGGTGCACGAATTGTGAAGGTACAGCACTTGAAACAGCCCCAAGAGGCGCTGGGCTGCCAGATTCTGTTTTTCGGGCCCAGAACAGACAAGAGCCTTCCGGCGATTCTCTCGCAACTTGGCAACGACCCTATCCTGACTGTGGGTGAGAACGATGAATTCCTGCAGCAGGGCGGAATGATTTACTTCTTCCTGGAAGACAACAAGATCCGCTTCGACATCAATCTCAACGCGGCCGACCGGGCCGGCCTCAAGATTGGTGCGCGTTTATTGCTCCTGGCAAGAAACGTCATCGGGACCCGGAAGGGAGGCTAGGAAGATGGCGCTGGGAGACTGGTCGATACGTGGGAAGTTAGCTTTGCTGATCATCTCGGCCTGCATTTTTGCCCTGGTGCTGGCTTCCATCGGTTTCGCTCTTTACGAGAGGGCCAGTTTTCGCGACGGCATCGTCAGCGAACTCACCACCCTAGCGGATACCTTGGGCGCCAACACCGCGGCATCTCTGGCTTTCAACGACACTAAAACCGCGACGGACATGCTGGACGGGCTGCGCGCCGAACAGCACATCATGGCCGCTTGCCTGTACGACACCAATGGCACAATCTTTGCGGAGTACCGCCGCGGGGATCTAAACCCCTCATTCCAAATGCCCGCGCGGCATGAAGATGGGGTTCAGTTCGAGCGGCAGTCGGTCACGCTTTACCGCAGTGTCTTCTTGAAAACCGACAGGACCGGTTCGATCGCAATCATTTCAGACTTAGGCGAATTTCGAAGCCGTATCATTGAATACGCCAAAATCGCCGCCCTGGTTTTATGCGTTTCCGTGCTGGTCACCTACTTACTCTCTCTGCAGTTTCTCCGCGTGGTGACGGATCCGATTCTGCAGCTCTCCGAGCTCGCCGGGCGCATCTCCGCCGAAGAAGATTACTCGCTGAGGGCGGTCCTCAAGGGCAGTGACGAGGTGGGGAAGTTGGTGGATTCCTTCAACCGAATGCTTGAGCACATTCGCCAGCGCGATGACCAGCTTCAGAAGGCCAAGGATGAACTGGAAACGCGCGTAGAGGAACGCACGGCCGAGCTCTACCACGCGAAAGAGGCCGCCGAAGTGGCCAGCCAGGCGAAGAGCGAGTTCCTCGCCAATATGAGCCATGAGATTCGCACTCCTCTCAATGGAGTTGTGGGAATGACGGACCTGGCTCTCGATACCGATCTAAGCGCCGAGCAGCGGGAATATCTGGAAACCGTGAAAGTTTCTGCGGACTCGCTCCTGTCGGTGATCAACGACGTCCTGGACTTCTCCAAAATTGAAGCAGGCAAGGTCGAGCTGGACGAAATAAATTTCAACCTCCGGGATTGCCTGGAATCGACGCTGAAGACGCTAGCCTTGCGAGCAGACGAGAAGAGCCTTGAACTTCTGTGCGAGATCGCCCCGGAGGTTCCGGAAAACGTGAAAGGAGATTCCGGGCGACTGCGCCAGGTGCTTCTCAATCTTGTGGGCAACGCCATCAAATTCACACAGCAAGGTGAGATCGCCCTGAAAGTCTCCGTCGACAACGCGGAAAACGACAGCCGCCTGATCCATTTCACGGTGTCCGACACGGGCATCGGAATCGCGGTCGACAAGCAAGCCTCGATCTTCGAGCCCTTTGCTCAAGCGGACACATCCACAACCCGAAAATATGGCGGCACGGGGCTTGGTTTGACGATCTCGACCCGCTTAGTGGCCATGATGGGCGGAAGGATCTGGCTGGAAAGCACGGTCGGCGAGGGGAGCCAATTTCATTTCACCATTCATTTGAAGACTTCGGACTTGAAGGCGGAGGTCGGAATCGCCGCGCCCCCCGAGATTCTTCGCGGCGTTAAGGCTCTGATCGTGGATGACAACCGCACCAATCGCCGCATCCTCAGCGGGATGCTCCATCGCTGGGAGATGCACTCCACGGCAGTGGAGGGCGGTGAGGAAGCCCTCGTAGAATTATCCGCCGCCAGGAAGGCAGGAGAGCCCTACCTCTTAATCCTCGCCGACATGCACATGCCGGATATGGATGGTTTCAGCCTGATCGAGCACATTCGCGCGAAACCGGAGTTGTCCGCCGCGGTCATCATGATGCTGACTTCGGCTGGGCACCGCGGCGACGCAGAACGATGCAGATCGTTGGGGATTTCTGCGTACTTGATGAAGCCGATCCGGCAATCGGAATTGCGCGAAGCGATCGCCCGCATCCTCGGGGCGCGGGAGCAGAGCCATCCCATTCCGCTGATTACGCGGTTCTCCCTGCAAGACGCCCGCGAACCCGCAGAAATATTGAACGTGCTGGTGGCGGAAGACAACCTTGTGAACCAGCGGCTGGCGACGCGCCTACTGGAGAAGCGCGGCCACCGCGTAACCGTCGCGGCCAATGGGCGGGAAGCCGTCGAGGCCTACGCTAGAGTGAGATTCGACCTTGTCTTAATGGACCTGCAAATGCCGGAAATGGACGGATTTGAAGCTACCGCGGCGATTCGCCGAAGGGAAATGGGCGGCGTTACTCATCTCCCCATCATCGCCTTGACTGCGCATGCCATGAAAGGCGATCAAGAAAGGTGCCTCGCGGCGGGCATGGACGGCTACCTGGCCAAACCGATTCGCACCCCGGAGTTGGACGAAGTGCTCGATCGATATCTGGCGATCAAGATGGAAAAAGCACTCCGCTAATCATGGGCGAAAGGACACAAACACGAAGGAAAAGAAGGAGCACCCACGTTCCGGGTGGAAATTCATATGGCGCTGGACTTTAAAGTAGCATTGGCAAATTTGGAGGGTGACGAAGCCCTGCTGATTGAACTGGCCGGGCTGTTTTGCGACGAGAGCGCCAAGTATCTTCTGGCCCTGAAAGAAGCGGTGGCCCGCGAAGACGGCAAGGCCATTCGGGCTGCGGCACACTCCTTGAAGGGAGCCGTAAGCGCCTTTACTGCGCAGGGGGCGTTTGACGCCGCAGCCAAACTGGAAAAACTCGCTGAAAACGGAGAATTGGCGAAAGTACCGGAGGCCAGCGCGGCGCTGGAAGCAGAAGTCGAGGAGCTGCGGGCAGCGCTGCAAGGCCTGAGCAGTTCCCAGCGGATCTCCGACTCGACGACTGTGCCGCCAAAGAGAAATCGGAGAGAACCTTGAAGGTATTGATTGCCGACGACGATGCGGTTTCCCGGCGGCTGCTGCAATCGGCCTTAAGCGATGCGGGATATCAATCCATCGTCGCGGCGGACGGTTTGCAGGCGCTATGCGAGCTGGAACAGCCGCATGGGCCGAGATTGGCCGTCCTGGACTGGATGATGCCTAACGTAGATGGTTTGGAAGTCTGCCGGAGGATCCGAAAACGTGTGGCGGGCTCCTCCTACGTTTACATCATTCTTCTTACGTCCAACGAAACAAGGGAAGAAGTCGTACAGGGGCTCGAAGCGGGGGCAGACGACTATCTCACCAAACCGTTCAACGTCCACGAGCTGAAAGCACGTCTGCGCACGGGCCTCCGCATCCTCGAACTTCAGGATCAGGTGGTTTCCGCCAGTGAAACCTTGCGCGCGCAAGCCACGCATGACTCTCTCACCGGTCTGTGGAATCGCGCGGCAATCCTGGAGTTCTTAGAGAATGAACTCGCTCGCTCCCTTCGTGGACGCCACTCGCTGGCCGCGGTCATGGCCGATCTCGACCATTTCAAGAGCATTAATGACACCTATGGACATCTCGTGGGAGACGTCGTCCTCCGCGATGCCGCCATCCGGATGCAAGCAGCCGTGCGCAGCTATGATTCGATCGGGCGGTACGGCGGAGAGGAGTTCCTAATCGTGGCTCCCGGCTGTGAAATCGCCGAAGCCGGCCGCCTGGCGGAGAGGCTCCGTAAAGCCGTGGGAGGAAAGACCATCGAGATCGGCTCCGGCGTATCTCTTGAGGTGACGGTGAGTCTGGGCGTCGCTGCAACGACGGGAAATGCGAGCGCAGAAGAACTATTGCGCGCAGCTGACAATGCCCTCTATGAAGCCAAGCGCAAGGGCCGAAACGCGGTGACCCTGAAGCCAGACTAGCGACCGCGAAATGAGCGCCTTCCTCGAGAAAGGCAGAAATGCCGCGCGATCCGCCGGGTCGTTGGCGCTGCAGGGTTGCGATTGCCCGAGAATTGCTCCAGTGCTAAACTGCCCACGTGCCCAAGAAGAAGCCAACCCGCAAGAAGGCGCCCAAGGCCAAAAAGAAGCCAGCGCGATCTAAGAAGCGCGCCCCCAAGAAAAAGCTGCTCCGGAAAAAAAAATCGGTCGTAAGCAAGAGCCCGGCGACTGATGTCACCGTCGTAGAAGTCGAACTGGTTGGCAGCACAGGAAACCTTTTCGACGACGAGGAAGAGGGCAGCGACGAAGATTTCCCCCAAGAATATGGGGGCAGTGAATAACCGTCGTTCCGCGGAAACTACTCTTAGGACCTGTTGTTCCCTACCAAATCCTGCAGCGTTGCTCGGCAGGCCTGACCATGGCATTTCCTGCCTGGCAGGAAAACGATTTGGCAAACTCCGGCAAGTTCATGACCACGGCATTGGTCCGGAATCGCGGCAGTGGGTGCGGATCGGTGTGGGTCTGCTGGCGCTCAAATTCAGGCCGGGCAATCGTAGCCCACACGCGCGCCCAGGAAAGAAAAAAGCGCTGCTCGGGAGTAAATCCGTCAATCTTGGCGGGTGCCGGTCTCTCCGCCAGGGCTCGCTGGAAGGCCATGTGCGCGATGGTGACTCCGCCGAGATCGGCGATGCTTTCCCCCAGCACCAGCTTGCCATTTTCGTGAATTCCAGGGGCGACAACGAACCCGTCGAACTGCCGCTGCACGCAGGCAGCGCGCTCCTCGAAATTCTTGCGGTCTTCCGGCGTCCACCAATCGCGCAGGTTTCCCTGGGCGTCATATTGGCTGCCTTCGTCATCAAAGCCATGGGTCATCTCGTGGCCGATTACGGCTCCAATTCCTCCGTAATTTAAAGCGTCGTCAGCCTTAGCGTCGAAGAAAGGCGGCTGCAGGATTCCGGCGGGAAAGACAATCTCATTCATGTTGGTATCGTAGTAGGCGTTCACCGTGGGCGGAGACATTTCCCACTGCGTGCGGTCCACGGGCTTGCCGATCTGCGCCAGTTCGCGACGAAACTCGAATCCGCTGCCGCGCTGCAAATTTTCGACGTAGGGACCGCGATCCACCTGGAAAGCGGAATAATCGCGCCATTGATCGGGATAGCCAATCTTGAGCGTGATGGCGGCGAGCTTGGCCAGGGCTTCCCGCCGGGTTTGATCGCCCATCCACGGAAGCGTCTGGAGATCGGAGCGCAAGGCGGCAACCAGATTGTCTACCAGGGCCTTGGCTCGAATTTTGGCCTCCGGCGGAAGAGCCCGCTCGACATACTTCTGGCCCAGCGCTTCGCCCAGATTGCTGTCCGCGGAAACCACGCATCGCTTCCAGCGCGGTTGGTTTTCTATGGCCCCGGTCAGCACCGTGCCATAGAAATTGAAGTCCTCATCCACGAATTGCGAGGAGAGCGCGGGCGCCGAGGAGCGGATCAAGTGCCAACGCAAATAAGTTCTCCAATCTGCGATGGGAACGGAGGTCAATTCCCGGCTGAGCGCCCGGAAAAACTCAGGCTGACCCACATTGACCTCGGAGATGTCCGCGAAGCCGATCGCGCGAAAATACTCCTCCCAGGAAAACTCCGGCGTCCGGAGTTCCGCCAGATTCATCTTGTGATAGTTCCCCAGCGGGTCGCGCAACTCCACGCGAGACTTCGAGACTTGCGCCAGTTGCGTTTCCACGGCCAGCACGCCGCGTGCTTGCGAACCCGCAACGTCACTCGCGTCGCCGGACAATTGGAACATTTTTGCCACGTGCTGCACATACTGGTCGCGAATCTGTTTTGACCGGTCGTCTTGATCGAGGTAGTAATCGCGATCCGGAAGACCCAGCCCGCCCTGATGGGCCGACCCGATCATTTGGCTGCTGTCCTTATCATCCTGCGAAGACTCAAAAGCGAAGAGCGCGCGGACCCCCAGGCTGTGCAGCCTCGCGACTTCATCCTGCAATTGCTCCAGATTCTGGATGCCGGAGATGCGCCCCAACTCCGGTTCAATCGGCTTAATTCCATCCGCCTCGATCTGCTTGCTATCCATGCAACTAGCGTAAAAGGCGCCGATCTTTTGCTCGTTGGAGCCGGGGGGAGCGTTCCTGGCATGCGCCGCATCCTCCAGGATTGCTCGCAAAACTCGCTGATTTTTGTCCTGCAATGCGTTGAATTGCCCCCAACTGGCATAGGAGGGACGAATGGGATGGCGCTTGATCCAGCCGCCCGTGGCAAATTGAAAGAAGTCCTGACAGGGGTCGCAGGTGGTGTCAAGATCCGACGCATTGAAGGTGTGCGTCCGGGCCTCCGCGACAGCCCCGAAGAGTCGAATGAAGCGATCCGTCCAGGGGACGCTTCTGACTGTCAGCAGTGCGCCGGCTAGCAGGGCGGCTAACGCCAAACTAAGAATGCGCACCACCCGCACGGTCATTCCACTCAGCTCTTTATATCGTCCCAGCATAATGGGCCTCTGAATCTGGCGCCGTTCTAGCTCAGAGCTTACAGGAGGATATTCGCTGCGGCGATGGGTCGTCAAACAGAGCGCAAGAATTCGCATAACGGAGATAGCTGTACAGGACTAACAATAGTATATTCAATGATTTACAGGACATATTAGGGCCTCCAAAACTCGACAAAATAGCCTCTTTATGATATTCTTCCGTTGTGTTTGTTGCTTTGGAAGTGCCCTTTGACCCCTTTAGATATGCTGCGAGGACAAGAACTTGCAGCTTTTGTTGCGGGCCAGGAAGCGCCCGCTGGTGTTTTTAACTGCATGCCAGAACACCAAATAGCTTACTAAAGTGTTCGCGCATTTTTCGGCCGCCCAAGCGGACAGCCTAGCGGAGCCCGAATGGAAGGCCTTACCCCGCGTGCTCTGGAAGCAGCTCTCGTTAAGGAGGAAGACGTGCAAGTTCTCTCCAGTGGACAGCAGGTTCGCCATCAACAGTACGGCATCGGGGTTGTGACCGAATCCGATGCGGAACGCACATCGATTGATTTTGACAACCATGGCCGGAAGCTCTTCGTCACCACCCTAATGACGGCGGAGCTCATTGGCGACGCACCACTCAATCCTACACGACCCAAGCGGCGCAGTCGAAAAACCGTTAAGCGCTAGCGCAAACAGGCAGGTTCGTCTCAGTTCATTATTTCATGGAGCGGTCTCTGCACCATGAAATGGTTGTGCGCGCTCCGGCGTGCGCGGCCCAGGCAATTGGGCTAGGATGTTTCCGTGTACGACCTCTTTGAGCCAGCGCCGCTCCCGACCGATTCGGGCGAAAAACTTAATGCCCAGCAACAGGCTGCCGTTCTACATGGCGAGGGACCCCTCCTGGTGGTTGCGGGCGCGGGCACTGGCAAAACCCGCGTCATTACAGAGCGCATTCGCCGGCTTCTGGAAAGCGATCCAAGCTTGCCCGGCCAAGCCATTGTTGGCCTGACCTTCACGGACAAATCCGCCGCGGAGATGAAGCGCCGCGTCATGCGCGCCGTCGGCGAGCGCGGCCGCGACGTCTTTATGGGGACGTTCCATAGTTTTTGCACTTCCGTGCTACTGGAGCGTAACCCCAAGCTTGAGCCGCTGGACAACGTGGGCCACTGGATTCTGCTGCGCCGCAACCTGCGTCTGCTGGAGCTCGAGCGCTTCCGGCGTCTTTCCGAACCGGGGAAATTCCTTCTGGATTTTGTGGCGTTTTTCTCGCGCTGCCAGGATGAGCTCGTTACACCCGAGGACTACGGCATATACGTGGCCGCGCTCGCGGAACAGTACGCGCATGAATGCGATGCGCTTCCCGACGATGAGAAGCGCCTGCGCGAGGAATTTATTGCCGAACAACGAGAGGTGGTGCGCGCCTACCGCGCCAGCGACCGGCTGCTCCGCGAGAGCGACCGGCTGACGTATGGGATGCAATTGATGGACGCCGTACACGCGCTGGATAAGGATCCCGCCTTTGCGGAGCAGCTTCGACAGCGTATCCGTTACATCCTGGTGGATGAATTCCAAGATACCAACGTCGCGCAACTCGAACTGCTGTGGCGGCTGGCGGGAGAGCATCGCAACATCGTAGCAGTGGGCGACAATGCCCAGGCCATTTATCGATTTCGTGGCGCTTCCTTTGGCAGCTTCACCATGTTTCTGCGGCGTTTCGCTGGCGTATCCGAGGGAGACGCTCGTGCAGCGGCGCCGTTCATCCAGCCGCTGGTTGACAACTACCGCTCGACCGGGCGCATTATCCGCATTGCCGGACTGGTAACACGTTTCCTGGAGGCCTCGCCGCTGCTGCCGAAAAAGGAACTCATCGCGCACAAACCCGACGGCGAGAAGATACGCATGGCCAAGTTTGCATCGGCGGAGCAGGAAGCCTGCTGGATTGCGTCGGAGATGGACCGCCTGCACCGCGCCGGCCGCCGGTGGAGCAATTTTGCTGTTTTATACCGAATCCATAGTCATCGAGGTGAGCTGGTGGAGGCCCTGAAGGAGCGGGGCATCCCGTTTGTGATCCGCAATCTCTCGATCCTCGACCATTCCCTAGTGAGGGACTTGCTGGCCTACCTTCGCCTGGTAGCGAAGCCCTGGGACAACGTAGCCTGTGCGCGCGTGCTGGCGTCGCCGGCCTGGGGTCTGCAAGCGGCCGATCTGGTGCGCCTGTGTGAGAAAACGACCAAAGGCAGATCCGCGCTGTGGGATGCGCTGCAAGCGCCGCAGGGTGAACTGCCTTTTCTGAGCGCAGCGCGCAATACCGACGAGTTGGTCGCCGGCCTGGCAGCTTTGCGGCGCAAGGCACAGAAGGTGGCGGCAACCGATCTGTTCGACGCGCTGGTGGAATGGCTGCAGCTTTCCTCGTTTGTTCCACCGGACGAGCGACGCTACGTTGACCGCCTCGCGCAATTCATCCGCGAATGGGAGCCCAAGAGCGAGACATCGCGCCTGGCGGAGCTTGTGGAATATCTTGACTATTTCGTCCAGGCCGGCGGGCAGATCAATCTCGAACAGGATTCAGACGATGCCGTGCAACTGATGACTGTGCACGCCGCCAAGGGCCTGGAGTTCGATCATGTTTTCATCCTGCGCCTGACTCATCGAGGTTTCCCGCAACCTCCGCGAAAAAGCGAGCTGGTTTTTCCGGAGGCCTTGATGAAGGAAGAGCTGCCGGAGGGCGATTTTCATACACAAGAAGAACGCCGCCTCTTCTATGTGGCGGTGACCCGGGCCCGCGAACAGCTCACGCTGACCACTGTGGTGAACAAGCGCTCGAAGCCATCCGTTTTTCTGGATGATATTTTGAGCGCGCCAACCCTGGCACGGCAAAACGTCAAGCAGGTTACGCCCACCGTCCCGCCTGCGGCGCCACCGCGCCAGTTGAGCATGGACAACGCCCTCTTTGCGGTCACCCAGCGCGACGCGCGAGTGTACTCGCAAATCGCCGCATGGGCGGAACAGTACCGGCCACCTGCGTTCGAACCGCTAGAGCTGAGCCCTTCCGCCATCGATTCCTACCAGGCTTGCCCGCAGCGCTATCTGTTCAGCAAGGTTTGGGGCATTCGTAGCGGGCCGGTTGCAGCCACCACCTTTGGCAACGTGATGCATACCACCATTAGGGAGTTTATTGGCGCGCTGCGCAAGGGACGGCGGCTGCCGTTCGAAGAGCTGGAGGGCATTTTCCGTCGCGAATGGATCTCCGCGGGGTTCGAGGACAGCTATCAGGAAGAGTGTTACCAGCGCGACGGCATCGAGCAGTTGCGCGCTTTCCATCGCAGTTGCATGGAGATCCCCTGCGACGTTTTGGAGCAGGAAAAATATTTTGCACTGGATCTCGAAAATAATGTGCGCGTCACGGGGCGTTTGGATCAGATCAACCGCATCGGACCGAACGCCGTGGAAATCGTGGATTACAAGACCGGCAGACCCAAGACCGAAGCGGATGTCCGTAAGGATGTACAACTGGGAGTGTATGCGCTGGCCGTGCGGGAAGCCCTGGATCTCGATCCGGTGCGTTTGGTTTATTACAACCTGCAGACCAATCAGGCCGTGAGTGCCGAGCGCAGCGAGAAGCAGCTCAAGGAAGTACGCGCACTGATCCAAGAGATTGCCGCGGACATCCGTGCGCGGGAATTCCCAACCAGTCCAGGCTTCTCTTGCAGGTATTGCGAGTTTCGCTTTCTATGTCCGGCGCATGAAGCGCGGCACACGCAGAGGACGGAGCGTGCGATCGCCCCAGCGGGTGCACCCTCGGCGGCCGAAGCCACAGCCGTCAAAGAATGACAATGAAAGTTCCGCTCATTGTGGGGCAACCAGATAATATCCGTCGCGTGCCAGAAGACTGAGTCCGGGTCGCCGGACGCGCACCTCGATCGCGTGATAGTTTTGCGCGCGGTCCGTACCGGCGGGCACGTACCCGATCGTGTACTGGTAGCGCGCCCGCTCCGCCGCATTGGAGTAGATATCCGACAGCGCGGCCCCGCGCGCGGCGTAGAAAATGTCGCCGCCGGTTGCATGGGCATAACGCGCCAGCACGCTCTTGACCCGATTCAGGATGGCAGCATCCACGCCCACGGCGTAAACCGAAATATCGGAGGAAAGCAGCAACCTCAACGTGTCCTCATAGCTATAAGTGTTGTTCCTGGCATTTAGCCCGTCGGAAACAATGAAAATTACCTTGCGCTGCTGGGGATCGCGGCCGCGCAATGCTTCCGCCGCGGCGTGAATAGCGTCGTCAATCCGCTTTGTTGGGAGCCCCCTAGTGGCGCCCTGCCCCGGAATATCCGTTCCGGGCGCCGGGTGGTTATTAATCGTTGGGCCGGAGGTCATAGGATCCGACCCGACTCCGGGGGTCGAACTGTTGAGTGTGAGTTTTTTAAGCTCCGTGCTGAGCTGGTCCTTGTCCATCGTAAAATCGAGCACGGGGGTATAAAACGCGTCGAACTTTGCCACGGCCACTTCATCCAAAGCGCTAAAGCCTCCGGCCATGGATTCCAAACTCTTCTGCACCTCCTCGGCAGGCTTGGTATACATGTCGTCATCAACCAGCAAGACGGCGGAGATGGGGGAGGCATCGCTTGAAAACGAGGAGATCTGTTGCTCGACGCCATCTTCGAAGACGCGGAATTCCTCGCGAGAAATTCCGGCAACCAGATCGCCGTTGGGCGCCTTCACGGTCACCGGAACCACCACCAACTGCACCGTGCTGCGGATTGTCCCTTGCGGGGAGTCCGCCTGCGGGGCGTCAGGTTGAGACGGGGGTGTCCCCATGATTATGCCCGTCGCCAGCGCTATACTAATGCCCACAATGGCCGAGATGCAGCGCGCCGGGAGGAGACGGCAAACGATGTTTAGTGGGGAAGGCATCCTTTGCAACCTATGTGCCGGACAGATATCGGCCAGCACATCTTCGCGCTGCGGCGCGGCATCTTATCTGGCAAGTCCAAAAACCGTTCACGGGAGATTATACGATGCGGTTGAATAGGCCTGGCGCGATTCTTTTAGCGGTCACGCTGGCAAGCGCGGCGTTTACCCCTCTCTGGATTATTTCTGCACCGGCCCAGGACCCACAACAGGCGCAGCAAGGCATCCACGTGCAAGTC
>Ga0302324_100014325_pt1 | contig 16002 bp, 13 predicted proteins | sample Palsa_T0_1_FD_201949 | JGI IMG/M metagenome (GOLD analysis project Ga0302324, IMG submission 201949) | Peat permafrost microbial communities from Stordalen Mire near Abisko, Sweden - Palsa_T0_1 | ecosystem: Environmental > Terrestrial > Soil > Palsa > Peat permafrost | place: Sweden: Abisko...
GCGCTTCAGCAGGGTGTAACAGCGGAATTCGAAATAAGTCGCGATTCCCGCTGGGAGGAGGAGAAATGAAGCGAGCACTGCCGATCTGGGTAATGTTTTCGACCGGTGTAGCTTTCCCTGGTCCGTTAGCAAATAACGTAGGCTTTTACCACTGGGGAGGACAGTATACAACCTCCATGAGCCAAGGAGTCGAGCGCATCGCGCAACTCGGCGGCCATGTGGCCCGCGTCGTGCTCGCTCCCACCTATTACCAAGATTACAATATCGGCACGAATTGTTATCCAGGCTACTCGTTGAGCGCAATCGCGCGCGAAGCCGACGTGAAGCGTGCCTTGGATAACGAATCCATGGAGGTTCTTATGCTAACCGCCTATGACGGGGCGACCTTCGGCGACTGCGAGCACGCGCGCTTCCTGAATCCGTCTTTCTACACACCTGACAATACCGCTGCTCTATCCCAGGAATACAGTGATTTCACGCTGTACCTGTATCGAACGTATCGACACACGCACAAGCGCTTCATCGTCTCCGATTGGGAAGGCGATAATACTGTCTATTGTCAGGCAGCATACGCCTACGCCACGGAGCCGAAATTCCGATCCTATTGTGACGCCAACTACACTGCGTTCTACGGGAACGCCTCTGCCGCCGAATCGATGCAAGGTCTGAAGCTCTGGCACCAGGCGCGTCAGCAGGGCATAGCTGACGGTCGCAATCGCGCCGCGGCCGAGGGCATCGGGGAAATGCGGGTCGATTTCGCGCCCGAGTTCTGCAGCATGCACGCCCTTCATGACGCAGGATTTCCAAGCGTTCTATACGACGTCTTGCCGGCACTGACCGTCGACTATATCTCATATTCCGCCTACGAAAGCATAAACGCCGCTGACCCGGCCGCTACTCTTACCACTGACCTGAAAACCATCCAGGACGTGGTCGGCTCAAGCGCTATCATCATTGGCGAGAGCGGCTTTTCCCGATCGGCTTGGGGCGCCCAAGTCGTCCCGCGAACCGATGCAGTCATCTCGGCGGCGCAGGCTTGGGGCGTCACCTACATCATCCAATGGAATCTCTACGATCAGAATCCTCAGAGTGACTTCGGATTGTTCGATCTGGACGGGAATGCAACGACGCTGGGCGCATATTTCCAAAACATGATAAGCGGCGAGCCTAAAGGTCCCTTGTTCCGTATCGAAACGCAGGATCGCTCGACGAGTTTGCCATAACTCATCACCCATCACCCGGAACCCTCTGCCGGTCCATCCAATAGCCCCACGCTACTATCCCCGAAAAGAAAATCAGACTGCCCGTCGCCATGGTGCGAGGGTTGGGCGGCTGTCCGGCGACATTGTTATACCAGGTGAGTGTGAGAAAAGCGATGACGATCCAAAAAGCCCAAAAGCCCGCGCGCCCTTTCGGATGCGTAGCTCGCGCGTAAAGAATGATGGCGAGCAGCCAGAAACCGCCCTCCACGACGACGGTTGCGGGGATGGAATTCCAAAGTCCCCATCCAAAGTATCGGTTCACGCCGGGAGCCAGGGGCATGTCGGGTCCATGACTCACGAAATCGAGCAGCCAGTGACTCAGGACGGCCGCGAACAGCACCGCCGCGCCGCGCGCATACCGCCGCCGCGCGAAGTACGCTGCCGCGAACAGGGCCGCCCAGACCACGTCCATCAACAGGCTGTGACTCCAGGCGATGTCAACGGCATCGAAGTAATGCGCCGCCCCCATCCCAGGCCGGATGCGCACGTGTTCGATACCGGCAATCAGAAAAACACACCAGGCCAGATCGGCGAATAACGCCGCCAGTATCCCGGTGCCGAGCGAGATCCTCGGTTCGATACGCTTGGCCACCAGGCCCACCGCTACGTGTCCTACGAGCATGTCGTCAGGCTCCGTGGAACCACGATTCGCGAGAGACGCCCACCGGCCGCATCATGCGCAAATCCGGCAGGCAGCGGCCTCTCACGCATCTGTCTGTGGTAAGCTTCGCGATCCACTCGGCCGCGGCGCCCCTCAGCAGGCCACCCAGTTCCGCGAGAGCCAGGCGCACTGCGGCTGCCCGTCCGTGGCGGCGGCCATCCTCCGCGGCTTTCTCGAAAGCGTCCAGCATCCCGGTAGCAAACGAGGCCGTGTAGTCCGCCGGGTAAAGTTTCAGCAAAGTTCGATAACCCCGCAGCATACCGCTTACGCCTTGCGCGTTCGGAGGCGCGCACTGGCCGCCGCCGTCAATTGCTTCATACGCTCCAACTCATGACGTAACTGGCTGCGCCCCGCGGAAGTGAGCCGGTAGGCTTGCTTGTCCCGGGAAGTGTCCGCTTGCTCGAACCGGGCAATCCATCCGTCCTGCAACAGCCTGCGCAGCGCCCCGTATAGCGTGCCAGTGCTTAACCGCACCCGGCCGTGGCTGAGAGACTCGATTTCCTTCATCAGGGCATAGCCGTGACTGGGATTGTCAGCCAGGCCAAGCAGGATCAGCAGGACCGGTTCGGTAAGCTGTCCCGCGACATGTCGCATGACAACATGTTATATCACGATATAAAGGCGAGTCAAGACCCCTGACGGTCACGGCTCGGTATTGGAAACCGGGGCTGCCGGAACCAGCATGCCGTCGCGAATGCGATAATCGCTCCCGCGCCATCGCACGCTGCGGCGCGCAAAGCTGGCCAACCAGATGCAGAATGCTAGCGCATCCCACACCGCGATCAACGGCATCTTTTTCCAGAGTCCGCGCTGCTTCAAGCCCCAGACGCCGATCAGCCAGGTGATCGCCAGCCGCAGACTCATATAGACGCCCAGATAGCCGAGCGCCACGCCCGCCGACGGATGCATCGCGATGGCGGCCAGCGACCAGGGCAGCCCCTGTGTGAGGAGCAGGCCAACATGCCCCCACGGACGCATGTGCCGCATGACCACAATCCATCGCATGCGCTTGTGGATCAGATCGCTTATCGAATGGTAGTCGGCCACCGCCAGCACGGTATACGGAAGCAGCTCGACCCGGTAGCCTTGGTCGGCAATCAGCCGGCCCACGAGCAGGTCGTCGGCCGGGCGGTTCTCCAGCGCCTGGTAGCCGCCGAATCCAGCCAGGCGGGTGCGCGTGCTGGCGATAGTCGGTCCCAGCGCAAACTTCACTCCGTCCAACTGCCAGGCTACCAGGATGCCGGCATAGAAATCGGAGAACATGCCCATCGACTGCAGGTTCTCCGCGAATGTCTTCTCGTCCGCGGGCACGTAAAAACAGGTGACCGCTCCTACCTTCGGATCCGCCAGAGGGGCCACCACGCTCCGCAAATAATCGGGGCGCACGCGCACGTCGCTGTCGCTCACCACTACCACTTCGTGTTGCGCCTCGCTCACCAGGCGGGCCAGCTTCGCGACTTTGTCGTTGGCCGCCGTGCGCCCCGACCCGAATAGCACGCGAATCTGGCGCTCCGGAAAATCCCGCGCCAGCTTTTCGATCACCGGAAGCACCGGGTCGGCATGGTCTCCCACGCAGAAGAGCAGCTCGTAATCCGGGTAGTCCTGCCGGCAAAAGCTGGCGAAATTCTCGTAGGCGTCCGGATCCAGGCCGCGTATGGGCTTCACGTTGCTCACCGGCGGCGTGAAGCCGCGGTCCGGCGTTTTCGTCCTCGCCGCGCGCCGGAAGAACTGCCAGGAGCTGTACAAGACAATCAAATAGTAAACGAATGGGATGCCCGCCACTCCCAGGAAAACAGACGTCACGGTCATGCCAACATGATACAGTTGAAATGTTCGATGCGGTTCGCGCCGCCGCTTAGGGGGAACGTGGATTTTGTGTGGAGTCGCCGGATTTACTAAGCTCAAGTTTGCACCCGGCGCCGGCCGCATACAGAGCGCCATCCACACGCTCATACACCGCGGACCCGACCAGCAAGGTGTTTTCGAATCGAACCTGGTCTCGCTCGGCGCCGCCCGGCTGAAGATCATCGACCTCGAAGGCGGCGACCAGCCCATCCTGTCCGAAGACGGCGACGCGGTCATCGTCTTCAACGGCGAGATTTACAACCACCTGGAATTGCGTGCCGAGCTCGAACGGCGCGGCCATCGATTCCGCTCCCATAGCGATACGGAAACCGTCCTCGCCGCCTTCCTCGAATGGGACACGGATTGCTTTTCCCGCCTGCGCGGCATGTTCGCGGTGGCGCTATGGAGCGAATCGCATAAGCGCCTGGTGCTGGCCCGCGACCGCATGGGCATCAAGCCGCTCTATATCGCGCGCCGCGGAGACGACCTGTTGTTCGGCTCCGAGCTGAAAACCATCTTCGTACACCCGGAGATCGACCGGCGTCTGAGTCTGGCCGGACTCGATTGCTACTTGTCTCTCAACTACGTGCCGAGCCCCTGGACGCTAGTCGAGGGCATCGAGAAGCTGCAGCCGGGCCGTTGGCTCGAATGGCGCCACGGCAAAATCCGCTCCGAGGCCTATTGGAGTCTGCCATGCGGCCCGCGGCCCTGTAGCCTCGATTCGGCGCGACAGGAGCTCGATCGACTGCTGCGGCAGTCCGTGCGCGAACATCTGCTCTCCGACGTGCCCCTGGGAATCTGGTTGAGCGGCGGCATCGATTCGTCCACGGTGCTGCACTACGCCGCGAACGAGTCGAGCTCCCGGCTCAAGACTTTTTCGATTTCCTTCCTGGGGCGCAGTTTCGATGAAACCGCTTACATCCGTGAAGTGGCGGCAAAGTACGGCGCCGATCACCAGGAGTTCGATCTGAATCCGGAAGCCGGCCTGCCCGAAGCCATCGAGGAATTCGCGTATTACTTCGATGAACCGAATGCGGATGGGGGCGCGTTGCCGGTCTGGTTCCTTTCCAAGCTGACTAAGAGAAAAGTGACCGTCGCGCTCAGCGGAGAAGGCGCCGACGAGCTGTTCTGCGGCTATCTTACCTACCGGGCAAATCGGCTTGCGAGCAGGTTGCGGCGCTTGCCCGCGGGCGTCTTGCGGCTGGCGCTCCAAGGCTTGCGCTGCTGGCCGGTTTCCGACGAAAAAATCAGCTTCGAATACATGTTGAAGCGCTTTCTGGAAGGTTCGCAAATGGCGCCCTCGCGCGGGCATGTCTACTGGAATGGGACATTTTCCGACGCGGAAAAGCGGGCCTTGCTGGTCTCCCCAAGTCCCGGCGCCCTCGATGACGTTCTCGACGAGCTGGCCATGGCGGGAGACGACCTGCCGGCATACCTTTGGTTCGATCAAAAATACTACCTTCCCGACGACATCCTGATGAAAGTCGACCGCATGAGTATGGCGCACGCCGTTGAAGTGCGGCCGCCTTTTCTCGATCACCGCATTGTGGAATTCGCCGCTTGTCTGCCCCGACGGCTCAAAATCCAGGGCTCGCGTCAGAAGATTATTCTGAAGGAGCTCATGCATGGTAAGCTGCCGCCATCCATCCTGCGGCGCAAGAAAGTCGGGTTCGATTTTCCCGCCCACCAGTGGCTGCGCGGGCCGCTGCGACCGTTGCTGATGGACACCCTCACGAGCGGCGCCGCCGAGCACCCCGGCTTGTTCCGGCCCGGAGCGATCGAGGACGTTGCCCGCCGGCACCTCGAGCGGCGCGCCAATCTCGGATATCACCTGTGGGGGTTGCTGGTCCTGTTCCTGTGGATGAAGCGATGGCGCATTCAAACGACGCCGGTTCCGGCCCTGGCCCGGCGAGCGGAAAGCATTTCTACCTCTATCTAGCCGTCCTTCTAACGGCGGGCGCCGTGTATCTCGGCTGCATCGTTTCGCCCCCGTCCCTGATGGACGACGTGGATGCCGTGCAGGCGCAGATCGCGCGTAACATGCTCACCTCCGGCGATTGGGTCACGGCGCGCCTGGATGGCGTCCCGTATCTGGAGAAAGCGCCGCTGATCTACTGGGCCATCGCCGTCTCCTACAAGATCCTCGGCGTGCACGATTGGGTTGCGCGACTCCCCGTGGCGCTCTCCGCCGTGGCGCTCTGCTGGCTGACTGCCGCCTTCGGTGTCTGGGCTTTTGGCGGACGGGCCGGATTTTACGCCGGCCTATGCATGTCTACCGGCGTGGGCCTGTTCCTCTTCACGCGGGTCCAGATTCCCGACGTGATGCTGACGCTGGCCGTCGCCCTGGCGCTGTGGGCCTTCCTGCGCGCCCTCGACGAGCAGGAGCCGCATCCGCGCCGCTGGGCCTTCGTGCTGGCCGCCTGTCTGGGCGTGGGCCTGTTGTTGAAGAGCCTGGTCGGCGTCCTTTTTCCTGTGGCGGCCGGCGCCATCTATCTTTTCCTCACGGGCCAGCTGTTCTCCGCCAAGACGTGGCGGCGTCTGCGTCCCTTCAGCGGCTTGGCGATTGCGATATCGATCGCGGCGCCCTGGCACATTCTCGCCGCGCTGCGAAACCCGCCTTACTTCGATCTTACCTTTCGCAGCGTCCCCGGCGAATACCACGGATTTCTTTGGTTCTTTTTCATGAACGAGCAGGTTCTCCGTTTTCTGAACCTGCGTTCGCCGCGCGATTACAACACAGTTCCGCGCCTCTACTTCTGGCTATTCCATTTGCTGTGGTTATTTCCCTGGAGCGTCTATTTCCCGGCCGTTGCCAGGCTTTCTTTCAAGCCCGCCGATCGCGCGGGGCGGACCCGTTTGCTGGCTCTCTGCTGGACGGGCTTCGTGCTGGTCTTCTTCACCTTTTCCACCACGCAGGAATACTATTCGATGCCGTGTTATCCGGCCCTGGCGCTGCTGCTAGGCTCGGCCATGGCGCTCGGCGGCAATAGCGTGCGGCTCGGGACTCGGGTGATTTCCGCCGTCGCCGCCTGCGCTGCCGTGGCCGCGATAGCCCTGTTGATCCTGGTGCGCCACGTTCCCACCCCGGGCGATATCTCCATCGCGCTCAACCAGCGCCCCGGTACTTATACGCTCTCGCTCGGCCACATGGGAGATCTCACTATCCCGGCATTTGCGTATCTGCGCGCACCGCTCGCCGTGGCTGCCGCCGCCTTTCTGGTTGGCGCGCTGGGGACTTTTCGGTCGACCGGCCGGCGCGCCTTCCTGGCGGCGGCTTTGATGATGGTATTGTTCTTCCACGCCGCGCGCCTGGCGCTGGTGGTCTTCGACCCCTACCTATCGTCGCGGCCGCTGGCGGAAGCGCTGATGCGGGCTCCCGCGGGCAAGTTGATCGTCGACCATCACTACTACACGTTCTCTTCCATCTTCTTCTATACCAACCGTTCCGCCTTGCTGCTGAATGGCCGCTTCAACAATCTGGTGTACGGTTCCTACGCGCCGGGCGCGCCCAATGTGTTCATCGATGACGCGCAATGGAAGACTATGTGGCTTGGACCGGAGCGCTGCTACCTGGTGGCCACCGATTTCGCGCTACCGCGCCTGGAAAAACTGGTGGATAAGGCGCGCCTGTATGGGGTTGCGGCGAGTGGGGGCAAAGTTGTTCTGACGAATCAGCCGGACTGGAGGTAGTTGGTCGGTTTCTGTAAGAGGTGTTGCAATCGTAGGTCTTACAGCCGTTTCTGGCAGTGCGTACGTGCTGAACAATACGTTGATGGGCTGGTTTCGCGAGGGGTCCATCGGCTTCCGCCGGAGAAACGCGATCTAAGGCTCCTGCACGAATTTAGGTTGCAAGTGGGAGAAATTATTCTACTGGGACACACTGCATATGTGGGCGTGGCATGTTCGAGTCCCCGACATTCAGGAACCGATCTGAAGATGAGCGTGTGCCCATCTGCCTGGGCGGGGCGGCGTTTCGCCACCCAGTGCCGCGGCGGTCGACCGGGTGAATCGACCGAGTAGCCAAGACGACGCATCGGCCGTAATCAAGTACGAAAAAGAACCATAGAGCCTCCCAGTCCTAATGGGGGAGCGGCCGATCGCTATGAAACGTTTCGCATCGTGCGTATTTGCTTTGTGCCTCACGATGTCCGTGCCGGGACGGGCACAGGAAGCGAAGTCGACCGCGGACGATCAGACAGAGCCGGCGCCACCCCAAGACACAACGGGCACTTCCGCCAGCGAGTTTCCCGTGGACGTGGCCGGCTACCTGAATTTCCGATATCTCAATGACGACGCCCTGAACGAACATCACTTCTACTCCGAGTATTCCGGCAGTCTGTTTCTGAGCAAGACCATCGGTCGATGGCGCTTCCACGCCGAATTCAACGCTAGTAACGTTACAGAGTTCGACAGTGAAGGCATCCATCTCTTCCCCCGGCGCGCCGATTTGAGCGTGAAGCTCGACAGCGGGTTCGTTAACTACAATGCGCGCGACTGGTTACAGTTTCAGGGCGGGTTCCTATTCGTCCCGACGTACTGGCGAACGCACAGATATCAGTCCACGACGCTGACCGTGGACGAACCGCTGATCGACCAGACCGTCTTTTCGACGGCGTTCAAAGGAGGCATGGTCCATGGCGACAGGTATTTTGGAGAGGGCGGCTTCAGTTATTTCGTTTATGGAGGAGTCGATCAACAAACTCAATTCCAACAGAATGTGCTGAGCACCTGGATTGAACGCGCCCGCGCCGTCGGCGGCAAACTGACACTCCATTTGCCGAGCCGGCAGTTCTTCAATACATTCGACATCTCTTATCACCGGTTGTACCGGGCCCCCGACGATGCCAAGCCCGACGAGATATATGGCGGCGAGCTGTTCTTGCAGAAGAACCGGGTGGAGCTGCTGGCGGAGTTTGCGCACGCTTCGCTGGACATTGTCAATGGCGTCCGCCTCTCTATCCGTCAGGGATATTATGTGCAGCCATCATACCGAATCACCCGAAAGTTGTTCGGCGTCTTTCGGTACGACCGGCTCGACCTCGATAGCCTTTATCCAACCGAGAGTAGCCTGGCCCGGCAGTCGGCGGGCCTGACGTACCGGCCAATTCCCTCGGCCTCGCTGAAACTTGAGGGCGACCGCTATGAACCGCAAGCGGGCCGGCTGCCGTCTTACTACGGCGTCACAACCAGCGTTGTCTATTTCTTCCACCTGCCATGACGCGACGCCAATACCTCAGTCTCACTGCTGGCATTGCCCTTGCACCGGCCATTGCTCGGGGAAAGCACGAGGAACCGTTCGTTGTGATTGTTCACCCATCCAACCGATTCGATGCGCTCAGCCGTTCCAAATTGAGTTTTCTGTTTCTGCGCAAGGTATCACGGTGGCCCTGGGGTGCGGAGGTATTTCCGATCGATGTCGCAGCGAACCCGTCAGCCCGCCTCCAGTTTACGGAACAGGTGCTCCGAACCACCGAGGAGAAGCTTGCTGAATACTGGATTGATCAGAGAGCAACCCGTGGTGTGAGACCGCCGATTCAGGTTCCGGGCGCTATGGCAGCCAAGTCTTTGGTAGCGGGAAGACCGGGGGCCATTGCTTATATTATCGCATCCGAGCTCGATGGCACAGTGAAAGCGATTCGGGTGGACCCATGAGCGTTCGATCTCCCTTTCGATCCATTCGGACCAAGTTTCTGACGGTCGGGCTGGCCGCGGTGCTGCTGTCGGGGTCTGTGAGTCTCTTTTTGGCTGCGGAGGAACATCAACGGTTCGCACAACAATTGCGATCGAATGCGATCAACATTGCAAAACAAACGGCATTCGTGGTGGCCCCCCTGATCGCCTTCGATAGCCGGGATGAGATGAAGAAGGCTTTGGAGTTATTGCGGACAAACTCAGACTTTGCCTATGCCAAGGTTACCGCCAAGAGCGGCGCGCCAATAGCTTCGCTCGGCGATACACCCTCCGCTCCGTGCGAAGTGAATGGAGGCCTGCAAGTTGTGGATCGCGGGCGCTTTATCCAGGTCACCACACCTATTATGGACGGCGGCGAGACCTGGGGATGCCTGCAACTGGGCATTTCTGAAGAGCGTACCGAGCGGGACGCCAGCCGGCTTTGGGCGATCGCGCTCAGCTCCGCCGTCCTCATCATGCTGGTCACTCTCATCAGCGGCGCCTACCTGGCGCGGTCCATTGCGTACCCGGTTACCCACCTGGCGGAAGCCGTGTCACGCGTCGAACGGGGAGACTGGGACGCTCAGATCGATGTGCATGGCCGGGATGAAGTGGGTACGTTGGCGCGCAGTTTCCGCAGCATGGTCCAGGAGCTGCATGGGTCGAAGACCTACGTCGACGATATTCTTCACTCGATGGCCGACTCGCTGTTGGTGGTTGATAGCCAACGCAAGATTCAGACAGCGAACCCGGCCACGTATTCGTTGCTGGGTTACGAGAATGGCAAATTACTCGGTGAACTCATCGAGCGAATCACGTCGGGGCTGCGACGGCTTGATACTGTGAAACTCAGCCCGGGAGAATCGGCCAGCGGAATCGAGACGGAATACATTACTCGCGACGGAGAGCGGATTCCGGTGTTGGCTTCGCTGGCGGGCATGCGCGGGCGCGACGACACCGTCATTTGCATGGCGCAAGACCTGCGCGAGCGCAAGCGGACGGAATTAGAGCTTCTGCGGGCGAAGGAAGCGGCTGACGCCGCCAACCGGGCGAAGAGCGCCTTCCTGGCAAACATGTCGCATGAGATCCGCACGCCTATGAACGCTGTCCTGGGCTATTCCCAACTGATGTTGCGCGATCCCGGCCTGGGTGCCGGTGCGAAAGAGAATCTGAATATCATTAACCGCAGCGGAGGACACTTACTGGCACTTATCAACGACATCCTCGATATGTCGAAGATTGAGGCCGGCCAGGTAGCGCTCAACCCGGTTGCGTTCGATCTTTCCGAGCTGCTGAAGGACCTGGAGGTTATGTTCCGGCTGCGCACCGATAGCAAGGGTCTCCAATTCGAGGTGGTTGTCGATCCTGATTGCGAACGCTATATCGAATCGGACAAAGGTAAGATGCGGCAAGTGCTGGTCAATCTTCTAGGGAATGCCGTCAAGTTCACCGAGAGAGGCTCCATCACGTTGCGCGTATCCATGGACCGGCGCGAGAAGGGACAACATCAGCTCTTAGCTGAAGTAGAGGATACCGGAGCCGGCATTTCGTCCGAAGAACAGAAAGATCTGTTTCGGCCGTTCGCTCAAAGCCAAAGTGGCCGAGATCTACAAGGGGGTACGGGCCTGGGACTTGCGATCAGTCGGGAATTTGTCCGCCTTATGGGGGGCGAGATCAGCATGACCAGTGAGGTCGGTAAAGGATCTATCTTTCGCTTTGAGATCCCAGTCCGGTTGAGCGATGTTGGCGCGGCTCCGGAACAAATGCCAAACTGCGCCGTGACGGGACTGCAACCTGGACAGGACACCCCACGTGTGCTCGTCGTCGACGATGAACCCCACAACCGCGGTTGGCTGACCGGGCTCCTCAAGATCGTGGGCTTTGAGGTGCGAGAGGCAGAGAATGGCGCCGCGGCAATCCAGCTCTGGCAAGACTGGAAACCGAGCCTGATTCTGATGGATATGCGGATGCCCGTCATGACCGGGTTTGAGGCCACCCGTAGAATCAGGGCACATCCAGATGGCCACGAACCAGTTATCATCGCTCTCACTGCGAGCGCGCTGGAGGGGGAACGGGGTATGGCTACGGACAGCGGCGCGAATGACTTCCTTTCCAAGCCGTGCCCGGAGAGCGAGTTGTGGAAGAAGATCCGGGAACATCTGGGACTAAGCTACCGCTACGCTGACGAGCAGATATCGCAGAACATGGATTCGAGCGTCGCCGCGGCTGCTCCGCTTCCGGCGACCCTCCGAGAACTTCCGGAGGAATTGATTGCCCAACTGGCCCGTGCCATTCGAAACGGGCAGAAAGACCGCATGGATGAACTCCTGGCCGTCATCGGGGAACGGGACCCGCGTCTCGCCCGAGTCTTAAAGGGGCTGGCGGATGGTTACGAGTACGACACATTGACTAGATTGCTGGATGAGGCCCGACCGTGTTCAAAGAGCTGATCCGTCATGCATTTGCCGGTGAGCGCATGTGGCGGCGACGATGCGCCAGGCCTCGCACGGTTGAAAGGAGCGATTGGTGATGGACAACGAACCGCAAGGCAACATCATAGTCGTGGACGATCAGCCAGCCAATCTGAAGCTGATGGAAGACATGTTGAGACAGGAAGGTTATGCAGTTCGTTCGTTCCCACGCGGTCGGCTGGCGCTCGCGGCCGCCGCCCAGCAGCCACCAGATCTGATTCTGCTGGACATCAACATGCCTGAAATGGACGGCTTCGAAGTCTGCAAACGGTTGAAGGCGGATAAGCTGCTCGCAGCAATCCCCGTCATTTTCCTCAGTGCTCTAAACGAAACCGAGGATAAGGTGCGAGGTTTCCGAGCCGGTAGTGTGGACTTCATCACCAAGCCTTTCCAGTTCGAGGAAGTGCATGCCCGTGTACAAACCCACCTGCAGTTGCAGCGTGCTCGCCAGGCGGAGCGCGATCTGCTCGAAAACACGCTTAAAGGGGCAGTCAAAGCTCTTGTAGAGTTGGTCCACATGACCGGCCCGGCGTTGTCGGCGCGCTCGGAATCAATCAGGAGCATGGTGGTTCACTTGGCCTCCAAAATGGGGGTGGACGAGCCTTGGCAGTACGAGCTGGCGGCCATGCTGTGCCTGATTGGCTGTGTCGCGCTGCCTGCTGAGAGTTTCAACCGCGCCTATAGCGGAGAGGCGGTCGCAGCAGAGGACGAGCAGATGTTTCATGCGCATCCCGAGATTGGTAATCGACTACTTTCGAACATACGGCTGGAGAATGTTGCCGAGATGATCCGCCGACAGCGTCTCACGAGCGGAGAGCCCATATCGACGGATGAGGCGGAATTGGGTGCTCGCATGCTCCGAGTCGCAGTAGAGTTGGACCGGCGGGTACTTAGGGGAATTGGCTTTAAGACTGCACTGGGCCAGCTACGGACGAGCCCAGAAGGATTCCCGGCGGACATACTGAATGCGTTGGAGGAGTACTCGCCTCCACGAGCTACCTTCGAACTCAAGCGCCTGAAGGTCCATGAGCTGCAAGCGTCCATGATGGTCGAGAACGATGTTCTCACCCAGGACGGCAACTTTATAGTCGTTCAAAAGGGAACTGCACTGAACTTCACCATTATCGAACGGCTGCGCAACTTTGCAAAGACACGAGGAGTACGTCAACCGATTCCTGTGCGCGTGATATGCCATGGCGGGGCGCTGTGATTGCAAATTACGGAAACACTGAAGAACTGCGGCGGACTCAATAAATGGCCCAGCCCAAAGACAAGAGCGACATCTTGGTTGTGGATGATCAGCCCGCCAATCTGAAGCTGATGGAAGACATGCTGAAACAGGAGGGACACGGGGTTCGTTCCTTTCCCCGCGGTCGGCTGGCGCTCGCGGCAGCCGCGCAGCAGCCTCCGGATCTGATTCTGCTGGACATCAACATGCCGGAAATGGATGGCTTCGAAGTCTGCAAACGGTTGAAGGCGGATAAGCTGCTCGCAGCAATCCCCGTCATTTTCCTCAGTGCTCTAAACGATACTAAAGACAAAGTGAGAGGTTTCCGGTCCGGGGCCGTGGACTTCATTACCAAGCCCTTCCAGTTCGAGGAAGTACAGGCAAGAATCGAGGCTCAGCTCAGCTTGCGCGAACTGAGAACCAGACTGGAAAAACAGAACAGCGAGCTGGGAGATCTGGTGAAACTGCAAGTCAGGGAAATCGCCGAGTCACAGATGACGACCATATTTGCGTTGGCGAAACTCGCTGAGTCGCGCGACAATGACACCGGCAAGCACCTTGAGCGGGTGCAGATTTTGTGCAAGCTGCTAGCCACGGGATTGAGCGTATGTTCGAAATACGGGGACATGATCGACGGGGACTTTGTTCGTAATATCTTTCACGCCAGCCCCTTGCACGACATCGGCAAAGTAGCGATTCCAGACAACATTCTTCTCAAGCCGGGGAAACTAACGGCAGAGGGGTTTGCGGTAATGAAGACCCATACGACGCTCGGAGCGCAGACTCTGGAGTTAGTGCGAGAAAGACATCCGGGCAACACGTTTGTCACTATGGGAATCGAAATCGCACAATCGCACCACGAGAAATGGAACGGCAGCGGCTACCCCAACGGTCTGGCCGGCACCGCGATTCCACTTTGCGCCCGCATCATGGCGATTGCTGATTGCTACGACGCAATGCGGTCGAAGCGCTGTTACAAGGAACCGTTTTCACATCAGGAGTGCTCGGACATAATTAGGCAAAGCAGTGGGCAACACTTCGACCCAGACCTTGTGCGTATTTTCTGCGATGCCGAAGATGCATTCAGGCAGCTTCGATCGAGAATGACTTAGGGACAGGAGCCGCTCAATGATCGCGTTCGCCACTCGGAGCGTTCGGCTTGTGGAGGATCCGACACGACGTTTTGGAACGGTGTATAAGCTGTTATACCCAGGGGCTGTTCTAGGCAAAGGATTCCGGCGAGCAGCTGGATGCGGGAATCCAACTACAGGTGGACCGCGCCTCTGCTCTATGTCCAGGATCAAGCGCTAGACCATTTTCGATTGGAGAAACCGCCGGAAGATAGGTCGACTGCAAGAGATCACCATTGGAGTTAAGCACGGTGAGATACCCAGCGGAAGACGCGGCGGAGAGTCCGCAAGTAGCCAGGCTGTTCTTGACCAAGTGGTTGGCCAACACGGTATTACCGGTGACATAAATGTTACCCGTAGAGTCCATGGCCACGCTGGACGGATAGGTAACTGTCTGCGAGAAACTAAGTACTCCCGCCGCATCGAAGCGTTCAAGGAATTGGCCGACTCCCACCGCTGCATTCCCATTCGGATCCACGGCTACTTGGAGTGAGCTAAGGTTTTGTCCAAGGAGGGTGGCATAAACCAACGCCGCCCCGTCCGGCGTAAAGCGCGCCAGGAACGCAACTCCGAATGTGGTATCACTCACGGTGCTGTATGCTCCGGGCGTCGTGGGAAAACCTATCGAATAGGTGGTACCGGATACAACCGCAGAGCCCGATGCGTCCACTGCTATGCCCCGGGCGATGTCGTCATCAAAGCCCGCCAAATATGTCGCATAGTCAATGGCGGTGCCAGCCGCGTTCAGGCGGAGCACGAATGTATGCTTGTAGCTTGTGTTTGGCGGGGTCTGCTGAAAGGCACCTGGTGTCGTCTGGATAGTGCCGGTAACCGTATTACCAGCCACATATAAGCGGCCAAGCTGGTCTACTGCCAAGCTTGCCAGATTTAATCCCGTGCCAATTTCAAACTGATAAACGAAGCCTGTTCCGGCAATATTCAGCTTGGCCACGAAATCCGGTCCTGCAATGTAGGCGCTGCCCCCCGAGTCCACCGCCATCGCGCCGGCCTTAAACCCTAGAATCGCCAGATACGCAATGCTCTTGCCATTGGGGGACTCCTTTAAAATAAATGAGCTAGCCTTACTTGCGGTGCCCAGGGCATATGCCTTCGGTAACTGACTCGTATCGGAAGTATAGGCCAACAAGTAAGGAGAGTTCGAGCCATCCGTGGCCACGGCCGTTGCTTGCGAGGAGGTAACGTTTGGCCCAAGAAAGCCAAGATCTTGGGAGTAACCGATTCCCAGCGGGAAGCCGGGGACAGCCGCGCTTGCCACCGTGGCAGTCAGCAAAGCGCAGCAGTATAGGCACGCGATTCTCAGCATGACTACATTCCCGGGCACGTAGATAGCCAACGCTGTGTGGTTTAGTTCGCAGCGATGTGGAGGCCAAAATGCTGTGTCAATGCGACACGGACATGGGGAACACCTAAACAGCTTTGGGCTGAACCCAGGCCTTTTACTTGAACTCCAGACTTTCAGATAGACGGGAATTGCGCAGGTGGTCGCCGTATGGCAATATGCCGTTCTGGGTTCTGGCCAAGGAGGGCTGTCCCAGGACCCTATGGTGGGATGATGGCGGAGGCGAATTTCCATGGCCGCCGGCGGCATTAATTGCCTTTATACCGGCCAAAGCGCGAGTTGAAGGATGCTCAAGATGGTGGCCGCTTTAATGTAGTATTCTTTTTTCGTTCGACACTGATTTACCGAAAGGTGAAGGCTCGTCCGCGGTCGCGG
>Ga0302324_100014329_pt1 | contig 16000 bp, 9 predicted proteins | sample Palsa_T0_1_FD_201949 | JGI IMG/M metagenome (GOLD analysis project Ga0302324, IMG submission 201949) | Peat permafrost microbial communities from Stordalen Mire near Abisko, Sweden - Palsa_T0_1 | ecosystem: Environmental > Terrestrial > Soil > Palsa > Peat permafrost | place: Sweden: Abisko...
TATGTAATTGCGTTGCTATTTATCGCGGCGGGTAAGAAGCGAGTAGTGATTCTCATTTTGTTGTTATTTCTTGCGACATATGGGGCTCCGGAATACTCGCTCATGTCGTACGCATTCCTCCTCGTGTTGTGCACCCTGAAGCAAGTGAATTCCCACGAGCGTGACCTAACCGGAACCCACAATTGGCGGCAATTCGTCGCAATTATCGTCTTGTGGTCAACGCTCGGTCTATTGCCCGTGGTGAAGGGAAGTCTTCTGTTGCCGTTTGCGGCAGCGGTGGCTGCAACCTCTCTGCTGCTCTTATATCGTGGTTGGGTTAGGCTCGCGCTTCTGCTGCTCGTCGTTCCTCTGGCAGCAGCTGTCACCTTCTGGGTAATCGCGGGACAATCGCTTTCTGACATTCCGGCGTTCCTGCGCGCGACCGCCGCATTGACGTCGGGATACACTGACGCAATGTCGACGCCTTGGGTGGTATTGCCGGGCATTGTCGGCGACACGCTCGTCGTCGCATTTCTCGCTGCTACAGGACTCGTATTCCTGTCGATAGGACGAGCGCCGAAATTTACAGTTCCATCGAAGTTGATGCTGGCACTCATCCTCGCCGTTTTCCTCTTGGTGGCCTTCAAGCACGGCTTTATCGCCTCTACGGCGGTGACGATCGCATTCTCAACACTCGTCATTCTTAATTTGACCATAGCCTTACTCCGCGTTGACAGATATCTCATTTGGTCACTGTGCATCGCGCTGGTTCTGACGGTTTTTACTTCTGTCACTCGAGACGCTGTCTTGCTCAAGGAAGTGCATGAAAAGTTCGGGGTGGGTGCAGCAGAGGGAGGCGAAAAGCAGAGAGAGATATTGGCCTATTGCCTGAAGAAGGCGTTCGGCGCCTACGGTCGAACGACTTACGTAAGCACCTGGAACACCTACCGCGGCGCCTGGCATGGGCTTGTGTTGAGATTGACTCGCAGCGGTGAATTAAAAGACAGCTACTTGAGGGCGGAAGAAAGTGTTCGCGATGCCTATCCGATACCGGCGTTGATAGGCACAGTTGATATTTATGAGGTCGACCAATCATTTCTGATTGCATCGAAGAATGAATGGAACCCACGGCCCATCATCCAGAGTTATTCTGCCTATACGCCAGACCTGGCGAGACTCAATGCAGAGCACCTTCGGGGCGCCGATGCACCAGACTGGGTGCTGTTCGATCTTCAGAGCATCGATCGCCGTCTACCCTCCCTCGATGATGGATTGAGCTGGCCCGCGCTGCTCGATAACTACGCTTTTGTATCGTACGACGGTCAGTTCGTTAGCATGCACAAGAAGCCGAGTATTCGCGAGATTAGCAGCTACGATAGCGTTGGCGATAACGCATACAAGACTGGCTCGACGGTCACACTTCCCGATGCCGATGGATTGCTATTTGCCCAGGTTGATTTGAATCCTACTCTTGCGGGAAAGGTGCTGCTAGCCCTTTTCAATCCTCCTCAACTGCACATTGTGGTTGGCCTGGCGAATGGGCAGACGAAAGTTTACAGGGTTGTGTCGGACATGATGCGCACCGATTTCCTTGTGTCTCCGCTGGTCAGCAACACGGATGAGTTCGCTTCGCTGATGGCGGGAGGCGAGAACGCACTTAAAGAAGACAGAGTTCAGACGATATCAATTGCGCCTTCGTACGGTGGCTCCATTTTTTGGTCAGATACATTCAAATTGAAAGTAGAGAGATACCGCTGAGGTTGGCTGCCTCCGCCAACGGGAATTAGGTCACCGAGTTAGCCGGGCGAATGACCATGCAAGGGTGGAATCTTGGGCCGACTCAGCATTCAATTAGTTCATTTGTAGATCGCGCCGGGAGCTCAATTGCATCGCCGTAGTAAAATATCCTAAGTCACAGTGAAACCTTCCAATGCCCGATCCGTGGACACGGGATACGTCCACGCTGAATGTCTGGACCTTATTTGAGGAGTCGTGATGAGCAAGATGCGGAATATCGTCGTGGTTGGCGGTTGTGGGCACGTAGGACTGCCGTTCGGCATGGTGTTAGCGGATCACGGCATGCAGGTCGTTCTCCTGGATGTCGATAAGGCGAAAGTTGCCTCAATCAACCAGGGCCGGATGCCCTTCCTTGAGGCCGGCGCTGAGGCCTTGTTGCCCCGACTCATTGGAAAGACCCTGGTTGCCACTACTGATCCGGAATGCCTGCGCAGTGCGGAAGTGGTGATTTCCGTTATCGGAACGCCCGTTGATGAACACCTCAATCCTACGGTATCGGCACTGTATCGAAGCCTGGACGATTTGATCGAGTATGTGCCCGACGGATCCCTCCTGGTGCTTAGAAGTACTCTTTATCCTGGAGTAACCCGCCTCCTGAAGGATCGCATCGACGAGCGCAAGCGTGAAATTCACGTCGCTTTCTGCCCGGAGCGGATCGCCGAAGGGAAAGCGATTGAGGAACTGACAAGCCTGCCTCAGATCATCTCTGCGTTTGAACCCGTTGCCCTGGCTAAGGCGCGGGAGATCTTCAGTCAAATTGCTCCCTCTATCATCGAGTTAGAACCCCTTGAGGCCGAGCTTGCAAAATTGTTTACGAACAGTTGGCGCTATCTCAATTTTGCGGCCTCTAACCAGTTTTACATGTTAGCCGAGAGTTATGGGCTTGATTTCTATCGTATTTATAATGCAGTTACGCAGGAATATCCGCGAATGCGCAGTTTTGCGCGTGCAGGGTTCGCTGCCGGCCCTTGCCTGCTGAAGGATACGTTGCAACTCTCTGCCTTTTCCAGCAATAACTTTTTTCTCGGTCATGCAGCCATGCTCGTCAACGAGGGCTTGCCTAACTTTATTGTGAGCCAACTCCGCGCCGAGGGGCTGTCCAAGAGCACGGTAGCGATCTTGGGAATGGCATTCAAAGGCGATTCCGACGACAACCGCAGCAGCCTGTCATATAAGCTGAAGAAACTTCTTCAGGTGGAAGCGCGGAATGTGCTCTGCACCGATCCCTTGATTTCTGATTCAAGGTTTGTCCCGCTGGAGCAAGCGGTGGAACAAGCCGATGTCATTATCCTGGGCGCTCCTCACTCTGCATACCGGGATCTGCTGTTCTCAGCCAGCAAGCGGGTTGTCGATGTGTGGGGTTTCTGGCGCAAAAAGCAGGAACCACGCTAACATTCGTAAGGAGAATAAATGAAGGTCTTAGTTACCGGCGCAGCCGGATTCATCTGTGGTTATTTGATTCAGGATCTGCTCGACCACGGCCATGAAGTAGTTGGCCTGGATAACTTCAGCAAGTATGGACGAACGCAGAAGTCTTACGATACGAATCCCTGCTATCAATTCGCCGAAGGGGATGCCAAGGACGTTCCGCTGCTGAAGGAACTGCTGGCGGATTGCGATCATTTCGTTGCGGCGGCGGCTATGATTGGCGGGATCTCTTACTTCCACGAATTCGCATACGATTTGATGGCAGAAAACGAGCGTATTACAGCGGCTGCGTTCGATGCTGCCATTCACGCGCACAAGAGCAACAAACTCCAGAAGATCACGGTGCTGTCTTCCAGCATGGTTTACGAGTCTACCGCGGAGTATCCCACTCCCGAAGGCGCCGAGCAAAGATGTCCGCCGCCGAAGTCCACGTATGGTTTCCAAAAGCTGGCGACCGAGTATTTTGTCAAGGGGGCCTGGGAGCAGTACCACCTGCCGTACACGATCGCGCGGCCATTCAACTGCGTAGGAATCGGCGAGAAGCGAGCGCTGCGCGATGTTGACGTATACAGCGGAAACGTCAAACTGGCCATGTCTCACGTTGTTCCCGATCTTGTTCAGAAAGTGCTGAAAGGCCAAGACCCGCTGCACATTCTTGGCGAAGGCAACCAGGTACGCCATTACACTTATGGCGGGGATCTTGCGCGCGGAATCCGGATTTGCATCGAGCATCCGAATGCGATCAATCAGGACTTCAATCTATCCACTGCCGTGCGCACCACGGTTCTGGAGTTGGCGAGGATCATTTGGGACAAAGTGCATACGGGCGCCAAGCCATTCCGTGTCGTCCATGATCCGGCGTACGAATACGACGTGCAGGAGCGTTCCCCAGCTGTGGAGAAGGCAGAAAGGCTGTTGGATTATCGCGCCGAGACGCCTTTGAGTACCATCCTGGACGAAGTCATTCCTTGGATCGAGGGACAGATTGCGGCAGGCCAGATTTAGTGCAGCGCAGCCTGCAAACAAAGGCGGAGAGCAGAGTTTATGCATGTTTATTCGACCTCTTCGAGTTCCTGACTCTATCGGCGTTTGCGTTTTGACGTTGAAGTTTCGAATCCGATACTCTGCGAGTACGAATCGCCGACTCACGCGTTTACGTCAACCTCTCGATGTTGGAGGAGTTAGGTTCGCCAAAAGGGGGAGTTTTCGTGGCTAGCGTGATAGCAAGAAGTTCGGCGGACGATCTAACGATCGTCATTCCCGTCTACAACGAGGGGGCGGGATTCGAGGAACTGTGGAGCGAGTTAAATACTCACCTGCAATTTCCATTTCGCGCCCTGGTCGTTTACGACTTCGATGAAGATAACACCGTTCCCGCTGTGCAGGCTGTGATTGCACGGGGCGAAACCCGTCTCAGCTTGGTCAAGAATAACGTTCGCCGCGGCGTGGTTGGCGCACTGCTCACCGGATTCCGCGCTGTCGAAAATGGCCCTCTATTAGTTGTAATGGCGGATCTCTCGGACGATCTGGCGCAGGTCAGCCGGATGTTGGAGTTATATCGCCAGGGTTATGACGTGGTGGTTGGAAGCCGCTACATGAAGGGAGGGCGCATCCTCAATGGGCCGGTTTTGAAGCAAGGGCTTTCGCGCATGGCCGGCGTGAGCCTGCATTGGTTTCGGCGCATCCCCACGCACGACGCGACCAATGCCTTCAAGGTCTACGATTCCACAATGTTGAGGCATTTTACTCTTGAGAGCCAGCGCGGCTTCGAATTGAACCTCGAAATTACGGTCAAGGCGTTTTTGGCAGGCTATCGCATTGTGGAGATCCCTTCGGTGTGGAGAGATCGTACACAAGGGAAATCCAAGTTCAAACTCTGGGCATGGCTGCCGCATTATCTGCGCTGGTACTTCTATGCCTTTCGATCCAAGAGCAAGACCCATGCGCCCGAACGACCTTAGTCTGCTTGCCTTCAGCCCCTTCGCTCCGGCATTGTTGTTATTTTCGCTTCTGAATTCTCACATCTGACAACGCATTACTATTCGCATTGTTTAATGTGTGAAGTCGTTGCCGGAATTCTGCGGAGGGGCACCTGAACTTCGGGGCGACTGGAATTTCGTGCTCTGGATTTCGCTGCGTGAGAGGCAGCTTTTTGAATCGGAGCGCTTCGAACGATTAGAGCAAACCGCGGGGTGAAGGAAGGTTTCCGAGATTGATTACCCAACAGACAACGAAAGCGGTCGGGGTTCGCAAGTACCAAGGGCTTCAGATCCTTCGCATAACCGCTGCGTGCATGGTGCTGCTCACACATTCGACTTTCTACGCGTCGGAGCGGCTTGATAGGCACTTCGGAGTTTGGGGGAAAGGGGCATCGGGTGTAGACATCTTTTTTGTCCTGAGCGGCTTTGTGATGATCTATTCCTCTCAAAGGCTATTCGGCACCCCCAACGGATGGAAGATATTCGCCGAACGTCGTGTTGTTCGCATTATTCCAATCTATTGGATTGCAACGACTATCAAGCTGATCGCGCTTCTTGCCACTACGGGCTATGTTCTTCACGCGCAATTTAGAGTTGCCAATACTATCGAGTCGTACTTGTTCCTTCCCGCGTATAACAGTGAGGGCACTATTACTCCGGTGTTGGGCGTGGGCTGGACGCTGAATTTTGAGATGTTCTTCTATCTTCTTTTTACTCTCGCCCTCTTGTTGCGAGTAAATGTCTTCAAATTCGTTGGCGGAGTGCTTGCTCTTTGTGCGCTTGGTGCTTTCTTTCGTCAGCCGGATTGGCCGGCAGTATCCTTTTATCTAGATACGCGCGTTCTCGCATTCTTCTATGGCATGTTAATTGCAAGTGTTTGCCTTACTGGCAAGCACGTTCCCCGGTTTGGAGCCATTCCGCTCATGATTCTGGGCTTCGCAGGTCTCTTGGGCACATGGCCGCGCCTGAATCTGTTGCACGGACTTCAGTATGGAATTGCCGCGGGATTGATCGTCTACTCCATGGCATCGCTGGAAGACTTGCTAACGCAAATTCCGCGTTTTGTGCTCTACGGGGCCGATGCATCCTATGCTATATATCTCTTCCATCCGTTCATTGCCCCAGCCGTTCCATCCGTCCTCATGAAGCTCCATCTTCAATACCCGTGGTTGTCGGTTATTTGCAGCGTGGTTCTTGCTCTCACAGGCGGATGTCTCGTCCATCAGTTCATCGAGCGTCCAATTACTGAGTGGTTCCGAGACCACCTCCTCGTTGGTGGAAAAAAGGTCATTCACCCGGCCTGAAGCGCTGCCGTCAACTCGGATGGACAGGCCTAAAACGCCACTGAATGAGTCTGACAGTAGTTGTCTGTTGCAGAAACGCCAATCCCGTTTGTCAGTCGTATCATCAACCCTGAAGAACTGGCACGATCTTCAAGTCTCCTAGATTTGTTCGGCCCGCTGGGATTCAGCGCAAATCATTACAAGAAATCTCATCGAGAGCGAAGCTAAGTTGAAAGCAGAACGTGACGGTCCCTCATTGGCGATTTACGCCGGGACCGCGATTGATCCTTTTCGCGAGGATTCCCTGTGAATTGTGTTTTTCTTCCCGCCATATTGATGTTAAGCGGCTACTTGCTCTCTGCGCAAAGCGGCCCTCTGGCGTTCTCTATAAATGCCTGCGGTTCAGGCCCTCACGGCTGCGAAGCAGACGCGGTGCTAGGGGATTTCGCCGACGACTCAGGCAAGACAGCCGCTGGAAAAGGCCTTCGCGCCGGCCCGCGCTTCGATGTAACTGAATTCGGCGCCGTTGGCAATCTCGCCAAAGACGACACGGGAGCGGTTCAGGCTGCATTCGATGCTTGCTATAACAACGGTGTCGAGCCATACGGAGGAATTGTAGAATTCCCGGGAGGCAGATCGTATCTAATCAGCAGTACCATCAATGCGCACGACAGTTGCCAGATTGAAGGTGAAGGACCGGGAGGATCCGGAACGGTCTATGGTTCAAATGAGCCTCCTACTATCGTCTGGAAAGGGCCCGCCGTCGGCGCCGCCTACTCTTTTTCCCGATTCACGGCAGCGCGAAATACGGTTCCCCTCTATACGTCGAGCAATTCAATAGCTCCAGCCCCGCATATCGCGCAACCGTTTATTGTTACAGTCGACGTCAACAACACCTTGCATGCGGATGACTGGGTTATGTTTCGGGGCTGCACTACGGTAGAAGGACTTGAGATCAATAACCTTGTTGGGCAGGTTGCGGTGGCTACCAGCAACTCGTTTACCGTGACGTACCCCGCAACGCTGTTTCATCTCGGCACCATGATTGATAACTGCACAGCGACGCAGGTCAATGTGGCAGTTGCATTCAATTCCATCGCCAGGAACCAGCAGTCGGTTAGTAACATCTTGTTGGAGGACGAGCCAGGTATCGACCGCGCTCGGGTAATGGGCGTGGATATGTACTTTGGCTCTCGAGTTGATTCGGGCACCAAGATACGCAATGTCTGGCTTAATGGCATCAGCCCTTATTTTGCATTCTACTTCGCGAACGGCGGAATTGACGTTGACTTCGCCGACGGTTGGCGCTCAGACGCGCACGCGCAGGTTGCTGAAGTATACTGGCGCTCCGGTTTTGGCGGTGGTGGGTTCCGGATGGAGTCTGGAAGTCTCAGTTCCAGCACGACAGTAGCCGGCGCTAATCTTATGATCGATAACCAAGGTTGCGGCGGCCCAACAAGAGCGAGTTTGGAAAATACTACATTTGAGGCGGACACTTCGTTCCTACCTGGGTTCGGTGCAATCACACTACTGGCCTGCCCGACGGTTTTCAACTATCCACAGTTCCGTCTTAATATTGAGAGCGGGGGAACTTACTGTGGAAGCAACGCGGCCGGGACAAACTGCCCTTCGATCGTGATGTACCCTGCAAATGATACCGCTCTTCTACTTGACGCTTCAAATACTATTTTTGGGAGCCCCCAGGGAGCAGGGTCCACGCCGGCATTTGTTGGTTTGCCGGGACTATTGAGAGGGAATCTGTCAGGATCAACAGGGTACACAGCACACCTTACGTACTCGATGGATTACAAGGGTCTTGGAGTAGGCGGGACGACCGCGACAAGTGCGGCTAACTCGCAGACGCTTGGCGATTTCAACTTCAACCAACTCTGGCAGTACGGAACACAGGCATCGGCACTGCTATACGCTGACGCGGCCTTTTTAGCGTTACCTAATGGAACGACACTCGCAGTCGGACAGATTGTGGCGCCTCCGTCTTACTGGGCCAGTTCATTGGCGGGGAAACGATTCGCTTTGAATGCAGTGCGACAGGCAGGCACTACGGGCACGCCGAATTACGGCTTAACAACCTGCACGACGACCACGACCCCCAATCAGTTGTCTTGTTCCGGGCCAAGTGCCTCGATCTCCAGCATTCGATGCTCGGGGAATCTGCTGACTGTGAATACATCTACCAATACTTTCGGCGTCTCGCAGCAAGTCGTCTTCGAAGGGACTGGAGAATCCTTTCTCAACGGCGGCGTCTTTTTCACATCGGCAGTTACTCCAAGTTCATTCACGGCTCCATATGTTTGCGGAACCTTTGCAGGACATGCTTCCGAACCTGGAACGGCGAAGGCTATAACATCATCGGCAGTGGATCTCAGTTATGGGCAGTACATTAGTGTCGGCTCAGCTACGCACAAGCAAATTGTCGGAATCAACGCGCTGAACCCCGCAGCGGTTCTGGTGAACGTGAATGGCGGCGTTGGTACTATCTCCAATCCTACAACTCTTACGTTTAGCGCTCCCATTCTTGGGCCGGAAATGCAGTTTCCCACTAAGTCTGCCGCGACACCGTTGACGCAGGCCTGGTCGCAGGGGGATATGGAACAGAACTCAAATGCCGCATTGAATGGTGTCGCGGCTTGGGTTAATGTGGCTGCCGGAACGCCGGGAACGTGGGCCGCGATTCCGCTCGGCAACAGCAAGGGCCAGATTGATGCTTCCCAAATATCCGGAACTACGGGATCGGGTAATGTGGTTTTAGCCAAATCGCCAACGGTCAACGGCCTAAGTGACAGCGGAACTTCCAGACTGAACAATGTGATGATTTCCGGAACATGTTCCGGCTGTGGTGGAGGAAGCATTCGGACAGCGCAAGCGTTCTGCTCCGGCCAGGCAACTTCATCGTCCACGCTCACGATGTTTGGAGCCGGTTCCGCGACCGCATCATGCACATCGAGCGTCGGCGCTGAGAGTGTCGCACAGTTATTGATGAACACGAGCGGGGCGGTGAGCAGCCTTGCAATTCGTTGCGCTCATAGCGGAGTCAGTTCACAGAGCGGCGTGTTCAGCGTATGGGATCTACCATCGGGCACGGCCATGGCTGGCCCTGACTCAGGGATCAACACCGGACTTACCGTGACTTATGGGACAGCGAAGGCAAGCACAGCGCTGTTCGACCTAACTCATACTTTTGCATACGCGAGGGGCGATACGCTTCGCATTCAATTCACCGCCCAGGCCAATGAGACATTGGGCGATTGCGAGGCAAGCTTTAACTATTGAGTTTAATGACTTCGAGCTTACGGGGGAAAGAGAACACGTAAGCTTTTAGGACCTCATCCGGCGGCCAAAGGGCCTACAGGAAGATAACAGTAAAGCTGGTCAATAAAGCATGGAAGTTATGATCGTGGGCACCCGGGGCGTACCGGCCGAACATGGAGGCTTCGAGACATTTGCGGAGGATCTTTCGCTGTTTCTGGTCTCTCGAGGCCACAGAGTTGTTGTATATTGCCAAACCGACAGAACGGATGCGCGCACGGAAGATACCTGGAACGGAGTGCATCGCGTAATAATCCCCTCCGGCAGCCACGCACTGGGGACTATTTATTACGATTGGATTACGACAAAGGACTGCTCTCAACAAAGGGGCGTTGTACTCACCCTGGGGTACAACACGGCAGTCTTCAGCCTGATGTACAGAATGCATCGCCTGCCGAATGTAATGAACATGGACGGGATCGAGTGGAAGCGGGCAAAGTGGTCATTGCCGCAGCGGGCCTGGCTATGGTTCAACGAATGGGCGGGAGCGCGATTTGCTAATCATCTGGTCGCCGATCACCCCGAGATTGCGCAGCATCTAAGACGGCACACTCCCGCAGAAAAAATTACGGTCATTCCATATGGAGCCGACGCTGTGACATCCGCGCCGACGGAGTTTCTTGCAGGATACGGATTAAAGTCGAAGAGATATTATCTTCTAATTGCTCGCCCGGAGCCGGAAAACTCGATACTCGAGATTGTCAGAGCATTCTCTACGGATCGGCTGGGTGACCCCCTGATTGTCCTTGGAAACTACTCCGGGAAAGGCAATGGATACCGGCAGCAGGTGTTGGATTCAGCGGGACCAAGGGTGCATTTTGTCGGCGCAATCTACGATCGCGAGATTGTTCGAGCGCTACGATTCCACGCCAAGGCATACATACACGGTCACCGCGTGGGCGGAACGAACCCGTCCTTGGTCGAGTCTCTTGCGGCCGGCAATGCCATCATTGCTCATGACAATCGATTCACCAGATGGGTAGCTGGAGAGCGTGCCAGATTCTTCAAGGACACTCAGAGTCTGGAGGAGATTGTGTACTTCCTGGAGCAGACCCCCTCGGAGCTTTTAAAGATGGAAGGGGCGAGCAGGCAACGCCACCGGGATGAGTTCGAGAAGGGGAAGGTGCTGCTGGCTTACGAGGAGTTACTTCTCCGCGCAGTGCAGAGTTACGGCTAGTGCATGTCATCAGGTAGATCGTAACTGGCGAGCTCGGCGGTCCTTATCAAAGCGTCAGGCCGGCGTGTTGATGAGAATGGTGGTGAATCGGGCTAAGGAGGCTCTGAATAAGCCATCGACATTCCCTCAGGGGTTAAAGCCCGCATTTATTTTGTGGCACTTGCGGCACGACTGAAGTCGTGCGCTTTCAAAGCAGCGACTGAATTAGAGGTTCCCTAGCGGAACCAAGCTTGTTATGGAGTAAGTGCGTTCATGCCTAAATCGATCCTGTTCGTTCATCAGGGATACGAACTTTATGGCTCGGATCGAACCCTCGTACAGTCCGTTCAAGCTGCAGCGACGCGCTGGCCGCATTCACGGATCACGGTTCTGCTGCCAAGCGACGGCGTTTTGCGTTCCGTATTGCAATCCGTGGTCGACGATGTTCGGATTGTCGACCTTGCGATTTTGCGTAAGAGTAACCTGAAGAGTATGAAGTTTCGGGATGCGGCCGGTCTTCTGAAAAAGATATTCGGAGCGCGCCGAATGATGCAGACTTATGACATAACTTATGTCAACACGGCTGTAGTAATGGACTATATTCTTGCCGCAGGCTTTGTAAGTCGGCCGCGCATGGTGCATGTGCATGAAATACCAAGCGGGTTGGCTGCGGTCTTCTTTTCAACGATACTCGCCCTGAGCCGCTCGTTCGTTCTATTCAACTCACATGCGACGCGGCGCAGCTTTTGGCTTCCACCCTGGCAACAGAACGCCGTCGTTTGGAATGGCGTCGCCGCGCCTGCAGAGACAGGGCGGGAACCGGCACATGCCAAGTTAAATCTTCTGCTCATCGGCCGATTCAATTCCTGGAAGGGGCAAGCAATCCTGCTGCGGGCGATTGCACAGCTATCGGCAGACGTACGCGACCGGGTGAGCGCGCGGCTAGTAGGAAGTGTTTTTGGGAAACAGGATCATTTTGCCGATGAGTTGGTACGAATGATCGAGGACGAAGGGCTTTCGGGGGTGGTTGAGATTCTCCCGTTCACCACCAATCCATCTCACCATTACGCTTGGTCTGATGTTGTGGTGGTGCCGTCGACTAGGCCAGAACCATTTGGACTGGTGGCAGTCGAGGCAATGGCAGCGGCGCGCAGTGTAATAGCGGCAAGCCACGGGGGAATTACCGAGATTGTCGTGAACGGCGTGACTGGAACATTTGTTGCGCCGGGCTCGGCTTCTTCGTTGGCCGCCGCAATCATGGCTTATGTCAAGGAACCTGCGCGTGCCGCTGCGGAGGGGATTGCAGGGCGCGAGCGCTTCAGGGAGCAGTTTGAGGAATCTCGCTATCGGTTGAAGATCACGGATATCATATCGAAATTGTGCGGTCCGGAGAGTGCGTGATCGAATTTGCGGCTGGCGAAGGTTGGGTCTTGCCTGCGGCGACAATCGCCCGGCGGCTACAATGTGCATAGCATGACTTCCCGCTCTCTCATTCTGGCCCTTACCGCTCCGCTTGTTGTGTTCACTGGTTGTGGCTATCACACGGTTGGCGCGGCCACCCATTTGCCGCCGGGCGTGCAGACGTTTTCTGTGCCGGTATTCACAACGCGCACCGACTCATACCACACCGAGGCAGCGATGACAAACGCGGTTATCCGCGAGTTTGCAGCACGGACCCGTTTCCGTGTGACGCCAATTGCGAACACGGAAACAGACGCGGTGCTGCACGGGACAATTCTCAAGGAATCAGTTACGCCGCTAACTTACAATGCATCAACGCAGGAGTCGAGCAGCTTCCTGCTGACCTTGGTGGTTTCTGTAACTCTGACCGGGCCGGACGACAAGGTTCTTTACGAGAACAAAAACTACGTATTCCGCCAGCAGTATCAGTCCACCACCGACCTGCCGACTTTTCTGCAGGAAAACCCTGCGGCCCTGGAGAGACTGAGCCGCGATTTCGCCCGGGCGCTCGTAGCGGATGTGCTCGAAGCTTTCTGAATCCGGGAAAAGACCAATGGCGCGGAGTTGACTAACTCCGCGCCATTGGTCTTTTGGGGGAGGGAATTGCTCTTGATTCGCTGCCAGGGAACCCATGCCTCTGCAGTAGCATTGATTCTGATCGAGGGCGTGGATGCCTTTGCGTGCGAGATGTGATTCTAGCCCAGATCGGTGTCTCCTGCGCGCTGGAATGAGGTTACGAGAGTCCAACAGGCCATCGCAGGAGCGCACATTACCTACTCAAGAGTTACTTCTGCAGGGAATGACGGATCGTGGCAGTAGCCCGTGGCGGGGCGTGGAGACAGTTGCGGATCTGGGTCCATTTTTCCATGGGACTGGTCTCGCCGCGCCGGGGAAGGTATTCTGAAACGGAATGGATGCGAGAATCTCAGGTCGACGGCTGGCCACAATGGGACCAAACCTATGACGGCTGGTCGGTGGGGAGCGGGTTTTGCCGCAGTAGCGCGCTTTGTGGCGGAGGTTGAGGCCGCCGCGGCAGGCAAAGGACCGTTGCGGCCTGGCTATGTGCTGGCGGGCGACGAGACTTTTCTGCTTGACCGCTGCCGCGCATCCGTTATCCAGGGATTTGTTTCGCAGGAACTGAAGGATTTTTGCTTATCGGATCTGGATCTGAATGGGACATCGATCTTCGAGGTGCTTGATCGCGCGCAGACACCGTCGCTGATGGCTCCGTTCCAAGTGATTTTTGTCCGCAACGTACGCCAGCTTTATACGCGCGGCGCGAAGAAAGAAGAATTCGCGGCTCTCGATCGCTACTTTAAATCGCCGAATCCCCAGGCACTGCTGATTTTTGTTGCTGATTTTCTGCGCATTCCGTCCGACATCCGGCGCATGGATATGGACGACAAGAACCGCTTCGAGCGGCTGCGGGAGACGCTGGGAGAACACTGCGGAATGGTTGAGCTGGCGCGGGTGAATGAACAAGACGCCATGCGCTGGGCGGCGTCGACTGCGCAGGAGGCAGGAGTACGGCTGGAAGCCGATGCAGCTCGCGAACTGGTGGACGCACTGGGCGCGGACATGATGATGATTTCCTCGGAATTGGAGAAGCTGCTGCTCTACACGCTGGGGCGCGGCTGCATCACGCTCGGCGAAGTGGAGACCATGGTTCTGGGCGCCAAGCAACGCTCGCTCTATGAATTGACCGACGCCATCAGTGCCCGCGACCGCGTGCGCGCATTGGCGCTGCTGCATGGGTTGCTAAACAGCAGCGACGGCGGCGAAGACTCTGCCATCGGCCACTTGTATATGCTGGCCAGAACCTTTCGCCAGATGCTGGTTATCCTGGAGAAGAACGTGCGCGACTCGCGCGCCATTTGGCAGGCGCTTTGGCAGGGATTTCGCATGCCGCCATTTGCCGCCGACGACCTGATTCGCCAGGCCCGCCGTTACAAGAGCCGACGTGAATTAACGCGTGCGCTGAGACTGGTGGCGCGCGCCGATCTGGAACTGCGCTCGTCTCCTCCGGACAAGAAACTGGTGCTGGAGCGCCTGGTTTATGAACTGGCATCAGAGCCCAAGCCCGTGTCGCCGCTGTTCGCTGCGCAGCTTTCATTTGAGGTGTAAGAAGCCCTACTTCCCGGTTTCATCCAGAATTGCGTGCGCGAGAAACGGGATGGTCGGATTTGACTCGCCTTCCAGGTCGAAGATCACGATCTCATTCTCGCCTTTTTTCAGCCACGGGGCCGGCAGGTAGAGTGTTCCCTGCGGGCCGATCTTCCAGAATCTGCCCAGTGGCTGGCCGTTGATGAAGACCTGGCCCTTGCCCAACGAGCGGGTGTCGACGAATGTGTCGGTCGGCTCACCAACCTGGAAGGTCGCTCGGTAGAAACATGCGCCTGTGCAGGGTTTTGAGTTATATGATAGTGAATTAGGGTTCCTCATTGGTAATGAATAAATCTGCCAATTTGTTAGCGGCTGATCCGCGAGAGTTACGGCATGAGTAATGCCGGCGCGTTCGTGGGGGAACTCGGGGCCGAAGTTCACGCGGCCCGTGTTCTCCACAAGAATATCGAGGCGTGCATTGTCGTGCGTTACGCGAATCGGGATAGAGGATTGATTTAGCCGCCGGTCAAGCGTTCCTGCGAGCACTCCGTCCAGATAGACTTGCGCGTAACTCCGCAACTCATCAATGCGAAGATCGCCGCTTTGCGCGTGGGCGACATTCGTCCGGTAGAGGATATAGCCGTAACTCTGGCCCACGTCCTCCATCGAAAGAATCTGCGGCGAGTTTATTGGTTGCGGAAGGGTCTCCCACATCGAAGCTGAGCCGGTGAACTGAACTGGTGAGAGCGATTGCGCAAGGATCGGCGCGGGAGGCGCTGGGGGCGTGATACCGGTAACTTTGCTGATGACATCGCGGAAGAGATAGAACTTTTTCCGCAGTTCGCCGCTTTCACTTACCGGCACATCGTAGTCGTAGCTGGTCACATCGGGCTCGTACCTTCCGCCGTCGATATTTGCGCCGTTCATCCAGCCAAAACTGGTGCCGCCGTGAAACATATATAGATTGACGGAGTAACCCTGTTCCAGCATCCACTGCAACTCTTTGGCCTCCGCGTCCGCATCTCCGATGTGATGCCGTTCACCCCAGTGATCGAACCATCCATCCCAGTATTCGCCGCACATGCGTGGAGCGTTGGGGCGAACTTTGGAGAATTTGGCGAACTGCTCTTTCGCACCGCCGGCGCCGAAATTGAGAGCGGCCGGCAATCCGGGAATTGATCCGTTGGGCATTTGATCGACGCCATCCGCGGTGTAGAGCATCGTTCGATCGAAGCCGGAGTCGAAGAGAAGTTTGCGAATCTGCTCCATGTAGTTATGATCTGAACCGAAGGAACCGTATTCGTTCTCGACCTGCACGGCGATGATGGGGCCGCCGTTGGCGCTTTGCAAGGGAGCGAGCTCTTGTCCCAACCGATGGAGCCAGCGGCCGGCGGCGGCAATGAAGGCGCGGTTCGAGGTGCGTACTTCCATTCCGGGCTCACGCAGCAGCCATGCAGGAAGGCCGCCAAAATCCCACTCAGCGCAGA
>Ga0302324_100014331_pt1 | contig 15999 bp, 11 predicted proteins | sample Palsa_T0_1_FD_201949 | JGI IMG/M metagenome (GOLD analysis project Ga0302324, IMG submission 201949) | Peat permafrost microbial communities from Stordalen Mire near Abisko, Sweden - Palsa_T0_1 | ecosystem: Environmental > Terrestrial > Soil > Palsa > Peat permafrost | place: Sweden: Abisko...
CCTTACCATGAGTGGTTTCCGGCCGCATGCGATTCGCTGGCAACCGGCTGTTTCCTCACGCTGCTCGGGCCTGGGCTACGTCAGCGTTGGATCTCCCCCTGGATCACATCCCGCTGGTTTTTCGCTGTGCCTGTATTGGTGCTCCTGGCGAATGCCCTGCGATATCGTGCCGAGGGACTATTAGGCCTCGATCCAAAGGCTCGTATCCTGTTTCTCCTCCTGGATACCGTTGGAATAACTCTGATGAATGTGGGCATCGCACTCACCATCGAACGCGTAGTTCGCTATCCCGGGGATTTCTTCGGAAGAATCCTGAACTCGAAACCGCTTATCTGGCTCGGAACGATCAGCTACTCTCTATATCTCTGGCAGATGCCTTTCTTCAATCCTGAAAGTCCGGCCTGGATCACGCGCTTTCCGGTAAATATTGTTCTTTCAATTGCCGCAGCTACCGCCTCCTACTATTGCATCGAGAAGCCAATTCTGCAGTTGCGCAACCGCTTCACGCGAAGGACGGAACGCACGGCTGCGCCTGTCGCACCTTGACTGGTTCAGAAGCATCCTCATTCGACGCCAGCACCTCAGAGCAATCCGCGATAAAACTCCACTGCCAGCCCCAGCACACGCTCGTTCGAGAATCGCTCCTCAGCCCACGCTCGCGCCGCCGTACCCATCCGCCTGCGCTTGCCCTCATCGCGGATCAGCTCCAGCGCAGCCTCCGTGATCGCTTCGGGAATTTCGGCTGGAATCAGTAATCCCGTTACCTCAGCCAGCACCGCGTCGCGAGCTCCGGTCGTTCGTGTCGTGATCACCGGAACTCCCGAAGCCGCCGCTTCCAGCGCCGCGTTTGGAAAGCCCTCGCGGTGCGTCGGCAGCACCAGCACATCCATTGCCCGGTAATAGGGCGCCGCATCGAGCACAAACCCCGTATGCCGAATGCGCGGATTGTTCTCGATATGCGTTCTCCAGCGCAACTCAAGCGCATCCTCCGCAGCATCGAACCATCCGACCAGCAGAAGCCAGCACTTTGGCTCTGCCCGTAGGATCTCATCGAAAGCCACCAGCAGCTCCGGAATTCCCTTATCGCGAGTCAGCCGGCCCACAAACCCCAGGACCAAATCATCATCAGGAATGCCCAGATCCCTCCGGACCGAACTTCTTCCCGGCGAAAACCGCATCGTATCCACTCCGTTGCTGCTGCCATGCCCCAGCAATCGCAGCTTCCTCGCTGGAGCGATCCGCAATATCAGCGCCTCGAAACGCAAGCTCTCGCTGTTGCACAGCACCACATGCGCGCATCGCGCCGCCAACCGTTCCGACCACAGCAGTAGCCACCGCTTCAATCCACGCGAAGACTCCAGCTTCAACCCTCGAAGCGTGTACACCCGATGCGGCACCCGCAGTATCCAGGCCGCAAGATTTCCCAGCAAACCCGCCTTGGGCGTACTGAAATCCGTAATCGCCGGTCTTCGACGCCGCAAAACAAATAGCAATTTCAGAAAGGATCGTAGATCGGAAATGAGCGCGATTCCCCGCTCCATCTGCACAGCAACTGCATCGACACCCTCAGCCTCAGCCCGCTGCTCGAGTAGTTCGCCTGGAGAAGAGATCAGCGTCACATCAAACCCAGCCAGCCGCAGCGCCCTGAGGCGCCCAGACAGCACCAGGCAGGTCTGCGCGCTGGTCACGCCCACCACAAGTCCCGGCCGCGCATCAGCCTTCGTAATTGGCCGCGAAGCCTCCTGCGCACCCGGCAATGCAGGCGTCAATAGTTCGGCCTGCGGATTGTGGTCAACGGAAGGCGTCATCTTGCAAAAGCCTTACTAGAACTCAGCTGAGACTCGATTTAGTAACTTAAAGTAGATTGATTTCCGGCAATACTAACGGATTGGGTTCACGGCGTCTAGCTAGTTTTTGAGTTTCGGAGTAATCTCAGGAACAACTTCTCTTAATCGCATTCCTGGCCATGAAGCAGCGAATCAAGCTACTGCTGTTGATCCCTCATCTCGGCGGCGGCGGCGCCGAACGCGTTGTCGCGCAGTTAGCGCAGCATCTCGATCCTCAACGTTTCGAAATCCACCTCGCGCTCATCACCGGCGACGGTCCCGGAGCCGAACCGCCACCGGCGTGGGTAACCGTCCATCGCTTCGACAAAACCCGCGTCCGTCAGGCGTGGCTCCCACTGCTAAGGCTCATTCGAGCGGAGCAGCCGGATGTGCTTCTCTGCGGCATGGCTCATCTCAATTTCCTGATTTTACCGCTCAAGCCGTTCATGCCGCGCCGAATCCGCATCCTCATCCGGCAAAACACCACCGCATCGGCCGCGGCCACAAGCCGCCTGTCGCGCCTCGCCTACCGCTATCTTTATCCTCTCGCCGATCGCATCATCTGCCAGTCCCAGGCCATGGCCGACGACCTGACAGCCAACTTCAACATCGATCCGGCCAAAACAACCGTCCTCTTGAACCCCATCGACATAAACGCTATTCAAGGAGCAAGCAGGCCATCCGCAACCGAAGAAAACTGCTTCGCAAACCCAGGACCGCACTTGCTCTCCGTGGGAAGGCTCTCCATTGAGAAAGGCGTTGATCTTCTGCTTCGCGCCCTGCCCCAGATTCAGCAATCCCACCCCATCGTTCACCTGACAATTCTCGGCACAGGCCCCGAAGAAGCATCTCTGCGGCAGCTCACCACCCAGCTTGGCCTCGAAAACCAGGTAACTTTTGCCGGCTACGCAACCCCATCCTCCTACTACGCCGCAACTACGCTTTTCGTCCTGCCGTCCCGCTACGAAGGCATGCCCAACGCCCTGCTCGAAGCCGCAGCCGCTGGCCTGCCCATAGTAGCCACGCCATGCTGCGCAGGAGTTACGGAGTTACTCGAAACCTCTACAGGAACATGGCTCGCCCCAGCAATCACATCTGAAGCTCTGGCTGAAACAATTCTCCGCGCCCTGGCCTCAATCCAGGTCAACACCAGCGCCCCTGTAAGGTTCCATCATGCCTTTCTCGCGCCCTTCGAATTACAGACGGCAATAACTGCGTATGCAGACCTCCTTACTAACACAATCCATCCAAAACGCCTCGCCCTTCTTATCCCCACCATCGACCAGATAGGAGGCGCAGAGCGCCAGGTGCTCCTGCTCGCCAAAGAGTTCGCTGCCCGAGGCTGGCAAGTCACTCTGATCGCGCTCTCCGGCTCTGGCCTGAGCGAAGCTCAAGATCTAGCCTCAGCGAACGTTGAATTCTTTTCTCTGCGGATGCGCAAAGCCTGGATCGACCCGCGAGGCTGGCTGCGCTACCTGACTTGGTACCGCCGTCACCAGCCCGCAATTCTGCATGCCCACCTGCCTCACGCAACCTGGTTTGGCCGCTGCTCCCGCCTCATCGCCCCGGTGCGAGTCGTGGTGGATACCATCCACACCAGCAAGACCACCAGCAACTCCGGCGGTCCCGCTCGCCGCCTCGGCTACAAACTCACCCACTGGCTCACGAACCATGTAACCGGCGTTAGCCAGTCCGTCGCCGAAGCAGTCCTGACCGCAGGCATGGCTCCCTGCGAACAACTCACCACGATTCCCAACGGCGTAATTCTGCCGCCAAGCCGCTCCAATTCTCCTGGCCCGACATTTCGCTGGGTCGCCATAGGCCGGCTCGCTCCCGTCAAAGACTACCCAACCCTGCTCCGCGCTTTCGCAGTCTTACCAAGTGAGTCCACGCTGCAAGTCCTCGGCACCGGCCCAGACGAGCAATCACTCCGCGCCTTGGCAGCACAACTCAAGATCGAGAACAGAGTCCAATTCACCGGCTTCCAGGCAGATGTCCAGCCCCAGCTAGCCGCCGCTGACGCATTCGTCCTCTCCTCGCTTTGGGAAGGCCTGCCAATATCCGTCCTTGAAGCCTCCGCTGCCTGCCTGCCCGTAGTCGCCACCGACGCCGCAGGAACAAGAGAAGCCATCCTTCCCGGCGAAAGCGGCCTGCTCGTTCCGGTAGCCAACTCCACGGCGTTGGCAGAGGCTATGACAAAAATCATGGCCATGCCACGAGTCCAACGGCAACAGATGGGCGCAAAGGGCCGCCAGTTCGTCGAACATACCTATGCCCTGTCTAAAGTCGTCGACCGATGGGAGCAGCTCTACTGCCAACTGCTGCACGACCATCCCAATCAGGCCCGCACGAACCGCAGCCGATCACAATCCGAACTCATCGCAAACCAAACCGCCGCCGCAACCGCCCCAGTCGAATCCGCGTCATCATCCGCGCATGAAAGATCCGATCGCCAACCGACCGAGCTCCGATTTCCCAATCCGCCAGAACTTGCTCCACGCAGGTAAACTGCCCGGCAAACCTGCACAGAAATGACTCCAGCTCCGTGACCGCCTCATCCGTAGCCGAATTCGCGTGAAGACAGATGGTCCACAGCCCCGTTGTTTTCTCAACCGGCCTCCAAAGCTGCTGCGGAATCCAAACTACCCCGCCCTCACGAAACGGCCGCCGCGCAAACCCATCTGAAACGACTCCGATCCCCACCTCGCGCAGGGCCGCAATCGTTTCCCAGTCCAATCCATGCCGAGGTGCTACCCAGACCCGCGCCGTCAGACCATGCTCGGCCAGAATTCCCAATCCAGCCCGAATCCACTCCCGCTGTTGCTCCCGCGGAACCCCGGCAAACTCAGTCTTCGCGTGCAGTGGAATCAGACCTCGTCCTTCAGCCTCGCAAATATGCCGGTATCCATGCAGCCCGATCGTCGCTCCCGCCGCTTGCCACTCGCGCATCTCCGCCCAGAAGCCTGGATCGAAGCCTGGATCGAAACCTGAATCGGGCGAACACAGCTGCAGCTCAGGGTCTTGATTCTCAGGCACCACCGCCAGAATCGGCCGAATCCCAAACCGCCGCAGCATCGGCACAAACCGCCGCCACCGATCTCCATCCATCGTCGGGCAAAGATCGTCAAACCGCAGCAGATACTGTGCCGCCTCTCGCGGCTCGGTCACTCCACGCCCTCCGCAAGCGAAGTATCACCCTTCGGCAGCAGACGGTACGTCCAGTAGCAGAGAAACACAAACGTGCTCACCGTCCACAGCGAAGTAGCCAGCGCGATCCCCGCCACTCCATACCACCGCATCAGGGCGATATTCAGCACTACATCCAGCACCAGGTTCAATATCCCGCAGTAGAGGATCAAAGAAGTTCGCCGAATGGCCACCAGATATCTGTAAAACACCCGGCTTACGATGAAGAACGGCAACTGGATCGCGTACATCGCCTGCACCGGCGTCACAGCCGCCGTATCCGCTGGTCCAAACGCACCATGCTGATAAGTGAGCCTAACCAGCAGATGCGATCCGAAAATCATCACCAACGCTACAGGGATGGAAACAAGCGCAGTCAGCCGGACGTAGGTATTGAGCGTATGACGGCAGGCAGCCCAATCCCGCTTCGCAACCAGTTGCGAGAAGTATGGCGTCACCGCCGTCGCAATTGCACCGGCCAGCAGGTTCAGCACCACGCTCACAAACCGGTTTGCGTAAGCCAGTGTCGAAACGCTCCCCGCAGGCAGCATCGCAGCCATCCCCTGGTCCACCAGCAAGCCGCTCGAAGCCACCAGCCCGCTCAGCAATACCGGCCCATACTGCCCGGCTACCTCGCGGATCGCAGGACGTATCGCCGCATCTGCTCCATGCCAGCGCAGGCGAAAGCGATATCCATGCGTCTGCATCATCGAGATCATCAGCCCCGCATGGATCGTCGCACCGGCCACGTTGGCATACACCAGCACCCAGATCCCCAGCCGCTCCGCCAGCAGCCACGCTCCCAGGATGATCGCCAGCGGCGTCGCCACCGGAGCGAGAGCCGGCAGCCAAAATCGCTCAAACGTATTCAGAACCGCAGTGCAGTTCGAGGCAACACCGGCAATCAGCACCACTGGCAGCAGCCCGTAGAAAAGCTGTTCGGTGAGCAGCAGTTTGGGCCCGGAAAAGTGTGCGGCAACCAGCGGAAAAAACACCCGCGCCGCAGCCGCCATCACCAGCGATCCTCCAGCCAGCAGAAGGCACATCCAGGCCATCGCAGACGAAAGCAAATCCTGCGCCCTCGCCTTGCCATCTGTCTCCCGCACCCGCACCAGCGTAGGAATCAGCGCCTGGTTCATTGATTCGGAAAACAGGTTCACCAGCAGCCCCGGCACCAGGAAGGCGATCAGGAAAGCATCCATCGCATTGCTGCGCCCAAACGCCCCGGCGACCACAATTTCCTTCGCCGTCGCTACCACTTTCACCAGCACCCCGGCAAAAGTAACAATCACCGCGGCCCTGAAGATCCGGCGATTCACGCTGGGTCCCCGCACAGAATCTTCGTGGGGAGCGGGAACCTCAGGCGAAATGGCGTCAAGTTCCGGCGTAATGACCTTTCGAACCATCCCAGGAATCAGCCAAGTTCAAATCTCAACTAGAATCTCGAATATTGAATTTATATATATCAAAAATATGTCAGTTTTACTGACCATGAACGCGCACCCCACCTGCTATCCCCCTCACTGTCATAGCTTGCGGAGCAGTTTGCTGCCCACTGGTGCCAGACCCGTCTATACCAGAGAAGACCCGCGCCATCAAAAAGGGTTTCTCCTGCGCCAATCGCCCGGCAAGCGCCATGATCCCAAACAGCAACCACGTAGTTCGATTCTCCTCCACCGACCCGACCATCGAAGTAATAATCCACACCCCCAACGCTGTCCCCAGCGCAATACGCAACAGTCCGTTGGTCCTAACCACAGCCCACCCAACCGCAACCACAATCGCCAGAAAGATCGTCGTCCCCACCAATCCCCCTGTCACCAGCACTGCCATCACGGTGTTATGCGCTGTGTCTGTGGGAGCCAGCCCAGCCGCGATCGAAAAGGTGCCAGCGCCATATCCCCACCAAGGCGCTTGCGTAAATGCGTGAAAGCCTGCCCTCCAGAGGCTCAGCCGGTCGTTCAAGTCGCCTGCGGCCACCTGCTCCGGAATCGTCGCCAGCCGATCCAGCGACTCCAGCGGCACAAACAGCCACAGCGCAACCGTCGTCACCGCCAACCCCACAAACACCATCGACGCTCCACGCGGACGCCACACCACCAGCAAAATCGCCGATCCCAGCAGCGCCGTCAGCGCTCCGGAAAACCCTCCCCGCGAGGCTGTCAGCAGTACAGCCATCAATCCCACTGGCACATAGCCGATTGCCAGCGCTCTCACCAGACGCTGGCTCTCGGTAGCAAACAGCAGCGTCGCCAGCGGAAATCCAAGATCCAGAAACCGCGCTACATCATTCGGGTCCTGTCCCTCCGCCACAAATCGAATCTGCTGCGCAGCCATTGCGCTCGCCGAGGCAAAATTCATAGCCGTCAGTAGCGCCAGCACCCAGCACCCCGCCACAAAGGCCCGCATCAGCCCATTCAACTGCTGCGGCGTGTCCGCAACCTCCCACACAATCCACGCCAGCATCATCACCTGGAAGTAGGACCGAATCTTCTCAAGCGTAGCCTCCGGGTCCACGGTCCAGAAGTAGCTGCAGGCGAAGTAGAGATACAGCCCTAACACCAGCCACTGCACAAGGCCTGGCGCCCGCATACCCTTCTTGAGCAACACCAGCGGCACCACTGTAAGCAGCAGCAATACCCCCAGAACCCTCGCAATATTCCCCAGCGGCTCGCCCAAATCCAGCGAATACTCCCAGGGCACCGCAAAGCTGAACAGCATCAGCAACACCAGTGTCACCCGCTTCACAGCCCCTCCCAATTCACAAACAATCCCGCTAACTCGCTAGCTCGCTACTCAGAATCTCTGCGAATACACCAGCCCCGCATAAATCGAAACTCCAATCGCCGACTGGATCGCCGATTCCAGGCTCTTGTTCATCAGGTTCTTCGCCGTCGAATCCGGCACGAACAAAATATCCCTGTCCTTGACCGCCAAATCCGGATCCTGTCCGCGAATCATCCGCCGCAGATTCAATGTCGTCAGCGTCCGCCCGCCCGCTTGATCCCGAATCAGAATCGCCTTTGAAACCGAAGCATTCGGCGTCGCGCCCCAGGCCAGCGAAAGCGCCTGCACCACCGTCAAACCCTGCACCGGATCGACGGCGAACCCTCCGGGCCGCACCACGTCGCCGATCACATATGCCAGACCCGCCCGGCTCACCAGCAGCGTATCTCCAGGCTCCAACTCCGGATTGTGATCGACCTTCCCATCTGTTCCGCTCGGGTCCAGAACAAATGGATGCCCCGTATGCTCATCTTCACGATGAAACACGCTCACCAGCCGCCCCGCATTCGGCCCCAGCCCGCTCGCCGCCGAAATCAGATCCAGCATTCGATGATGCACGGTGAACGGATACACCCCCGGCCGCGCCACTTCTCCCAGCACGCTCACATCCTGCCCCACGGCATTCGTCACCAACACAGCCACCTGCGGATGCAACAGCATTCCCGCATCCACGAACGCTTTCTCAATAGCCCGCGAAGCCTGCTGCTCCGTAAGCCCCAGGAGCCGCACCTGGCCAACCAGCGGCAGCAGCACCGTCCCATCCGCAGCCACCCGCACCGCAGAGTGAAACTCCGGCGTATGAAACTCGCTCACATCCAAAAAGTCCCCATCCGCAATCGGCAGCGCCATCGCCGTGCCTGCGGCATGTGCGCCCGAATCAGACAACTCAGGCAATGCCGAGGCGGGAGCAACGGCATTCCAAACCGGCGGCGCAGTCTTCGGATTCGGTGCAATCCCCACCGGAGCATCCTGCGGCAGCTTCACTACTCCGCTCGGCAACCCGGAGGTATTCGGCGTAGGCGCCTGGCCCAGCGCTTGCGGGCCGGCACCAGATCCGGCCAGTGAACAGCAAACCGCCAGCAACACCACCGCCAATCCCTTCGCACGCCCTCCGGCGGGCCGCCAGGCATCGAGCACCAGCGCCCCCACCCCCGCCACCCAGAAGCTCGAAAACAGCGTAATCGCCAGATATAGCCACAAATCCGGCGTCACTGGTCTGAAAGGCTCCCGCGCCGCATCCACCACCGTAATGCTCGAAGCATGAACTCCAGCCGACAATCCCGCCTCTTCAATTCGCCTTCTCAGCCGTGTGCAAAGCTCCCGCCCTGACACAACCTCCTCATGCAGCACTGAATACTCGATCTCGGCATCGTTCTGCCGCAATCCCTCCACCGTCTGAGCCTCCAACTGCTGCTGCAAAAGCTTCTCCCGACCCGCAGCCGTCTTCCAGCTCCGTCCAAAGGCCTCGATAAGGTTCGCGTCCTCCGCTTTGATCTGCTCTCCAAGGTCTGTCTGCGCCCGCTGCAGCTCAACCGCCCGTGGAAAATTCGGCCCATGCTCGGCCTTCAACTGCGCCAGCTCCACTGAAAGCTCACTCAAATGCGTCCTCAGTTGCTGCGCCAGCCCCGCTCCACCGGGCCCCATCTCCGCCTGCAACTCTGGATTCGCAGCCAGCACCTGCTCCGGGTTTCCCGCCTGCGCCTCGCGCCACAGCGACTCCTTCAAGATTCGGTCACCGCTCGCCGCAGCAAGCAGCCGTCCCGTCTCGGCAATCTGCTGCATCGCCGGAACCTCCAGCGACTCCACGGGCGCTCCGCCTGCCATAGTCTGTTCCGTGCTCATGAACCCATGCTTGCGTTCAAATTCACCCAGCTGCTTCTCCTTCAGGGACACCTGAGCCGTCAGCGTCTTCAGCTGCCCTTCAAGCCACGTCGAAGCCTCCACCGTCGCGCCCGTCCGGCTCTCGCTCTCTTGCTCCATGAATCCGGAGATAAGCGCATTCACCACTTCCGCAGCCAGCGCCGGGTCCTTGCTGCGAAAGCCGATCTCAATCAGCAGCGTTCGTGGCAGGGTGCGTACCCGCAGCCGCTTCGCAAAGGCCTTCAGCAGATATTCCTGCGCTTCAGCAGTAGGTTTATTTGGATCGAACCCAGGAAACCGCGCGGCGAAACCCCGGCTGAACGCAGCGGACTGATACAGCTTCAGCCTGGTAATCACCCGCCAGCCCAACTTCTCGCTGCGCAGCACATTCACCAGCGTCTCCAACTGCAAAGGCGTACTCAGAATCGAAGCCGGAGCCAGCGCCTCCGCCTGATCCACCGTCAATGCAGAGGCAGACTGCATGCGCAGCGCCACTCGCGCCGTGGCCTCATATTGATTGGGAACGATCAGGCAATACAGCACGCAAAGCGCCAGCAACCCGCCAATGCAGCCCAGCACAAACCGCCGATGGCGGCTGAGCACGCTCGCGATTTGTCGAAAGGAATAGGAGCGTGACTCAGCACGCCACTCAACATCAGCAGGACGCAACTCTTCTGCGAAACCGGAACTCTGCGAATCAGCCACGCAACAGAAACCTCAAAGCCGGAAGAGTGCATCCAGCAGGGTATGTATGCGCAGATTGAGGAAAATTAAATCAAGAATTACAAGTAAAGGTATTGGAAGTATCCAGCATTCGGACAAATCCGTCAAATGAATCTTTTCCAACGAACAGATTCACCAAACTGGGCATTCCGGCAGCACCGGAACAGAAAACTCGCTTAAGGTCTGCAACGCGATGAGCGTACGACCATTCTCGGCAACGCTCGGCCGCTCTTCCGCGTGTCGACTTGGCATAGGGACGAGTACCCGACGATCAAGACGCAACCTTAATCCCGGACCCTGCGGCGTTTCTCAGGACTGATGGCAACTGAGCTCCTGACAGAACGATCCTGAAGGCCGGTAACTATGCCGTAGCAGGCGGCCCGAACCAAGTGGCCAGCGCGTCGGCGAGTCCCACCTGGGTTCGGTCTCCCACCCAGGCCACATATCCGTCAGGCCGAATCAACACGGCGGTCGGAGCCGTGACCGTCCCGATTGCCGGAAGCTCCCACGGACCAACGTATTTAGCGTCGACCAACTGGACCCGATCCGCCCATGACGGGATGTCGATTGCGCCGGGCTCACCGAGGTTGAGGAGCACCGGCCGGGCAGCGTGGAGCAGGGTGAAGACCCGAAGCGGGCCGTTTTCGGTGACCAAGTCGAGATCGGGCATGCGGCGTCCGAGCAGCGGATGCCCCTCTCCGAGGTCGTAATGAATGTCCAGACCCGCCATCATCGCGGCGAATCGTCGGCGCGGCTCGTCCATACCCAGGAGCTCGGCAATCGTGTCGCGCAGCGCCTTCGTACGTTCGTCTTCGCGGCGAAGAACGATCGACGCCATCGTGTTGCGCAACACGATGGCTCCGATCGGGTGGCGCTCTGCGTGGTACGTGTCGAGGAGGCTTTCCGGCGACATCCCCTTGACCACCTGCGCCAGCTTCCATCCCAGGTTCACCGCATCCTGCACGCCCGTCTGGAGACCCTGGCCGCCGTCGGGGGGATGCACATGCGCGGCATCACCCGCGATCAGCACGCGTCCCTTGCGATAGGAGGCCGCCTGCCGCGTAGCATCGGTGAACCTGGAAATCGAGGTGGGAGAGTGGATTCCGTAATCGGTCCCGTAGACGTTGATGAGCGCCGCGCTCAGATCGCTGAGAGTGGGTTCGGTGGTCTGTCCAACGTGCTGTTCGGTCACGAGGACGCCGACCGGTCCGTGATCCGCGTAGACTATCTCGCCGTTGCGGATCTCGTACTCTATCCGGCCGAGGGCATGGGTGCCGAGGGCGTCGCGGCGGATGCCCCATTCCGGCGGCGTCTCGGCGAGTTCGGCCTCGGCGATCAGGTTGCTGGTGGTGGGATCCGATCCCGGGAACGCTATGCCGGCGGCCTTGCGGACCAGGCTGCGTCCGCCGTCGCACCCGACGAGATATTGCGCCCGCAGCGAGCAGCCGTCGCTCAGCTCGACATCCACGCCAGTGTCATCCTGCGCGAAACCCGAAACTTCAACGCCGCGATAGATCAGCACCTTGAGCTCGTCGATCCAGCCGGCGAGGATCCGCTCGATATGCTTTTGCCGCAGCCCGAGACTGTAGGGGTGGCGGGTGGGAAAGCCGCTGAGATCGAAATGGACCCCGGCAAACGCGACAGCCTGCGCCTTCTGTCCCTCGGCGAGGAATCGATCGGCGATTCCGCGTTGATCGAGAACCTCAATGGTGCGGGCATGCAAACCGCCCGCGCGCGAGCCGATCAGCTCCGCGCTCGCACGCCGCTCGACAATGGCTACGTCGACGCCCGCCAACTTCAACTCGCCCGCCAGCATCATTCCCGTCGGACCGCCTCCTGCAATCACCACCTCATGTTTCATCCCAGGACCCCTCGTTGCGATATTTGCGTTCGACAAACGCCTGCTGAACGTATCGCATCCAGGAGCGAAATACAGTCTGTTTTATATTGTTCCGAGTTGTTATCCTGGAAGTAGAGAGGATGTGGATTGCATTCGCGGCTCGCCTCGAAAATGGAGCGCCCTCTTTCCGCTCTCTTTCCTCTCTCTGAGCAGCCCCTGGATAACGAGTCGAGGCAATCTCCGATTCGCGCGCAGCGCGAACCCTATTCCCGATTCCCTGCCCCTCGATACCACTCCACCGTCCGCCGCAACCCCTCGCGAAAATCAACCTTAGGCGCATACCCGAGCAACTCCCCAGCCAGCGAAATATCCGCCAGCGAATGCTTGATATCCCCAGCCCGCTCGGGTGCGTAAGCCACCGGGCCGGCGTACCCGGTAATGGATCGAAGCTCCTCCACCACCTGATTCAGCGTGACCCGCACGCCCGTAGCCACATTCATCACCCGCCCTGAAACCTGCGCCGCAGGCGCGGATGCCGCAAGCAAATTCCCCTCGACCGTATTCTGAATGAAAGTGAAATCGCGGCTGGTCTCCCCATCGCCATAAATCGTCGGCTGCTCCCCGGCCAGCATCTTGCGGCAAAATACCGCCAGCACTCCCGAATATGCCGAAGTCGGGTCCTGATACGGCCCAAACACATTGAAGTAGCGCAGCGAAACCGTCTCCAGCCCATACACGCGGCTGAAGGACTGCATGTAATACTCCCCCGCCAGCTTGGCTACCGCATACGGCGAAATAGGCCTCGGCAGCATTCCCTCATGCTTCGGCAAAGTGGGAGTATCGCCGTAAGCCGAAGAAGAGCCCGCATACACCACCCGCCGCACTCCAGCCTCCTTGGCCGCCCAAAGCAGATTCAGCGTGGCGTCCACGCACGCCACATTCGAAGCAATAGGATCGAGCACCGACCGCGGCACAGAAGGCAATGCCGCCTCGTGAAACACCACCTCGACCCCAGCGCACGCCTGCCTGGCCACATCCAAATCGGCCAGATCCCCCTCCACAAACTCCATCGCCTCAAGACCCAACAGATTCGCGCGCTTGCCGGTGGCAAAGTTATCCACGCCGCGCACTGCATCCCCATGCTCAAGCAGCGCCGCTGCAATCGACCGCCCAATAAATCCCGCCGCGCCAGTCACCAGATACTTCGCCAATCAACCCCTCCAACACCAAACCCAAAGCCCAGCATACAACCGGACTCCAGCGACTCGCGGCTTCCCCCATTTGCCCCAGAGCAATCTCATCAATTGATCACTACACCAATCGTCAAAAATCGTACGCCAGGGTTTCTTTCACGACTTCTTGAATCAATGGAGGCTTCTGGTCGTAGTCGGTGTATCGAATCCATTCTGGATGAACTACGAAGTAGGCAATCCCCGGCCAACTCATGTGCTCTCGGCATTCGGGCCACTGCGCAAAATAGACATCCTGAAACCGTTTGAGCGCTTCCCCTTGCGGTTCTTCAGCAATACCCTCCAGTTGAAGCGTCTGTTCTCCAGACCATCCGATAACCAGCGAGCACATTGGTCTCTGAAGAAGATTTGGATATTTGCGGGAACTCTTCACGGTATCGAAGATGATTTCTAAACGTGAACTAGAGGCTATTCCAACGAGTGCCGACTGAGGAGTGCCATTGGTTCCGATGCTTGACACTACCCCGTATCGCTGTCGCGTAATGAAGGCACAGAGAGCCGCTCGGTCCATGAGTCATATCCTCCCATCTTCGCTATCCACGATACTGGGTTGTACGATCCCAGCAAACCGGCTGTTGGGATCACTACACCAAACGTCAAAAAATCGTACGCTAGCGACCTGAGACAGAGCGGGCAAACTGGCGAGAACGGCGTTTAGAACGAAGCCGCTGGCGCGGCAGACGCTACGCGTGCCATACTTCAGTGAGTATGGGTAGCTCGGACTTGCTGAATCGACTTTCGCCATCCACCATTAACTCTATTTCCATCTATACGTTGCGGACGAAAATCGATTCAATCCCCATAGACTGACCGCATCCGCCGCAAACGCCAGCGGCTCCCTTCAAACGGCTCTATCTAAACTGCCCGACCAAGTGATGTCGGCGACTGCAATGTCCTGCGTCTTGGGCAGTCAAGATAGAGTCCTAACGTTTATCGTTACTTATGCCAGACGAAGGGGGTCCACTTCCACGCTTAATGAGCGCTTTTTGCCTGTTCTCGTCACTTGAGCACCGGCCTGCCGGACCAGCTCTCGGACGGTGAGCCTTCCTACACCGAAGTGTTCTACGCCGTTCTTTGACGTTGTCTTCTCTACGGGGGCAATCTAATTACCCTCTTGAGCAGAGGCTTTTCATCGCTTTGCATTGATTCACCCTGTGCGGGCTTTTCCGCAAGACGCTAATACGCTTTACTTTAGTAGAGGCATAAGAGCAATCACACGGAATCTGTCCAGAGCTGTTATCCCCAGGAGGAACTATGAGCTGTATTGTTTGTGATGAACTGACCCGAGAGATTCAGAAGGAGTCTGCAAACTCCAATGAAATTGGCGCTGCTCGCAGAGAAGAAATCAGGGACGAATCAGGGCGGTCAAAAGACATCGAGGGTGGGGACAACCTTGTGTTCGCACAAATCGATGTCAACGCGAGGATTAGAGAATTGATGAAACAGAGGGACGAGCATGCTGCCACTCATCAACAGGTGACATCTTCATAAAGAGGAATTTCGAATGAGCACGGCTGAATACGACCAGATTCAGGCCCAGATACAGCTCGTGAAGCGCGAACTTGCTTCATCAGGGCTCTCGGAAGAGCTGCGAAAGCTCCGGGAGCAAATACGGCCCTACCCCGCCTGGGTGGTGAACTTCGGCTGGCCGATGCATCCCCTCGTCAGTGACATGGAAACAGAAGACACCAAAGTGACGCGCTTCACCTTCAATGGAGTGAAGTATGCGCTGACATTCGAACGTGAAGCGAACTATTACGAAACGAGCAGCCGAGGCTCCACACCGCTCAAAGGCAGACTGACGGTTGAGGCCGCCGGAGTTCTCGTTCTCGATTCGCGTTTCTATGGAGAGTCGGACGAATACAGCGACCACTGGCGCTACCACGATTCGGAAACATACAAAAAAGGACCCTGGGTACAGGACCTGTTGCGCTTCAAGAATGAATCGAATCAGCTCATTGAAGAGGCGCGAGCCCAGAACATATTGGCGCAAAAGCGCGACCCGGCAAGGCTCAAAGAGATGAGAGAGAAATTTAGCATTCCTGAAACTCCTACGGCCCCGACGGCTTCCTCAGAGAGGAAATCCCCTAGGAAGCTGTTTGGGGAGTTCTTACGGGCTTTGTTCAAGGGTTAGCGCCCCACCGTCTCAAACAAAGAAGAGATACAGCAATAAGGACATCCTCGCTTCGGTTCAGGGCTCGATTTCAGTTATCTTGCTGGCTTCGAAACCTGGGACAGACGGGATGTTCCCGCAACGATGGGTCAGTACCGCGAAGTCGGCTTTTCTTCAATGATGTTCGACTGCCGGGAAGTGCGTTGGTAGGGAGTGACTAAATGAAATAATTCAGCGGCGATTATGGAGGTGCCACCTTCGGTATAAGCGAACCGATGCGAGATCCGCAATGCGTCCCTGCTAAGATTTTTTGCGAGGCCAAGTCGAAGATGAGCGTCGAAGATCAAGCGGTTCCTGAAAAGCAAGAAGTGAATCCAGCCACGAAACAACTATCCGCTGAAGAATTCGTAACAA
>Ga0302324_100014332_pt1 | contig 15998 bp, 13 predicted proteins | sample Palsa_T0_1_FD_201949 | JGI IMG/M metagenome (GOLD analysis project Ga0302324, IMG submission 201949) | Peat permafrost microbial communities from Stordalen Mire near Abisko, Sweden - Palsa_T0_1 | ecosystem: Environmental > Terrestrial > Soil > Palsa > Peat permafrost | place: Sweden: Abisko...
GCACGCCGGAAACATTGCCGGCCGGCAAGGACGTGAAGTCCGCGCCCACCGTCGTGCCGAATCGCTTTTACAAGCTGCAGCTCGTGAACCAGAGTCAAGTGAGCTTCGCCGTAGCTCCCGGCAGGAAAGCAGCGGCCGCATCGGGATTCGCCGGGCTCGCGAATCTGAAAATATCGGCGGCGGGCAGCTATCGCGTTGCGGTCGATCTGCCGATATGGATCGATGTGGCGTCGAATGGAACGCTGGTGGCCGCCCAGGATTTCGAGGGGCAGCATGCCTGCAGCGCGCCGCATAAGATCGTGGAGTTCGACTTGACCGCCGCGCAACCCCTCGTCCTGCAGTTCAGCAACGTCGCGAACGAAAGCATGCTGCTCACCGTTACTCCGTCGCCCCCGCGTAAGTTCTGAGCGCTGAGCCGCGGTGCCGCGTTATGGTGCTGCGATGCAGGTATTGAGAAAGGAAGTCTTGTCGGCGCCGACCAGTTTCTTAGCTTTGGCATCCTTGAGACAGGCGGTGCGTTTGGCGTGTCTCGCAGCGGCATCGCTGGGGGGCGTCGCAGCAGGGGTTCCCGGCGCCGCCACGGCGGCGGTGGCCGGTGCGCTGGCGGGCGGCACATCGGCCAGGGCGGACGGTGCGGTGGCGGACCCGGCGATCGCGGACAGGCTCAGGACCACGGCGGCGGCCAGGGTTGAAAAGCGCATGGGTGTCTCCTTCGATGACTCAAAGCCGCCGGCAGGCGCCGATTGCGCTAGAGAATAGCGCTCGCGCATGAGCGCACCGATGAAGCGCGGATGAAGCTTGCTTAACGTTCGAGGCGCCGGCGGGCGAGAGCCAAGTACCGTCCTTCGTCGGGAGGCGTCCCGGCGCGCTGAGCCTGCCACAGCGCCTCGGCAAGAGCTTCCATGAGCGCATGTTCGGCGTCGTGCAAGTCCCCCAGCCGGGACTGCAATGATTGGAGCAAATCGCGCACCCCCGGAGGCCGGTCGATGGAGATCTGTTCGCGTACCGCGAGGTGCAGCCCCATATGTAAAAACGGATTCTCGCCGCCTCCGGCCGCGCCGGGTTCGAACGCCACCGCGGCGCCGAGGTCGCTCACGATGGCTTGATATTCGGGATGTGCGCCGATGACGTCGGTGATCATGGCTTCTAGCGGCGTCAGCGGGGAGCGCTGCTGATGCTTGCGCCACGCGTCGGAATAGGCCTGGCGCAATTGCTCGCGCGTATGGGAATCAAATATCGGCATGGGATTTGTGACGATACTCGCAAAGATCTGCGATGTGGCAGGTGGGGCAGGCTGGATTGCGCGCCTTGCAGACATAACGCCCGTGCAAGATCAACCAGTGATGCGCATCGTGGCGAAACTCGATAGGCACGGACTTCAAGAGCTTGTCCTCCACGGCTCGCACCGTCTTGCCGGGCGCCAAGCCCGTGCGATTGGCGACCCGGAAAATATGGGTGTCCACTGCGATGGTGGCCTCTCCGAAGGCCGTGTTCAAGATGACATTGGCGGTTTTTCGGCCCACCCCCGGCAATCGTTCAAGTTCCTCGCGCGTCTTCGGCACGGCGCCGCCATGGTGTTCGGCCAACAGCCGGCAGGTCGCAATGATGTTCTTCGCTTTGCTGTTGTACAGGCCGATCGACTTGATGTACGGCGACAGGCCGTCAACGCCAAGCGCGAGAATGGCCGCCGGCGTATTGGCGGCGCGGAACAGGGGCGCCGTGGCCTTGTTCACGCTCTTGTCGGTAGCCTGGGCGGAGAGGATCACCGCTACCAAGAGCTCGAAGGGCGATCGATAATGCAATTCGGTGCGAGGCGCGGGGTTGGCCTCGCGCAACCGCTCGAACATTGCGCGGCGCTTGGCCTCGTTCACGGTTCGCCGGCGGGCCGACGCAGGGCGCCGGCTTTCTTGGCGTCCAGCTCACGCTGCCGTTCCGCAGCACGACTCAGCAGGCGTGCGGTGTGTGCCGCGAATCGCTCCCGGTTGAGGCTGGGCTGGTTCGCGGCCGGCTCGGCTCCGGGCCGCAGCTCGATGCAGTCGACCGGGCAGGGCGGCAGGCATAATTCGCAGCCCGTACAGCGTTCGGCGAGAACCGTGTGCACGTATTTTGATGCCCCGACGATGGCGTCCACCGGGCAGGGCGCGAGACAGCGTGCGCAGCCGATACACCGTGCCTCATCGATCCACGCAACGCGCGCAGGCCCTTCCCTGCCATGGACGGGATTCAAGGGGAGCTCGGCTCGATGCAGAAGCTCGGCCAGGCTTGAAATCGTTGCCGGGCCGCCCGGCGGGCACTGGTTGATATCGGCCGCGCCGCTCGCGATCGCCGCCGCATAGGGCTCGCATCCGGCATAACCGCAACGCGTGCATTGAGTCTGCGGCAGCAACGCATCGATGCGCGCCACGATGTCCGGCGCGGTCTCGGCGATCATCTCATTTTACACGCATGCCGGGCGTCGCTCCCGTATCGGGGGACAGCACGAATATGTCCTTCCCGCCGGGGCCCGCAGCCAGCATCATGCCTTCGGAGGTGCCGAAGCGCATTTTTCGCGGCTCCAAGTTTGCAACGACGACGATGAGGCGGCCTACCAAGGAGGCATGATCGTAGGCCGCCCGTATGCCGGCGAAGATTTCGCGTTGGCCGAGTTCGCCGAGGTCGACGCGCAATTTCAACAGCTTGTCGGCGCCGGCGATGAGGTCGGCGTTCAGCACCTTCGCGACTCGCAGGTCGATGCGTAGGAAATCGTCGATGGAAATCAAATTGCCCTCGACAGCCGTCGCCGCCGCGAGCGTGGCGGTATCCGAAGGGGCGGCCCGGAGCGGCGCTGCCGCGGCAGAACCCCGGGCCGCCGCAGGTGCAGCACCGGTAGACGCAGCCGCGGGGGATCGGGCCTCAGTGGATCGGACCTGGGCCGGTCGAGCCGCGCCGGCCGCGGCCTTCTCTTCCATATCGAACAACGTCTCGAGCTGTTTCGAGTCAACGCGGGTCATCAGGTGCTGGTACGGGTTTATTCGCGTAGGACGCACCTCGGCATCGCTCCACACGAATGGCCGATCGAGCCCGAACAGTTCGCGTGCCACGCGAGTCGTGAGCAGCGGCAGCACGGGCGATATGAGGACGCTCAGCAGTTTAAAACCTTGCAGCGCCCGCGAGCATACATCCTGAAGCTCGGCGCGCCTGGCCGGATCCTTTGCCAGGACCCATGGCTGGCGCGCATCGAAATCGTGGTTGATTCGATCCGCCAAGGACATGATTTCGCGCATTGCCTTGCCAAGATCGCGAGTTTCGTAGTATTCGGCCACCTCACGCGCCGTGTCGCGCGCTTGCCGGGCGCTCGCCCCGGCGTCATCGGCGTACTCGAGCCCGCCATCAAAATGCTTCGTGATGAAGCTTGCGGCCCGGCTCGCGATGTTGACGTACTTGCCGATCAAGTCGCTGTTCACACGCGCGATGAAGTCGTCGGGATTGAAGTCGAGATCCTCGACGTTCGAGTTCAACTTCGCACCGATGTAATAGCGCAGCCACTCGGGGTTCATCCCAATCTCGAGATAACGCAGAGGACTGATGCCGGTCCCGCGGGACTTGGACATTTTCTCGCCGGATACCGTGATGAAGCCATGGGCGTACACGTGGTCGGGAACCTTGTAGGGAGGTCCCGCGAACTTCAGCATGGCCGGCCAGAACAGCGTATGAAAGTAGATGATGTCCTTGCCGATGAAATGCAACTGTTCGGTATCGGGAGCCGCGAGAAACTCTGCGAAACTGCGTGTCTCGCCGCGCGCACGCGCCTTGCCGGTGTCGAAGTAGTTCTGCAGTGCTGCGAGATAGCCGACGGGCGCATCCAACCACACGTAGAAATACTTGCCGGGCGCATCGGGGATCGGAATGCCGAAGTAGGGAGCATCGCGGGAAATATCCCAGTCGTCGAGCGCCTCATCTCCCTTGCCGGAGAGCCATTCGCGGGCCTTGTTGACCACTTGCGGCTGCAGTCGCCCTGGTGTGTCGAGCCACCCGTTCAGGAACTCGATGCACTTGGGATCCGACAACTTAAAAAAGAAGTGGTCGGAGGTTTTCATCACGGGTTTTGCGCCCGACAGCGTCGAGTACGGGTTGATGAGATCGGTGGGCGAGTTGACGATACTGCAGACTTCACATGCGTCGGCGTACTGGTCCTTCGCGCGACAGTTGGGGCACTCGCCCTTGATGTAGCGATCGGCCAGGAACATCGCCTTCACGGGATCGTAGAACTGCTCGATCGCCTTGACGTAGACCAGCCCCGCCGCTTTCAGCCGGCGGTAGATGTCCTGGGAAAGCGCGACGTTCTCCGGCGACTCCGTCGAATACCAATGATCGAAGTCGATATGGAAGCCTTGCAGGTACCTGGGCCGGTCCGCAGCGATGCGCCTGACCAGCTCCTGCGGGGAGATACCCTCGGTTTCTGCCTTGAGCATGATGGGCGCGCCGTGCGCATCGTCGGCGCACACGAAATGCACAGCACACCCTTGCATCCGCTGGAAGCGGACCCAGATGTCCGCCTGGATGTATTCCATGATGTGCCCGATGTGAAAGGGGCCATTTGCGTAGGGCAGTGCTGTCGTGACGAAGAGATTGCGGGTCATCCGTACAGTTTACCGCAATCTTTAGGATGCCTCGCGGTACTGCTCGAACCGGGATTTGTTGATGGCCTTCTTGAAGGCCTCCTTGCCGGTGATTTGCCGCTGTTCCAACAGTCCTTGTATGGCCGTATCCATCAGCCGCATGCCCACCGCGGAGCCGCTTTGCATGGCGTTTTCCAACTGGTCCATCTTGCCCTGCCGGATCAGATTGGCGACCGCCGGCGTATTGATCAGGATCTCGAGAGCCGCGACCCGTCCCTGTTTGTCGGTCTTGGGAATGAGCTGCTGAGAGACGACGCCGCGCAGGCTGGTCGAGAGCATGGTGCGCACGTGGGGCTGCTTGTCCGCGGGAAAGGCGTTCACCAGGCGATCGACCGTGGCCGCGGCGCCGTTGGTATGCAGGGTGCCCATCACCAAAATACCCATTTCCGCGGCGGTCACCGCGATGCTCATGGTTTCGAGGTCGCGAAGCTCGCCCACCAGAATCACGTCCGGGTCTTCGCGCAATGCCGAGTTCAAGGCGGTCGCGAACGAGGTGGCGTGCACGCCGATCTCGCGCTGGCTGATCAGACAGCTCTTGCGCAGGTGCACGAATTCGATCGGATCCTCGATGGTGAGTATATGGCCCTTCTCGCGCGTGTTGATGTCGTCGATCATGGCCGCGAGCGTGGTCGATTTGCCCGAGCCGGTTTTGCCCGTGACCAAGATCAGGCCGTTGTTGATCTTGCACAGATTCATGACGGCTTCCGGCAGTTTGAGCTCCGCGGCCGTGCGCGCCTTGGAGGGAATCGCCCGGAACACCGCTCCCATGCCGTTCAGCTGGCGCATCACATTGACGCGGAAGCGGGCGACGTTCGGCATGCTGTAGGCGAAATCGGTGCCGTCCTTGGCTTCGAAGCGCTCCACCGACAGCCTGGGCATGATCTCGTACAGCGCCGTCTTGACGAATTCGGCCAAGAGGGGCTCGGGACTCAGCGCTTTCAGTTCGCCGTATTGCCGCACACGCGCCGGGTCGCCCGCCAGAAAGTGCAGGTCCGATCCGTTGCGCTCGAGCACCTGGGTCAAGTAGCTGTCGATGGCCGGCACTGAGGTCTCCTACGAGGCTGCCGGCTCTATGACCGGTGCGCCCGACATATCGGACACGAAGCGCTGGAACTGGCGCTTGTCGGAGGCATAGGAGTAGGCGTGGTCGGGATCGATCTGCTTGGCGTTGATGGCGGTGAGCAGCGCCTGATCCAGCAACTGCATGCCGTATTCCTTGCCCATCTGCAGCTGGCTCGGAATCTGGTGCGACTGATCGGTCATGATGAGTTTGCCGATGGCCTTGGTCAGCACCATGATTTCGCAGATGGCGCGGCGCGCGCGATGATCGGGGCTCTTCACCAGAATCTGAGTAATGACCGCGATCAGGCTGTTGGCAAGAAAGCTCTTGGTTTGTTCCCGCTCATCGGTGGGCAGGGCATCGATGATGCGGTCGATGGTCTTGGTCGCGCTGGTGGTGTGCAGGGTGCCGAGGACCAGATGCCCGGTTTCGGCCGCGGTCATCGCCATGGAGATGGTTTCGGCGTCGCGCAATTCGCCGACCAGGATCACGTCCGGATCCTCGCGCATGGCCGCGCGCACGCCCTCGGCGAAGGTCGGCAAATGGGTTCCCAGCTCGCGCTGGATGACCTGGCTGCTCTTGCTGCGGTGAACGAATTCGATTGGGTCTTCCAGGCTGATGATGTTCAGCGCGCGTGTGGAATTCAGGTAGTCGATCATCGACGCCAGGGTGGTGGACTTGCCGGTGCCGGTGGCACCGGTCACCAGGATCATTCCCTGGTGATAGTCGCAGAGCTTGCGGACCACGGGCGGCAGCCCGAGCTGTTCCATCGTGGGCATCTGGGTGGGAATGGAGCGAAAGGCGGCGCCGATGCCGGTTTCCTTGCGAAACACATTGACGCGGAAGCGGCCGCCCTCGGCCGAGACATAGGAGAAATCGATGTCATTGCCTTCGCGCAGGTGCTTGATCTGGTTCGGGGTCATAACCTCGGTGATGTAGCCCTCGAGTTCGGCCTCCCCCAGGTCGCGAAACTTGATGGGCATCAGGTCCCCATGTATGCGCAACATCGGCGGTATGCCCACCGCCAGATGCATGTCCGAGCAACCCTGGGCCACGCCTAACTTAAGGAATGCGTCGATTCTTGCCATAATGTGCAAGGCTACCCGCAAGCGATCGGATTATCGAGCGTTTGGGTCAGAAATGGCCGATAAACGTGAGGTCCGTCAAGCCCTTATAGGAACTTTTCGAGAGATAGCCGCAATTCGTCCATGCTTTGCGCGCGCTTGGCCTTGTCCAGCGACATGCATTTCATCACCAAATTGTTCAATTCCACCGGCAATTCCTTGTTGATGTCGATGGGCGGGCGGGCCTTGCCTTGGACGTGTTGGTACATCACCGACATGTGATCGCCGCGCGAGTAGGGCGGTATCCCGCTGAGCATCTCGTACAGAATGACGCCCAGGCTGTAGATATCCGCCCGTTCGTCCACCTTCTTGCCCAGGATCTGTTCCGGCGCCATGTACTTGGGCGACCCGATGACATAGCCGGTCTTGGTCAGCTGGGTGTCGCCCTGGGTTTGTGCCGCCGCCACGCCGAAGTCCACGATCTTGAGCAGGCCGTCGTTGTCGATCAAGATGTTCGCGGGCTTCAGATCCCGATGCACGATGCCGGCCTGGTGCGCGACCGCCATGCCGGTGGCAATGTCGATGCCGAATTTGACCGCGCGCTTGAGCTGCACCGGCTTCTCGTTGACGATCTCCCCGCCCAGGGTGTGGGACGGGAAGTACTCCATGGAGATGGCGTAATTGCCGCGGATGAACAGAAAATCGTAGATGCGGATGACGTTCTTGTGCGTGATTTTGCGGCTGTAGCGCAATTCGTGCACGAAGCGCTTCATCATCTCCTCGTCGGCCGAGACGTTGGGGTTCAGGAATTTCAGGATCAGGCGCTCCTCGACCACGGTGTCTTCCATGAGCAGCACCGTGCCGAACGCGCCCTTGCCGATCTTTTCGATGTACTTGTAGCGGCCCTCGATGATATCGCCTGTCTTCAAGGTCGCGATGTCAAGCTTGTTCGCCTGGACTTCCTGCTCCTGAACGACTTTGGCGAGGTCCTGATTGTCGATGAGCAGAGTCTTGGCCGGCTCCTGCATCTTTTCCGCGCGCTGGTTGGCCGCGATTTGCTGCGTCGAGAACCGGTTCTCCAGTTCCTGCATGGCGCGCGCCACCGCTTGGCTGATGGTGCCGTCGGCGCCGCCTGCGATCGCCTGCAATCGTACCCGGATGGTCTCGGCGCGTCGCTCATCGGCCAATTTGGTGAGCGCCGCAATGGCCTCCGCTTTGATCTCGGTTTCCGGCCGCTGCAGCATGGGCAGCAGGCGCTCGATGCACTTTTGATCGCCGATCTTGGCGATGGCGCGAATCACGGTGGGCAGGGACTTCGGTTGCCCGGCCGCCAGCATCTCCAAGAAGCGCGGCAGCGATTTGGTGCTGCCGATCTCGGCGAGCGCGTCCACAGCACGTTCGCTCACCCACCAATCGGGGTCCTTGGTGGCTTCGAGCAGCTGCGCCACGGCGCGTTCGTCCTTGGTTTGATTGAGAATTTCGATGGCGGCGCGCCGAATGTCCTGATTCTCGTCCTTGACGAGAGTGAGCACGGCGTCGACCACGCGTGGGCCCCCGATCTTGCCCAGAGCGTCGGCGGCCCGCGTCCGGACCCACCAGTCGCTGTCGGCGATCACTTCGAGCAGGTACTTGACCGACTTCGACGTGCCGACCGCGTTCAATACTTCCACGGCCGCGCGCCGGGCGTATTCGTTCTCATCCTTGAGCACATCGACCAGGTACTTGATCGTATCCGGATGATTGGCATGGATGACGACGTCGACCGCCTTGTTCTGCACCTCGATTTCCGGATCGCGCAGCATGCCGCAGAGGACCGCAATGTCGAACGGCCCATCCATCCGGCCCAACGCCGACAGGGCGGCCGAGCGGATGAATTTGCTGTTGTCCTTGAGCTGCTTCTGCACGGCCTGCTGCACTCTGGGGGTATTGAACCGCGCCAGCACATTGATGATGTGAAGCCGGGCGACGGGGTCCTTGCCCTCGATGCGGGCGATCAAGTCGTCGATCGAGGACTCGTCTGCAACCTCCGCAACGATTTTGAACAACCCGGTTCTTTCGTTCCCTTCCTGGGAATACGCGGCGTTCAGCAGTTCGCGCACCGTGAAGCGGGTCTTTTGCGCGGCGATCACGTCGAGAATGACCGGCTTGGGCATGTCGGGCTTGGTCAAGGCCTCGAGCAGCGCGTTCGCCGGGTAATTCTTGCTCGACGACAGGGCCCACGCGATCCCGGACATCGCCCGGCCGTTGGCCTCCGCCATGGTCTTCAACAATTGCGGCAGCGTTTTGGCGTCGATCAGCCGCGACAGCACTTCCACGTAGGCTACCGTCTCGCGCTTCTCCGAGTTCGTCAGGGCGCCGACGATGGGTTCGATGGCGCTCGGACCGAGCGCCAGCAATTTCTCCAAAGCCTTTTTCGCCAGAGGGCTGTCTGGGTTGCCGCTGGACTTAACCTCGGCGATAAGCCGATCGGCACGATAGTTGGCGAATAAACTCATTCGGTGCCTTCAAGTTAACATCCCTCGGGAGCCATCCGTTCTCACCGTCAGCACTGGGGCCCACCGCGGTCTTCATTCTTCATCGTGGATTATGCCATACCGCACGCGCTTGTCCGCCTGCGGTACAATCGGAAGCCTATATGAATCAACCTGCCGCCGCGGATGACGCAATCCGCGAAAAACTAAACACGTATGCAGACCCCTACCTCGGCCAGACTCTGGCTGAGGCGAAGGCTGTGGAGTCCGTCACATTTGCAAGCGGAACGGTGACCGCGCACCTGGCGCTGGGCTTTCCCTGTGCGGACTATGCGGGGGAACTCGGGACCGCATTGCAGAAGCATCTTCAGCCCCTTCTGGGGCAGAATCGCCTGGAGTTGAAGCTGCGGGCGCAAATCACCGCACATGCGGTACAGCGCACGCTCAAGCCCCTGGCGAACGTCAAGAACATCGTGGCGGTGGCCTCGGGCAAGGGCGGGGTGGGCAAGTCCACGACTGCCGCGAATCTGGCGCTGGCCTGGGCGGCTCAAGGCGCCAAAGTGGGCCTGTTGGACGCCGATATCTATGGCCCCAGCCAGCCGCTGATGATGGGCCTGGTGGGCGCCAAGCCGGTCAGCGCGGACGGCAAGCATTTGACCCCGTTGCGTGCGCATGGCGTCGAAGTCATGTCCATCGGCTTCATGATCGACCAGGAACAGCCCATGGCCTGGCGCGGGCCGATGGTGACCCAGGCCCTGACCCAGCTCCTGGGCGACACGAATTGGGGCGAACTGGACTACCTGGTGGTCGACATGCCGCCGGGTACCGGCGACATACAGCTGACCCTGGCGCAGCGGGTTCCGGTGAGCGGTGCCGTCATCGTCACTACTCCCCAGGATATCGCCCTGCTGGATGCACGCAAGGGTCTCAAGATGTTCGAAAAGGTCGAGGTACGCGTGCTCGGAGTAGTGGAGAACATGAGCGTGCACGTTTGCAGCCAGTGCGGGCACGTCGAACATGTGTTCGGCAGCGGCGGGGGTGCTCGGATGGCGGCGCAGTACGGCGTCCAATTGCTGGGCGAGCTGCCCTTGGATATCCGTATCCGCGAGGACGCGGACGGGGGGTCTCCGACCGTGGTTTCCGAGCCCGGCAGTGTGCGCGCCCAGGCCTATCTGCAGATGGCGCGCCGCACAGCGGCGCGGCTGTCGACGTTGAACAAGGATTACAGCCGGGCATTCCCGAAGATCACGGTGGAAGCGACTTAAATGAGCATCAAGAGCGATCGATGGATCCGGCGCATGGCGGCACACGGCATGATCGAGCCGTTCTCCGCGGAGCAGGTGCGGGTGGCGGGCGGCCACAAAATCGTTTCCTACGGGACGTCGAGCTACGGTTACGACGTGCGCTGCGCCGAGGATTTCAAGATTTTCACCAATATCAATTCCACCATCGTCGATCCGAAGAACTTCGACGAAAAGTCCTTCGTGGATTTCAGGGGACCGGTCTGCATCATCCCGCCGAATTCCTTCGCGCTGGCGAGCACGGTGGAGTTTTTTCGCATTCCGCGCAGCGTTTTGACTGTTTGCTTGGGAAAATGTGTCACCGGCGATACACGCGTGGTCGACGCCGATACCGGTGCATTTGTGCCGATCACGGAAATGCGCTGGGGCAAGCGAACTTTGGCCTGGGACGGCTGGCGTTTGAAGCCGGCCAAAGTGTCGGACTTCATTCCGCAGGGGAAGCGAGAGATCTTCGAGCTGCGAACCCGGGCGGGGTTGCGCATTCGAGCCACGGCGAATCACCCGTTTCGAATGCTCAATCGGTGGGTGGCATTGAGCGATTTGCGAGCGGGCGATCGCATTGCGATTGCCCGCGAGATTCCCATATTCGGAAAGACGCCCATCGCTGACTGGGAGGCGACTCTCACGGGCTTGATGATCTCGGAAGGTCAGTGCAATACGCCAGGCCACAGCCCCACGTACACGACCGCAGATCCGGCCATGGTCGCTCTACTCGAGTCCGCAATGGCGGCCTCCGGCTTGGGACAGATCACTTATAAGGGTCGCTACGGGTATCGACTGGTCAATCGAAAGGGCAGAGGGGGAATCGCGGAGCGAAATCGCGCCCACGACTGGCTTAAAAATCTCGAACTCAATGTCGGCGCCGCCGATAAGTTCGTGCCGCAGATCATCTTCACGGCGCCCGAGCCCTCGGTTCGGCTGTTTCTGCAGGCGCTTTTCAGCGGCGACGGCAGTATTTACCACTCCGATCGGAGCATCTTTCTCGAGTACTACTCGAAGTCCCGGCGGCTGATCGAGGATGTGCACCATCTTCTGCTGCGATTCGGGATCTTCTCGCTGATCCGCGAAAAGACCACCGCGATCGGGACTCGGGCATGCAAAATACAGATCACGGACAAGGATCAAATCCTGCGTTTTGCCCAGAGAATCGGCTTTTCACCCGGCTCGGCGAAGCAGCGGCTGTTAGAGGAAGAAGTGCTGCCGATGATCGCCGCGCAACCGAGGCGTAAGAGCAACTTCGACACGCTGCCGAGCGAGGCCTGGGCGGTCGCGGGCATGGCGGCGCGGGTCGGCGGACTGAGCTTGAACGCGCTCGATATTCATCCCGACCTACGTCAATCCATGCCGATATCCGCCGCGTCGCGCGTCGCCCTCATGACGGGCGATCCATATGTCTCTCCGCTCGTCGACGGACCTGTATGGGATGAGGTCGAAGTAATCGAGCCCGTCGGGTCCGAAGAAGTCTATGACATCACCGTGCCCACACTGCACAACTTCGTCGCCAACGATTTCATCGTTCACAATTCGACGTATGCAAGGTGCGGAATTATCGTGAACGTAACGCCTTTAGAACCCGAGTGGGAAGGCCACGTGACTCTGGAGTTCTCGAACACCACACCGTTGCCGGCCAAGATCTACGCCAACGAAGGCGTGGCGCAAATGCTGTTCTTCGAATCCGACGAGGTCTGCGAGACTTCATACAAGGACCGCGGCGGCAAGTACCAGGGCCAGCGCGGCGTCACGCTGCCCAAGACTTGAGACCGTTGCCAACGCCGTCGTGGCGGTCCTAGCGATCCAGGGATTTGATCCGCATCGCGAATTCCAGCTTGCCGTCGCGGGTGCGCTCGGCTTGCACCGGCACGAATCCCAGTGACGGCGCGAACCACATGCGCAGGATGCGATTGTTGCCGGTTTGCTGGCTCGAGACGATGACGGTGTCGAGCTCGCCGAGGTCGGTTCTGATCCGGGCGTTGCCTTCCTCGGTGTAGATGAATTCCTTGATCTGATCCTTGTCGATGATATGGAAGGTCTTGGGCAAATCGCCCTTTTTCAGGTCGAGCATGACCTCGACTTGGATGGACATCACGTCCTGAGTCCCTTCTTTGAGCTTCAAATCGACCGCTTTGCCCTCGGACGTGCCGCTGGCGCGTCCGGCGTCCCAGTCGAAATCCAGATTGACGGTCGATGATCCGTCCTCGCCGCGGTATCTATTGGGGCGAATGTGGTCCGCATTGACGCTGAGCCAGCTCTTCTGAGTGACCTCGCTGCGGTACAGCCGGAAGATGCCGCGGGCCGTGATTGTCCAGGTGTACAGGTAGTGACCGGGTTCCGTGTCCGGCTTCAGATCGAGGTCGCTGGTGCCCACGTTGATGTTCTTCCAGTCCGCGAGATAGTGGGCGGAAAAAGGCGCGATGGTGGTATCGGTGCCGGACGATGCCGGCGTCCCGGAGGGTGGCTGGGTCGCGGCCGGCGTCTGAGCGGGCGCCGCGGCCGCGGTAACGATTGCGAGCGACAACGCAGCGACTCTTCGAGCCGCCACGGCAGGCATCCTGATGGCCGCTATCGGCCTTCTTGGAACGATCATGGCAGACCCCTTGAGAGCACTCATTGGCTCTCTCATCCTTCGGTGCCGGTGAACTGCACAGGTTCAGTCAGTGCGCGGTCATCGAGCCACGCACGGCCGCTGTCATACCGCAATCGACCCTCGCAAAACCAGCGAACCGCGAGCGGGTAGATGCGGTGCTCCACGGTTTGCACTCGCGCGGCGAGGCTCTGTTCGTCGTCCGTTGCCGTCACAGCCACCCGCGCCTGGATGATCGGTGGGCCGCCGTCGAGCTTCTCGGTCACGAAGTGCACGGTGGCGCCGTGCTCGGGATCGTGTGCCTGCAAAGCGCGCCGATGTGTGTGCAGGCCGGGATATTTAGGCAGCAGGGATGGGTGGATGTTCAGCATTCTTCCGGCGAATTCCGCGACGAACGGCGGCGACAAGATGCGCATGAATCCGGCCAGCACGACCAACGAAGGTGAGCATTCTTTGACCGCGGCGGCCAAGGTTGCATCGTAGGTAGCCCGGGTTGGGGCGTCGGTGCGTGCCGGCACGTCGGCGGGGGTCGCAGGACTCAGTGCCTGCGCCGGCACGCCCAGGCTGCGGGCCAGGTCGAGCCCGGCTGCATCGGCCTGGTCGGAGAACACCTTGGATACCGCATAGGGTGCACCCGCGTCGCGGCTGTGTTCGATCAGCGCGCGCATATTGCCGCCGCGTCCCGAGATGAGAATGACGATCGGCCGGCGCGGCGGCGGGCTGTTCAAGCGATGACGACACCGCGCGTTCCTGCGCGCACTTCGCCGATGACCAGAGCCTCGACGCCCATTTCGCGCAGAAGCCCTATGGCTCGCTGGGCATCGGCCGCCGCGACTTGAATCGTCATACCGATGCCGCAATTGAATACGCGATACATCTCCGCGTCGGCAACCTGGCCCTGGCGCTGCAGCCAGTCGAACACTGCTTCGCGGCGCCAGGACTTGCGCTCCAGGACGACTTCCAAACCCTCGGGCACCACGCGCGGAATGTTCTCCACCAGGCCGCCCCCGGTGATATGTGCTACACCGTGTACCGGGAGCTGCGAGATCAGCTTGAGGATGGCTTTCACATAGATGCGCGTGGGCGCCATGAGCCGATCGACGAGGCTGACACCGTCCAGAGGGGCTTGAAGGTCGGCACCGCTGACTTGCAGTATTTTTCGAATCAAGGAAAAGCCGTTGGAGTGCGGCCCGGAGGAGGGCAGCCCCAAAACTACGTCACCGGCACGCGTTGCCGATCCGTCGATGATGGCGTCCTTTTCCACGATGCCGACACAGAACCCCGCCAGGTCGTAGTCCTCGCCGTGATACATCCCCGGCATTTCGGCCGTTTCGCCCCCCACCAGTGCGCACCCGGCTTGCACGCACCCTTCGACGATGCCCGCGATGAGGCGCTCACCCACCCCGACGTCGAGCTTGCCCGTCGCGAAGTAGTCGAGGAAGAACAGGGGTTCGGCCCCTTGAACCACTACGTCGTTGACGCACATGGCCACCAAGTCGATGCCTACCGTGTCATGGCGGCCGGTATCAATGGCAAGGCGCAGCTTGGTGCCGACCCCGTCGGTTCCCGACACGAGCACGGGCTTGCGGTAGCGGTCCAGCGGCACTTCGACGAGGGCGCCGAAACCGCCTAGGCCGCCCAGTACTTCGCGCCGCATGGAGCGTTTCACGTGGGGCTTGATGCGTTCGACGAGTTCCTCGCCGGCATCGATATCGACTCCAGCCTCGCGATAGGTTACGGGGGCTCGCTCAGTCATTCCAATCCTCTGTGGCCAAGTCTTCGATGGCCAACTCTTCTATGGGTAAGGGCAGGCCGACCGCTCCGGCGCGGCAAGCCGGCCAGCTGTGGTATTTTACAACACCATGTCACAGTACTTCAGCGTCTTTTCTCGGGGAAATTTGCGTACGGCAGTGCTTTTGTGCTTGAGTTTGGCGGCACTTTGCCTGGGGAATGCGGCCCTCGCGCTGACTCGCGCCGAGCTGTTTCAGGCGACGGTGCCGGCGGCGGACCGCTCCGAGGCGGCGCAGGCCGGAGCCTTCCAAGCCGCGATGAAAATGGTGCTGGTTCGCGTCACCGGCCGCCGCTCGGCGGAGGACGACCCGGCCCTGGCGCCGCTGATCGGCAATGCGCGCCGCTACGTCCAGCAGTATCGCGGTGCGGCGGATGGCCAAATATGGGTCTCCTTCGATGGGCCTGCCATAGAACGCTGGCTTACTCAGAATGGCCAGCCTCTATGGGGCCATGAGCGGCCGAGCACCTACGTTTGGCTGACTGCCCAAACGGGCCCCCAAGCGGGCACCCTCATTACGGCGGAGGACACGTCCGAATTAAAAACGGCGATCGACGCGGCCGCAACGCTGCGCGGCGTGCCCCTGCTTTGGCCGAGCGCTGCGGAAATACAAAAAGATCATCTGGACTATGCCGGCGTCAACGCAGCCACGCCGGCCACCCTGGCGGACATCGGGCGGCGCTCGGGCGGCGAGGGGATACTCATCGGCAAAGCCGCGGGAACGAATGACACCGCGAACGTGCGCTGGACGCTGTTGTTCCAGGATCATAGCAGCGAATTTTCCGGCACCTTGGAGGGCGTGAATCGCACGGCGGATTTGTACGCCGGACTATTTGCCGCCAGCGGCAGCCTCGCTCCGGTCGATATCGAGGTGACCGGAGTCGGCGATGTTCGAGAGTATGCGAATCTGCAGGCCTATCTCGAATCGTTGTCGTTCATTTCGCACGTGAATGTGGCCGCCCTGACGGGCGATACGATCAGATTTCGCCTGACCACGCGTGGCGGCGCGGAATCGCTGCAGCGCGCGCTTTCCTTGAACGGACAATTGCAGCCGATCGCCGCCGGCGACAATGG
>Ga0302324_100014333_pt1 | contig 15998 bp, 18 predicted proteins | sample Palsa_T0_1_FD_201949 | JGI IMG/M metagenome (GOLD analysis project Ga0302324, IMG submission 201949) | Peat permafrost microbial communities from Stordalen Mire near Abisko, Sweden - Palsa_T0_1 | ecosystem: Environmental > Terrestrial > Soil > Palsa > Peat permafrost | place: Sweden: Abisko...
TGCTCGACGGACGGCTGGTGGCACGGGGAGAGGTGGTTGTGATGGCAGGGAACTATGGTTTGCGGGTGACCGAAGTTGTGGCCGCCGCAGGTTAGAGATTACACAGATTTCAGGAGTGGGAATGCGAGCAATCCGTATCCGCATCACGTCGGTGAGCCAAGCCTGGCGCGGAGCCTGGAAGAGGCTGGCGCCGGGCTGCGGATACCGGGGCTGTCCGCAAAGCCCGGGCCTGTGGCGGCGACTGCGCAATCGTCCCAGCGTGGTGCGCCTGCAGGGTCAGCTTTATTGCCACGCGGAATGCCTGGAGTCGGCCCTGGTAGAGGTTTTGGGCCGGCTGCGTTCGACCTCGAGCCGTCCTGCACTCGCAACCCACCGCGTGCCTTTGGGCTTGCTCCTGCTCTCGCGCCAGCAACTCACGGCCGCGCAGTTAAATGTTGCTTTGGAAGCGCAGCGCTCGGCCGGCTGGGGCAAGATCGGAGAATGGCTGCAGGAACTCGGTTTTGTCAGCGAACCGCAGGTCACCGCGGCGCTCGCCCGTCAATGGGCCTGCCCGGTGCTGCGCACGACTCCGGTGGCGCCCGGCGCCAACCGCGTGCCAGCCCTGCCCCTGCTGCTGTTGGAATCTTTTGGCATGATTCCGGTGGACTTTGTCGAGGCCAAGGCGACCCTCTATGTCGCGTTCAGCGAACGCATCGACTACACCGCGCTTTACGCTATCGAACAGATGCTCGGTTGCCACACCGAGCCCTGCCTGATCTCCCCGGAGAGGTTGCGCCGCTGCCTGTTGGCCCAGGGGCAGCGCCGGGGGACGGATGCCATCGTATTTGAGCACCTGACCGATGTCTTCGAATTCGCCCGCATCGTCCGTAACTACGCGATCCAGGCGCAGGCCGCGGAGATTCGTTTGGCCCCGTGCGGAGCCTATCTCTGGGCCCGGCTGGAGCGTCCACCCAAAACGGCGATCGATCTGGTGCTGCGCGCCTCGGCCGACACCATGGGTAGTTTTGCCCCTGCTCTGTCGGCTCCGGCCGGATTCCGGTCCTAAAGTCCCCCCGTCATCACGGGGAGAGACTACAGCATGCACTCCCTGGCGGATTGCGGCATATTGCGGACCGACATGCTTTTCGAAGAGTCCCCGGTCGTCATCTCGCTCGAGGTCCACAGCTCGCGACGGATTGGCCCGCACTCCCGCGTGGGCCGGAAGATTTTGCCGGGGGCATTATGCCGCCCGGCAAGATCTTCTGATCACACCCCTGCCTGGCAGCACTCATAGTCTGTCTCTATGGCGCCGACCTCGCTTTGTTTGCAATCGCCGATGGAGAAACCGCGCCTTCGGCGATGCTTAAAACGATGGCAGGCCGCGTGCTTCCGCTCTCCGCGGGTGCATTCATGGACAGCGGATACTACGCGGCCTCGGCGGGACTGGCGGCGCAGATGCAGGCCCTCGAATTAGTTGCACATAATCTGGCGAATCTGGCAACCGCAGGCTACCGCGGCGAGCAGGCCACGTTTCGCTCTCTGCTCACAGGCAGTGGAACGGTGAGCACCAACCCCCTGAACTTCGCCATAAACGACTATGGCGTGCTCGGCGGCAGCCGGCTGGACATGAGTCCGGGCAGCCTGGTGGCGACCGGCAATCCTCTCGACCTTGGAATGGGCGGCAGCGGTTTCTTTACGGTGCGGTCGGGAGCGCAGACGCTCTACACGCGCAACGGCAGCTTTCACCTCACGCCCACGCGGCAACTGGTTACCGCTGAGGGGGACGCGGTTTTGGCCGAGCAGGGGCCGATTTCGGTGCCGGTCACGCTGCCGGAGGGCAAAGTTGCGGTCAGTAGCGACGGAACGGTCTCCGTGGACGGGACCGTAGTGGCCAAGTTGCGGCTGGCGGAGTTCTCTCCCCAGACCAGCCTCACCGCCGTGGGCAACAGTTTGTACTCTGCCCCGGCGGGCAGCGCGCTGCCCGCAGCCGATTCCACGGTGCACCAGGCCATGCTGGAAAACTCCAACGTGAGCGCCGCCGTGAGCGTGATTCAACTGATGACGGTGCAGCGCAACGCAGAAATGCTGCAGCGCGCCCTGGGCGCATTCGACAACCAGCTCAACCAGACCGCCGCACAGGATTTGCCGCGCGTCGGAGCATGACGGAGCAGAAGCAGCGGGAAATAAAATTATGATGCGCGCCCTGTACACCGCGGCCAGCGGCATGACCGCCCAGGAACTGAACCTGGACAACATCGCGAATAATCTCTCGAACTCGAGCACCGCGGGCTTCCGCAGCCGGCGCTTGCAGTTCGAAGATCTCATCTATCAGAACTTAATCATGCCCGGCGCCGCCGCCACCCAGCAGACCACCGTCGTCGCCGGCCTGCAAGTCGGCTTGGGCACGCGCTCCGCGGCTTCTGAAGTCATCCAGGCCGAGGGCGACTTCACCCAGACTGGCAATCCCCTGGACTTGGCCATTCAAGGGCAGGGTTTTTTTCAGGTGCTTTTGCCCAGTGGAGAGACCGCCTATACCCGCTCCGGAAGTTTTCACCTGGACGGGCTAGGTAATCTGGTCACACAAGACGGCGATGCCGTGCAGCCCTCGGTCAACATCGCCTCCAACGCCCTTTCCATCACCGTCGGTTCCGATGGGACGATCAGCGTGACCCTGCCCGGCCAGACGGCGGCGCAACAAGTGGGAGCTCTGCAACTGGCCACCTTCAACAACCCCGGAGGCCTGAACAGTGTCGGCGGCAATCTATTTCTTGCGACTACGGCTTCAGGAGATCCCATCATCGGCACACCGGGAGGGACCGAGGGGCTGGGCAGCATGGTGCAGGGCATCCTGGAGCAATCGAACGTCAGCGTGGTGACAGAGTTTATCAACATGATCGTGGCGCAGCGCGCCTACGAAGCCAACTCGCGCGTAGTCAACTCCGCCGATCAAATGCTGCAGACCATCAACAATCTGGGGCGGTAACGAAATCGGGAGGGTGAAGCGATGAAGCGGGTGGCCCTCATGTTTTTGTTTTTCACTTCCGTGGGAGCGGCTCCCGCGTCCCGCGCGACGGATTGCGCGACGGCCACAATCCTGGCGCGGGTCACGGTGCCCGAGGGAGAGTGGTCGCTGGCCGACATCCTCGCACCCGGCGCCTGCCCTCAGCTGCGAGCGGCGGCTTCCCAGGTGCGCCTGGGCGTGGCGCCTCGGCCGGGAAGCCCGCGCATTCTCACTGGAGAGAACGTTCGCAATCTTCTCGAACCCATTTCCGCCCGGCTCGGGGGCGAGAAAGAATTGCAGATTCCCGAGCGCATCATGGTGGAGTCGGACCGGCCGGTGATCAAGCTCATGTCTCGCACCGCCCGCGGCAACCGCTCCGAGCCGAGCAGCAACCCGGACACGCTGGTAAAGCCAGGGGATCCAGCGACCCTGGTCTGGGAGCAGGCAGGAATCTCCGTTCAGCTCCCGGTGATCTGTCTCGATGCCGGCAGATTAGGCCAGTCAGTGCGCGCCCGCATCCTGAACGGGTCGCGCATTTTGCGGGCGGAAGTTGTGGGCGCAGGCTTCTTGCGCGTGACTTCCCGTGGGTGATGGCCCCAACGGTATGCGAATACGAACCATCCAAATCGCTCTCTGCGCCGTCGCCGCCCTTCTGCTGTTTCCCCTTGCCGGCGCCCGCACCAAGCCGAAGGACAAGCCCGCCAAGCACGATCCTTTGGCCGACTACATCCAGCGCATGTCGGGCGCGGTGCCCGCGCCCGCGGCCAGTTCTCTCGGCAGCCTTTGGACCGACAGCGGACGGCTGGCCAACCTGGTGGCCGACTACAAGGCCTCACGCATAGGCGATCTGGTGACCATCAACATTTCTCAGAACCTGTCCTCCACCAACACGGGAAATGTGTCCACCAATCGCGCCTTCTCCGCCAGTTCCGGAATCACCGCGCTGGGCGGACATATCTCGACCAGTGGCGTGGCAAATCTGTTTTCCCCCACCTCGAGCCAGGTGCTGACCGGTAAATCCCAGGCCACTTCCGTCACTTCGCTGACCACCACGCTTACCGGACGGGTCGCGGCCGTCCTGCCCAGCGGAACCCTGGTGGTCGAAGCCGAGCGCCAGATCATGATGGACAACGAGCAAGAAACCGTGATCGTGCGCGGCATGGTGCGGCCCGGCGATCTGGACGCGACCAACACGGTCGCTTCCAACAGCGTCGGCGACCTTGAAGTCGAGGTCAAAGGCAAGGGTGTGGTCAGTGACGGCGTACGGCCGCCGAACAAATTTATTAATGTGCTGTTGCGCATCGTTGGTTTTTAGGTTGTGTTTCCGGATCGTGGGTTTCCCGGTCGTGGGATTCGTGGGATTAAGGAGACAGCATGTTGCGGTGGCTCTTTCCGGTCGTTCTCAGCGCGCTTATCGCTTGGCCCGCGACCGCCCAGGTCGCCGCCGCCGAGAGCGAGAACCACAAAGTGTTGATCCGCGATGTGGCCAGCGTGGAAGGCATCCGCGACAACTCGCTCATCGGCTACGGCCTGGTGGTCGGCCTGAAGGGCACCGGCGACAAGCAGCAGACCTACTTTACGATTCAAACCCTGGCCAGCATCCTGGCGCGCATGGGGGTGGAGATTCCACCCAGCGTGCTGCAATCGACGGTGCAGGTGAAAAACGTGGCGGCTGTTTTCGTCACGGCCCGCCTGCCTCCGTTCGCGCGGCCGGGCATGCAACTGGACGTCATGGTCTCCTCCGTGGGAGATGCGCGCAGCCTGGAAGGCGGCACGCTGCTGCTGACGCCGCTGTACGCGGCCGATGGTCAGGTTTACGCCGCCGCCCAGGGACCTCTGGCGGTGGGCGGATATAGCGTAGGCTCGGCGGCTAACTCCAAGCAGGTGAACCATCCCACGGTGGGACGAATTCCCAGCGGTGGGCTGGTGGAGCGCGACAGCTCGCTCGATCTCACCAAGATGGGGAATGTCTCGCTGCTGTTGAACGACGCCAATTTCACCACCGCCGAAGCGGTCGCGGCAGCCATCAATCACGAACTGAGCGCCGCTGCATCCGCGCCCGCGGCCACGGCAGTGGATAGCCGCCGGGTCGAGATCAAGGGGGTCGCGGGAAAGAACGACGTTCCCGCCCTTCTGGCCCGGGTGGAGAATCTGGAGATCAGCGTCAAGCGCAAGGCCAAAGTCGTGGTCAACGAACGCACTGGCACCGTGGTGATGGGCCAGGACGTGCGCCTGGGAGCGGTGTCGATTCTGCACGGAACCTTTTCGATTGAGGTGAGCACGACCCACTCCGTTTCGCAGCCCGCTCCACTCTCAAACGGACAGACCGAAGTCACCACCGACACCAGGGTCAGCACCACGGAGGCTCCTGCGCGCAACCTCGAACTCAGCGAGGGGGCCAGCGTCGAGGAGTTGGTCAAGCGCATGCAGGCCATCGGCGCGACCGCCCGCGACGTGATTTCCATTCTGCAAGCCATCAAGGCGGCGGGAGCGCTCGAAGCCGATTTGGAGGTGATCTGATGAGCAGTGCCAGTTTTCCGGCAACTCCAGGGGTTACGCCGTCGTTGGCCTCGGCCACAAATCCTGTCCCGCCGAAGACGGAGAAGGCGGCGCGCGAGTTTGAAGCGCAACTGCTGGGCTCGCTGCTGGAGTCGTTGCAGAAAACCTTCGCCCATGTTCCGGGCGGAGACCAGAGCTTCACCGGCCAGGACAACTATGACTATCTCAGCAACCGGGCACTGGCGGTAGCGTTGGCCAATAAAGGTGGGTTTGGCATCGCAGACATGATCCTCAAGCACCTGGACAGCACGAAGGTAAGGGCCTGAGCCTCGAGGGGAGGTCTTACCGGAGTCCGAAAAATCGCCTCAAGTTTTTGCAAGTCCCGCCGATAGAACAACATGAGAGCGGGATAGCGGTGGGTGCGAAAAAAACCGGCCGCGGAATTAAAGTTTTCTAACCGGCCGCCGATAGCTGAATTGCAAGGCAATCGGTGGAGGAAACAGCGATGAGAATCAACCCGAACCAGGGGACCGAACCGCTTCCCGAGACGGGCGCAGCCAGCGCGCAAAGCACGGCCAGCCCGGCGGCCCGGTTTAATTCCGGCAGCGCGTTGGGCGAAGATCAGGCCCAGCTTTCCGGTGCGCACCTGCAGGTGCAGGCGCTGGCAGCGCAGGCCTTGCAGCTACCCGAGGTCCGGCAGGAGAAAGTAACCGCCCTGCGGCAAGCCATTTTGAGCGGCACCTACCAGCCGGAGCCCCAAGACGTTGCGGATGCACTGCTGAACCACTTGCTGCCGGCAGCCTGAGGCGAGACCGGGCCGGGCGATGACGTCGAGGCGACGCGCCCCGGTACAACATGGAACGAACGGACCTCATAAGCGGGCTCGATTTGGAACGCCTGGGATCGACTGCGGAAGTCTCTCCCCGGCAGGGAAAAAACTCCGCGCGAGAAAAAGACAGCAAGGCGCGTCGCCGCGCTGCATCTTCCGAGGACGATTTGGGCGATCTGCAGGTGGACAAAAACCCGGCTCATCAGATTGATCGGCTGGCGTGAAAGCCGCACCGGAGAACCATGACGTCGAACCATGCCACCCCCACCTCCGCATTTACCAGCGATGCCCAGATTGCCCAGGCCGGGTTGGCTGTGCTGGCGGAACTTGCGGCTAGTCTGGCGGGCAGCCAAAAGGCGCTCCTGAAACTGGATATCGCAGCCGTCGAACACAGCACCCGCGAACAGACTCGACTGGGCCGGGCTCTGAGCGCGCTTCTGCTGACTGGGAAGCGAACCGCAAAATTCGATCGACAGCGCGGAAAAGATCGATCCCTTGGGTTGCCCGCCGCTGCGCCGGAACTGGCCGAACTGCGGGCGGCGGCGAATCACGTTCTCCACTTGTCGCGGGTGCAGAACGCGCTGCTGGCGCGGGCGCAGCGGGCGCTGCGCATCCGGACGAACCGTGCGGCCGGCTTGGGCTCAACCTACGGACCTTTCACGGCGCGGCAGGCGGCGATGGCGCGCTGGCCCGGCCGGGAGTGAAGCGAAACGATCTATGTCAAGCCTGAACGCCAGTCTGGCCACCGCATTGAGCGGCCTTACCGCAGCCGAGGGCGCCATCGCCGCCACGACCAACAACGTGGCCAACGCCAACACTCCGGGCTATTCCCGCGAGGAGCCCGTCCTGGTCAGCAGCGATCCGGTGGTGCTTACGCCCCTGACCTATGGCACGGGGGTCACGTTGCAGAGCATTCAGAGCGTCCGCGACCCCATCCTGTTATCGCAAATTCAACAGGAGACGCAGAGTTCCGGGCAGTTCAATTCCCTGGTCTCCGCGCTGCAGCAACTGCAAACCAACTTTACCGGCACCAGCAGTGGCATCGGCGCCGCCATCTCCAATTTTTTTGACAGCGTCAACCAGTTATCCACCAACCCGACCGATCTCTCGTTGCGCCAGGGCGTGATTACGGCCGCCAACAATCTGGCCACCAGCTTCAATACCACGGCCAATGCCTTGACCCAGCAGCAGGGCAACCTCGACCTGAGCGTGGTGCAGAGCGTGGGACAGATCAACCAGCTTACGCGGCAGATTGCCCAGCTCAACGGGCAGATCAGCAACCTGCAAAACGTGGGCGAGAATGCCGGAACCTTGGTGGACCAGCGCCAGCAGGTGATCGACCAGCTTTCCTCCCTGGTCGACGTTTCCGTGATCCCCAGCGACAACACGCTCACCCTCACCACGGCCAACGGCGTACCCCTGGTGACGGGCCAGCAGAGTTTTCAGCTTACGACCCAGATCAACTCCGCCGGCCTGCACGAGGTCTACTCTCAGGGAAACAACATCACCAGCTTCATTACCTCCGGCCAGTTGGGCGGAACGCTGCAGGCCCGGGATCAGCAGATTCCGGCGGTTGAGAACCAGCTCGATACCTTGGCCGCAGGTCTGGCCAACTCCGTGAACGCGGTGCAGGTGGCTGGTTTCGATCTCAACGGCGATGCGGGAACCGACCTGTTCACTCCGCCGCCCGCGGGAGGGACCGGTGCAGCGGCCAGCCTGTCGGTCGCCATCACCAATCCGTCGCTGATCGCTGCCAGTTCCGACGGGACTTCCGGCAGCAACGGTAATGCGGAAGCGCTCTACGCCCTGAGCACGCAGGGGATCATCAGCGGCCAAAACCCGTCGGACTACTATTCCGGCATCGTCTTCAACGTGGGCAACGCCACTTCGAGCGCTTCCGCGGAGCAGACGGCATCGAGCCAGGTGTTGCAGCAGTTGAATGATCAGAACTCCACGGTTTCCGGGGTCTCGCTGAATGAAGAAGCCGCCAACCTGGTGCAGTACCAGCAAGCCTTTGATGCCTCGGCGCAAGTCATCACCACCATCAACGACATGCTGTATGCGGTGGTCAACATGAGCACGCTCACCGGCTGAAATCCATGCGCGTCAATCCCAACCCGTACTCGGACCTGCTGGCGGCGATCGATCAAACGCAGCAGCGGATCGACACCGACGAGCAGCAGATTTCCACCGGGCTCAGCGTGAACGTGCCCTCGGACAATCCCGCGGCCGACGCCGAACTGCTGCAGAATGCCAATCAGTCATCCCAAACCGACCAGTTCCTGCGCAGTATCGGGAGCATTCAGGGGGAATTGCAGGACGCCGATTCGGCCCTGAACTCGGTGGTGACCGCCCTGCAGCAGGCCATCAGTCTGGGCACCGAGGGCGCCAACGGCACGGTCAACAGCGCCGACCGCGCCGCCGTTGCCACGGAAGTTCAGGGCATTCAGTCGCAACTGCTCAGCCTGGCAAACCTCACCTATCAGGGCAGCTACGTCTTCGCTGGGACCGCGACCCAGACTGCGGCCTATATCCTCAATCCCAGTTCCCCCTCGGGCGTTACCTATGCGGGGAACAACGGAGTGAACAAGGTCACCGTGGGCAGCAATTCTTCTTTGCAGGTCAATCTTCCCGGCTCGCAATTGTTTTCCGCCAGCGGCAGCGATATGTTTCAGGCCATTCAGGACCTCATTAACAGCCTGGAGAGCGGCACCACCACCACCATCGGCGCGGCGGTCAACGAAGTCAGCGCAGCTTACAACTACATCAACACGCAGCGCGTTTTCTACGGCAATGGAATCACCCAGCTCAACGCGCAGCAGACCGAACTGAACAGCGAGACCACGCAACTGGCGCAACAGCAGAACACCATCGGCGGGGCCGATCTGAGCGCCGTGATCACGAACTTGACCAGCTCGCAAGTCTCCCTCCAGGCGACGCTCCAGGCCATCGGTCAGACGGGGCAGATCGATCTGTTTGACTATCTGAAATAGAAAACTGAGAACCGCGGTAGAGACTGCGATGACGGGGCTCAGAGGGTTTGCCGCGAGGCTTGCGCCCAATTGGCTGCGGCCTGGATGCGCGCGCGTTCCGCTTCCAGGCGCGCCCGTTCGGCGAGCAACCGGCGGTGCAACCCGGGCAGCAGATCGTGCAGTCGCTGCACGTTGCCGCGATACGCGGCGAGTTCGAGTTGAAGCTGCGGACTTCGTTGCGCTTCGGGGGGAAGCCGGTGGCGCACCCACTCCCCCGCTCGCAGCAACTCCGAAAGCAGTCCTCCGATCAGTTCCGGAGTGACCGGTGCGTGCGGGGTTTGAGTAAGGCATTCCAGCCGGAGACGCAGGCGGTGATTGGTTCCCAGTAGATCCAGAGCCAGAAGGTCGGAGGCCAGCAGCTCTTGTGACGCCATCAGGCGCTCCATTCGGAAACGGAACTTTGAATGTCGGAAGATGATGGTCGAGGAGGAGGAACCGCCGGCGCGGTGTTGACTCGCTGCACTTCCACCCAGGCCTCGCGGACCGTCACCAGGTGGGCAATCTGTTCCTCCAGCAGTTCTGCCGATTGCTGAAACTGAGCCTCCACCAACCCTTTGCGCACCAGGTTGTAGAAGCGGTGAAGATTGCGAGCCACCTCCCCGCCCAGGTCGGTATCGAGCGTGCCCTGCAAGTGCGCGATCACATTCAGTGCATGGTTGATTTCCCGGGTGCGGGTTTCAATGTCGCCACGGCGGAGCGCCGCCAGCGCCCGCCGCACATCCTCCACGACTTGTTCGTACAAAAAAATGACGAGTCGCAGCGGGTCTGCCCCCCGCACAGCCGCTGCGCGATAAGAGGTCCTGGCGTCCATTCGCTATAGCCCCGAGGTCAGAGTGGGTTCGCTGGAGATAAGCGCGCCCGAACTGGAAGTACCAGAATCCAAGGTGCCGAGTGTCTCCGTGACTTCCTGCAGAAGCAGCGGATAAGACTGCAGCGAAGCGTTCACCGAGTCATATTCCTGCGTTAAGGCCGTTTGCTCGGTGGTCAGTTGGGTTTGGAAGTTGGTGATGGTGGTGTTGAGATCCTGTTGTTCCGCCTCATTCTGCGCCAGGTCCACGTTTAACGGCCCGGTCGTGGGGTTGGTCAAGTTGCTCAGATCGGTGTTGAAGTTGTTGGCGAAGCCGGTGTTGGTCGCATTCTGAAAGAAGTTCTGCACCGCCGAGGGGTTGGAGGCGACAACCTGGGCAAACGTCTGCCCGCTGGCATTCGTGCCCACCGTGAGCGTGCCGTCGTTGTTGGCGTTAATGCCCAGCGCAGCCAGGTTGACGAGGCCATCGTTGCCGCCGATGGCATAAGAGGCGTCGGCCAGGATGCTGGACTGCAGCGAGCGCAGGGAAATGTCAGATTCCAGCGGAGGCGCCGGGGTGGCGCCGGTGGGGTCCACCACGTATTGAGAGTTGATGGTGCTGACCACCGTGTTGTAGGCGGAGACGAAGTTGTTGACGGCGGTGGTGATTTGGCTCGTATCCGCTCCGACGGTTAATTGCGTGGGCTGCGACGGCGGTGTGCCGGCGGATGGGCTGACCAGGTTCAACGTGACCCCTTGGATGGCTCCGATCACAGTGTTGGTGCTGCTGCTGAACGGGACCCCGTCGATGGTCAGGTTCGCATTCGTGCCGCCGGTGGGCGCATCGAAAGTCAGGGTGGTGTTGGTGTTGGCGGCGATCGCCAAAGCGCCGCCGGTCCCCGAGTTCTGGCTTTGCAGGGCCAGCCGTGAGCCGCTCCCGTCGCTGACTACGCTGGCGGTCACGCCCCAGTTGTTGGCCGCGCTCTGGGTATTGATGGAGCTGGCCAGGGTGTTGAGCGTGTCGTTGCTGCCCTGGGTGATGGCGATGTCATGCGTGGCGCCGCTGCCGCCTCCCACCTGTAACTGAATATCGCCGCTGGTTTGGCCGCCGGCGAGGAACGAGGCATTGGCGCCGGCGGCCACGGGGTCGGTGTACAGGGAGCCCGTGGTTGCCAGATTGCTCACTACGATCTGGTGAGTGCCGGCAATGGCGTTGCTTTGCGCGGTCGCGGTCAAAACCCCGGTGTTGGAAGAAGTTGCCGCCTGCGCGGTGAGTGCTCCCGCCGGATCGGCCAGCGCTTGCACGGCGGTCTGCAGGCTGGTGAGATCGTTGTTGATCCCATCCAGCACCCCATTTTGAGTGGCCAGCGCAGTGTCCTGGCCCTGCCACACCGACAGTTCCCCACTCTGCTCAGAAATAATCTGCTGCACCAGGGAACTCACATCCAGGCCCTGTCCCGAGAGAATGGTCGATGGATTTAGACTAACGCCCATTGTCTTTTCTTCCTTCGCCCAAGGCCGAAACTTTGGGCGCAGCTTCCTGGGCGAGCTCTTTCGAAATTTGCGCCGCGATCTCGATCCACTGTTGCGGCGGCACCTGCAATACCACGGTGCCCTGCTGGTCCACGAACTGGTATACGGCGATCTCGCCCGGCGGCTCCAACTGCACTTTGACTACATCTTGGGTGGGGCCGGAGCGCGAAGCTCGCGCCGGAAAGTCGCCGGTTTCCCCGACTGGGTCGCCTCCCGGAATAGATTGAGACGCCGTCTGCGCAGCCCGCACCGGTCCCGCTTCGATCTGCGGCGCAATAGAAGTTGCGAGAATACCTTGCAGAGCTGCCATGACGAGTCACCCCAGGGCGGGAGTCGGAAGGAGCAGGCTCGACCGCCTCTTTCCGAGCCGAATCTACTGTAATAGCTTCAGAACGAGCTCCTGTTGCTGGTTGGCCTGGGCCAGCGCCGAGATGCCGGTCTGTTCCAGGATGGAATACTTGGTCAGGTTGGCCACCGCGGTCGGAATATCGGCAGCGGTGATGGTGTTTTCCGCGGCAGTCAGGTTCTGTACCTGGCTGTTGATGACGTTGCTGGCCGTGGTGAGCCGGTTCACACTTGCGCCCAGGGTGCCGCGAGTGCTGGCCACGTTCGCGATGGCCGCCCCGATCAGGGTCAACGCCGCTTGTGCGTCGGTTTGCGTGCTTAGGTCGGTGGTAGCCAGGTTCACCGCGCTGCCCCCGCTGCCGTTGGTGATCGCGGCCGTAGACAAGCCACCAATGGTCACTCCAATCTGGCTCGATCCGATGGAGGTCGAGTCACTCAGGAAGATGTTGGTGGTGGTCGAGCCGGTGGTAGAGGGGTTAGTGAAAGTTCCGAATACGGTCTCGGTATTGGTTGGTCCCACCGCCACGTTGTTGTGGTTGTTGGGATCCACTACCACCAGATTGCCGTTCGAGATATAGGCTTGTAGACCAGCCGCATCGCTGGGGTTATTGATCGCCTGGATGAGATCCCCCACGGTCTCAAAGCCAGGGGTTGAAGTATCCGCGGTGAAGGTAAAGGTCTGGCCCCCGGCGGAAAAGCTGGAGATAGCGCCGTTGGTCAGGGAAGTGTCTGCCGTTAAGCTGCCAGCATTTCCTTCCAGCTCGTTGGTGTTGACCGACGATGTGCCCACGGAGTTGGGGGTGGTGAAGGCGGTAGGCGCGCCCTCGACCGGAGCGCCCAGCACGGTGTCGTCGGTGGTGACGGCGAGGTCGCCACGATCTTGCGGGTCGGTAATCTGTAGTTGGCCACCGACCAAGGCCGCTTTCGCGCCCACGGTGGTGTCACTGTTGATGGCGTTGATCAGGTCTTGCACGGTGGAGCTGGCGGGTGCGCTGGAAAAACCGGCGGCAAAGTCGCCGGCCCCCACGTCGGTACCAGTAATCGCCAGGTCACCGTTTCCGTTGGCATCGTTGATTTGCACGTTGCCGGCAGCGTTCAACGAGGCCTGGTAGCCGGTGACGCCGCTGGCCTCGCCGGCTGTGAAGGCGGCATCGGTGCTGCTGGTGATGGTGACTCCGGCTGCGGCGGTACCGGTGTTGATGGTGCTGAGCAGCCCACCCAGGGTCGCCGTTGTGGCTACGGTCAAGGTGACCACGCCAGTAGCCCGGGTTAAGATGACCGTGCCTCCGTTGGAGAGCACATTGGAAAGACTCGTGAAGGTGTCGGTCGCATCAACCTGGTCGTTGGGGTTGACAGCGGAGCCTCCAGCGGGGGCAGCCGTGTAGGTAAAGCTTTGCCCACCAGCGGTGACCGTGGTCGTGCTGCCGGTGGTGAGAACGTCGTTTGCCGTGACCGGGGCGCTGGCGGCGACGTTCGGACTCTGCGCGGCGTTAAGGTTGGGCGCCGTGCCACTTTGGAATACGGCCTGGCTGTTAAAGGTGGTGGCGGTTCCGATGCGATTGATTTCCGCCAGGATGGAAGCATACTGCGCCTGAATGGCGGAGCGTTGTGAGTTGGAAACCGTGCCTGTGGCCGACTCCGTGGCCAGTGTGACCGCGGTGTTAAGCAGGGTGGTGACCTGGGCCAGCGCGCCATCGGCCAGTTGCAGTTCACCGACGCCGTCATTCGCGTTCGAAACGGATTGCGTGAGGGCGCTGATGTTGGCTTGCAGGCCGTTGGCAATGGCCAGGCCGGCAGGATCGTCGGCACCGGAGTTGATGCGCGACCCGGACGACAACTGGGCCAGCGTCTGATTCAAGGCCGTGCTGGTCAGCGTCAGTTCGTTCTCCGCGGCCAGCGACGGAATGTTATTCAGAATACCGAGAGGCATTTGTTTTCTCCTTGCTTGCGTTGGTCCCGCCACCTTGGAACCGCCTCTCAGCAGGTCGCCCGCGGAGTTCTGGTCCATTCTTGCTCTACGGAACCCGAATGTCTTCGTGTTCATCGGCACTTCTCGATTTTGCTTTAGGCGCTGCGTTTCGTACGGTTTAGCACGGCGGTAACCTGCGCTCTTCTCCCCCTCTGTAACCCTTCCTCGCCTAATGCCGATTCCCCCCGCAGGGGCCGTGCACTCGATTCCATGGATGCGGCCGGAAGGAATTACCAGATGATCCGACTCACTCGCCTCAACACTCAGCCGCTGGCGGTGAACTCCGACCTCATCAAATTCATCGAGCAGTCCCCCGACACGCTCATCACTTTGATCACGGGCGAGAAGATCGTGGTGCGCGAAAGCGCCCAGGAGGTTCTGGTCCGCATCGTTGACTTCCGGCGCTCCGTGCTGCAAGGGCTTTCACCCGTTTGGGATGCCGCCAACCGAGTCTCTCTGGATCACTGTCCGGGCGCTCCGGAAGGCCGAAACGACGACGGGAAGCCAGATCGGAAGCCGGAGCGGTGAGGGCCGATAAAGCCAGCATCAGCGGTGTCGTTCTCGCGCTGGGCGGGATCTTCGCCGGGCTGTTGCTCGAAGGCGGCAGCCTGCGGCAGATCGTGCAGCCCACGGCGGCCATGATCGTCTTCGGTGGCACTCTGGGGGCGGTCATGATCCAGTTTCCACTGGGCATCGTGCTCGACGCGTTCCGGTGTTTGGGTTCAGTTTTTGTGCATTCGGAAAGCGATCCTCGCGACACCATCCGGCTTCTGGTGCAATTCGCGCAGAAGGCACGTCGCGAAGGCATTGTGTCGCTCGACGCAGAGCTGCCTCAAATCACCGACCCGTTTCTTCGCCGTTCCCTGATGCTGGCGGTCGACGGCACCGAACCGCAAGAGCTTCGCAAGATGATGGAACTGGAGCTGGACAATCGGGCCGAGCACGAAGAGCACGTTCCCCAGGTCTTCGAATCCGCCGGCGGCTTTGCTCCCACCATCGGCATCATCGGCGCCGTGCTCGGACTGATTCAGGTCATGCAGCACCTCGACAAAATTGACGAAGTCGGGAAGGGAATTGCCGTCGCTTTTGTGGCCACCATTTATGGTGTGGGCTCGGCCAATCTCCTCTATCTGCCCGCCGCCGGAAAGATGAAGATCCGCATCCGCGACGAACAAATCCAGCGCGAGATGACTCTCGAGGGCGTTGCCTCCATTCTCGAAGGCGTCAATCCCCACGTGCTCGAAACCAAGCTCCTGGGCTTTCTGGTGGAAGCCCACGAATCCAAATTGACCCCGGAACGCGAAGTCGAGGAGAGCGTCCGATGAGCCGGCGCAAACGCCCACGCCCCCACGCCAATCGCGACCGTTGGCTGGTCTCCTACGCCGACTTCATCACCCTGCTGTTTGCTTTTTTTGTAGTGCTCTACGCCTCCGCCCAGGTGGACCATCGTAAAGTGGGCAAGCTGGCCCTCGCCATTCAGGTGGCTTTTCAGGAACTGGGTGTTTTTCCCGCCTCCACCACGCAGATTCCCCTCGACCTCAACGAGCCCATGCCCTTCAGCACCGTGCAGTCCATCCAGAACGTAAAACACAACACGCAACTGGGAGGTGTGGCTTCTCCTCCGGAAGACGAATTGGCCGCCGCCAATCGAGAGAATGAGAATGATCTTTCGGCCCTGCAGGAGGAACTGCGGCAGGCCCTGCACAACGAAATCGCCTTGCGGGAAGTGGCCCTGCACCGGGAGGAGGATGGCCTGGTAATCAGTTTGCGGGAGTTCGGCTTCTTCGAAAGCGGTTCGGCGGCGATCAGGCCCGGAGCCTTGCCGGCAGTGGACCGCATCGCTTCCATCCTGGCGGTACGCACGTGTCACCTTCGCATCGAGGGACACACCGACAATGTTCCCATTCACACCGCCCAGATGGCTTCCAACTGGGAGCTTTCCACCGCCCGCGCCACCGAGTTAGTGCGTTTGCTGATCGTGCGCGATCGTTTTGCCCCGGAACGGCTGGCTGCCGCCGGTTACG
>Ga0302324_100014335_pt1 | contig 15996 bp, 12 predicted proteins | sample Palsa_T0_1_FD_201949 | JGI IMG/M metagenome (GOLD analysis project Ga0302324, IMG submission 201949) | Peat permafrost microbial communities from Stordalen Mire near Abisko, Sweden - Palsa_T0_1 | ecosystem: Environmental > Terrestrial > Soil > Palsa > Peat permafrost | place: Sweden: Abisko...
GAGGAATTGCCGCTCAATGGCCGCGACTGGTCGTCGCTCACGGCCTTTGTCCCCGGCGCCATTGATACTGGCGGCAGCAATCAGCGGACGGTTCGTTTTGCGGGACGCGGCCTCGACGACAGCAACTTTACCTACGACGGCGTCGATGCCACCAACATCGTGAATCAGACACAGCGCCAGTGGGTGCGGCTTGCCATCCCGCTGGACGCGATCGCGGAGTTTCGTGTCGACTCGCTGCTGTCTACCGCCGAGGAAGGCGGGACGGGTGGCGCTCAACTGGACGTTACCTCGCCCTCGGGCACCAACCGCTTCCACGGACGCCTCTTCGAGTACCTGCGCAACGATGTCTTTGACGCGCCGCTGCCTGAGTGGGCCTCGAACGGCGAAGCACAGCAGCCGCTCCGTCTGAATCAGTTCGGCGCAGCCGCGGGCGGGCCCATCGTGCGCGAGAAGGCGTTTTTCTTCCTCGCTGCGGAAGCCTATCGGCAGAACTGGGGCTATCCGGTGAGCGGCGACGTGCCGAGCCAGGCGTTGAAGGAAACGGTTCCGAGCACCTCGCCCGTGTATGGGATCGTCAACGGATTCCCCGGAGCCGGTCCAAAGGCGTTTCTGACATCGACCAGCGATCCCAACATCGACCTGCTGACCTGCGAATGCACGCAGATTGTCAACGAGGGCTCGGTGATGTTGCGCCTCGACCAGCACTTCACACAGAAGACAACCGGTTTCTTACGCTTCAATTACGACCGGTCGGCCGATACGCAGCCGCTGTCGGCTTCCGCCACCGACCAGCAGCAGAAGGTCTCCACGCCGATCAACGGGGCATTGGAGTTGCTGCACGTCTTCAATCCCCACTTCGTGGACCAGGCCGAGGCAGGTTTCAACCGCTCCACGAACAACCAGTACAACTACAGCGACTCTGGGATCATTTATCAGATCGCGATTTCTACGGGTCCTGGGCCTGGGTTTGTTACCCAGAACTACGATTACACAAGCGTGTACGTGGGCAACTCGTTTTCAGTGCTCGACAACCTCACTTGGTCGCACGACCGCCATACCGTCAAAGCCGGAGTCGAGTTTCGCAATATTCAGGTCAACCAAAACTACGGGGAACACGGAAAGCTTACGTTCTCCACGGTCGAGAATTTGGCAGCGAATTCAGTAAAGAAAGCCAGCCTGACAGGGGCTCTGCCGATCAATGACTTGCGCAAAAACGATTACTTCCTGTACGCGCAGGACGAGTACAAGTGGCGGCCCAATCTCGTTCTGAACCTGGGTCTGCGCTATAACATCTTCGATCTCTTCAACGAGGCGCACGGAAAGGCCAACCCCTTTGACTTTGCCACGTGCGGCGCGCAGGGATACTGCGGCGTGGGCGCCAGCTTCGGCCAGCAGAATTATGGCGATGTCGATCCTCGTGTGGCCGTTGCATGGACACCGTGGAAGGGCGGCAAGACCCTGATCCGGGGGGGATTTGGCACGTATCACGAAGATGGACAGCTGGACGATCAGAACCTGCCCGCCAAAAACGAAGTACCTTCCTATTCTGCGACCAGCAGTTCGAAGTCACCGCTCTCTTATCCGGTCGTATTCGACGCCGGCACCATTTCGCCGAATGCCGAACAACGGGATCGCAAGGACACGTATGTTGAGCAGTGGGATTTCTCCGTGCAACGGGAGCTGCCGGCGAACTTCGTGAGCACCGTCTCGTACCTTGGGAGCCACGGTGTGCATCTGCTCGAGACCAACGTGGTGAATGTGATCGATTCGGCCACTGGAGTGGCGCAGTATCCGGCCTTTGCTCCCGCGATCGGCTGGCGCGGCTCCGTCGGCATGAGCACGTACAACGGTCTTTCCGTGGCCATGCGGCGTTCGTTCTCCGACGGTCTCCTTGTGGCCGCCAATTATATGTGGTCCCACGAGATCGACAACGGTTCTAACGGCAGCGGTGATGGCGACGAGATCAATCCCCAGAATCCGCTCTGCCAGACCTGCGATACCGCCAGCGGCGCATGGGACGCCCGTCATGTGGTCAATGGCAATGCGGTTTACCAGCTGCCCTTCGGCGTGGGGAAGCCAATGCTGAACCAGCACGGGGTTGCCAACACCATCGCAGGCGGCTGGGATCTGACGACGACTGCACTGGCTCGCACTGGGTTCCCGGTGAATGTGCTGCTGCCCAGCAGCTACACCGCACCGGATGGCGCTTCCGGTACGGAGCGTCCAGACCGGATTCCCGGCGTCTCGCTGACTCCGCCCGGAGGCAGAACGGTGGCGGAGTGGATCAATCCTGCAGCGTTTGCGCTTCCTGCCGGAGAATTCGGTACCGCGTCGCGCAACCTGGTGAGTGGGCCAGGCACCTGGCAGATCGATATGGGAGCCGGCAAGACATTTCCGTTGCCGGAGCGGGGGCGGTTGGAATTCCGCGCGGAGGCCTACAACATCTTCAATCATCCGCAGTTGGGTCAGCCGCAGGTTACTTGTGACGTTTCATCTTCATTTCCCGCCGGTTGTCCGTCAGGGTTCGGCAGCATCATCAATACCGTGAACACGGTGTCGCCGGTCACCCCGGTAGGATCGGGAACCCCGCGCGAAATGCAGTTCGCGCTGCGGTTGGAATTCTGAGACCAGCCATGAGAATTCTGATCATCGAAGACGAACCAAAGACGGCCGGGTTTCTAAGGAAGGGACTCAGCGAAGCCGGCTACGTCGTCGACGTTGCTGGCGACGGCAGCCAGGGTCTGTACCTCGCCCTGGAAATGGATTTCGACCTCGTCGTGCTGGACGTGATGCTGCCGGGGCTCGACGGTTGGCAGGTGCTTGCACGAATGCGCGAGGCGGGACGGAAAGCTCAGGTACTTATGCTCACAGCGCGGGACGCCGTGCATCATCGGGTGCAGGGGTTTGAGATGGGCGCGGACGATTACATGATTAAGCCGTTCGCGTTTTCCGAACTGCTGGCCAGAGTGCGTTCGCTGCTGCGCCGCGCAGCACCGCGCGCTTCGGAGACCATCTGCCTGGCCGACCTGGAGATCGATCTGTTGCGCCACCGCACGATTCGCGCCGGCCAGAAGCTGGATCTAACCGCGAAGGAATTTTTGCTCCTGACGCTGCTGGCGCGGCGCGCAGGCGAAGTATTGTCGCGGACTCTGATCGCGGAAATGGTCTGGGATATGAACTTCGACAGCGATACCAATGTGGTCGATGTGAACGTGCGCCGGCTGCGCAGCAAAGTCGATGATCCATTTCCCGTCAAGCTGATTCACACCATTCGCGGCGCCGGCTATGTACTCGACGCCGAACAATAGCTGGGCTGTTACACGCATACGCAGAACCCTGGCATTCCGGCTGGCGGCCGCTTATTCTCTAGTCGGCTTGCTGCTGCTGCTGCTGGCAACAGCCGGTCTCTACATCGTGCTGCGCATCGAGCTGGTTAGAAGCACCGACCTGTTTCTCGCCGACAAATTACACGTGCTGCGCACTCTGCTGCGGGAGCGGCCCGACGACTTCGATGGCCTGCGGGAAGAAATCGAGCTGGAGTCTGCCGCGCGTCGATATCAGCAGTTTTACATTCGTCTTCTCGATGAACACGATGTGCCGGTTCTGACAACACCCGGCATGGCGGAGCAGCTCGACCTGGGGGAATTGGCCCGCCGCACACGCGGGCGCGCCGAGCATTTGGTTTCGATGAAGGGCAGGAATGGGCAGGCGTTTCGTGTCACCAGCGCGACCGCGGCCGTGGGCGAGGCGCCGGTTCACCTCGACACGATTGAAATTGCCATTGATGTTGCTCAGGAAGAAGGATTGTTGCGGCGTTATCGATTCTGGTTCTGGGCCATCCTGCTGGCAACCTCAGTTCTCTTTCCCCTCGTGGGATACAGGATCGCGCGCCACGGAATTCGTCCGATCGAAGAGATTGCCGCAACCGCGCGCAGAATCACGTCCACCAACTTGCGCGAAAGGATTCGCGCGGAAGGCTATCCCTCGGAACTGGCCTCCCTCGCCGAAACCTTCAACGCGATGCTGGTTCGCCTCGACGATTCTTTCGCTCAGATCTCCAGGTTCACCGCCGATATCGCACACGACTTGCGAACGCCGATCAACAATATTCGGGGCGAAGCTGAGGTCGCTCTGGCTCGCGCGCGCACCGTCGGGGAATATCGTGATGTGCTGGAGTCGTCTCTTGAAGAATCCGTCCGGCTGTCCGATTTGATCGGCGACCTCCTCTTTCTCGCCCGTGCGGAGAGCCCGTTGACGGACCTGCACCGGCAACCTGTGAACGTGGGTGAACTGCTCACCGCGGTGCGCGAATACTACGAGGCCACAGCATCCGACAGCGGGATAGCTCTCATTGCCGCTGGTGGCGCGGAGCCCATCACTGCCGCACTGGATCGGCCTTTGATGCTGCGGGCGGTCAGCAACCTGGTCTCGAACGCCATCGCCCACACACCCAGAGGAGGGTCGGTCACTCTGGCAGCCTCCGCCGCCGATGCCGAGATATGGATCGAGGTCTCCGACACCGGCGCCGGCATACCGGCTGAAGCGCTGCCCAGGGTATTCGATCGCTTCTTCCGCGTCGATGCCGCTCGCTCCAGGGCTTCGGCGGGAACAACTTCGGGTGGGACGACTTCGAGTGGAACCGGGCTGGGTCTGGCTATCGTGCAGAGCATTATGACTCTTCACGGCGGCCGCGCCGCGATCGCAAGTGAGCCCGGACGCGGGACCTGCGTCACGCTGCGCATGCCGCTGCTCTGAAACAGGTCCTCCCAGCCGTCGAGAGAGAGCGACTCCGCGTCCGACCAACCAGTACCTCCATTTCCACACTCGACCTTTAATTTGCACACAAATATTCCCCCGAATCCCTAAGATTCGCGTGCCATAATCACCAGCAACGGAAGAGAAATCTTCCCTACGAAGAGAGTAAGTCGGCTGCCTCACGAGTTTCGGCGACGAGACTCACGGACCCTCCGGGTAACTGGATGTGTTCAGATGGCGGCATGAACGCTCTTGCAGCGATTGGCCCATGGGGGGTCTGGGACGGCGGGTCAAACCGCAGCTTCAAGACAATTCCTGAGTACAAAGTTGTGACCCGGTAGCCGAAGCCGGGTCTTCGCAAGTTCGGTCAGAAGGGGCGAGATTCCGTAAGGGATTTCGCCCCTTCGCCCCTTCGCTTATTGCAGGCTCCGACAGCCAAACCCAACTTCGCCCACTACAACTCCAGTAACCAAATCAGGGACACTCCCTCCCTGAAAGTGGGATACCACGGTCACCAACCCCTCCTTATAGTCCGAGATAGATTTCAGCCAGGCAGGTCGATGGAAGATACGGAGCCACCCAGGCTCTTCACCTCTCCTGCAACGGTAATCAATGGGGCATCGTTCTATGAAGAAGCTGTACGGCTTTTCTGCTTTGGTCTCTCCGCGTGTACTGCTCGGTGTCGGGCTCGTCCTCGCAACCTCGCTCTTCGGGGGGACAGGCTGCGGCCTTTCGTACTCACTGACCGGCCTCTACCTCGAGCCCACAACTGGATCGACCTGCATCCCTCAGGGTGCGACCGCCCAGTTCAAGGCGTATGGCACCTATACCGAAGGCGGACACGCCGTGAGGATCACGGACATCAGCGACCAGGTCCAATGGACGGTGCCGCTCCCTGACCTCGCGTCCATTAGTGCATCAGGTTTGGCAACCGCTGCGATGAATTTCATTGGAACCACCCCCATCGTTGCGACCACTACGGGCGAATTCGGCTTGCTCACATCCTCATCGAATCTTCAGGTCTCCGAAAGTTGCGTGGCCACCTCGATTGCGAAGCACTTCTCGCTCCACATCGTTCCTGAGAACCAGAGTCTCACCGTTGGCCAGACGCTACAGCCTCTCGCTATTGGCACCTACGGCCTCAACGGATCCACAACAAATCTCTCCCGCCAGGTGACCTGGCAGTCCAGCGACGCAAAAGTCGCCACCGTCGATTCCAGCGGCCTCATCACCGCGGTCGGCCCCGGCGACGCTACGATCACCGCGCAGACTCGGGCATCCGATGGCGAAATCGCCACCGCCACCCAGACAGTTCATTTCACCGCGGTAGGCCAGGACAGGTAACCAACTTCGACCCGCAATAGCACAACGATGCTGCGGGTTGGCGAGGCGTCTGCTAAACGGCAGGCGCTTTTTCTCTTTGGAAACATCCCTCTCCTCCTCCCCGCCCGCACCATCCCTTCGTTCAGCATAGTAACCAAGTGAGTACAGGTATCCGCCGAATACACTCTTTCGTGATTGACAACAGGTGACTTTCGATACACTGGCGATCTGTGGAACGAGAACGATGGAACGCAACGAACAGAAATACGCGCAAGACCTCTATGACGGATTGATCGCTCGCTTCTCTCCCGTCTCGGATCAGGCCCAGATTGCCATCACCGGTGGCGGCGTCCAGTGGAGATGCTCCGCGCAGCGCGGCTCGCGATCCTGCTGGGTCGGCTGTTTCGAGGTTGGCGGCCCCGAGTTTCTTACCTTCTTCGAGGGCGACGCGAAGAAAGTCGCTACCGCGCGGACTTCCTCCGCGGCCGAAACCATTGAAGCCATCTGGCAATGGCTTGATGGCGCCCCGCTCACCACCATGTACGAGCACTTCTGCTTCGTGGACTGGGAAAAACGGAAGCTCCTGTCCCTGCGGGAATTCGTACTCAAGACTTTCCCCGCTCTCGGAACGGCCGCACCCAACGAGCTTACCGTTACCCCTTCTGGTGTCTCCCATCTCTGGTTTCGCGGCGGCGCGCGCTCGGCTCATGTTCGCTTCGCTTCCAGGCATGAATCTCCCCAGACCACCTTCCATTGGGACGAATCGGAGTTGTTTCGCTTCGAGGCAAAGGACAACGCCGCGCTGGCCTCCGTTCTCTCCCGATGGCTCGCCGATAACGCGCCTCCCTCCGCCCTGCGCAAAGAGTTTCCCTGGCTCAACATCGGCCGCCTCGCCGATTACTACGAGAAGGGCAATCCGGTCGAAGGGGAATTCATCGAGAGCTGGGATCAGATGGAAGGCGTCTATGAAGGCTCGCGCTTCCCTCCCAGAACGTTGGTCCTGCCTTTCATCGCCGATCTCCGTCGCGCCGGCTATGATCGCAAACTCCGCGCTGGACAATCCATTTGGTCGCTGATCGTTTCACGATCGCGCCGTCCGCGCCTGCGTCCCGAGCAGCCCCTCGTCTCCTTTCAATTTCGCGAAAACAGCATGGAGATTTTCTCCAGCACCCAGGGCGAAGAGCGCATCTTCGAAATTCCCATCGCCATGTCGGATACCGTGGAGCGCGTTCTCCAGCATCTCGCCGAGCGCCCCGTCGACTGAAACCGCCCCCGCCGGCAACCCGGCACTCCCCCGCCATCGTCCGCTGAATCTGTCCCGCATGGAGAGATTTAGCCCTGGCCTGCGCAGCCAAAATCCTGTCTACGCGGGACTATACTGGCCACTGCTGTTTTGCCGCAGGAGAAATGGATGCTGGTATCCCGTCGTCAATTCCTGGGCGGCCTCGCGGCAGCGGGCGCAATGGCTTCGCTTCCCTCCACTTCCTTTTCCATCGACTCCGTAGCTGTCATCAACGAGAAAATATACCCGGACGCATCGGAGTAATCGGACGGCTGAGCCCCGCCATCAAGTTCACTTTTCAATGGAGACACCATGATCACTCGTCGCGAATTTCTGGACACCATGGCCATCGGCGCGGCCGGCCTCGCCGTCGGCACCACCGCGAAAAGCTACTCTCAGATCGTAGGCGCCAACGACCGCCTCAACTTCGCCGTCATCGGACTCCACAGCCGCGGCTATGCGCATCTCTCCGCCCTCGCTGCGAACAAGGACACCGCCCGCATCGCCTATATCTGCGACGTCGAGAGCACATTCATGGACAAGTTCGGCGCCGAAGCCCAAAAAGAGCTCGGCTATGCGCCGCAGACCGAAGGCGACTTCCGCAAAATTCTCGAGCGCAAGGATATCGACGCCATCTCCATCGCCGCCCCCGACCACTGGCATGCGCCCATGGCCATCGCCGGAGTCGAAGCCGGCAAGCACGTCTACGTCGAAAAACCCTGCAGCCACAATCCTGCCGAAGGCGCGCTCCTCATCGCCGCGCAGAAAAAATACGGCAAGCTCGTGCAGATGGGTACGCAGCAGCGCTCCTCCCCGCACACCATCGAAATCGTTCAGAAAATTCACGACGGCCTCGTCGGCCGGGCCTACTATGCCATGGCTTGGTACGTGAACACCCGCAAGTCCATCGGCGTCGGAAAAGATGCGCCCGTCCCGTCCACGCTCAACTGGGACCTTTGGCAAGGTCCCGCGCCGCGCCGGTCCTATAAGGACAACGTTCAACCTTATAACTGGCACTGGTTCCGCATCTGGGGCACCGGCGAGACGCTCAACAACGGCACCCACGAAGTCGACGTCTGCCGCTGGGCCCTCGGCGTCGACTATCCCGATCGCATCAATGCCGCCGGTGGCCGCTACGCCTTCAAGGATGACTGGCAGTTCTACGACACCCTCGTCACCAACTTCGAATACGACGACAAGCTCATCTGCTGGGACGGGCGCTGCTGCAACGGCATGAAGATCTACAACCGCGACCGCGGCTCAGCCATTATGGGCACAACCGGCTCGGTGCTGGTCGATCGCGATGGCTACGAGGTTTATGACCTCGCCGGCCACAAGACCGACGAGTTCAAGGTACAGAAGGAAGCCACATCCTCATCCGATCTCGTCGGCCGCGACTCCATGACCAACGCCCATTTCGCAAACTTCATCGCCGGTGTCACCAAAGGAGAGAAGCTCCACTCCCCCGTCGAAGTCGGCAACGTCGCCGTCACCATGCTGCAGCTCTCCAACATCGCCTGGGAGGTCCAGCGCGAACTCCACCTCGACGCCAGCAACGGCAAAATCGTCGGCGATGCCGAAGCCATGAAGGGCTGGAGCCGCGAATACGAAAAAGGATGGGAGCCGCATCTGTAAACGTGTGCCGTCCTTATTACAGGCAAGTTGATCCCACAGGGTGAATCGAATGAATCCCAGCATCTCTCGTCGCAACTTCGTTCTTACCGGCGCCATGGCCTCAGCCGCCGCGCTCGTCCCCGCCTCCGCACATTCCGAATCCACTGCAACGTCCGAAGAATCCGCCCTGCCCGTCCGCCTCGGCCTGGCCAGCTATACTTTCCGCAATTTCACGCGCGCGCAACTCATCGGCTTCATGAAGGACCTCAACCTCTCCAACCTGAACGCCAAAGACGCGAAAGATCATTTGCCCATGGATCCCACCGCTGAGGCGCAGGCTCTCGCTGACTACACCGCCGCCGGCATCCGTCTTCACGCCGCTGGCACCATCTCCCTGTCGACAGACTCCGACGACGATATGCGCAGCAAATTTGACTACCTGAAGCGTGCCGGCATTTCCGTCATGGTCGCCGGCGATCCGACTCCGCAGGATTTGCCCCGCGTTGAGAAATTCGTAAAGGAATACGACATACGGGTCGCCATTCACAATCACGGCCCGGAAGACAAACTCTGGCACTCTCCGCTCGACGTTCTCAGCGCCGTCCACGGCATGGACCCGCGCATCGGCTGCTGTATTGATGTGGGACACGCTGCCCGCGCCGGCACCGACGTCGTCGACGCCATCCACCGCGTCGGACCACGCCTCTTCAACATGCATATGAAGGACCTTACCGACTTTCAGGCGAAGGAGAGCCAAGTCGCCGTCGGTGACGGCAAGATGCCGATCCGCCAGATTTTCGAAGCGCTCATTGCTATCAAGTACAAAGGCTTCGTCGATCTCGAATACGAGGTCCACGCCGACGATCCCATGCCGGGCGTATCGAAGAGCTTCGCTTATATGCGGGGTGTCCTGGCCGGTATGGGCTACTCGGGCTGAAGAGCCTGACTGCGAGCCGGGCTCCGCAGGAATTTTGATTTGATCCAGCGCTGCACCGGTCGCTCAATCAACAACATCGCCAGCACGGCACCGCCGACCAGCAGTCCGTAGCTCAGCCATGGGTCGAACCGCGCCAAGTGGGTCTTCGTCAGAACATTCGAGTTATGGATAAGGTTCCACAAGTTAAAGTGCAGGATGTACAGACAATAACTCGCCTGTCCCACCGCAACAAAGGGGAAGAATCCAAAGAACCGCGCAATCAGGTTATGCCCCGCCAGTCCCAGCACCGCCAGCGCGAACAGGGGCATCATCAGCCCGTCGTGCATCATCGGATACGGAAAGTGATCGCCGAAGTAAAGCACGGTATAGATGCCCGCCATCCCCAGCGCTCCGAACAGTAATCGCCTCCGCGCGGCTCGCGGGATCAGCGCATCCAAGTCCGCCAGCACAATCCCAAACAGGAACGACGGCACATGTGGCGGTGGCGAAAACTTCAGCGCCCGTATCCAGAAGCCGTCCGTGTATCGCCCGGGATGCAAATCCCCATCCGGATGCAGCCCTAAATAAAGGCTCGGCAGAACCATCCCCAGGCACCAAAGCCCCAGTAAAATCCCCACGAGAGCCCCGACACTCTTCGGCCGCTTCCACAAAATGACGACCGGGAAGATCAGATAGAAGAACGCCTCCGTGCACATGGTCCAGGCCGGCGTGTTCCAGAATGTCGAAAGCCACGGACTCCAGGCCTGCAAGAGAAATGGGGTCAACAAGACACCCCACGTAAACTGCGCATGGGTACGCGCATGCCACTCGTCCATCAGCATGCCCACCGACATCAGCAGCGCAAACAGATAAATGGGATACAGCCGAGAAACCCGCGCCACCCAGAAATTCCGCGTGCTCAACTGTCCCTTCTGCGCCTTATCGGAGTAGTTGTACGCCAGCACAAATCCCGAAAGCAGCAGGAAAAAACTGACGGACGTGAACCCGTTATCGACGACCGGAGCCAGCGGTCCAAACCACTTCGGATTTCCAAAGTGGAAAAAAACAATATTCAATGCCGCGAACGCACGCAACCCCGTCAGGGCCGGAAGCAATTCCTTCTTCGGCTTGATCACTACCGGCTTGGCCGCCGGTGGTTGTCGTGGGGGACCCGGGTCCCACGTTCCTGCGGGCCGGGGTACGACTTGTACTTGTGCGCTCAGGCCGTCACCAGTGAGCCGACCTTCTCCCCGAGAATGACCCGGCGGATATTGCCCGGCTGGTTCAGATTGAAGATGATCATGGGCAGATTGTTGTCCTTGCACAGACTCACTGCCGTGGTGTCCATCACCTTTAACCCCAACTGCAGAATTTCCATGTAGGTAATCTGCTCAAATTTCACTGCGTCCCGTTGGATGACCGGATCGGCATCGTAGATGCCCTCGACTTTCGTCGCCTTAAGTAACACATCCGCCTTGATTTCCATCGCACGCAGCGATGCGGCGGTATCTGTGGAAAAGTAAGGGTTTCCGGTCCCCGCGGCGAAGATCACCACCCGCCCCTTTTCCAGATGCCGGATCGCACGACGCCGAATATACGGCTCGCATACCTGATTCATCTCGATCGCCGACATCACCCGGCAAAAGACGTCGCGCTTCTCGAGCGCGTCCTGGATGGCCAGCGCGTTAATCACCGTCGCCAGCATGCCCATGTTATCGGCGGAAACGCGGTCCATTTCCTTGGCCTGTTCCGCCACGCCGCGGAAAAAATTCCCGCCGCCCACCACGATGGCCGTTTCCACGCCCAACTCGTGAACGTCGGCCAGTTCCCCGGCAATTTCGTGGATGCGAATGGGATCGACGCCGAAGCCTTTACCCGCTGCCAGAGCCTCGCCGGAGAGCTTTAAAACGACGCGTTTATACATGCCAAAGGCAGTATCGCACGCCGGATCATCCGAGCGCTGACCCGCCTCCCACCGAATAACGCCAGGCCTTTCAGTCAGCCTTCACACAACCTCGCACGGGCAAAGTTGGGAGATTCCTTCCCGCTCCTGTAGCATGCGGAAAAGCATTTCTAACCCAAAAGATCGTCGTGGACTTGGTGGGCTCATTAAGCCCTCGCGGTCGCGTTTCATGTTGTCGGGAGGTCACCTGATGGGTAGTCTTCGCCGTCCGCTTCACATTTGTGTCCGCTGTTCGCGCTTTGTTCCTCTCTTGCTGGCCACCGCCTGCGTTCCGGCTCTGGGTCGCGCACAGCAGTCCCCCCCCGCAGACATCGTCTTCAAAGGCGCCACCGTCATGACCGCCAGCCACGGCACGCTCTCGCCCGGCCAAGTCTGGGTCCATGCCGGCAAAATCGCCGGAGTCGGCGCCACCGTCTCCGCTCCCGACTCGGCCACCGTTGTTGACGCCACCGGTCTCTGGCTCACCCCCGGCATCATCGATCCCCACTCTCACTCCGCGCTCGACGGCGACGTCAACGAAGCCACCAGCCCCGTCACTCCGTCGATGCACATGATCGACGCCTTCGATAACCGGTCTGCCGACCTCTACCGCGCACTCGCCGGCGGCGTCACCACCGAGCTCCTGCTCCACGGTTCGGCAAACATGATCGGCGGCCAGGCCGTCGTCATCAAGAACAAATTCGGCCTCGACCGCGATGCCATGCTCTTCCCGAATGCGCCCGGCTCTATCAAATTCGCCTCCGGCGAAAATCCGATGCGCGTCTACGGAAGCCGTGACCAGCTCCCCTCCACACGCATGGGCAACTTCGAAGTCATGCGCATGGCCTTTGAAGATGCCCGCCACTATATGGCCGACTGGGATGCCTACGACGCCAAGGTAAAAAAGGGCGACAAAGACGCCGTCGCTCCCAAGCGTGATCTCAAGCTCGAGGCTCTCGCCGACGTTCTCCGCGGCAAGCTCTACGTGCAGATCCACTGCTATCGCGCCGACGAGTTCCTCACCGAAGAAGCCATCGCCAAAGAGTACGGCTACAAAATTCGCGCCTTCCATCACGCGCTCGAGATGTACAAGGTCGCTCCGCAAATCGCCGCCGACGGCACCGGGATCGCGACCTTCACAGACTGGTGGGGCTTTAAAGATGAAGCCCGCGACGCTATTCCCTGGAACGCCGTCATGTCCATGCGCCAGGGAGTCAAAGTCGCGCTCAAAAGCGATTCCGACGACCACATCCGCCGCCTTAATGTGGAAGCCGGCAAAATGGTTCACTACGGAGGAGCCACCGAGGACGAGGCCATTCGCATGGTGACCCTGAATGCAGCATGGATCATCGGCGTCGACGATCGCACCGGCTCCATCGACGTCGGCAAAGATGCTGACCTGGTTCTCTGGAACCACGATCCGCTCTCGACCTACGCCCACGCTCTGAAGGTCTACATCGACGGCGATCTGTTCTTCGACGCCTCCCTGCCCGGCTGGGGTACCACTCATTTCAACGGCGTCATGCACGACGGCGGCGGCTTCGGCTCCGACGATGGGGAGGACGGACAGTGATTAAGGCTTTGGTTCAAGTCACCGTTGCTGTTACATGTTTGGCTGCTCCCCCTGTATTGCTCGCTGCAGACACGCCGACATCGAAGACCATCGCCATCACCGGCGGCAAGCTTCTCACCGTCAGCCACGGCACCATCGAGAACGGCGTCCTCGTCCTCGCAGATGGCAAAATCGCCGCTGTCGGAACCGCCGCGGAGGTGAAAATTCCCAAAGGCGCACAGATTGTCGACGCCAAAGGACTCACCGTCTACCCCGGCCTGATCGACCCCGAAACCAACTTTGGCCTCACTGAAATCAGCGCCGACGCCATGACCAACGATCTCGCCGAGCGTTCCGACGAGATCATGCCCCACATGCATGTCTCCGACGCCTTCCACTCGGAGACCGACCTGATTCCCGTAGCCCGCCTCAACGGAATTACCAATGCCGTAGTCGCACCCGCCAGCGACGACTCCATTGCCGGCCAGGACATTTTCATTCAGCTCTACGGCAGCCGCAATCAGATGATGCTCGCCACCGACGTCGCCTTAGCCATGAACTACGGCGCCGAGCAGCGCCGGTCCAATGGCTTCCGCGGCGGTCACGCCACTTATCCCTCCACACGCATGGGCCTCGTCACCGAGCTCCGCCAAACCTTCCTCGATACCCAGGACTACATGGCGAAGCGCGACGCAGCCGGGAAAAAAGACGACAAAGCCTTCAAGCGCGACCTTAAATTCGAAGCCCTGATTCCCTATCTCAAAGGCGAGCGCCCCGTCGTCATCGGAGTGTACGAATCCTATGACGTCGAGACCATCATGCATCTCGCCCAGGAATTCCACCTCAAGGTCATCCTCAACCACGTCACGCAAACGCAGGACGTCCTCGACGAAATCGCTGCCTGGAAAGTCCCCGTCATCATCGGCTCCATCTACGACGCGCCCCGTGCCAACGAACGCTACGATGCCGTCTTCACGCTCCCGGCCGAACTGGCGAAGCGTGGAGTGAAGATCGCCATTTCGTCAGCCGACGGTGGCGGTCCGGCCAGCAGCCACTCATCGCGGAATCTGCCCTACGCCGCCGGATTCGCGGTCGGATATGGCCTTCCTTATGACGACGCCCTCAAAGCCATCACGCTGAATGTCGCCGAAATGTTTGGCTTCGGCGATAAGCTCGGTTCCCTCGATGTCGGCAAGATGGCCAACGTCGTCATCGCGAATGGCGATCCCCTCGACGTTCGAACCGATGTGAAACAGGTCTACATTCAGGGCATAGCGGTGCCCATGGTCAGCCGCCAAACAAAGCTGCGCGACGAATACTCCAAATAGAACAGGCGGCACGAAGCCGCCTGTTCCCTACTGCCTGTTCCCTATTGCCTATTCCCTGAATTTCAATCCGGAGTGCCGCTCCCATTCGTCCCGTAATCGTGCCGTCGCGCGCTGCCCTCCGGATCCTTCATCCAGTGCTGCAGCCGATCCGCGTTCACCTCCATGCGGACCAAATCCAGCTCTCCATGCTCGTAATCGGCAATCACCATGCGCATTGCTGACCCGTTCGGCTGCACGTAAATAATGTCGACCCCTCCGCCGCGCTGTCGATCCACGATGAACCGCTCCCAGCGGTCGCCCAACGAATCGCCCACCAGCTTCTCCAACTCCCCCGAATCGGAAACATCACCCAGATGATCGAACTCGGCAATCTTCATCCCCTTTACGCCGCCGCGTGTCGCCACCCACGCGCAGAAGTTCACGAAGCCCATCATCGGGACCTTCTCTGCATGTGCTTCGTACCGCTGCTCCACGGCTGAAACCACAGCATCGAAGTCGTGCCCGGAAGCCGCCCGCACCGTGATGGGCAGAACCACTGCAACAACCGTAGTCAGAGTAGTGGCCCCAAAAATAAAGTCCCTGATTCTCATGGCTGCTCCTCCTTCTGCGCCTTCTCATCCACCTTCTTCTCCGTCTTGTCTTTCGTTTTGTCCTTCGACTTCACCGTCATCTCGTAGCTGCCCGCCGGAATCCCGAAGTTCCCGCTCAGATCCTTCAAATCCTCCGGACGAATCGGCCCCGAAATATAGACGAAGTTCAGCTCCTTCGACTCGGCATCCAGGATGAACATCCCCTGCACCTCGCCGTTCACCAGCTTCATATAGATATCCGCGTCGTCTGTCGCCCCCCGCGACCGCGTCTTCACCAGCACGCTCCACTCCGCTGTGTCGAATTGCTTGCGGACCGCATCCAGATCCGCCGCCGTATATTGCCCCGGCTTATCGAACTCGTAGCTGCGCACATACACGCCGTTCAGCTTCGAGACGATCCGCTTCCCTTCCGCGTCGTCCTTTTCGTTCATAAACCGGCTGGCGAAGTCCAGCATCTTCCGGTCCAGCGACACTTCCGTGTAATTCGAAGCGCGGTCCGCAAGCTGCTTTTCCAGCACCACCGGAAACGGCTGCGACGATTGCGCCATTACCGGCAACCCCACCCCTGCGATAACCGCCAAACACCAAACTGCAATCCCAACCGGGACTCTTTTCATACCAGACCCCTCTCCATTTCCCGAACCCTTGCTACTGCTCATCCTTTTCGAGCACCGTTCTTCCCGCGCCCTTTTGA
>Ga0302324_100014339_pt1 | contig 15993 bp, 14 predicted proteins | sample Palsa_T0_1_FD_201949 | JGI IMG/M metagenome (GOLD analysis project Ga0302324, IMG submission 201949) | Peat permafrost microbial communities from Stordalen Mire near Abisko, Sweden - Palsa_T0_1 | ecosystem: Environmental > Terrestrial > Soil > Palsa > Peat permafrost | place: Sweden: Abisko...
ATGGAGAGTACGACTTGGCCGGCTTCATCGTCGGCGCTGTAGACAAGGAGAAGCTCATCACCGGCAGCAAAATCCAGCCCGGTGATGTGCTCATTGGCTTCCCGTCTACCGGCTTGCACACCAACGGCTATTCGCTGGCCCGCAAGCTTTTTTTTGAGGTCGCAGGCTATGCGCCCAACCAGTACGTGAACGACCTCAAAGACAAGGCCGGAGCAGCGCTGATGAAGGTACATCGCAGCTACCTGGCGGTGATCAAAAAGCTCACTGCGGCCGATCTGGTCGTGGGGATGGCGCACATTACCGGAGGCGGGATCACGGAAAATCTCCCCCGCATACTGCCCAAAACCATTTCCGCCGTGGTGGAAACCGGGTCCTGGGTTCCCCCGCCCATCTTTTGCCACCTGCAACAACTCGGCAACGTCGAGCAGGAAGAAATGCTGCGCACCTTCAACATGGGCATCGGACTGATTGCCGCGGTCCCGGCGGACAAATTTCGCCGCGCCAAATCAATGCTCGACCGCGCTGGAGAAAAGTTCTTCGTCATCGGACGCACCGTCAAGGGCGACCGCAAGGTGCTCTATACATGACGCAACACCGCTTGGGAATTCTTCTTTCCGGGCGGGGATCAAATTTTCTTGCTATCTCCCAGGCTATTGATCAGTCACGTATCGCCAACGCCACCATCGCCGTCGTGATCTCCAATCGCCGCGATGCGGCGGGAATCCAGGCCGCCCGCCACGCCGGATTCGCAGCCGAGGTCATCGAGCCTCGGGGACGGCCGCGTGCTGAGCATGATGCCGAGATCATCACCTGTCTCCAGGCGCACCAAGTCGACCTTGTTTGTCTGGCCGGCTACATGCGCCTGCTGTCAGCGGAGTTTGTGCGCGCCTTCCCCCAGCGCATTCTCAACATCCATCCTTCGCTGCTGCCGGCCTTTCCCGGCTTGGACGCGCAGCAGCAAGCCCTCGATTACGGGGTCACCGTCTCCGGCTGCACCGTGCACTTTGTCGATGAACACCTGGACCACGGCGTGATTGTGCTGCAAACAGCAGTCCCGGTCCTTCCGGAGGATGACCCGCACGCACTGTCCGCGCGTATCCTCGCCCAGGAGCACATCGCCTATGCCGAGGCCATCGGCCGCGTTCTTTCCGGAAAATATCACTTCGCCGGACGCCGCTTTGTGCCTTCAGACGGAAACTGAGTGGGCCTCGCCCAGGGTGAGCTTTACCTGCATCCTCCGCGATCCACGGTAGAAGGTCACCGTCACGGTGTCACCCGCCTGGTGGCGGTCCATGATCTCGGAAATGTCCTGCGGATTCGTCACCTTGTCCTCGTCGATCGCCACAATCAAATCCCCGCCCAGGGAGATCGGGGTATTGCCCCAGTACAATTGCTGGCTGCCGCCCTTCAGCCCGGCGCGCTCCGCCGCTCCTCCCGGGATCACCTTCTGTATCAGCACTCCATAATCGGCCGGCAATCCGATCTGCCCCGCGAGATCGGGGCCGATCGCCAGCGAAGCGATGCCCAGGGAAGGCCGGCGTACGCGCCCATACTTGGCATAATCCGACAGAACCGCCTTGATGGTGTCGATGGGAATGGCGAAGCCAATGCCTGAGTTCTGCTCCGCGCCGCCGGTCGCAATCAGCGTGTTCATGCCGATGACCTCACCGCGCGAGTTCAACAGCGGCCCTCCGGAGTTGCCCGGATTGATCGCGGCATCCGTTTGCACCGCCTTATCGATGGTCGGACCCTCCGGTTCCTGCACCGGACGGATGGAGCTGATGATGCCCGTGGTCATGGTGCCATTCAGCCCAAACGGGTTACCGATGGCGTAGACATTCTGCCCCACCTGCAGATCGCTCGATTGCGCCAGGATAGAAGGCGTGAGGTCCTTGGCATTGATTTGCAGCAGCGCCAGATCGTGTGCCCGATCCTGCAGAACGACCTGCGCCTTGTAGGTGTGCTTATCGCTGGTGGTTACCTCGACCTTCTGCGCATTTTGGATCACATGGTAGTTGGTGATGATGCGTCCGTCTTTGGTGAGCACGAACCCCGACCCCTGGCCGTTCTGCGGCACGACGCCATAGAAAAAGTCGAAGGCCAGCGCGGAAGAAGTCACGTTCACCACCGACGGCAGGGTTCGTTTATAGACCGCGATCCTATTGGCCTCTTCCGGCGTATAAGCCGGCTGCGCATCCGCCTCAGTGAGCTTCATCGGCCGACGCCAAAGATCGCTCCTGATGTTGCTGTACGAGGTGAGGTAGACGAAGGCGCCTACAAGCAAACCAATCAGGATGAAGGAGCGAATCTTCATAGCAAGTTCTTCTCTATTAGATCATTTCGGCCGCCCAACCCCTTCGGTTGAAGGGCAGGGGGTCCATCTCTGCCCGGGCACCCACAAGGGGCCGTAACCCAAAGGGTGCGTAACCCCCAGGGGGTGCCCCATATCTCGCGCTTTGTGCGAGATGTGGGTACACAGTTGGTGGTCTCAACCACGCTTAAGGTAACTCGCTCGCACCAGCTCGCGGTAAATCTCTCCCACCACCGCGCGTGTCTTTCTTATCGGCCCCGCATTGTCGATCACATAATCGCAGCGCGCGGTCTTTTCCGCATCGGGAATCTGCGCTGCAATCCGCGCCCGCGCGTCCGCCTCGGCCCCCTCGCTCCCCCTCATGCGCGCCACAAATCGGGCAATCTTCATCGCATCGGGAGCCGTAACCAGAATCAGCTTGTCGAACCGGTCCATCCATCCCGGCGCGGTGCCCCACTTTTCCACTTCGAAAATAAGCGCGGACTCCACCACCGCGACCCGCCTGGAATCGGCGGCAAATACCCCACGCATCCACTCCTGTTGCGCAGCGACGACGGCGGGATGCACGATACGATTGAGCGCGTCGGCCTGATTCTGTTGAAAAGCTAGAACCGCCAAAGCCCTACGATCGAGCGAGCCATCACCGCGAACCACACCCGGGCCAAATCTCTCCACAATCGCCCCGTACAACGGCTTTCCGGGTTCCATCAACTCGCGCCCCAGCTGATCGGCCCCGATCACCGCCGCGCCCTGCTCGGCAAACATGCCGGCCACGGTGCTCTTGCCGCTCCCCAACCCTCCGGTCAACCCGACCCGCAGCATCCTAAACCGGCAATCCGCGGCGGAGCTTGGCAGCGCGCACGGTATTCGCCATCAGCATGGCAATGGTCAGCAGCCCCACCCCACCGGGCACCGGCGTATACGCACCCGCCAACCCGTAGGCCTGGGGAACCACGTCGCCCACAATGGTGGAACCCTTTTGCAGGAATGATTCTTCGCGCCGGGCATTGCCGGAGAAGTACCGTTCGAACTCCGCCCGGTCTGTTATTCGATTAATACCAGCGTCCACAATCGTGCACCCGGGCTTGATCATCTCCTCCGTCACGAATGCAGGTTTGCCGATGGCCACGACCAGAATATCCGCCCGTTGAGTGAACGAGGCCAGATCGCGGGTGCGGGAGTGGCACACCGTCACCGTCGCATTCTCTGCCAGCAGAAGAATCGCGGTAGGCTTCCCCACGATGTCACTGCGGCCCACCACCACCGCATTCTGTCCCGCAATCTGCAGCCCGCTGCGCTTGAGAATTTCGATGATGCCGGCCGCGGTGCAGGGAGCCAGCGCCGGCTGCCCCGTCTGTAGCCGGCCCACGTTGACGGGATGAAAACCGTCCACATCCTTCTCCGGGCTCACCGCTTCGAGCAGCAGCTTGGCATTGACCTGCACCGGCAACGGCAGTTGTACCAGGATGCCGTCAATGTCCTGGCGTGCATTCAGTGAGTGGATCAGGGCCAGCATCTCTTCCGTCGTCACCGTCTCCGGCGGCGTAATCAGCTCGCTAAAGAGCCCCAGCGCCCCGCAGGTCTTGACCTTGCTGCGTACGTAGATTTCTGAAGCCGGAACATTTCCCACCAGCACCGCCGCCAGCCCCGGTCGTATGCCTCGCCCGGCCAGCCGCTCTACCTCATCCCTCACCTCGGCCTTGATCGCGGCCGCGATGGCCGTGCCGTCCAGAACTCTCGCCATGCCCCATCCTTCCCGCTACGTTCATGGTAAACGGGTCTAGAATCATCGCATGGCGCCGACCCTTTCCCCGGCACTGCTGGAGCTTCTGGTTTGCCCGGTGTGCCATCAACCTCTCACCGCCGGCCCCAGCGGCAGCTCTCACGTTTGGCTTCATTGCACCGGTTGCGGCCGCTACTATCCAATTGAGGACGGCATCGCGATCATGCTCGAGCATCGCGCCACCGCCGAGCCTCCGCGCTCATAAAACGCTGCTTACGATTCCTCATGAAATTAGTCTATTAGTTCGAAGAGTTTGGTGAGGAGCTGAAGCGCGTATTCACTTTCGGAACGCCGTTTCCCAGAAGCGATGCGAACCATCGAAATACGCGGTTTGCGGGCAGTGGACATCATCGAATTGATTCTCTTGTTCGATACATCCACCAAGAGTTTCCTGCATCAAAACAGACAATCGTGAACGACAACCTGAACTATGTTGGCTTGCCCCCAGCCTGCGGTTTGGTTACAACAAAGCGATGTGATGCGGGTTCGTATGCACGGAGACTGCAGTAGTTTACGAGTTGCCTGGGCCTCAGATTGCGAAGAGTGAGAGAGGAAGCACAATGGCTGCAAACGCAAAAGTCGAAAAATTTTCCGCACGCGAACTGTCAAACCTGCGCAACGAGCTGCTGCAATCGGGCATTGATTCCTGGCAGGCGGCCGATGTTCTCAGCGGCTTCCTGACCGGCCGAGGGTACGGCGTGAATGCTCCCGCAGCGCGCAACGCCATCACCCGCCTGGAAGAGATGGGTTGCAATCTTGATTCTATGCAGGCTGAGCTTGAGAACCTGGCCTTCGTAATGTAGCCCGCCTCCCGGCGCTACCTCTTTTTTCTAACTAGTCCTCAAAGCTGTATCTTTACAGACGGCGGAGAATTTCCAGCTGTGAGGACAACTGTGCTCGATTTGAATCGTAGAAACTTTCTGAAGGTAGCGGGAGCGGCGGCAACCGTCGAGACCTTCCTCGGCTCCCGAACCCATTTGCTGGGCCAAACTCAGGCCGAACCCGCCAAGGCTGTCGCGGCCAACGACCATGTTCAAATTGCTTTAATTGGTGCCGGCGGCCAGGGTCAGAGTGATACCAAGAACGCCGTGCAAGTCCCCGGGGTCAAGCTGGTGGCTGTGGCCGACTGTTACACCGGCCGCCTCGAGCACAGCAAAGAACTCTGGGGCGCCGATCTCTTCACCACCCGCGAATACAGCGAAATTCTGGAACGTAAGGACATCGACGCCGTCATCGTCGGCACCCCCGATCACTGGCACAAGCAGGTTGCCGTGGACGCGATGAAGGCCGGCAAGGATGTCTATTGCGAGAAGCCGATGATTCATCTATACGCCGACGGTCCGCAGATGATCGAGGCCGCGCGTGCCAACAACCGCATCATCCAGATCGGCAGCCAGCGCGTCAGCTCCGTGATTTATGGCAAAGCCAAGGAGTTGCTCGCCGCCGGCGCGATTGGCCAGCTGAACATGGTAACCGCCCGCTGGGATCGCAATTCGTCGATCGGCGCCTGGAACTACACCGTCCCATTGGACGCTTCGACGGAGACCTGCGATTGGTCGCGCTTCCTGGGCACGGCGCCGCAAATCCCCTACAACCCGGAACACTTTTTCCAGTGGCGCAAGTGGAAGGCCTACGGCAGCGGCGTGGCCGGCGATCTCTTCGTGCACCTTTTCAGCGGCACCCATTTCATCACCGGTTCTCATGGACCCACGCGCGCCATGGCCACCGGAGGGATCCGCTTCTGGAAAGACGGCCGCGATGTGCCCGACGTAATGCTTGGCCTCTTTGACTATCCCGAGGGCTTTAACCTGAGCCTGCGCGTGAACTTCGTGGATGGCGGCGAAGAAAACGAGGGCCTGATTTTCACCGGCTCGGAAGGCACGCTGGAGATCGCCGGCAACAGCGTCATCGTAAGCCGTGTGCCTCTGCAGAAGGCGCCAGGCCTCATGATCGGAACCTTTACCAATGCGATGCAAAAGCAAATCGAGCAAGAGTACTCGCAAAAGTATCCGCGCACGCACCCCATGGGAGAGCCGCAGCTGGGCTACGAGAAGTACGTTGCCGCACATGGATACAGTGACAGTTACGATCACTTCCGCAATTTCTTCGCCTCCGTGCGTTCGCGCCAACCGGTAGTGGAAGATGCGGTCTTCGGTTACCGTGCTGCCGGAGCCGCCCTGCTCAGCAACCTCAGCTACGAGCGCGGCGCCGTCGTCCACTGGGATCCCGAAGCCATGAAGCTGACCTAGCAAACGCCACTCTTACCCTTGAGCGAAATAGGGTGCCCCATATCTCGCGCTTTTTGCGAGATGTGGGTGGGATGTATATTCGCCAGCCACGCCCCCGGTTTGGACCAGTGAGGTGGTAGACTGCGCGCATGAATTTGCGCCTGCTCCCCCTGTTATTGATCTTTTCCACAACTGCCTTTGCCCAATCGGCGCCGCGAGCCCGCGCCCTCGGCGTGCCCTTCGACGGCAAACCCGGTCCCCTGGACGCCATTACCGATGTCAAAGGAGTAGAAGTAGGCGATACCACCCTAATCCGTGGAGAAGGCAAGTTAATTACCGGTAAGGGACCGGTGCGCACGGGCGTGACCGTCATCTTCCCCAGGGGCCGCAACGATGCGGACCCGGTCTACGCGGGATGGTTCTCGCAAAACGGAAACGGCGAAATGACAGGCACCACCTGGGTGGAAGAATCAGGCTTTCTCGAAGGCCCCATTGGCATAACCAACACCCACTCCGTCGGGCTGGTGCGCGACTCCATCATTGCCTGGTCTGTGCAGACCGGCCGTCTTGCCCAGCAGCCCTGGTCGCTCCCCGTCGTCGCCGAAACCTGGGATGGATACCTCAACGACATCAACGGCTTTCACGTCCAGCAATCCGACGTGTTCTCCGCCCTCAGCGGCGCTCAGGCCGGCCCCGTTCCTGAAGGCAACGTAGGCGGAGGCACGGGTATGGTTTGCTACGGATTCAAGGGTGGAGACGGCACCGCCTCCCGCTTGCTGCCCGCGGAAGCCGGCGGCTACACCGTTGGCGTGCTGGTGCAATGTAACTGCGGCCGGCGTCCCCAGCTCACCATTGCCGGCGTGCCCATCGGCAAGCTCATCCCGGCGCCCCCCCGCAACGCCATGCTGGAACCCGAACTGAGGGGCGACGTGGGATCGATCATCATCGTCGTGGCCACCGACGCGCCCCTCTTGCCAACGCAACTGAAGCGGCTCGCTCGCCGCGCCACCATGGGCCTGGCCCGGACCGGCTCCAGCTCCGGCAACTCGTCGGGTGACATCTTCATCGCCTTCTCCACCGCCAATCACGGCGCCGGCAAAGAACCTGGACCCAATTCTGTACTTACCGTTTCGAATGAGCGCATCAGTCCACTATTTCAGGCCACCGTGGAAGCCACCGAGGAAGCAATTGTCAACGCCATGGTCGCCGCCCAAACCATGACCGGTGTCGACGGCCACACCATCGAAGCCTTGCCGCAGGACAAGCTTACAGAATTCATGAAGCGTTCCCCGCAGCTCGACCCCGGAGAACGAAAGTGACTTATCGCGCTTATCGCGCTTTTAGCGCATCTTTTTTGGACTCCGCCACGGCCGCGCTCGCCCGCACCAGCATCGTCGATTTACAGGGGACCTATACTTACGCCGATCTGCTGCAAGCCTCCTCAAGCGTAGCGGCGGCGCTGCTTGCCGGCCGGGACGACTTGCGCGAAGAGCGCGTGGCCTTTCTCCTGACGCCGGGTTTCCCCTGGGTCGCGACCCAGTGGGGCATCTGGCAGGCGGGCGGCATCGCCGTCCCGCTGCCGCTCCACGCGGCCCCGCCCGAGCTGGAGTACCTGATGGACGACACCGGGTCGGCGACCCTGGTGTACGACACCCCAACGGTTGTGGAGCCCATCGTCGCAGCCCGTGGAGTGCGCACGCTTTCTTATGCTCAACTTCCTGGGTGTCCGGCAGCGCCACTCCCGGAAATATCTTCCGCCCGGCGCGCCATGATTCTCTACACCAGCGGCACCACCAGCCGGCCCAAGGGCGTGGTCACCACCCACTTCAACATCGCGGCACAAATCGAGAGCCTGGTCGAGGCTTGGGAGTGGTCCCCGGATGATCGCATTTTGTTATGCCTGCCCTTGCACCACGTCCACGGAATTATCAATGTCGTAGGCTGTGCGCTGTGGTCGGGCGCAACCTGCGAGATGCTGCCGCGTTTCGACGCGGCTGCGGTCTGGGATCGCATCGCCGGCGGGGGACTCACTCTGTTCATGGCGGTGCCCACGGTGTATTCGAAGCTCATAGCAGCATGGGAAGCCGCATCGCCTGCGCGCCGTGCGGAGCTGAGCCAGGCGTGTGCGAAGTTGCGCCTGATGGTGTCTGGGTCGGCGGCCCTGCCGGTAAGCACGCTCGAACGGTGGAAGGAGATCAGCGGCCACACGCTGCTGGAGCGTTACGGGATGACCGAGATCGGCATGGCATTGTCGAACCCGCTGCACGGGCGGCGCGTGCCGGGAAGCGTAGGCACACCGTTGCCCGGTGTCGACCTGCGCCTGGAGGAAGCTGGCGGCATCGAAGTCCGCGGTCCCGCGGTGTTCGCGGAGTACTGGAACAAACCGGACGCGACTCGCGAAGCCTTCCGCGACGGCTGGTTTATGACCGGGGACACCGCCGTGGTTGAGAACGGTGTCTACCGCATTCTGGGTCGAACGAACATTGACATACTCAAGACCGGCGGCCACAAAGTATCGGCTCTGGAGATTGAGGAAGTGCTCCGCGGGCACTCCGCAATCGCCGAGTGTTCCATCGTTGGGGTGCCGGATGCCGAGTGGGGAGAGAGAGTAGCTGCGGCCGTGGTACTCAAGGACGGCCACGCCCTCGATCTGCAATCCCTGCGCAGTTGGGCCAGGGATTTGCTGGCGGTTCACAAGCTGCCTTCTCGCCTTCTCGTACTCGAAGCGCTGCCCCGAAACGCTATGGGGAAAGTGATGAAGCCCGCCTTAGTCCCCCTCTTTACGACAGAGGACCAGTATCCATGAGGATCCTATTCCCTACTCAATAATCACTGGTTCGCACTTCACCGGAAAGTTCACCGAGCGCGCAATAAAACACTTGGCATGAGCGTCATGGTGCAAAGCAAGTGCCTTTGCCTCATCGCTACCCAATGCCAGTTTGACCCGGGGCCGCAAGACCACTTCGACAAACTGGCCGCCGCCGTCGTCGGACTCCTCCATCACACCCACCGCTTCATCCGTATAAGACTCGACCACGACGCCCGCCTCCGCGCAAAGATGGAGATACCACAGCTTGTGGCACGCGGTGAGAGAGGCGACCAGCAGATCCTCTGGGCTCCACCGGCTGCGATCCCCGCGAAAGGCAGGGTCCGAGGATCCGGCGATGATCGACTTTCCGGCGGAAGAAATCTCGTGGGAGCGTGCGTAGTCTCGATACCCGCTCGTTCCGGCGCCCGTGTTCCCCGTCCAGGTAACGGTGACGCTATAGGAGTGTCGTCGACCCATGCCAGATTCTACCGCTGCTGGATCCCAGTAAAATAGGGCCAACTTTATGAGCGAAGAATTCGAGCACGCACAAGAACACCTGGAGCATTCCACCCATAACAGCAAAGGGCACACACGAACGGCCCTGGTGATTGCTGTTATGGCCGCGGCCTTGGCTCTCATCGAGTTTGCCGCCAAGGACGCGCAAACCAACTACCTCACCAACCACATTGCCGCCAGCGACACCTGGGCGCAATATCAAGCGAAGGCAGTCCGCCGCACGGTGTTGACCTCCGAGGCCGAACTGTTGCAAAGCTTGCCCGCAGCAGCGGAACCGGGGGTAAAGCAACGAATTGCAGATGCGCTCGCCAACGCCGGCCGGATGCGTTCGGAGCCCGGCGGCGACGGAATGGAGCAGCTTGCAGAGAGAGCTCACACTCAAGAGCATCTTCGCGACCACGAAATGCACCGCACACATGTGCTGGAACTGGCCAGTGGCGGTCTGCAGATCTCGATCGTGCTGGCATCTATTTCTGTGGTGATCGATTTGCCCCTTTTCATGGTAGCCAGCGTAGTCTTCGGATCTGCTTCGGCGTTATACGGTTTGCTGGGTGCTTTCTCCGTAGTGTGATCAGCACAGCCTTTCGACCGCAACCCGCATCGAAACGCAGCAGTCTCCAAACCATCCCTATGATTAATGACCTGTGGTACAAGAATGCCGTCATTTATTGCCTGTCTGTCTCCACCTACCTCGATTCCGACGGCGACGGCATAGGCGACTTTCAGGGCCTCATGAGCCGCCTCGATTACCTCCAGGGACTGGGTGCGACGGCGATATGGCTGATGCCCTTTCAGCCGTCCCCAGGCAGAGACGATGGGTACGATATCGCGGACTACTACGGAGTGAACCCTCCCTTCGGCACCTTGGGTGATTTCGTAGAGTTTACCCAAGGCTGCCGGCAGCGTGGACTGCGCGTGCTGATCGACCTCGTAGTCAACCATACTTCCGATCAGCATCCCTGGTTTCAGGAAGCACGCCGCGATCCCAAATCCAAGTATCGCGACTGGTATGTCTGGTCAAAGAAGAAACCAAAGAACGCAGCCTCGGGCGTGGTCTTTCCCGGAGTCCAGAAAAGCACGTGGACCTACGATGAGGCCGCGCAAGCGTATTACTTCCATCGCTTTTACGATTTCCAACCAGACCTCAACACCGCGAACCCTGAGGTGCAGGCGGAGATTCTCAAGATCATGGGCTTCTGGTTGCAGCTCGGCGTCTCTGGCTTTCGTATGGACGCTGTTCCCTTTGTGATTGCCGCCAAAGGAGCCGGCGTCACCAAACCCAAAGAAGATTACGAGATGCTTCGCTCCTTCAGCCAGTTCCTCGGCTGGCGCGAAGGCGACGCCATCATTCTTGGCGAAGCCAACGTGTTACCCGATACGGATATGCACTACTTCGGCAGTGCTGGGGAGCGGATTCAGATGATGTTCAACTTCGAGGTGAACCAACATCTCTTTCTCGCTCTCGCCACTTCCGATAGCCGTCCGCTCAAGAAGGCCATGCAGGAAACCAAGCGGAGGCCGGCCACCGCGCAATGGGGACTGTTTCTTCGCAACCACGACGAGCTCGATCTCGGCCGGCTGCAAGAAGGACAGCGCAAGGCGGTCTTCGCGGCATTTGGACCGGATCCCGACATGCAGCTTTATGGTCGTGGCATTCGACGGCGCTTGGCCCCCATGCTGGAGGGGGATCGCAGACGTCTGGAACTCGCTTACAGCCTGATGATGACGCTGCCCGGTACGCCAGTGATTCGCTATGGAGACGAGATCGGGATGGGCGACAATCTCAAGTTGCCGGAGCGGAACTGTGCCCGCACGCCGATGCAATGGTCGAACGAGCAGAATGCCGGCTTCACCACAAGCGATAAACCGGTGATGCCGCTGATCAGCAATGGCCCTTACGGTTTCGAGCATGTCAACGTGGCTGCGCAGCGACGCGATCCGGACTCATTGCTTGATTGGATGGAGCGGATTATCCGTATGCGGAAAGAAGTGCCCGAGATTGGCTGGGGCGATTTCTCTTTTGTTTCCGCGCGCGCAACCGAAGTGCTGATTATGCGCTATGAGTGGCGCAACAGTTCCGTACTGTTCATTCACAACCTGAGCGGGTTGCCACGGGAGGTAAGTTTTTCTCCCGGCGCAGGCCAGCAGGAATCATGCGCGCTCATTAACCTTCTGTCCAATGATCACAGCAAGCCAAATGAGGCTGGCAAGCACCGTATTCTCCTCGAGCCTTATGGCTATCGCTGGTTCCGTGTTTGTGGTCTCGACTATCTGCTGGAACAGGGCATCCATTAACCCGAGGCATCTATGTCAAAAAACCATAGCCGTTCTGGAAAAAAGTGCATCCTAGTTAATGGCAGAGGGCTAAGTTAAGCCTCATCGCGAAAGTTGAGGATTGCAAATGAAGAGAATGATGGCTGCATCATTGGTTGGTTTCGCTCTTGCCGGCGTTAGCGCCGCCCATGGAGCTGACGCTTCGAAACTGGACGCACGTATTGACGCGGCCCATGCCGTACTGCATGAGCTGATGGCCACCCCCGACAAAGGCATTCCTCTAGACATCGCCGCGAAGGCGCGTTGCGTCGCGGTTATCCCGGGCTATAAGAAGGGCGCGTTCCTGGTCGGTGGACAATACGGCCAAGGTGTGGCGACATGCCGTACACCCAGGGGTTGGAGCGCACCGGTCTTTATTCAGCTCACCGGAGCCAGCTTTGGTTTCCAGGCCGGTGGTGAATCCACTGACCTCGTCCTGGTTGGTGTGAACGTCCGAAGCATGGACGATTTGCTGAAGGACAAGGTCAAGCTCGGCGGTGACATAGCCGCTGCGGCCGGTCCCGTAGGTCGTGACGCGCAAGCCTCTACCACGGAGCTCGCGAACGCCGAATTTCTCACCTACTCCCGCAGCAAGGGTTTGTTTGCCGGAGTAGACCTTACGGGCGACGAGGTTCACCAGAACACAGCCGACACCAAGGACTTTTATGGTAAGGATATTCCTTACAAAGCCATTCTGAGTGGAGGAGTTCCCACTCCGTCCGCCGCCAGTCATTTCGAGGCTACCGTGAACGAAATGTTTCGCAGGGGCCGCGCCGATAGAGCATCGAAGTAAATCGCTGGCACGAACAGAAGTGACTTAATTAACCGCCAAGGGAGCCGCAGTTGCTCCGTTGGCGGTTTCTTTCGCGCATTAACCCGCAACCTGTTGAAGAGGCGCACCCGCGGCCAGGCTGGCTTGGCGCGTTATCTGCGCCAATTTTTGCAAGGTAAAGGGTGGTGATCACGACTACCGTCGCAATGACGGCCAACAATCGGGAAAGTTCCCGCGACGCGGCGATACCACTCGGACGTGCCATCGCTCCCTGGATGCGGTTCCTGACAGGTACGTTGCCAGGAGGATGGATTTGTTTGGTAACGGAAATTCAGCGTTTGGATTACGCCGGCATATCGGATCTGCTTAGAGTTTGTTCGGACCTCCGCATTCCTGGTGTGGGCAGTGGCACGTTAAGGACGTGACCTTCCTAGAATCCTCGCAGTAAGCCGAACAGTACTTCTTGCCGTCTGTACAAACACAGGTGCACCCTTCGTGGGCGCACTTTTTCGATTGGTTAGCCATCCTCTGAACCTCCGGGACAAAGCAACGGAGAACTCTAGCACAATCCGAGACCGCGCGCGGACCGCCGACGCGACCAATGACGCCGCAAAGTTGAAGTAGCCGGTGGAAAACTGGGCGGAGGTCCCCGCCTGTCTATGGCGTTCCCTTGTCCTTTCCGGGAACTTTCGGAGTGATGCGCTTGAAGACGAACTCACGAAATAAGCTATCGGCGGAGAATGCTCCCAGCGCGGTCGAGCCGTGGCGGAACGTCAGGCTGGCGCTGCGGTCGCGATCTGGGTGGTAAGCGTTGTTTAGGGCTGCCGTGGTAAAAGCTCCCAGAATACGGGAGTAGTTAGGCTGGTCCTTGCCGTCGTCTCCCCGCGTCACGAAGGCGCGGGTGACGGCGTAGATCGCCCGAGATCTTTTGCTTCCGCTTCCCTGGTAGAAAAAGCGCGGGTCTTGATGAAACAAGGACGGATAGATGGCACCTGAGAACAGCCGATTGCTCACTTCATCTGCGTACCCGGCTCCATAGCGCTTTGCATATCCCGCCGCCCCCTGCCCGTAGGCTGGAGAACTATTGTTGGCCTGGTCGATCCCGGCGCCCACGCCTGTGGTCAGAAAGACGACGGGGTCGAGCATGGAACGGACCGCCAAGCGGAATTTCAGCCCGGCGGTGAGCGGCGCCGCATTCCAGACGTAGCTGGTATTAAAGTTCGGAAACAGCCCCAGCAAACGCTGCTGCTCTTGCAAACGTACCTCTTCTTGGGCAATCCCGATGGTCGAAGCGGTGACCAGCACGCTGACATTTGTCGAAGTAAAAGCGAGGGCGATTCCGGTAAGTTGATACTCCTGACCGGGCGTCAGGATGATTTTCGAAGACGTGTAAGGCCTGGCCCCGGGCAAACTGAATCTGACGCTGTAGCTGCCTGCCGGGAGATTCTGCAAGGCGAATTTTCCATCGGCGCCAGAGGCAATGGTGACGTCGGGATGGCCCGATCTGACAAGCGTGACCAAGGCGCCGGGAACCACGTCCCCGGACATGTCGAAGACAGTGCCAACGATACTGCTTTCGGCTCGCTGTTTGGGTTCCGTTGTTTGCTGCTGTACCCCCACCTGTGGAGCATCCGGGAGATCGGCTATGGCGACAGTCGATACCGGCTGGCCAAATAGGCATGTCGGCATGACGCAGAGGACACAAGCTAGCAATAAGAAGTTTTTCCTGGTCTCGGATTCGATTTTCCGGAGTTCCATAGGCGGAGCATAGTGACCTAGTCCTTGATTTGCAACCACGGGAATTATGGTTTCGCCTCAGGTCGAAACTTTCTGGCACAAAATGCCTGCAAGCTAAGGGGGGAATGTGGGACTGATTTGTTCGATCCGCCAAACAGGTCCACCCTCGTACATTTGACCCTCTTCTCGAATAAATGCTGGGGCAGCGCCTTCCAAGATCCAGATGTGGTAGTCGGCCGGCTGCTTGCCAATCATGGGGGCGATCACTCCGGTCAGGCCGCCGAGTTCAACATGCAGAACGTAATCGACAGCCTGGCGTGCCGACCCGCCAATCTGAAAGGTCACCTTGCCGGCAGGCTTGATCGAAATTGTGATCAGCCGCGGCTTCGCGGCTGGAGCGACGAATGAAAGCTTCGTTTCAGGGATGGACGAAAGAAAGTTCAAGAGAAGATTCGGCGGGAGACCGTTGGAGACATCGGAAGGAAGGTCAAGGTGGTCTTTGGTGATTGTTCCGTCTTGGCCGTGCGATGTTATCGTACCCGTGACCGCGTCAATAAGGACGTCGATTGACTTGGGGAAGGAAGGCCCCCGTTGAATATGGTGGTCGGTAATCAAGCGAAAGACCCGGCGTTGGGAGAACACGGTGGTGTCGTCGTCGATTGAACCATCACGGAATCGAAATATGACACGGGATATGACGCGCTCGCCGTGGATGATTTGAGTAACGTCGCCAATAGCAAGAGGGACGCCGTCGATCGTCTTCAAGACAAGGAAGCCGTGAGCGGACCCTTGGGGGTGACGGACCGGTATGGGTTCTGGGTGAAGGCTTGCGCCGGTCGCGGCGATAAGTAGCGCGCAAGACAGAACAAACAGTGGACGGAGACGGTCAGGCAACGTTGGCATGAGCCTCTTCCTCTTCTGTCAGGAATTCAACTGGGCTGCGTATCGGAGTCGCGTAAACAGATCGTTTGATATAGACAGGACGTCCACGAGTTGTATCGGCGCACCCAGTCGTTTAGGCGCAAGGTCTACAGGTCGGCCTCTTCTTTAGTCGGGAAACCCTCCCTAAGCGCCGCAGCATCTTTCCCGGAGACAGACCAATCCTTTCTCCGGGACGCGGCTGCCATGACAGCCGTAGCGCATCATAGGGAGCACGGTGATTTGCCTAGCTCATTATTTAGGATGACGAAATATGGCCGATAAACGGAAAAGCAAAAGACCGGCGGTTGAGCCCACCCATGAAGTCGGGCAAAGTTCCGTGGAGCGCGCAACGGCCGGCTACGAGCAATGGATGAAGGAGTGCACCGCCGTTGTTCCATCCGATCTCTCATTGAAACACGTCCAGATGAAGGAGAGCACATTTCTCTTTTTGCGCGGTACTTTTTATCGATGGGCGCAGATGTGGCCTTCAGTCTGCGGCAACTTGTGCCGAGCGCCCAAGGTTCTCGCGGTCGGAGACTTGCATGTCAACAGTTTCGGTACCTGGCGGGATGCCGAAGGCCGCCTCTGCTGGGGAGTGGATGA
>Ga0302324_100014340_pt1 | contig 15993 bp, 14 predicted proteins | sample Palsa_T0_1_FD_201949 | JGI IMG/M metagenome (GOLD analysis project Ga0302324, IMG submission 201949) | Peat permafrost microbial communities from Stordalen Mire near Abisko, Sweden - Palsa_T0_1 | ecosystem: Environmental > Terrestrial > Soil > Palsa > Peat permafrost | place: Sweden: Abisko...
TTTTCAAATCGTTCAAGCCGGACCTGTTGATCGACTCGATGCTGCGCAACTGGTACACCTACCCGCTCGCGTTCGTTTTCTTTTTCGCGTTCATGCTGCTCGTGATTGTCGGGTCGTCGGATGCGGTGAATCTCACCGACGGCCTGGATGGCCTGGCAATCGGCCTGATGCTGATCGCTTCTTTTGCCATGACGGCGCTGACCTATGTCACCGGTCACGCGCAGTTTGCCGAATATCTCGATTTGGCGAGGCTGCCTGGCGCCTCCGAATTGACCATCTTTTGCAGCTCCATGGTGGGCGCATCGCTCGGATTTCTCTGGTACAACGCGCATCCAGCCGAAATCTTCATGGGCGACGTTGGATCGCTGGCGCTGGGCGGCGCGCTGGGCGTGGTGGCGGTGCTGATCAAGCAGGAGATTCTGCTGATCTTCATCGGCGGCGTCTATGTTATCGAGGCGCTTTCCGTGATTCTGCAAGTCGGCAGCTACAAGCTCCGCAAGAAGCGGATCTTCAGGATGGCGCCGATTCACCATCATTTCGAGCAATTGGGATGGGAGGAGTCGAAAATCATCACGCGGTTTTGGATCGCGGGATTAGTGATGGCGCTGTTCGCGCTGACCACATTGAAGCTGCGCTAGGTCGAGATGCGCAAGCTGGATGGCGTCAGGGTCGTAGTAGTGGGAATGGGGCTTTCCGGTGTGGCCGCAGTTAGGTTGCTTCGACAGAAAGGCGCGATCGTTCGAGCAGTCGACGAAAAGCCAATGGGCGAATTAGAAGGCGTGACAATCGAACCGCAGACGGAAGCGGCGTTCCGTGACGCGGAGCTGGTAGTGATTTCACCAGGCGTTCCGGCCGATCTCGCCCTGCTTGCATTCGCGCGCGCGCGGGGGGTGCCCGTGATCGGTGAGCTGGAACTCGCCGCGCCATACCTGGAAGGGCGTATCATCGGCATCACCGGAACCAACGGCAAGACCACGACGACCGCGCTGACCGGCCACATTCTGCGCGAGAGCGGGATAGCTTGTCAGGTGGGCGGCAACATCGGCGCCGCGCCCGCCGGAATGGTGGAGACCTCTCGGCCGGATCAGTGGAACGTTTTGGAGCTTTCGAGCTTTCAACTGGAAACCATCCAGACATTTCGCGCACACATCGCGGCCTGCCTCAACGTGACGCAGAACCATTTGGACCGGCACCATTCGTTTGAAAACTACGCCGACGCGAAGGCTCGCTTGTTCGAGACTCAGAGTCCGGAGGATCTCGCCGTGCTGAACGCCGACGATCCCGTCACCGAAGCGTTCGCCAAACGTACGCGGGCCAAGACGGTCTGGTTCAGCAGCACTCGCACCATCGCCGGCGCTTGGCTTGAAGGCGACACGATCCATATGGATAGTTCGCCGTTGTTGGATGTGCGCGCTCTTCTGCTGCGCGGCCGGCATAATTACGAAAACGTGATGGCGGCGGCGCTGATCGCCGAGAGCGCGGGAGCAAGCCGGGAGCAGATCGCCAGATCCGCGTCAACATTCGCTCCGGTGGAACACCGCCTGGAATTCGTGCGCGCGCGCGCGGGCATCGGCTATTACAACGATTCCAAGGCTACCAGCGTGGACGCCACGCTCAAAGCCATCGGCGCGTTCGCGGGCGGCCTGTGGCTGATCCTCGGCGGCAAAGACAAAGATAGCGACTACACGGTGCTGCGAGAGCCTCTTCGCGCGAAGGCCCGCGCCGCGTTGTTGATCGGCGCTGCCGCTCCGAAAATCGCAAAGCATCTCGGCGACGCCGTGCCGATCATTCAATGCGGAACCCTGGCTGCCGCGGTTGATCGAGCCTCGCGCTCGGCCGCTCCCGGCGATACGGTGCTGCTCGCGCCCGCGTGTTCCAGCTTCGATCAGTTCGAGAGCTTCGAGCACCGCGGCCGCGTCTTCAAGGACCTGGTGAATGCTCTGGCGGAAGACGCTTCAGCGCAAGGGAGGCGGTAGTGGCGCAACGACTGAAATCCGATTGGCTGTTGTTTGGAACCACCGTGGCCATGGTGGGCTTCGGCTTGGTGATGGTCTACAGCGCGTCATCGGTGGTGGCCGAACTCAACCCCCGCATCAACTCCAGCTTCTACTACGCTTGGCATCAGTTGGTGTGGGCGTGTGTCTCCTTCATCGCGCTGATGTTCTTCAAGCGGCGCGACTACCGCATGCTGCAAAGCCCCGCCTGGGCCTTCGGCTCGCTCGGGATGGTGCTGTTCCTACAGATTCTGGTGTTCTTCCTGGACACAAAGACGCATCGCTGGTTCCGCCTGGAAGGCATCGGTACGCTGCAGCCGTCGGAATTCGCCAAGCCGGCGCTCATTATATTTTTTGCGTACTTTGTCACGCAAAAACGCGAGGCCATCAACACCCGGCGTACCATCGCCGCGGCGTCGCTCGCGCTGGCTGTGCTGGCTGCGACAGTCGGATTGGGCGACCTCGGCACGGCGATCGTGCTCATTGTTCCCGCAGCGGTGGTGTTCTACGTGGCAGGCCTGGAGCGCAAGTTCGTGGTGGCGGCGCTGGTAGCCGGAGCGGTAATTGCCGTCGGATTTACCGCCGCGAAACCTTACCGCATGGCGCGCATGGTGGGATTCTTCGACCCGGATTACAAGCTAATTGGCATGCTGGATCACGAGGGCAAGATCAAGAAATACGTCAGCCAATCGACGACGCGCGACGCAGGTTATCAAGTTCGGCAATCCAAGATCGCGGTGGGCAGCGGCGGAGTGCTTGGCCTGGGCCTGATGCAAGGCAGGCAAAAGATCCTGTATCTCCCGGAAGCGCACACGGATTTTATTTATGCGGTGGTTGGCGAAGAGCTGGGTTTGTGGGGCTGTGGCGCCATCCTCGCCGGATTCCTGGTGATCCTGGGGCGCGGGCTGCAACTGTATTGGGTGGCGCATGACGACTTCGGACGATACCTGGCGCTGGGCGTGACTTCATCCATCGTCATCCAAGCTCTGATCAATATGAGCGTCGTATTAGGGATGGGACCTACCAAAGGCATTCCGCTGCCGATGATCAGCGCGGGCGGGAGTTCGCTGATGAGCACGCTGATCTGCCTGGGAATGTTGCTGAGCGTGAGCGAGCGTTCCGGATACTGAGCAATCGATGGAAAACGGATGGCGACGATCGTGATGGCCGGTGGAGGGACGGGTGGGCACGTGATGCCGCTTCTCGCGGTGGCGCGCGAACTCGCAGCCGGCGGCCATGAATCCGTCTTTATCGGAACGCGTACCGGCTTCGAGGCGAAACTGGTGCCGCCGGCGGGCTTTCCGCTCGAATTCATCGAGATCGGCGGTCTCAATCGAGTAGGGGTGTTGCGGAAACTCCGAACGCTGGCGCAACTTCCGTTCAGCGTGCGCCGCTCCGCGAAATTGCTGGCGAAGCATCAGGCTTCCGCCGTTTTCAGCCTGGGGGGGTATGCCGCGGGACCCGTGGTGATGGCCGCGCTGTGGAAACATCTGCCCTTGGTGATTATGGAGCCAAATGCAATGCCGGGCCTGACCAATCGTCAAATCGGCCGCTTCGTCAATCGAGCGCTGTTGAGTTTTCCGGATGCCGCGCGTTTCTTTCCGCCGGGGAAATCGGAGATCACCGGCCTGCCCGTCCGGCCCGAATTCTTCCGCATCGCCCCGAAGCAGCGCGAAGCTAAGCTTACCATCCTGATCACGGGCGGAAGCCAGGGATCGCGTACGTTGAACGAGGCGGCGCGCGTAAGTTGGAGCTATTTTCGAGAGGCGCATTCTCCCGTGCGCTTCATTCATCAGACCGGGACCGCCGCGCATGCCGCGCTGGCCCAGAAATTGGCGGAGAGCGGCGTCGAAGGCGAGGTGGCGCCGTTCATCGAGAACATGCCCGCGGCGTTCGCGCGCGCGGACCTGGTGATTTGCCGCGCCGGCGCGGGTGCGGCGGCCGAACTGGCGGCGGCCGGGAAACCGTCCATCCTGGTTCCTTTTCCGCACTCGACGGATCAGCATCAGCTGCGCAACGCCGAAGCGTTTCAGAAGGCCGGCGCGGCGGTGCTAGTGCTGGATCACGAGATGGACGGCGGGCGGCTCTTTGAAGAAGTACAAAAGCTGCGCACGCGTCCCGAATTGTTACAGCGCATGGGCGAGCGTGCCCGTGCGTTCGCGCATCCCGATGCAGCTCGGCGCGCAGCCAGCGTGCTGGAGACATTGATCGCCCATTGACATTCATCTTGAAAGCCGAAACAATACGAGATTAAAATGTTTTTTAAGCCGCAACACTTGCACTTCGTCGGAATCGGCGGCATTGGCATGAGCGGCATCGCCGAAGTGTTGTTGAATTTGGGCTACGAAATCAGCGGCTCGGACCTCAAGTTGAGCCCGACCACCGATCGTTTGGCGTCGCTCGGCGCCCGCATTTACGAAGGCCACTCGGCCTCGAACGTTACGGGGGCGAAGGCGCTAGTGGTCAGCTCGGCTGTGGACGCCGCTAACCCGGAAGTCCGGGAAGCGCGCCGCTCGATGATCCCCGTCATCCCGCGCGGTGAGCTCCTGGCGGAGTTGATGCGGTTGAAATACGGCGTCGCGATCGCCGGAAGCCATGGCAAAACCACCACCACGTCCATGACCGCTACCGTTCTGAATGCCGGCGGGCTGGATCCAACGGTGGTGGTCGGAGGGAAGGCCGCTTCCATGGGCGGCTCGAACGCGCGCGTGGGCCAGAGCGATTTTCTGGTGGTGGAATCGGACGAGAGCGACGGCTCGTTTTTGAACCTCAGCCCGATTCTGGCGGTTGTCACGAACATCGACCGCGAACATCTGGACCACTATCCGTCCATCGCCGAGATTCGTGCGGCGTTTCTGGAGTTCATCCAAAAGGTGCCTTTCTACGGCGCCGCCATCCTGTGCCTGGACGACGAAAACATTCAGCAACTGCTTCCGGCGGTGAATCGCCGCGTCATCACATACGGGAAGAGCCAACAGGCCAGCCTGCAAATTCACGGGTTGGATTGCGCGGCATTCGAGAGCCGCTTTGCGGTGCGGGCGCGCGGGCGCGATTTAGGAACATTTTACTTGCGCGTGCCGGGCGTGCACAACGTGCTCAACGCCACGGCGGCGATCGCGGTCGGCCTGGAGCTGGACATCCGGCTGGAATCGATCCGGGAGGCCATCGCCAGCTATGCGGGCGTCGATCGCCGGTTTCAGGTGCGCGGCCAAGCCCGCGGCGTCACGGTGATTGACGACTACGGCCATCATCCCACCGAGATCCGCGCGACGCTCGCCGCCGCGCAGCTTTGCAAGTTTCAACGCATCCACGCGGTTTTCCAACCGCATCGTTACACGCGCACGCAGCACTTGATGGATGAATTCGCGAAAAGCTTTCATCAAGCCGACTTTGTGTACGTGCTTGAAATATACGCCGCGTCGGAAGCGCCCATCGAAGGCGTCACCGGACGCTCGCTCGCCGACCGCATCCGCGATTTCGGGCATCGCTCGGTCGAGTACACCGGATCCATCGACCGGACCGTCGACGCGGTGGTTGAAAAGGCGCGCGATCAAGATGTCGTTCTGACTCTCGGCGCCGGCAACGTGTGGCAGGTTGGCGATCGTGTTCTAGCGAAACTCAGGGAGGCGGCGTAAGTGGCGTCTGTATCCGGCTCGACGTCTCACAAAGCTCGCGGCACGCCGGCCCGGCGGCTGCTCCTGCGCTTCGGTGGCATTGCGATCGCGGTGGGTGTCGTGCTCAGCGGCGGCATTTACGCTTCGGAACGTTTTGCGCAGTTTCTGGTTCGCGATACCCGCTTTTTTCTGCCCGGCCCGGCCGATTACGGGCTGGAGAGCCCGAATCTCGAACTGCATGGCATACGATATGCCTCGCGCCAGCAAGTGCTGCGGCTCTTTGAGCGGGACTATGGCCGCAGCCTCTACCTGTTTCCGCTCACAGCGCGGCGGAAGGAATTGCTGGGAGTCCGCTGGGTGCATGACGCCTCCGTGGCTCGGATCTGGCCGAACCGCGTCATCGTGCAGATTACGGAACGAAAGCCCGCTGCATTCATCAAGCTGCCCGCCGAGGCCATGCTGCGTTGGGGGCTGATTGACGATGAGGGCGTTATTCTCGAGGCTCCTCCCAAGGCCGCCTTTCAGCTCCCCGTCCTGGCCGGAGTGCAGAGTGGCGAGAGCCAGGAGAAGCGCGGCATTCGCGTGCGCCGCATGCAGCGGTTGATGAAGGAGCTTGGGCCGCTGGCCGACAACGTGTCCGAAGTGGATGCGAGCGATTTGGACGACTTGAAGATCACCGAGCAGGCGGGCCGCGGCGCCGTGACCTTGATGCTCGGCGATCACAACTTTTCTTCGCGCTTGAAGAACTTTTTGGCGCACTACCCGGACATCCATCGAAACATGCCCCAGGCGACGTCGTTTGACCTGCGGCTAGACGATCGCATAACCGGCTTGGAGACCTCTCGCGATGCCCGATAAGCCGCAGATCGCCGTTGGTCTCGATCTCGGAAGCGCTTCCACGCGCTGCCTGATCTTGTTGCTGGAGGGCGGGCGATTGCGCTACGCCGGACACAGCGAAGTTCCCTCCGACGGATGGAGTAAAGGCAAGCTCGCCGACCAGCGAGCCGTGACAGCCTGCGTGCGCGGCGCGGTGCGCAAAGCCGAGGAACAGGCGCGCGTTTCCGTGGATGCGCTGGTGGTGGGCATCGGCGGCGCAAGCGTCAACAGCTGCAACAGCCGCGGCATCTACGAATTCGGACGTCCGCGCCCAGTGACGCTCGACGACATGGCTTACGCCGTAGAGCGCAGCGAGCACGTGCGCTTGGAAGAAGACCGCATGATCCTGCATTTGTTCCCGCAGGATTTTACACTGGACGGTCGCTCGGGCAAGCGCTACCCGCGCGGTTCCATCTGCTCGCGCCTGGAAGCCAACGTTCACATCGTCCTCTGTTCGGAGCAGGAACACTACACGCTCCTGCACGCTGTGCAACAAGCCTCGTACGCGGTGGAGGAGTCCATGTTTGAGCCGGTGGCAACGGCTTACGCCGCCGTGAACCGCGACGAGCGCAACCGCGGGGTGGCGGTGGTGGACATCGGTAAGCACTCGACGGACTTGGTGGTTTACGACGGCGAGGCTGTTTTGCTGGCGCGCAGCATCGCGATTTCGGCGGATCACTTCACGCGCGACGTGGCCGTGGGGCTCACGGTGCAATACAACGATGCCGAGCGCCTCAAGATCGAATACGGATGCGCGATGCTGGGGCTCACGTCGGATAACAGTTATATCGAGGTGCCTTCCAATGAAGGTCGCCCATCGCGCGAAGCCCCGCGCAAGCAGCTCAACGAAATACTGGAGGCGCGCGCCGAGGAGCTGTTCATCCACGTCGGCTCCGGGCTGGTGACCATCGGCATGGACCAAAAGCTGCTGGAAGGCGTCATTCTGGCGGGCGGCGGGGCCATGCTCAACGGCATGTGCGATATGGCCGAGCGCGTGCTGAATTGTCCCGCGCGCAATGCCATCCCGGAGGGCATCCAGGATTTTCCAGACGATCTATGCAATCCGGCGTGGTCCACCGTGTCCGGACTAGCGCGCTACTCGGGTCGGTTGAAGACGAATCGGGAGACCAAGCGCAGAGCTCCCGGGCTGATAGGAATGCTGTTTCAATAACTTCTAAAACAATCACAGGAGGCTGAATGGATGCATTGAAGTTCGCCATACAAGAAGAGGCCCTGGAAGGCACCAAGATCAAAGTCGTGGGCGTCGGCGGCGGGGGTTCGAACGCGGTGGCCCGCATGATGAACGAGGGCCTCAGCGGCGTCGAATTTCACATTCTCAACACCGATGTCCAGGCGCTGAACGCCTCGCCGGTGCCCAACAAGCTCGCCATCGGCTCCAAGGTGACCAACGGTTTGGGCGCGGGCTCCGATCCTACCTTGGGACGCCAAGCGGCGCTCGAGGATACCGAGCGCATCATCGAAGTACTGGAAGGCGCCGACATGGTGTTCGTCACCGCGGGATTGGGCGGTGGCACGGGCACCGGCGCCGCGCCGGTGGTTGCATCGCTCGCCAAGGAACTGAACGCGCTCACCGTCGCAGTGGTTACTAAGCCCTTCGCGTTCGAGGGGCCGCGCCGCATGAAGCAGGCCGACCGCGGATTGTCGGAGATCGGCGGCACCGTGGATACGGTGATCACCGTGCCAAATGACCGCCTGCTGGAGCTGGTCCCGCGCGGCACGAGTTTCTTCGAGGCGTTCCGCATCGCCGACGACATTTTGCGGCAGGCCGTCCAGGGCATCAGCGATATCATCACGACTCCGGGATTGATCAACCGCGACTTCTCCGACATCCGCTCGATTATGCTCGGCATGGGCTACGCGATGATGGGTACGGCGTCGGCATCGGGGGAGAACGCGTCCATTGAAGCAGCCCGCCAGGCCATCAGTTCTCCGCTCATGGAAGAGGGCGGCGTGAAGGGCGCGCGCGGCGTGCTTATCAATATCACTGGTTCCAGCAAGCTGAGCCTGCACGACGTGAACGAAGCCTGCTCGCTGATTCGCGGGGCCACGGCCAATGAGGACGCGCAGATCAATTTCGGCGTCGTGATGAACGAATCCCTCAAGGACACGGTGAAGATTACCGTCATCGCGACAGGATTCCAGCGCGATAATCTGCCGCAACTGGCGCGCCGTGCGGCCGCGTCCGCTTCCATGGTGGAGCCGCTTGTTTTTGAGAACGTGCCGCCACCTCCGCCTCCAGCCGCTCCACCCGCTCCAGTGGCTGAGCCACTATTCAGCAGCGGATTGTCCGGCGGCTCGTCGTTCCTTCGTGAGTTGCCGCCGGCACCCGAACCGGCGCCAGAGGCGGAGGTATCGGATCCCATAACCGTTGACGACCTGGAAGTCCCCGCGTTCATGCGCCGCGAGCGGCGGTTGTACCAATAAACTATTGATCTGGTCATAACTTAAGGTATTTATTGACATACCATGCAAGACCTGTTATACATGGTTATGGAGGTTGGAACCATGGACACCTTGGAGAGGCCGATTCGCGTTGCCGATGAAGCTTGGTTGGCTTTGGCGTTGTTGCAATATGAGCATCCGGACCGCAATTCATTCTCGGCAAAGGAGATCCTCGATCGGGTAAAGGCGGAACATGTCAATCCCGTATTGAGGCCTGGCGTCCAAGTCCACATATATTCGCAGAACGTCGCCAACGCCGAGCCAAACTCCGCCAAGTATCGGATGTTCTATAAGCTTGCCGACGACACATACCGGCTGTTTCGACCGACGGATGCCGCGCATCCTGCTCGGAAGGGTAAGATGATCCCGGAGCGGGACGAACTCCCGCAGAAATATCACTACCTACTGGACTGGTACCAGCGCGAATATTGCAGTAAGCAGACAGTCATCAACGAGGAAGACGATCCTGTTCTTCAGATGCGTGGCGTTGGGAAGGAGATTTGGGCCGATACCAACGCTGACGACTACGTTCGGAGTCTGCGTGCCGATTGGTATGGAGATAAACGCGCTGCCGGGAGCTAATCTTGGCCAACATCTTCTGGGATACGAACCTCTTCATTTATTTGCTTGAGGACAGCCCTGGATTCGGCGCTACCGTTCGCGATCTGCGCCGCAGGATGTTGCATCGAAATGACCGGCTTTTGACCAGCGCAATGACCGTCGGAGAGGTTCTGGTGAAGCCGCTGTCCACCGGACACAGGTCGTTGGCGGAACGGTATCGAGCACTCTTTTCCGCTCCGGAGCTCACCATCTCGCCGTTCGGATTAGACGCCGCGGAGGCGTACGCCCGAATCCGCCAGGATCGCGCAATCCATCCCGCCGACGCTATTCAATTGGCGTGCGCCGCGGCAGCTGAAGTTGATCTGTTCATTACAAACGACGCCCGCCTGAGCAGAAAGAATGTTCCTGGAATCAAGTTCATTTCCAGCTTGAGCGAAGCGCCAATCTGATCCTTGCGCTACTGAAAAACCGGCTGCACCCGCGCTCCGCTCTGGATCGGCTTCTCCGATGACAGCGCCACTGCGTCGCCATCGTTTAATCCGGAGAGCACCTGTGACTTGGTGTAATTCGAAATGCCGAGGCTTACCTTGCGCCACTTGACGCGATCGCCTTCCAGCAGCAAAACGCCACTGTCCGAACCCTGCCGGCGGATCGCCTCCTTCGGAATCGCGATCGCGTTTTCCACCACTGTCGCCTGAATATCCGCATTGATATTGGCATTCGGGAGTAAATCGCGGTCTGGATTTTCGATAATGCAGCCGACCTCGCCCACCTGCCGCGTTCCCAGAGGCCCGATCTGCGCCGGAAGCTTGTCCACCTTGCCCTTCCATTGATGGCCTGGAAGGGCGTCCCACGTAATTACCACCAACTCGCCTTCACGCACTTTGCCGAGATCCGGCTCGTCGACGTAGACCATAACGCGGACGCGATTCAGGCGGCCCACCTTGGCAATTGGATCGCCCGGATTGACGTAGGAGCCTTGTTTCAAATCGAAGTCATACACCGTTCCATCCATGGGAGCGCGAATCACGCTAAGGTCGAGATTCGTTTGCGCTACCGTGGCGGCGGACTGGGCTTCCTGCAATCGGGCCTTCGCGATGTCTTTGTCAGTTCCGGTGACGAGCGCGGCCTTGTTCTTTTCGAGCGCCTGGATTCTCAACTCAAGTTGATCCACCAACTGGCGCGCGGAATCCAACTCCTGGCGCGTTGCCGCCTGCTTTGCAACCAATCGCTCCAATGCCTGGTAACTCTTTTGCGCGGCGCCCAGATCCAGCCGCACACGCGCGAGATCGGATTCGATTTGCTGGCGCTCGGCAACACGCCCGCCTTGCGCCAACACTTGCTCCTGCGCTTGGGCTTCTTGAATGGCTGCCTGCGCCTTGGATAAATCGGCGCTGGCCACGCGGGTGTCCAGTTCCACCAGCGCATCGCCCTTTCGCACCAGCTGGCCCCGGCTTATCCACGTCCGTGTAATTACTCCCGCGCGTTCAGAGCGCACAGGCATCCATTCGATCGGCTCTACCTTGCCGTTGGTGTTCAGCGAACTGACCAGAGTTTCGCGGGTGGCCTTGGCAAAACTCACTGGCGGCGGCGCGGCTTTTTTCATCGCAACCCACGCCCCGATCACAGTCCCGCCCACTAGAAGAATCGCGAGCCAGCTTCGGCTACTCCTCACGAACGGGACCTCGCGCGAATCTGTAAGCGGAATGCAATCCCCATTTTCCCAGAATCTATTCCAAGACTACCAGCGTGTCGCCGGCGCCAACAGTTTCGCCCTCGCGGGCGCGCATCTCGATCACGCGGCCCGGCCGGATGGCTTTTAACTCGTTTTGCATCTTCATCGCCTCCACCACCACCAGACCCTGCGAGGCTGCCACAAGATCACCGGCGTCCACCAGCACGCGGACCACTTTGCCGGGCATGGGCGCGGTCACGTTCTGGCGCCCCGATCCGATGGCGGCGCGCGAACTTCGGCTGGCGTCACGTGGATTGCGGACCTCGACGCCCAACCGCCGGCCCGCCACGCTGGCGGTTAGTCCTTCGGGCGACGGCTGAATCCGAATCTCGTAGCTCGCCCCGTCCAGCAGCACCGAATAAACGCCGGCTTCCACTTGCAGCACGCTGTCGAGTTGCCGGGAATCGATTTCAATCGCGCGGCCGTCCACCACGACTTGCCATTTCATCGGAGGAGTTGGCCCCGCCCTTCGCTAAGCCAGCGGGAATCCGCGCACTCCCGATCCTGAGCCGCGCGCGTAAGCAAGCGGGGTTTGGCATAGGCCGCCGCTGCCAGCGCTACTGCCAGGTCGAGTTGCTCATCCGGCTCGGCACGCGGCATTCGCCGGACGAAGAAATCCGGCACGAATTCGGTCGAAATGTTTCCAGCGCGAAATTCAGGGTCATCCAAAATCTCGCGAAAGAAGGCCACGTTCGTTTTCACGCCGGTGATGGTGTATTCTCCGAGCGCCCGCTGCAAGCGCTGGATGGCCGCATTCCGGTCTGGCCCCCAAGTCACCAGCTTCGCGAGCAGCGGATCGTACTCCAGCGGCACGGTCCAGCCCGGATACACTCCTGAATCCAGCCGCACACCGGGGCCGCTGGGCTCGCGCAGTTGCACGATTGTGCCGGGTGAAGGAAAGAAATTCGATTCGGGATCTTCGGCGCAGACCCGGCATTCCATGGCCCATCCGCGCCACGCGACATCCTTTTGCGCAAACGGCAACGCCTGGCCCGCCGCAATTCGCAATTGCAGTTGGACCAGATCGTATCCCGTTACCAGCTCCGTCACCGGATGCTCCACCTGCAAGCGCGTGTTCACTTCCAGGAAATAGAACTTTCCGCGGTTGTCGGCAAGAAACTCGACCGTGCCAAGATTGTTGTAGCCCGCCGCGCGAGCGATCTTCAAGGCAGCATCGCCCATGGCGGCCCGCAGCTCAGGGTGCTGCGCGACCCACGGCGATGGGCACTCCTCGACGATCTTTTGGTGACGGCGCTGCAGAGAACATTCACGCTCGCCCAGGTGCACCAGATTGCCGAAGTGATCGCCCGCGATCTGGATCTCGATGTGCCGCGCCTTTTCGATCACTTTCTCGATGTATATCTCGCCGTTTTGAAAGGCGCGCTCCGCTTCGCTCGTTGCGTCTCGAACAGCGGATTCCATCTCGCTCTCGGCATTCACTCGCCGCATGCCCTTGCCGCCGCCGCCCGCGGCTGCTTTCAGCAACACCGGATAGCCGATCTCGCGCGCTAGCGCTCGGGCATGCTCCACCTCGGTGGCCGGTTCTTCGCTGCCCGGCACCACTGGAGCGCCTGCCTGCTTAGCCAATATTCGCGCGGCGGTCTTCGATCCCAAGCGCCGGATCGATTCGGCTGATGGCCCCACGAAAATCAAACCCTCCCGCGCGCACGCCGCGGCAAATTCCGCATTCTCGCTCAAGAAGCCGTAGCCCGGATGGATCGCGTCGGCTCGATGTTTTTTCGCGGCTTCGAGAATGCGCTCTTGGCGCAAATAGCTTTCGGCGGAAGCCGCGGGCCCAATATGCTCGGCTTCATCGGCCATGCGAACATGCAGCGCACCGCGGTCGGCATCTGAAAAGACGGCGACGCTGCGTATGTTCATGTCGCGCAGCGCGCGAATGATGCGGACGGCGATCTCGCCGCGGTTGGCGATCAGGACACGGCCAAACATGCACCGGCATTGTAACAGAGGACGGCTTTCGGGTTAACCTAAGCCAAGTGAACAACGAAGAATTCCGGCAGTATGGGCACGATGTGGTGGACTGGCTAGCGGCTTATCTGAAGGACATCCGTCAATACCCGGTGTTTCCGGACATGCAACCCGGCGACTTGGTGGATCGTTTGTCCGCCCACGCCCCCGATTTCGGCGAGCCCATGGACGCGATTCTGGAGGACTTTCAGCGATCCATCGTTCCCGCGCTGACTCACTGGAACCATCCGCGGTTCTTCGCCTACTTCGCCATCTCGGCCTCCGAGCCCGGGATTCTCGCGGAGATGCTCGCAGCCGGCCTCAATGTCAACGGAATGCTGTGGAAGAGCTGCCCCGCGCTCACCGAGCTGGAACAGGTAACGCTCGGATGGCTGCGCCAATGGATAGGGCTGCCTGAGGAATTCTTCGGCATCATCTACGACACCGCATCGGTCAGCACGCTGCATGCGATCGCGGCGGCCCGCGAGATGGCGGATCCCGAAACCCGCACGCGCGGCAATTCCGGAGGCCTGGTGATGTATACCTCCGAACACGCGCACTCATCGGTGGAGAAGGCCGGCATCACGCTCGGCATCGGCCAGGACAACATTCGCAAGATTCCAGTGGACGAAGCATTCCGCATGCGCGTGGATGTTTTGCGCGAGACCGTCGCAGCGGATCAACGCGCGGGCAAACGGCCGTTCTGCATCATTCCCACGGTGGGGACTACGTCGACGTCCAGCATCGATCCGATTAATGCTGTCGCGGACGTGGCCGAAGAGTGCGGGGCATGGCTGCACGTGGATGCGGCTTATGGAGGCGCGGCGGCCGTGGTTCCCGAGCTGCAGTCCATCCTCGATGGGGCATGGCGCGCGCATTCGCTGGTTGTGAACCCGCACAAATGGCTGTTCACGCCTTTCGATTTGAGCGCGTTCTATACGCGCAAGCCGGAGATCCTGCGTCAGGCGTTCTCCCTAGTGCCGGAATATCTGCGAACCGCCGAGGACCCGCGCGCGGTGAATTACATGGACTATGGAGTGCAACTGGGCCGCCGTTTCCGCGCTTTGAAGCTGTGGTTCATCATGCGGCACTACGGCCGCGAAGGGATCGCCGGGCTGGTTCGGGCGCACATCGGCTACGCGCAACGCCTAGCCGCTTTGATCCGCGAGCATCCGGACTTCGAACTGGCCGCGCCGACGCCGTTCTCTCTAATATGTTTCCGCTATCGCGGCTCCGACGACGAAAATCGCGCGCTGTTGGAAGCCGTCAATTCAAGTGGCAAGGCGTTCTTGTCGCATACGGTGCTTAACGGCAAATTCGTGCTTCGGCTGGCGATCGGCAACATGGGCACGCAATGGGAGGACGTGCAGGAGACTTGGAACCTGATCCGTCAGGCCGCGAAAGGCACATAGACAAAACGAATCTGGACCGCGGTCACGTTGCGGTTGGGTCGGGGGTATAGCGAGTGAGAAGATGACCAGGATGGAAGATGGCAACCGGCGCCTGATGTGGCACGGGATGTTCCTGTTCCTGCTGGGACTCGTGACGGGCTTCGCCGAGCAGCGCTTTGCCAACATGCGAATGGGGCTGGCCGCGCACCTGGAAGGCGTGATGAACGGCACCTTCCTGCTGGCGCTGGGGGCGGTATGGATGCAGGTGAGGTTGCGGCCGGCGGCGAAGGCCACCGCGTACTGGACTGCGCTCTACGCCGCCTACGTGAACTGGGCCGCCACAACGCTGGCCGCGGCGCTTGGGACGTCGATCCTCTCTCCGATCACCGGAACCGCCCATGGCGCCCAGCCGTGGCAGGAGAACATGGTCGGATTTGCCTTCATCACCGTCGGAATCGCCATCATTGCTTGCTCCGTGTTGGTCTTATGGGGCCTGCGGCGCAAAGCGCTGGTGTGATCCGCTCTACGAAGTCTTTTGCAGCAGAAACTCGTCCACAGTGCTGAGAAGCAGCGACGGATGCACGGGCTTCGAGATGTAGCCGCTCATGCCGGCTTCGAGGCAGCGTTCTTTATCGCCGTTCATGGCGTGCGCGGTCATGGCAATGATCGGAAGCTGCTTCCAGCGCCGCTCCCTGCGGATGATTCGGGTTGCTTCCAGCCCGTCCAGCACCGGCATCTGCACGTCCATCAAGACCAAATCGAAGGCGGCGCCGTTCTCCAACTTACTTAGCGCCTCCTGGCCGTCATTGGCCAGTTCGATAAAGAAACCCCGCTTGCGCAGAACCGCGGTCACCACCTTTTGATTCACCCGATTGTCTTCTACCACCAGGATGCGAACGTCATGGTCAGTGTCGCCGCGCGACGCCTCGGGCGCCTGCGCTGCGATGGCGCCTAGGTTCTCGCTCACCGCAGCCCGAGTTTCACACCGAAGCGTGACGGTGAACACGGTTCCGCGGCCGAGTTCACTGTTCACGCCGATCTCGCCGCGATGCAGTTCCACCAATTTCCTGGTAATGGCCAGGCCCAATCCCGTCCCGCCATATTTGCGGCTGACGCTGCCGTCGGCCTGGGTAAACTTGTCGAAGATATAAAGCAGCTTGTCGGCTGGAATTCCGGTGCCACTGTCTTGCACCGTGATGCGGAGCGTAAATTCGGATCCACGGGAGAATTGGCCGTCCATCCGTACCGCCACCGATCCGTGCTCGGTGAACTTAACGGCGTTGCTAACCAGATTGGCGAGGATCTGGCGGATGCGCAGTGGGTCTCCGATGATCTCTTGCGGCACGGCTGGCGACACTTCGGCGACTAGCGCCACCGAATTTTCCTGGGCC